>Ga0182021_10000853_pt1 | contig 34364 bp, 27 predicted proteins | sample 612E3MmetaG_FD_120493 | JGI IMG/M metagenome (GOLD analysis project Ga0182021, IMG submission 120493) | Permafrost microbial communities from Stordalen Mire, Sweden - 612E3M metaG (Illumina Assembly) | ecosystem: Environmental > Terrestrial > Soil > Wetlands > Permafrost | place: Sweden... | reverse complement strand
TTATAAACATGGATGGGATGGTGAGTGGTTTCTCAGGGCTTACGATTCTTACAGCAGAAAACTTGGTTCATCAAAAAATGATGAAGGTAAAATATTTATTGAAAGCCAGGGCTGGTGTATTTTAGGCGGTGCTGGATTAGAAAATGGTTATGCGAAAAAAGCATTAGACAGTGTCCGGAAATATTTAGCGACTCCGAACGGAATTGTGTTGCAGCAGCCGGCTTTCCAAAAATATTATGAGCACTTAGGCGAAGTAAGCTCCTATCCGCCCGGATATAAGGAAAATGCCGGTATCTTTACGCATAATAATACTTGGATACAAATTGCCGAGACCATTATCGGCAGGGGAGATCAAGCGATGGAATATTACATGAGCATTTGCCCTCCGACAAAAGAAGATCAAATAGATATTTACCGTTCCGAGCCTTATGTATATAGTCAAATGACTGCCGGCAAAGATGCACCTACGCCGGGTGAAGGCAAAAATTCGTGGCTTACGGGTACGGTGGCTTGGTCGTTCGTAGCCCTTTCTCAGTATATACTTGGTGTGCATCCGGATTATAACGGGTTAATTATTGATCCTTGCATCCCAAGTTCATGGAAAAAATATACTGTGGTTCGTAAGTTTAGAAATAGTACGTATGCTATTACAGTACATAATCCAAAGAATGTTTGTAAAGGCGTGAAGAGTCTGAGTCTCGATGGAAAAGTGTTGAGCGGCAATCGCATCCCAGATTTACATGATGGGAAAACTCATACCGTTGAAGTCGAACTCGGATGAATGAAATGACAGGAATAGGAAGTCGAGTAGTAAGAGTATGCAATGTGATAAAACTCACGAATTATAATCAAGAATCGAACAACATTAGATTTAGCGACTCTTCTTATAAAAGAGCGGTGACGGTTCTTTTAGTGGAAAAAGGGTATATTACATCATAGAAGTTGAAGCGATTCTTTTTAAAAATTCTTAGTTAAGAGAAAGGATTATTCAAATGAAATTGAAACAGATACTCTACAAACTTTTATTTCCTGTCATTGGACTCGGGGCGCTTGCCTGGTTTCTAATCCGCGTCATTCCTAAACCAAGCCGAGCCACATATCCTTGTATGCGAGTAGCCTATCCGGTAGCCTCCGGCTTTGTTATTTATTTACTCGGCCTCGCTGCATCAGCTTTTGCAATGGGTAAAGTAAAAGAACATTGGAAGAACTCACGTTATTGGGCTACGGTGGGTTTTTTAACAACTGCTCTTGTCGTTGGATTTTTTACTTTTCAAGCCGATAAACCTGCTGTCTATGCCGATACTGTTAACGAAAATACTACAATAAATCCTGCAAATGTACCCATCGGAGTTGCAAAAGGAATTTTACCGGGTAGAGTGGTATGGGTGCATAATCCCGATGCGGTAAACCAAGATTGTGATATCAGCAGCTGGTACTTGCCTGAGAATATAAATCAAACGGCTGTCGATCAAATGCTCTCTTCTGCTTTGCACAGTGTAACAAGTCAAACAACTGACAGTGCAGCATGGGTGGCAGTCTTTAAGTATCATAATACTACTCGAGGAAAAGGAGCCGTCAATTACGTCAAAGGAGAGAAGATATTTATCAAGATAAACGCTACAAGTGCTTATCAATATAATTCCTCGGATTTATCTACGATATCTAATGTTTCCGAAACGTCGGTTGCGCCTGTACTTGCGGTTCTCCGGCAACTTGTGAATGTTGTCGGTGTAGCACAAAGTGATATTTATATTGGTGATCCAATGAAACACATCTATAAACATCTTTATGATGTATGGCACAGTGAATTTCATAATGTTCATTATCTCGATTATAGCTACTCGACTTTGGGGAGAGAAAAAGTTGTGCCAAGTAGCACTGCGATTATACATTATTCTGATCATGGAACGATTTTACGGAACAATGGTTTTGATATGAGTCATCCCGGTACAACTCCCATTTACAATGATCACCTGTATAGCATTTTTGAAAATGCAGAATATATGATCAATATACCGATGTTGAAGGGACATAAACGTGCCGGCATGACGATGTTTGCTAAGAATCATTTCGGTTCACACACGCGGGGTGATGCATCCCATTTACATAATGGATTAATGGCTCCGTGGGAAATGGAAAACGGTGTTTCACGTTCCGGTTACGGATTATATCGTGTTCAGGTCGATCTTATGTCACATGCGTTGCTTGGGAAAAAGAATCTTATTTATATTATGGATGCGCTATGGGCTACCGATTATGAACTTGATCAGCCAATCAAATGGGAAATGCCTCCTTTTAACACCGCATATATGTCTTCCATGTTTGTTTCATTAGACCCGGTTGCTATTGAATCAGTTGGTTATGATTTTCTACGTTCCGAATTTACGGTAGCGCGAGGTGCAGGTACGTATGTGCAAATGAATGGAGTTGATGACTACCTTCATCAGGCGGCAGATTCATTAAATTGGCCGAGTGGAATTAAATACGACCCAGATAGCACGGGTGTTCATGTCGCGAGTTTGGGTGTACATGAACATTGGAACAACGCCACAGACAAACAGTACACAAGGAACCTGAACCCTGCAACAGGAACGGGTATCGAATTGATAGAGACGGAACAAACGACCGGTGTTGCAGAGCGTGAGAATACTCCGGAATATTTCAGACTTTATTCAAACTATCCGAATCCGTTCAATCCTAGTACAACGATTGCATATTCATTGCCCGAAAGATCTTCGGTTGTCGTAACAATCTATGATATTCAAGGACGTCAAATAAAATCATATACATTTAGTGCACAATCAGCAGGATATCAAAGAATTGTATGGAATGGGACAAATGAATGGGGCAACTCAATTTCCAGCGGAGTCTATGTCTATAGAGTGAGAGCGTCATCATTGGAGAATACAAAAATATTTGATAAATCTGCAAAAATGGTGCTGCTGAAATAACATCGCTGAATCGCTTTTGAAACTGCGGCATCTGAAAAATTCTATTCTCAAAAAGATTCTTCTCCCGATATATTTGGGAGAAGAATCTTTGTTAATTCTATGTATCACATGCCTAAATCTTTAATCCGACTTAGAAAACAAAAAAATCAGAAATAATAATGCATAGGCAAACTCAAAAGATAATTATTTTTACAGCTTATTTTAGTTTTGCAATTCTGCACAGTCAGACACTCGAGTTTGTTTCTAATTACAACGGATGGGGATGGGATACAACAATCGTTATGCAGAATGATCTCATTACAATGGCGACAGTGCCGGCCATCGGCGGTCGTGTGATGCAGTACGATTTAGGGAACCTTCCATCCATTATGGTTAACTCGGGTCTACTTGATAAAACCTACACACCTGATCCGAAACGAGAATGGCCTAACTTTGGCGGATATAAGACATGGCCTTCACCTCAGAATGACTGGGGTTGGCCTCCCCCGCCCGTACTGGATTATGGTGCATACATGGTGTTAGATACGTGTCAGACGAATGACTCTGTTGCTCTTTCGATCGAAAGTCCAATAGAAAAATGGCTTACGCCAAAAATTCAATTTAAGCGACGAGCGACGATTTTTCCGGGCACAAGCAGAGTAAGGATGGAACAAACCATTATCAATACAGGCTCAACGCCTGTTAACTGGGGTGTGTGGAGTATAACTCAGTCGATCGTCAACCATCCCGGTGAAACGGATTACCAGAATTATTGGGCATATTTCCCAATAAATTCTAACAGTGTTTATGGGTCAAGCGGCGTAAGCCCTCAAGGAGGCAGCGAGGCCTGGCAGGGTGAAGTGGTTCCCGGAGTGTATGGTGTGCAGTTTTATCCGGAAGGTGCAAAAATCTTCGCTGATCCGGACAAAGGCTGGATTGCTTATGCCGATGTGTCGGATACGGTCATGTTTATTAGAACCTTTCCTATTTTCGAAGGCGAACAATATCCGGACGATGGTGCCCGAACTACTGTGTACGTGAGCGGTAATAGTCCACCATTGTATATGGAAGTAGAAGTGAAAGGCCCAATCGTTGCGCTTGCTGCTGCTGGAGGGAATTATACATTTACAGAGAATTGGTGGTCTGCTAAAGTCAGAGCACCAATACTGGATGTGGATTCCGTTGGTGCGATTGCCAGCAGGTTATCTTACAATTCAAAGACGCAAAATTTATCTGCAATCTATGGTGTGTTCTACAAAGGTACGGCGAAGGCAGCGTTTGTCGGTGCACAGGGCAAGATTCTTACTGAGGGACAACCGTATACAATTACTCCGCTTGAGGAATTTCAGCTTCAGGAAAATGTTGTTATTCCGGACAGCGCAAAGACGGTTGAGGTTCTTGTTTACAACAGCAAAGACGAATTGGTCGGCGTTCTGGAAAGTGCAGATATTTCCCAGATAATAAATTCAGTTAGATTGAAAACTCCGGCTGTTGCATCGGAGTTTCGTCTGGAAGCCAACTATCCTAATCCCTTTAATCCGTCCACAACCATCAGATACCATCTGCGGCAAGCAACGCATGTGGATTTGTCAATCTACAATATTCAAGGTCAACGTCTTCAGACTCTCGTTCGTGCATATCAGGTGGGAGGCGACTATAATGTCCGGTGGGATGGAAAAGTGAATGGCAGAACAGCGGCATCCGGTGTTTATTTTGCCAGACTCTCTGTCGATGGGAGCCAAGTGACAAATGCACAGGTTCAGAAGATGCTTCTATTGAAGTGATTTTCTTAGGAAGAATTGTATTATCGAAAGGATTAATCATATGAAACTGAAACAGATACTCTCCAAAATTTTATTCCCTCTCATTGGAATCGGAGCGTTGATTTGGTTTCTTATCCGCGTCATTCCTAAACCAAGCCGTGCCGCATATCCATGCATGCGAGCTGCAGCGCCGATTGCATCGACATTTGTCATTTATGTAGTAGGAATTTTTTCATCTTTGCTCTTTTTCAAAAAAGCAAAGCAATACCTGTATAAATCGAGATATATTTTATTTTCTGCCTCTTTGCTGGCAGGAGTAGTTCTTGGTATTTCTACATACCTGCCTACAAGTCAAAAAGTCTATGCGAATTATCAGTCCACCCTGGAAGGCCCAAATCTGCCGATGGGAACAGGGAAGGGAATATATCCAGGACGTGTAGTCTGGATTCACGATTCGAATGCTGTTAATCAGAATTGCACAAATTTAACCGGTGATTATTGGTCGCAGGATAATAATACAAATCAACAAAAAGTAGACAGCATGGTCTCGAAAGCGATACAAATGCTGACGGGTAAGACAACCGACAGTGAGGCCTGGGATGCTATCTTCCGGTATTATAACCAGACGCACAAAAAAGGTGATGTCGGATACACCGCAGGTGAAAAAATTGTTATCAAACTCAATTTGAACACCGGGTGTTCCGGGAATACTTATACTAGAAGTGACTTTAGTACTGTTGATACCTCACCTCAAATCGTCGATGCAGTTCTCGATCAACTTATAACAGTCGCCGGTGTCGCTCAGGCGAATATCACGGTCGGTGATCCGGGACGAACCATTGATAATCTGTTCTGGAATAAATCTCATACCAAATATCCGAACGTAAAATACCTAGGCAGCGGAAATGGACGGACATCGATCGTCCAGTCAACAAATCCCGAGTTAATGACCAGTGACGGACAGATGCAGAATTACTTGCCGACCTGCTATGTGGAAGCAGCCTATGTGATTAATATTCCAGTATTTAAACAACATCATCGAGCTGGTATATCGCTGTCGAGTAAAAATTATTTTGGAACGTTACTACCGTATCTCAGTGGCGGCAGTGCTTTCCCCGTCCACTATAGCCTGCCATGCACTCAGGGAGATGGTAATGTGGATAACGGAGGATATGGTAAATATCGGATTTTTGTCGATTTCATCGGGCACAAAGATCTTGGCGGCAAAGTAGTGCTCTACCTCTTCGATGCACTCTGGAGTTCAACAAATTACGGTGATCCACCATGGAAATGGAGAATGGCACCATTTAATAATCACTATCCTGCTTCAATATTTGTCTCTCAAGATCCTGTTGCCATAGAATCTGTCGGTTTTGATTTTTTATACGCTGAATTTTATATTGGCAATCCCAGCGGGAATGCTTTTCCACATTATTCCGGTGTAGATGATTTTTTACACCAGGCGGCAGACTCACTGAATTGGCCAAGTGATATTAAATACGATCCAGAAAATGATGGAACGTTTCTTCCAAGAAGTATGGGTGTTCATGAACATTGGAACAATGCTACCGACATGAAGTATACTCGCAATCTCGGCACAGGGTTCGGTATTGAGTTGGTTAAACTCCAAAGCAGCACTTCGGTTGATAAATCTACCTCGTTCTCAAAACCTGCTACATTTTATCTCGAAGCCAATTATCCTAATCCTTTCAATCCGTCTACAACGATTACTTATCATCTGCCGCAGGCTGCACATATTGATTTGTCAATTTATAATGTCCAGGGAGTGTGCGTTCAAACCCTTGTTCACGGATATCAGGTGGTAGGTGATTATCATGTCATATGGAAAGGTCAAGTAAATGGTGCGACTGCAGCATCGGGTGTCTATTTTGCAAGATTAAATGCTGAGGGAAGTCGAGGTGCTCAATCACAGGTTCAAAGGATGCTTTTAATAAAGTGATTATTTAGTACAGCGATGAGAAATTACGGCAAGATTTATTTTTGGAATTAATTAGAATGTAATTCATATACAATGCAGGGTAAAACACAAATGAAATTAAATTTGCGGTACCAGAGACTCTCTAGTCTTTGTATAGTGCTTTTAGTTTTTATGTGTGGTACAGCCCGCTCGCAACATGGTCTAGTTCAGGATGATCCTGTACTCGCACCGAACGCCGCAGTTGTACCAGTTATCGATGGAATAGGAAATGATGCATGCTGGCAAAATGTTAAATGGCAGCCCATTGAACAAGTGTGGATTCCCTATAGTGGCAATGTGGACTCTTCCGTTTATTATGGACGATATAAAGTGATCTGGTCATCAACAACCAACCTCTTGTATTTCCTCATGGAAGTGCACGATACTATATTCGTAGATGGATATATACCGGGCGTTACCGCAGACATTTATAATTATGATATCAGTGAAGTCTTTATCGATGAAAATGCATCGGGCGGCGAGCATAGATATGATACGGATACTTCAAATGCAGAAAATGCGTTTGCATATCATATGTATGCTGCCTGTCCGGCAGATGGACAGGTTACCACAGTATTCCATGTAGATGATATGGCAGGCACTCAAGCTAACAGTCATCGGGCAGATTATACTTCACATTTCCCTGAATTTGCACTGCGAAGGACCGAGCAAACAGCTGTTCGGGAATTTTCTCTTATAGTCTATAACGACACCTATACAGAGAGCAACAAAGCAGCTGCAAGATCGCAATTGGTTGTCGGAAAAGTGATGGGGTTGTCTGTTGCATATTGCGATGATAATCACCCTGCGAGGAACCCAAAGTCACGAGACTACATGTTTGGCTCAGTGTGGGAACCATCGCCCGGTAACATGCATTGGATTAATGCAGATTATTTTGGTCATGTCAAACTAGTTACTGCTATCCCCTCCAGTGTCGAAGGTGGACATGCCATCCAAATAAATCCCGTCAGACTTTATCCAAATCCGGCGTCATCCGCTTCGCAATTGCAATTGGATAATTCATATCGGGGCCAAGTTTCGATTCGATTGTTCAACCTTCTTGGCCAAGAGGTGTTTCGAACGGTTGGTTCCAAGGCAGACCGGCTGTTTACTCAATCGCTTATCTTGAATCGGTTGCCTTCAGGTTTTTACTTTATCCAGACGCAAATGGGAAAATCCGTCTTCTGTGAAAAACTCATTATCACTCAAGCAAAATAGAGGTGCTCTCGGAGAGTCGGACTCGGTGTAATTCAGTACGATTCTTGTATTCTCAGTGATTGGAGAAAAGTAATCGTGAATCGAAAAATCCGTATTGCATTGCCCTCCATATTCTCAAGAGTATTCTGAAGAATGTGCTTCCGAATGGAACAGATGTTGGTGAAACAAAATCGAATCTATAAGATTGCAAAGAAGATAAAGTAGGAGTTGAACTTGGATCAATGAAGATTAAGAAAAAGAAAATAAAGGAAATTGATGCTACATCCACGCTAGTGTTATCTCCTCGGAAAAGGAGAATATTCATGGGTATAGCTTTTCTGTTTCCATTTATATGTATCCTGCTTCTTGAAATGGGTCTTCGTTATTTTCAATACGGTGGAAATTTTGATCTCTTTATTGATGGACCTGACGGGTATGGAGAATATCTGCGATGTAATCCGAATGTAGCCCGCCGTTATTTTTCTCTGCAAGCGAACGTGCCCACGCCTCCTAAACAATTATTTCTCAAACAAAAGCCTTTAAATGGGTACAGAATATTCGTATTTGGTGAATCCAGTGCTGCCGGATTTCCCTATGGAACCAACGCTTCTTTCCCCAATATTTTAGAGCGTGGACTCTCGAATGCTTTTCCTACCAAGCGGATTGAAGTCATTAATATTTCTATGGCTGCCATCAATACTTATGCACTTTTAGATCTGGCTGATGAAGTCATGAAACAATCACCCGACGCATTACTTATATATACAGGTCATAATGAATATTACGGTGCATTGGGTGTAGGATCGGTGCAATCCTTGGGGTCGATGCGATGGCTTGTTACTGCGTACCTGAAATTCCAATCAATAAAAATATTTTTGCTCTTACGTGATTGTATCGGATGGGCGAAGATTCAGTTTAGTAAAATATTCCATACAGGAAGCGAGATTGATCCTACTGCCACTTTAATGGAAAGAATAGTAGCAGAACAGACTATTCCTTATGGTAGTTCGTTATATGAGACAGGGAAAAAGCAATTTGAAGAAAATATGGATGCTATCATCCGAAAAGCTTTAGAGAATAATGTGTCTGTCGTACTAAGCGAATTGGTAAGCAATGTAGGAAATCAGGAACCGTTTATCTCGATAGAGGATAAGGAGGGGCAATCGGCTCAATCAACGTATAACACAGCTCGCCAATTAGAAATGAAAAGCGAATATGAAAAAGCCGAACAAAAATATCTTTTAGCAAAAGACCTGGATGCATTACGTTTTCGTGCGCCGGAAGAATTTAATTTTATTTTAAGGAAGTTAGCAAAAAATTATTCTATTCCGATTGTACCTATGATATCGTATTTTGAAAAAGAATCCCCGAATAAAATAATCGGTAGTTCTTTAATCCTGGAACATGTACATCCAAACATAAAGGGTTATTTTCTTTTGGCAAAAGCGTTTTATGAAACGATTCAAAGCAGTCGGTTGATTAGCGATAACTGGCCCTCGAATTGTATTGATCAAGAGTGGAATCATGGATTAACCGAATTGGACAGCGTCTATAGCACGCTGGTAATCCAGCAATTAAAAGGCAGCTGGCCCTTCCAGCCGAAATCCCTCCCTAACAAGTTTGTTAACAATTTTCATCCTGCTACTCATATTGAAGAAATCGCTTTTCGTGTTATGCAAAATGCAAATTATAGTTTAGAATCCGGTCATATGGAGTTAGGCGCATATTATGAAAAGCAAGGTAACTTAGACAAGGCTTTTTTGGAATATAACGCCCTCATTACTTCAATCCCTCATGAAATAGAATTTTATCAGAAAGCAGCGACAGTCCTGCTTGAAGAAAAAGAGTATGACAGGGCTTCACAATTATTGCGAACATCGTTAAAGTATAAAGAAAACTATTTCGCGAATAAATGGATTGGACAAGTAGCGTTGATGAAGAATAATTATAAAGAAGCTATTTCATTTTTATCAAAAGCAGATTTGTTAGATAATCAGGTTATATTTAACTTAAGCCGCGCTTGCTATTCAGATCATCAATGGAATCGTGGAGAAGGGTATTATCAGCGGTTACGAAATATGGCTCCACGATCTGAGTATGTAGCTTATCTTATGAAATTACGCGCTTTCATGCAGCTCAAAGGAAGCGCAGAGAAGGCAAACTAATTCGTAGTGAAAGATGGTTCTTGGATTGTAATACTTTCCTTAGAGGTAGAGTGTTCTAGAAGAGTGGAATAATGAGCAGATGAAGTGGTTGCTGTCAATTTGATAATTGGTTTGTTCCAAGATAGAAATCTATTGTGCACATACTCAGTGGAGTAAAGATAACTTATTCGAGGTGAAAAGCATGAAACAGTATCGTTTGTATATTCCTTGCGTTCTCTTGTTCTGTCTGATAAGCCTTCAACTGCAATCACAAACGACGCATGCTGTACAGAATCGGTTTGTTCTTAATGCCGATTATAGTCGGTTTTGGAAAAATGATTCTACTATGTATGTGGAAATATCGACCGCAGTCTATCCAAGTCTTGCTGTTCTCAAACAAGACTCTTTAGGATATCTTGGAAAAATCGATTTGATTGTTTTGATTCAGGACACGTCAAGCGGAGTATTTATTCATACTGATCGGTTTAACATCCCAATTCATCTCGTCGATTCTGCTTCTCATGCTACAACAAAATCGATTGTCAATAACATGACATATGCTTTAAGACGCGGCTCGTATAAGGTCTCTGTCTATGGCATTGATATGTCTAATCGATTACGGCGAGACAGTTCATTATTTATGATCGACATCATCAAAAGACCTGATACAGTTGCCCTGAGTGATATCGAATTATGTTCAAATATCACCGAATCCTCAGACCAAAAAGATGTCTTCTATAAAAATTCCTATCGAGTGATCCCTAATCCGAATTGTGTCTATGGCTCAACGACTTCACCCCTCGTGTTTACGTATATGGAATTTTATAATCTAAAAGCGGGAATGACGTACGCGATCAAAACTCAAATTGTGGATTCAAAAGGTGTTGTGAAAAAGCAGCGCACGCACCTGCGTCGATTTTTAATGCCCAATGTTGTGGATGTAACGACGCTGAATGTTGCTTCGAGTAGTTCCGGAAAATATAACTATCAAATAATTCTTTCGGATACGCTTGGCAACGAGATTGCTAAATCACAACGGTCGATATATATCTACAATCCCAATGTTCAATCGACGCAAGCAACAGTTCTTTCAGAAGGAAGCGTTGTGTATGCTGGTTTTTCTTTTGATGAACTTGCTGAAGAGTTTCGAGTTACAAAATATATAAAAATCTCTGAGGATGACAATGCGTTCGATAAATTAACAACATTAGAAGCACGTCAGGAATTTTTATTAAAATTTTGGACAAGGATCGAGAAGGAAGAACAAGGACGTTTAAATCTTACAAGAACACTCTATTTGCAAAGAGTACAAATGGCTAATCAACGCTATAGGACATACGCTAAGGAGGGGTGGCGTACAGATCAAGGCCGTGTTCTTATCCTCTATGGCGAACCTGATGATATACAAAGATTTGCGAATTCATCAGATAACAAACCGTACGAAATCTGGAATTATCATCAATTAGACGGCGGTGTTGAGTTCGACTTTATTGATATCTCAGGATTTAATGAATATAACCTTGTTAATTCTACGAAACGTGATGAAATAAAGGATGATTCATGGGAGCAATTATTAAAACGAAGCAACTGATAAGGTAATTCACGGCAACAAATTATTTTGAAAAATATTGTAAACTCTGGATGTATTGGTCGATTGTCTTATCGTTTGATTACCATCGTTTTGTTTCACGGATGAATAGAGGAAGAAGTTGAAGTATAGGAATCATCACATTCGGCGATTCGATCATTTTCTCTGATAGTATAGAGAATTGGATATGAAAAATACTTACTTCACTTTAACAGTGCCCTTATTATTCTTATTGGTTCCATTCCTATCAGCTCAACCATTTCCTTATCAAAACTCTGCGTTGTCAGTTGATCAACGTGTGAACGATTTATTGAATCGAATGACACTTGATGAAAAGATCGGGCAAATGATGCAGGTACAATACAGTATCTTCCGAAATACTCCTTCCATTCTCACGGCATATAATATCGGATCTGTGCTCAGCGGAGGCGGCGAGAGTCCAAGTGCAGGGAACAGGGCAATCAATTGGGCAACTATGTATGACACACTGCAGGCCTATGCATTAAAGACCCGTTTGAAAATTCCCATGATCTATGGAATCGATGCTGTCCATGGACATAATACTGTGTATGGTGCCACAGTCTTTCCACACAACATTGGTTTAGGATGTACAAGGAACCTACCGTTGGTAAAAAATGCTGCGAGAGTAACGGCCATAGAGGTCGCAGCAACAGGCATCGATTGGACATTCGGCCCATGCATTGCTGTCCCGCGAGATGAACGATGGGGCCGGACGTACGAGGGATTTGGAGAAACTCCGGAATTAGCTCAACTTCTTGGCTCGTCTGAAATACGAGGATTTCAAGGAGATTCATTATCGGATCCAACAAGTATCTTAGCATGTGCAAAACATTACCTTGGAGACGGGGGAACCACTGGAGGAATAGATCGAGGAAATACTCAAGGAGATACTGCAACCATAAGAAAATATTTTTTGCCGGGATATATTTCAGCCGTTGATTCGGGAGTGGGAAGTATTATGGTATCGTTCAGCAGTATCAATGGACTTAAAATGCATGGAAGTAAATATTGGATTACGGATGTTCTCAAAAATGAATTAGGATTCAAAGGGTTTATCGTCTCAGACTGGGCCGCAATTGATCAATTGACAAGTAACTACAAAGATTGTGTTGAACAATCGATCAATGCAGGAATCGATATGGTCATGCTGCCCGGCCGATATATTGAATTTAAGAATGATATGGACAGTCTTATCAGTGAACACAAAATCGATACCGCCCGTGTTAATGACGCTGTGAGAAGAATTCTTACCATAAAATTTATGCTTGGATTATTTGAGAGGCCGTTTACTGACAGGACATTACTCGACTCCGTTGGCAGTGCTGGACATCGTGCAATTGCCAGGCAATGTGTTCGTGAGTCGATCGTGCTATTGAAGAAAAAAGATGGTATTTTACCCCTGAGAAAGACGAATGCAAGGATTTTAGTCGCTGGTTCCAACGCAGATAATCTCGGCAATCAATGCGGCGGTTGGACTATTTCATGGCAGGGAGGCAGCGGCAATATCACCATTGGAACAACAATCTTACAAGGGATGAGAAATACAGCCGCGAACGATACGATAGAATATAATAGAACTGGTACTTTTTCAGATACTTCAGCCGATTATTCTATTGTGGTGATAGGTGAAACACCGTATGCAGAATATCTTGGAGACAGAACTGATCTGAGTATCTCGCAGACCGATGTGAATTTAGTGAAAAAGATGAAAGGCTACGGTGCGCCTGTTGTCGTTGTCCTTGTTTCAGGCAGACCTCTTATTCTTGAAAAAATATTACACTTTTCTGATGCTATCATTGCCGCTTGGTTGCCCGGGACGGAGGGTGCTGGTGTTGCCGAGGTTTTATTTGGCGATTATCAACCGAAGGGACGATTATCACATACGTGGCCTAAAAATATGTCCCAAATTCCGATCAATTTCGGTGATAATAATTATTCCCCCTTATATAAATATGGATTTGGAATTGATACTTTAGCCGATTCTCCTGCAGGATCGTCACCCGTGTGTTTATCGGCAATCATAACACCGGATGCAAAACATTTCGAACTGACTTTTAATAAGCGGATGAAAGATCCATTTTCAGCACAGGCGGCATTTGTTTTTACACATAACCAGCTTCCTTTTGTGGCTACAACTACTTCATCGTTGAAACAAAACGACAGCACAACAATTATTGTAGAGTTAGATGCAGCATATTATTCTAATAATGATCTTGGTGCAATATCGTATAGCTCCGGCACTCTTGAATCCACAGATGGAGGAGTACTTCAACCTTTCGATCCACTGGATGCCTATAACTGGAGCGTCATCAAAGAAAATAAAACTCCGATCCCTCTCGTGAGCAAATTGGGTCAAAATTATCCTAATCCTTTTAATCCATTAACCGTGATTACTTATCAATTATTAACTCATGGCTATGCTACACTCAAGGTGTATGATGTGCTTGGAAGAGAGGTGGCTACTTTAGCGGATGGAGAAAAGTCTGCTGGTGTCCATACTGTATCATGGGACGCATCGCATCTTTCAAGCGGCGCGTATTTCTATCGACTGAAAGTCGGAGATTTCAATGATGTCAAAAAGATGATACACGTGAAATAATATCAAAGAAACATTTGGATTATTTAATTCAGGAATAGTTTCATGGCATCTCAACTTAAGGTGAGAATTTATTAAGCACAATATCGATAAATAACAACGATTTCTAATCGACACACATGCTGGAGTATTTAAGAAAATGGAGATGAGATGAAGAGCTTCTTTCTTGCCATCAAACGAGTGTGGTTATTATTTGCACAAATGCTTGGAAAGGTCAATACGATTTTATTGCTCTCTCTTGTTTATTTTATAGTCATTGGGCTTATGTCGGTTTTTATGAAAATATTCCGTAAAGATCTTTTACAAAAGAAAATGAATCTTGATCAAGTATCGTACTGGCAAACCAGGAAAACGAGCGAACAGACTCTCGACCGTAGCAAATTTCAATTCTAATTTGGCATACTATGAATATCCTCGGCATATCCTGTTTCTACCATGACTCTGCGGCTGCTCTCTTAAAAGATGGCATTCTGATTGCAGCTGCTCAAGAAGAACGATTCACGAGAAAAAAACATGATCAAGATTTCCCGACAAACGCAATTCACTATTGCTTGCAAGAAGGAGGCATACAAGAACAGGATCTAGATTATATTGGATTCTATGATAAACCGTTTACGAAGTTTGAGCGATTATTGACAACATATGTTGCAACTTTTCCAAAAAGTTTACCTTCTTATCTGAAAGCGATGCCGATTTGGTTGAAAGAAAAACTATGGATTCCACAGAAGATTCGAGAGGAACTTGGTGATGCCGGAAAACTCTTATTTGTAGAACATCATCTCTCTCATGCCGCAAGTGCTTTTTTTGTCTCCCCTTTTTCTGAAGCGGCAATTCTTACCGCTGATGGAGTTGGCGAATGGGAAACGACGACCATGGGGATGGGAAATGACAGAACTCTTACTCTTACTGAAAGTATCCATTTCCCTCATTCGCTCGGGTTGTTGTATTCAGCGTTTACGTACTATCTTGGATTTCGAGTCAATAGTGCCGAATACAAAGTCATGGGGCTGGCGCCGTATGGAAAACCGGTGTTCGCTGATCTTATCTTGCGAGAATTTGTATCAGTAAAGGGGGATGGAAGTTTTCGGTTGAACATGAAATACTTCGCGTATGATTATGGCTTGACAATGACCAGCAAATATTTTCATGATCTTTTCGGGGTTCCGCCGCGAACTCCGGAATCTGCATTGACACAATTCCATAAGGATGTCGCCGCCTCGATTCAGTGCATTACAGATGAAATAATGCTGCGTATGACAACGGATCTTCATAAAAAAACTGGGAGTGATAATTTATGCCTTGCCGGAGGTGTCGCTCTCAATTGTGTTTCCAACAGTAAAGTGCTTGCTTCGTCAGGATTTAAAAAAATATTTATCCAGCCAGCAGCAGGAGACGCCGGCGGATCTGTTGGAGCTGCGTTTTATATTTATAATATGTTGTTAAAGAATGAGCGCACCTATACTTGGAGTCATAATTTTCTCGGGCCGCAATATTCCAATGAAACTATTAAACAAGTATTAGACCAGTTGAACCTCCAAGGAGAACTATTGGGCAACGATACTCTTTTAAAAAGAACTGCTCAATTGATATCTGACCAACAAGTTGTCGGATGGTTCCAGGGTCGTATGGAATTTGGACCACGTTCATTAGGCGCACGCAGTATTTTAGCCGATGCACGGAATCCGGATAATTATTCACGTGTAAATTTGAAAATAAAGTTTCGAGAGAGTTTTCGTCCGTTTGCACCGACAGTTATAGTGGAGCGAACAAAAGACTATTTCGAATTTGATCAACCCAGTCCATATATGTTGTTTGTTGCGCAAGTAAGACCTGATCGGAGAACAATTCCGGCAGTCACGCATGTCGACGGTTCTGCACGCCTTCAGACTATTGCCCGTGAAGATCATGCATTATTCTATGATTTGATCATCGAATTTGAAAAGCTTACGGGTTGCCCTGTGATCATTAATACTTCCTTTAATGTTCGAGGTGAACCTATCGTTTGCACACCGTTCGATGCAATCAAATGTTTTTTAAGGACGGACATGGATTATCTAATCCTCGGCAACTTCATTTTAGATAAACGGAAAATTAAAGAATCAGGCTATCAGATGCAAATAAGCGAAACGTTCGCGCTTGATTAATATCTATTCATGAAAGGAACAGGAATGTTAAAAATTCTGAAACGGTTTAAATCAGTGATTTCACTCTTAAGAGAGTTTTGGTCGTTTATGCGTATGCAAAAAAAATGGTGGCTTGCTCCCCTCGTAGTTATCTTGATTCTCATGGGAGTACTAATAATATTGACAGAAGGTTCTGCACTCGCACCTTTTATCTATGCGATATTCTAAATAGCCAATCTTACGTTTGTATCGCAATGCGTCGAACAAGAACTCTTATAAACCATGAAAGGATTTGATAAACACTGCCGTTTCCGAAGGACAAAATGCTCTCTTTGTTTAATGATATCCATATATGAAATATATCCTCAAGAAAAACCTTAGGAATATTTTGTGTGTTCTTGTGTAAGATGGTGACGTATATAAATCTTTGACCTATCTCTAAAACAATTATAAAACGTGCGAGAACCTGGATTGTAGTGCGAATAATCTTTTTTCTGCTATGTTTTATCTCCAACAACGTCCCTTCCATAAATAATCTTCTTCATTATCAATTATCATACCTGATAATAGGCCATTATTAACATAATAATCGTATGAATGTTGAATAATGTCCTTCAAAGAAAAAGTTTGCTTCTTTGTATGGTACGGATATTGTTAAAAGAATAGTGAGAGTGTCGATTATGAGTATATGTAAGCACCGCGTTTTCAATCTCTTTGTATGTTAGACATAGGCACTCGGTAGCGAGTATGAGAGATTCTGCATGGTGAAATAAATAACGTGGTTAATTATATTTCTCACAGATTGGTGGGAATGAGAAATATTCCATGAATATGACTACTGATACAACGCCTGCCGAAAATGTTATTGAGTTAAAGGCTATCAACCAAATTCACCTCTTACATTTCAAAGAATATTATAAAAGAGAATTCTTGAAGGAGAAGTATTCACACAATGGATTATTGTCCTTCATTGCCTTCCATGTATTTAGCGAATGGATCCAGCTGAAATGCAGATTGAAATATCTCTAACTAGGTAGAGAGTGATAAACGTATGGCGTATTTTGGGAAAAAAAAAGATATAATACGCATTGAGGTAACGCTTGGAGTTGATATTGGTGGTACGAATACGGTTTTTGGCTATGTGGATTCAAAAGGAAGATGTTTTACAAGTGCAACCATTCCAACCAATGCGCATCAACCAGCTGAACAGTTTTTTGAGCGGCTCCATGAAAGTGCTAAGGCGCTTTTTGGCACTATACAAGAGAAGTGCGAACTAATGGGAATTGGCGTAGGTGCCCCAAATGCCAATTATTATAGAGGAACAATTGAGTCTCCGCCAAATTTGAGTTGGGAGTATGTTAATGTCGTAGCAGAAATGGACAAGTATTACCACTTGCCAGTGGCGACAACGAACGATGCCAATGCTGCAGCACTTGGTGAAATGTTGTTTGGCGCTGCTCGAGGTATGAAGGATTTTATTGTCATAACACTCGGGACCGGACTTGGCAGCGGCATTGTGGCAAATGGTGAATTGATTTATGGTGCTGATGGATATGCCGGAGAAATAGGGCATACAACAGTCGATCTGAAAGGGCGTGAATGTGGATGTGGTCGCCGCGGCTGTCTTGAAACATATGTATCTGCTACAGGTATATGCCGGACAGTACAGGATCTGATTTGTAATTCCAATGAGCCAAGCGATCTTCGCTATGTGAGTTTTGAGAACCTGACATCGAAAATGATCTATGATGCAGCTCAGCGAGGTGATCGATTGGCACTAGAAGCATTTGATTATACAGGAAAAATCCTTGGTATAAAACTTGCGGACTCAGTGGCTCACGTAAGTCCTGAGGCTGTCATTTTCTTTGGTGGTCTAGCTTCAGCAGGTGATCTCATCTTCAAACCTACAAAGCAGTCGATGGAGGAACATCTTTTTGGCATTTTCAAGAACAAGGTAAAATTGCTTCCTTCAGGGTTAGCCGGGGGCAATACAGCGGTCCTTGGGGCGAGTGCGTTGATATGGAATGATCTCAAAAAAAATATTGAAAAATGATTTTTCAGAATCGACTTCTTCCACATTTTAACATTTAATGAATGTTTTAGCTGTGTTGTTGACAAAAGCTTAACCCCTTTCCCATTACCTTAATCACCATATTGATTTTATCATTCTGACGGGTCTTGTTGCATTTTCGGACATCATATTCCTCAAGTTACATTTAGTTGGTGTCGCTGGAACATTTGAAGAGGGAAAGTATCATTTCACCTCTCAATATGAATGATTCGTTCGAAAACGATGAACTGTGAATATAACAGGCGCTGACAGACCTGCTTACAGGCCAGGTTGTAAAAACAAAACGAGGGTTTCAAAAACCCTCGTTTTTAGCGGGGCCGACGAGACTCGAACTCGCGACCTCCTGCGTGACAGGCAGGCGCTCTAACCAAGCTGAGCTACGACCCCATCGACAAAATCGATACAAATTTAACGCATAATGTTCAGCGAAGCAAGAGTATTCTATGGAAAAAAATCTTTTAAAAAATTGGAATGTTATTATATCTCGAGTAATAATTCTTGAATTATTTCATCCAACAGCGAATTGAAATCGCCATCTAATAAAAACCGAATAGATTGTTTGAATGAAATGAGTTCAACAAGAGAAATCTTCATTCCGATTGTTTCATTAAAGTACAACGATCAGCAATTGAGCGTTTTACCTCTAAAAGGGCGTTTAAAGTTGATTAAGAAACATATTGAAAACATTGAGGAAAACGAATATTTGTGTTGACATTTGAATGAAAAACCCCAATATTTCGACAACAATTCTATGACATCGGAAAGGCGAGTATGTGTTCTCCCTTATCTAATCAATAGATAAAAAATAATTCACAAATAATTCACCATTCATAAAGGGACTTCTATGGGAAAAGCAATGACGAAAAGCCAGATTGCAGCTCATCTTGCAAGCAAGTTTGAGTTGAAGAAAAAAGATGCTGTTGGCATTTTGGAAGAGATTGCGAACCTTGCATACCGGGAAGCAAAAAATTCTTTTACTCTGCCGGGTATTGGTAAATTGGTTTTAGTTGATCGAAAAGCTCGTATTGGACGCAATCCAGCCACTGGAGCACAAATTAACATTCCTGCAAAGACAGTTGTTAAGTTTCGTGTTGCGAAGGCTGCAAAAGAAGCAGTTCTGAGCCAGAAGTAAAGTAGAGTTCAAATTTGTATTGAAAGGCGTCGAGATAAAAACTCTTGGCGCTTTTTTTTTCATTTTTTTAGAAACCTCTTGTCCATAATCTGCAAAATATATACAGGAGTGAAATGTGTGATTGAAGAAGGAATCGGCATATGAGAGATATATATCCCAAGAACGGGAAAACTCTTTATCTCAATATTATCTGGCACCAGCACCAGCCGTTATATCTCGATCCGGAATCCGATCAATTACAGGGGCCATGGGTACGTACGCATGGAACTAAAGACTATTATGACATGGCGGCAATATTGCAGAAGTATCCCGCTATTCATTTCACAGTTAATTTAACCTCTTCATTATTATTGCAATTGCAGGAGTATTACGTTAAGCGTTTGGCGCCATATGTTGATGTGAAAAAGAATCGTCTGGATGCAAAGAAGTACTTCATGAAATACGCCGGCAAAACCGATCCGTGGATTGATCTTGCACTCAAACCGACGGAGCAGTTCAATGAAAGAGATTTAAAATTTCTTTTCACGGATAGTTGGAATGCATTTGGTGTAAGTGAAATTGTCATTGCGAGATTTCCTGAATACAAACTGTTGAGAGAAAAGTATGGTCAAGGAGGAGTCAAGGGAATGTCTCAGCAGGATATTCGTGAAGTCAAATATTGGTTTTATCTTGCCTTATTTGATCCTGATTTTCTTGAGCGTCCGCAGAAGTTGGCAACTGGTGCGACAATCAATCTCACAGATATCATCCAGAAGAATATGGATGGAACATACACGCTGAAGAAGCCTGTTACCGAAGAGGAGTGCAATCGTATTATTGTTGAAACATACAAGGTTCTCTCAGCAATTGTACCCATTCACAAGAAGCTCATGTATCATCCAGCAGAGTACAAAGGCCAGATTGAAATTCTCACAACACCGTACTATCATCCCATCCTTCCATTGATTTATGATTCAGGTCTCGCATTGCTGTGTCAACCAAACCGCGCAATGCCGGACCGTTACCATTTTCCGCAAGATGCTGAAGCGCAGGTTGCGAAAGCTGTACAATCTTATAAAAAAACATTTGGATTGAATCCAATGGGTATGTGGCCGGGCGAAGGTGCAGTAGCGCATGATGTAATTCAAGTTTTTGCCCATCAAGGAATTAAATGGGTGGCCACAGACCAAAAAGTACTCGAACGGTCAAAACCAGGAGATCAACACTGCTTCTATCCCTATGTGGTTTTCCCTGAATACAGCTTGAAAGAAAAAGAAGCAGTCGTCGTTGTATTCAGAGAAACAGAATTATCCGATAAAATTGGATTTGTCTATAAGGATTATTTAGGCGAAGATGCAGCGGAAGATTTTATCCAAAGTGTTCTGAAATATGTTCCCAAGGTTGACGAACCGGATCGGTTGCTTACAGTTATTCTCGATGGAGAAAATGCATGGGAATGGTATCGATATGACAATGATGGAAAGAATTTCCAAAATGCACTCTATCGGAAACTTTCCGCTTTATTTGAAACGCGGCAAGTAATAACAACAACCGTTACCGAATACCTTAACGGAAACCCCAATCGTATGATACCAGCACATCCCATTGAAACACTTCAAAGGATTGAATGGTTGTGGCCTGGGTCTTGGATCAACGCAAATTATGATACCTGGATAGGTCAAGATGAAAAGAATAAAGCATGGGAATACCTTTCACTTGCACGAAATGATTTGGAAGCTTCAGGACTTCCTCAACCTCATCCGAAGAAACAACACCCGAGGAAAAAGACCAAAGCCTGGTATGCATTCCGCGCATGGGAATCAATGTACGCCGCTGAGGGATCAGATTGGTTCTGGTGGTATGGAACCGACCAGAGTACTCCTGCAGGCGAAAAGCCATTTGATCTTGCCTATATTACACATTTAGAAAATATTTACATGTTTGCAGAACTTGCCGGGGGAAAAATGCCAAAGCGTGAATTCAAACCTATTATTTCCATGGATATTCCCAATGGTGCACGCCACTCTCAGGGTACTATGGTACAAAATCAACATGATTTGATTACGGTAGTATTTCAGTGCGATGTACGTGGAATGTATATCAGAACTTCTCTGTATCTTGTTGGGAATCATGAACAATTGGGAGACTGGATTCCGAATAAAGTGCGGTTATATGATGATGGTACTCATGGTGATACAGTATCGGGCGACGATATCTGGACTATAGAGCTTGCATTGCCGGTAGGTGCTGAGATAGAATACAAATTTACAAATAGTGGGGCCGAAGGAAGCTGGAATCCCGGTGAAGAATTTCCAGGAATGAATCGGAAGATTCGAGTTGAAAGGGCAGAAAAAGGAAAGATGATCTTGCTTGACGTATTTGGAAAGATATGATCGATATACAGAAATTAAAAATGCTATCCATGAACACTGATAATCTAATAGCTCCTGTTGTCTTTGGCTTGATGTGTTGCCTCTTTTTGTATTCTGGATGTGCGGAAAAAAAATACTCAGAATTGGATGCACGCACGAGCGCAGAATGGGTTAAGGATGCTGTTTTATACGAAGTCAATCTTCGTTCCTTCTCAAAAGAAGGGACTTTGAATATTCTCGAAGCGCGGATTCCTGAATTGAAAAAATTAGGAGCGACTGTTGTGTTGCTCATGCCGATTCATCCTATTGGTGAATTCAACAGGAAAGGCAGACTAGGAAGCCTATATGCGGTGAAGGACTTTTATGCGGTCAATCCGGAATATGGTACGTTACATGATTTTCAATCACTAGTGAATGCTCTTCACCGGCAAGGCTTGAAGGTCGTCATTGGCCTTGTTGCAGACTATGCCGCTTGGGATAGTCAACTTCTCATGGAACATCCAGATTGGTTTCAGCATAATGAAGAAGGAGCTATTGTCTCTCCCCAAAAGGATTTGTTCGATGTCGCACAACTTGATTATCGTCAGCACGAACCGCGGAAGTATATGATTGCTGTGATGAAATATTGGGTGAAAGAATTCAATGTCGATGGTTTTAAGTGTACTATGGCAGAATCGATCCCTGTAGACTTTTGGATTGCTGCCCGAAAAGAAATAGAGAAGATTAAACCGGTGATTTTTATCTCAGAACATTCACAACCGGAATATCATATCAAGGCCTTTGATATGACTTTTTCATGGAGTATCTCTCATATTCTTTCGTCGATAGAAAATACTACGGCATCTGTTTCAGCTCTCGACGATTCGCTAAAATATGAATATTTCCAATTCCCCAAAGGATCGCTGCATGTGCGTTCTGATGAAACTCAAAATAAAATTGAAAGTGCTCAAACAATTGAGAAGTGCAATCCACAAGAGGCAAAGGCGAGAGCAGTTCTCAAATTTATGATTCCCGGCGTACCGTTCATCTCGAATGGTGAAGAAGTGGGTGATATTAACCATTTAGATTTTTCCGATGAAGTTGAAATTGATTGGTCGAAAGGAAAAGATATTAGAGAGGTATATGAACGATTGGGTGCACTTCGCCGAGATCATCTGGCATTGAGGAATGGTTCCTATTCCTCCATTCCCAATTCGGAATGCAAAATGGTATACTCGTTTCTTCGTTCATCTGGGAGAGATTCCCTTATCACGGTCATAAACTTCGGGAAGGAAAAAAGAGTGGTCAACCTGAAGATGCCGATGGGATCATCCATGATATGGAACGATCAATTTTCCAGCACACGCTTTCAAACAAACGATGAATCATTGAGTATCACACTTTCCCCATGTGGTTATGTTGTACTGTCTCCGGAAACCGAAAGGAATATCCAATGAAATTTTATACAGAACATCTCTGGTTCAATACTAAGAAGCATCGCGAGTATATTAACATAACCTCTGAGGTGGAGCATATTCTTGCCAAGAGTGGAATTAAAGATGGAATGATTCTTGTTTCTGCAATGCACATCACGGCTGGAGTGTATGTGAACGATGCAGAATCAGGATTGATACAGGATATCGATGACTGGCTGGATAAAATTGCACCGCCCAATCCGAATTACAGGCACCATCGCACGGGCGAGACAAACGGTGATTCGCATCTGAAGAGCCTTCTCATTCATCATGAAGTCATCGTTCCAATAACAGACGGTACACTCGACTTTGGTCCATGGCAGCAAATTTATTACGCCGAATTTGACGGCCAACGAAAGAAGCGCGTTCTCGTAAAAATCATGGGTGAGTGAACAAAATCATTAAACATCATGTCCTCTAAGACTAAACATATTGTAGAATATGTTTTCTTTCAAACGTTTGCTTTTATCGTTCAGCGTTTACCGTTGTGCCTTATTGATAAAACTGGATTTATGCTTGCACGATTTGTGTATCCTCTTTTAAAGTCAAGAAGGAATGTAGCATTTCAAAATCTTCGGCACGCATTTCCAGAGATGGAGGAATCAAAACGGCGGCAAATTGCTTTTCGATCATTCCAGAGCATTGGTGCGACCTTTCTTGAACTGCTGTGGTATCCAAATTTTACAAAGACCGGAATCAAACAAAGAGTGCGCATCGAGAACATTGAGCTGTTAAAAAAACTCCAAGAGAAAAAGAAAGGGATTATTTTTCTCACTGCTCATTACGGCAGCTGGGAACTTGCAACCCAGGCGATCACAGTTTATTCTGATGTTCCCGTGTATACTATTGCAAAACCCCAATCGAATTTATTGGTCGATCGTATAATTACTCGCTGGCGAGAATTGTTTGGACTTAAAATTGTAGCGATGGGTATTAGTGTTCGAGAAATTCTTAAAACGCTTCAAGAGGGTGGAATTGTTGCACTTGCTGCCGATCAGTCAGCTCCGAAGGAGAGTGTGGCAGTAATATTTTTTGGACGAAATGTGCCGACTTTTCAGGGGCCTGCAATATTTTCATTAAAGACGGGAGCGCCAATCATTTTAGGATGCACCGTGAGACAGGAGAATGGGAACTACACAATGCGTTTTGTACACGTACCAAGCGATGACTTAAAAGGTGTTTCAGATGAAAGCATTCTTGAATTGACGCGCCGCCAGGTACACATGACAGAGGCAATAATACGACAAAACCCTGAACAATGGATGTGGATGCATAAACGGTGGAAGCATGTACAAGATTACAGAGAGATAGCGCAGTGAATAAGACGTTCAGCAATATCCTTGTTATTCAGACGGCGTTCATTGGTGATGCGATTCTTACCTTACCGCTTATTCAAGTTCTTAAGAAGAACTATCCACAATCATCCATCGATGTTGTTGTTGTTCCAAGAACTGCAGATATATTCTCTCACCACCCGGCAATTTCTCATATCATTCCATATGATAAAAGGGGCAAGGAAAGCGGATTGATCAGCTTTTGGCGGCTTCGAAATCGACTTCGCGCTAAGAACTATGATTCGATTGTCATTCCGCATCGTTCAATACGAAGCGCACTTCTTGCATGGCTGCTGAAACCGAATGTTCGCATAGGATTTGATCGAAGTGCAGGTCGATCGTTCTTTACAAGAATCGTGCATTACGATCCGACTGCTCATGAAATCGACCGAAATCTCTCATTGCTCAGTCCGCTATCATTTCCGATAAATAAAAATGAACTGCCGCAACTTTATCCGTCTGCTGAAGATGTGCTGGTTGTCGATTCAGCACTGGAAAGTTTTGGTATGAAAAATGAAAATCGTCTTATCACGGTAGCACCCGGGACGATCTGGAATACAAAACGCTGGCCTGCTGATAGATACGCTGCAATATGCAAACGACTTTCCTCTGAATGCTCTGCTGTATTGCTCTTAGGAGGAAAAGAAGATAGCGCCTTGTGCAAAGAAATTGTAGAAATGTCTATGGCGAAGAATGTCTTCACCGTTGCGGGAAGGCTTTCCTTGCTTCAATCAGCAGAACTCATTAAGCGAAGCCACGTACTAATTTCAAATGACAGCGCACCGATGCACCTTGCTGTCGCAGTAGCAACACCGGTGGTCGCAATATTCGGAGCGACCGTTCCAGAATATGGATTCGCACCGCGTGGAGTATATGATATTGTCATTGAGACAAAAGGATTAAAATGTCGTCCATGTTCAATCCATGGCGGAGACACTTGTCCCATAGGAACATTTGAATGTATGATGGCAATAACACCGGAACTTGTTGTGAACAAAGTGATGCCGTTTTTACAGAAGATCGTGGTGTGAGAGTTATGTTTTGATTGTTTCATTTGAATCTCTTCAAAAACTTTTCTACATTAATACTGAAACAATATTCTTGCGCCCGTAGCTCAGCTGGATAGAGCGACAGCCTCCGGAGCTGTAGGTCAGGCGTTCGAATCGCCTCGGGCGTACAGATAAATTACTTATTCATTGAATCGGAAACCCTTATGTTGAAACCGCAGAAAAAAGTCTCTCGGAGAGAAATCAAAGAAGATAAACTCGTCACTGCATATTTTGAAACACGCGGATGGATGGAAAAAAACACGAAAATTCTTTCTTACATTGCAATCGGTTTGGCATGTGCGGCGGTCATTGGTTTTCTCTGGATTAAAAACAGGGCTGAATCTAATGACAAAGCGACCACCATGTTAGCAAAGGTTGCATTGTACTGGGATAAAGGCGAATACGACCTGGCAATCAACGGCGTTCCTCAAGAAGGTACACAAGGTTTACAGGCTATTGTCGATGAATATGGGAGCACGAAAACAGGTCAACTTGCGAAGCTGTATTTAGCAAATTCCTATTATGCAATAAAAAATTACGACAAAGCTCTTGAATACTATGATGATATCAGTGTGAGCGATAAGTTAATCTCGGCTTCAGCTCTCGCAGGCGTGGCAGCTTGTTATGAAGCGAAAGGAGATTTGAGCAAAGCAGCTTCCTATTTTGAGAAAGCTGCATCGAAGAATATGACGCCTATGCAAGCGCCGGAAAACCTGCAAAGATCGGCTGTCAACTATGCCGCTGTAGGCAAGAAGGAAAAAGCTGTGGAACTTCTTCAGACACTAAAGAAGGAGTTTCCTTTGTCCACCTTCGCCCGGGAAGTGGATCGTTTTATAGCGGAGTATAGTTCATAATTGAATTGTATTACCAAATAAAGATTGCCAATGCCTCTCGCTGACGTTCAGAAGGAGTCATTGGCCTCTTTTTCCTTCATTTTTACTCGGATGGCTATCAATAAGTGACAGAATGTCGCTCCTGCAAGAGAAAAGCGCGTTTAAGTCGCATCTTTTAAATTTCCATTGCTCTCACTGTCTGATAGTTCTTCACTCTTATTTTTTCTTTTTGTAACTTTTCTACTGATTTATCGAAATAGGATAGAAAGAATCTCTGAAAACTCAAAATCATCAATTCTATTGATAAGAGACTAAATACAAAATTTGTTTTCTGGACACTAAACATTTGGTTTAGGTTATGGTTTGAAATTTGATGCCTGGAACTTGCCTTCTGAGAAATGTTCTAGAGATAGTTCCAAACCATTTTCTATCGGATGAGAGAGAATGAACCCATGCCATTGCTTGTATGATAAAGAAAAATGCTGCTCATATCTGAACAATTCATTTTTGGGAAACAAAACAGGTAAATCGTGTCGAGACTGAAGCGACTAGCACTCCTGCTCATTCCAGCAGTCTTTTTACCGGTTGTCTACACGTACGATGTGGTGCGTGCTGCAGTAAAATTTGAAATCCCTAGCCTCAATATATTCCGCGAACTTTTTGTGATTGTCTCGTTCGCTCTTATTGGTTTATTTATACAAAATCGGCGCAAAGCCTTATCTCGCAATACACCAAAAGAGATCGGACGTGTTTTTTTTGCGGTTGTAATTTCATTGATAGTTGTTGGGATAGCCATAGCGTTCCAACCACCCGAATTCTCTGGACGAGAAGTAACGAATATATATCGTTCAGCAATTTTCATGTTTTTTTCGACATTGATTGCTCTTATCCTCGGAGTTGTAACGTTATATATTTTGTTCACCCTCCACGATATGATTCTTTTTAAACGCCGGAAATCGATATGGCGCTATTATCTCATATACCTTATTCTTCTCTTTGCCGCATGCGCTGCTGAGATCCCGTTCTTCCATCTGGAAGATACATTCCTGCCTCCGATATTCTTTTCATGTGTGATCGTATTCATTGTGGTGAATTCATTCAAACAGAATTGGATCGTCTATCTTTCGAAGCGCGAAAAGATATATTCCATAGTATATTCAATTCTCATGTTTCTTGCCCTCACATTACTCGATGTGTATCTTGCGAGCAGTTCGGGGAGCAACAATGCAATCATTTCCTATAGCCGGCCACTCCACATCTTCATTCAGTTGAATGCCATCTTTGGAACGATCTACTTCAGCGTTACATTCATGAGTACGCTCTTTCACTTGCCGACAGCGGAAGTGTTTGAAAGGAAACAATCAGAACTCAACTCGTTGCACAATCTGAGCCGCTTAGTGACACAGGTGTTTGATTTTAACGATCTGGTCCATACGGTAACGCAAATGACTTCGGAAGTTTGCGATGCACGCAGCGTCTGGATGGAATTATTTTCTGTGAACGACGAAACCGGTGAGATGTCTGTTGATGTTGTATCGAAGAAAAACATAACGCAACAGGAAATTGATCTTCTCGATACTCATGATGGAACTCAACTGAGGCGTTATCTTTTAGACACAAAAAAAGTATTGCTCATTGAGGACATCTGGTCTGATTGGCGGACAATATATCTCAAGGAAAAAGGTTTTACGCGGGGATCGCTTCTCACTATTCCGCTCCTTTCACATGGAAAGGTCATCGGCGTCCTTCATGCAACGAAAGAATATCAAAATGCTTTTGATCAAGATGATATCGACGTGATGACAACGTTTGCAGATCATGTCAGTATTGCTATTGATAATTCACGTCTTATTGCTAAATCGATTGAACGTGAACGTCTCCATCAGGAAATAATGGTGGCTCAGCGGATGCAGAAGCGTCTTCTTCCTCAGCGATTACCGGAGATCCCCTCGGCGGAATTTGCCGCTGTATCTGAATCATCGTTTGAAGTCGGTGGCGATTATTACGATGTCATCACTCTTCCGGATGAACGCATAGGAATTGTTGTCGGGGATGTATCAGGGAAAGGTGTCTCTGCTGCATTGTACATGGCAGAGGTGAAAGGGATTGTTTTATCGTTGAGCAAAATATGTTCAACACCACGGGAATTATTATTGCGCGCCAATGATGCACTCATAGAAAGTCTGGAAAAGAATGCGTTTATTAGTGCTGTCTATGCTGTATTGGATATTCCACATGCTTCGCTCACTATGGCGCGTGCTGGGCATTGTCCAGTACTTCTTCTCTCTGGTGATTCGTCGGAATTAGTGAGGCCGTCTGGAATTGGATTGGGTTTAACGAATGGTTCTCAATTTGCACAGGCGACAGAAGAGCGTGAAATAAAGCTGAAACCGGGTGACACATGTATTTTTTACACTGACGGTATCACCGAAGCACGAAATGCAAAAATGGAAGAATATGGCTATGAGCGATTGGTCCAAGTTGCCGGGGAATTCAGGGACTGTTCGGCGGATGTGATGAAGGTCAAGATTCTACAAAGTGTTCGAACTTTCATAGGACAAGGAGCGTATACTGATGATGTAACGCTCGTTGTGGTGAAATGGATTGGAAATATTGAAGATTAAAGAGGATGGAAACGCAAAATATTCTAAAGAGAGTGTTACAAGAAGGAGACCACCATGAATGATTTTAAAATCCACCATCGAGATGGAGACGGTGTCAGTGTCATTGAACTCAAGGGATATCTTGATGCTCATACTGCACCCGATCTTGAAACCGCTTTTCAGAAGCTATTAACTGAGAAGAAGTATAATGTCGTTGTCAATTGTCGAGATCTTTCTTACATCAGCAGTGCCGGGCTGGGTGTTTTTATGGCGTATGTGGAAGATATCCGCAAGAATATGGGAGATATTAAACTGACGAATATGTCGCCGAAAGTCTACAACGTTTTTGATCTCTTAGGCTTCCCCATTTTGTATGAAATTTATAACGATGAACATGAGGCGGTATCACGCTTTAAAGAAATCAAGAAATAATTGAGTCTTCATTCTCTAGAACCAAAAATTCATGAATCGATGCAGACACAAGCAAAGCACATATCGAAGAGAATAACAAGCAGGACAGAGAGTCTTGTGGAAGTGCGGGAATTTATCGATGCAGCAGCTCGCGCGTTTGGCTTCTCAGAGAAAAATATTGCTAATATTATTCTCGCTGTTGATGAAGCTTGCACAAACATCATCAAACATGCATATCACTATGCTACAGACCAAGAGATTGAGATATCCATTTTTCCCGGCAGGCACTCTTTCGAAATACGAATCTATGATAATGGAAAAGCATTCGACCCTTCACTTGTCCGTGCTCTAGATTTAAAAGATCATATAGGTCAAAAGCGGCGCGGAGGATTAGGTGTCTATTTGATGAAGCGATTAATGGATAAAGTCGAATATAATTTTATTCCGGGAAAAAGAAACGAAGTCCACCTTATCAAATATCGTTCAAGTGCTCCCACAGGCACAGGCGATGAGCGATGAACCGCACCCACACACAACCAGACACAGCAGAGAAAAAAGAAACGTCCGACTTTCTATCGTTGTTCGAATTCAGCAACGTCGTTAATTCCTCACTTGACCTTGATTTTATCTTAAGCACTGTCTTGAGAACACTCATGGGCAAGATGTTGGTTACACGGGGCATGGTTTTTCTCAATCGGAACGGGAAATTATTTCAGATAATTACTGCTAAAGGAGTCGATCAATCCGTTATAGGGCAAACCCTGGAAATTGACCGGCAGCTGCGTTCTTTACAAGGTGTAGTAAAACTTCTCAAGAAGAATCCAGTATGGTGTGAGTTTCTGGAGTACCATCAGCAGTCATTGATTATCCCGATACTCTCACAGCGCCGCATCGTCGGATATATTACACTCGGTGAGCGGCTGACAAAGCCCTCATATTCTGCAGCGGATAAACGGCTCATTCAATCGCTTGTTGGACTCTCTGGTGCGGCAATCGAGAAGGCGCTTATCATCGATCAGGTTAAAAAAGTCAACCGCAATCTCGATCGAAAAATTCAGGAACTTAATACGTTATTCGATTTGAGCAAAGAGTTTACTATTGGGCTGGATGAAAAAAAAGTGGTGCGGTTAATGACGTTTGCCCTGCTGGGACAAATTGGAGTAAAAAAATATGCCTTGTGCCTGCGAGGTCCTGATGGGTTGAACATCGTCGAATCGCGTATTGAAGGAAGCGCGAACCTGAAAGCCATTCTTCCCGCGTTGTGCGATCTCGAACACTCTGCAACAACACAAGACTTGCTGAAGCAGAAGGCATACCGAATTGCAGCAGCACAATTAATTCAGATTGGCATTACGGCGGTCGTTCCAATGCATATCCAGCGTACAACGAAAGGAATAATCCTCCTGGGCGAGCGATTACGCGGAGGGATGTATATGCGCGCAGATCTTGAATTTCTGTACTCGCTTGGCAACCTTGCAATCATATCGATCGAAAATGCGCATCTCTTTAAAGATGCTTTAGAAAAACAACGAATGGAAGATGAGCTGAACATTGCGCGGGAAATTCAGCAGGGACTTCTCCCAGAAAAGCTTCCTGTTATTCCCGGTTTCGATATTGCTGCACTGACCATTCCATCAAAGGAAGTTGGCGGCGACTACTACGATATCATTACCCGTCAAAATGGAGAATATATCCTCGCCATCGGCGATGTTTCAGGGAAAGGGACACCGGCGGCCCTGTTAATGGCAAATGTGCAGGCAGCATTGCGGGCACTCGCTCCGCATTGTACATCTGTTTCTGAAACCACCGGGCAGATCAACGATCTTACATGCGCGAATACTCGCAGCGGTAGTAAATTTATCACATTCTTTTGGGGAATTCTTAATCCGCAAACGCGTCAATTTCGATTCTCCAATGCTGGACATAATCCGCCGTATCTCCTGCGAAAAGATGGAAAAGTGGAAGGATTGGAGGAAGGCGGGCTTATCCTTGGTGTCTTTAAAACAACAACACCGTATGCTGAAGCTTCAATCTCACTTTCACCAGGAGATGTTTTAGTAATGTACACCGATGGCGTAAGCGAGGCGATGAATCAAAGAGATGATCAATTCACAGAAGAGCAGCTTGAATGTATACTGAAAGAATCGACACATCTCTCTGCGAAGGAAATCATCCAGAAAATTCAACAAGCACTCGAATTTCATACTCAGGGCACGCCGCAATCAGATGATATTACGATGCTGGTGCTCAAGGCAGTATAGTTTTCAAGTCCTTTTCTTCCGACCGCCTTGCCTTTCAAGTGAGTGTTTGTTAATTTCAATTATATAATCATTCACTGCACCTGATGCCTCGATTTACACTCGACGAAATACGAAATAAATTCTCGAACGGCAAAGATTTTAACGAAATCTTTGATGCCTTTGAAGACGCACTGAAGCAGGGAATTCAGGATGTCGAGTTGTATCGGCTGCTTTTTTGGAATACGTCGCTCCGTCCTGATGAACTGTGTCTCTTTGGCGAAAAGCTGGCTCAGGAATTTCCGGACCTCGCGTATGATACATTTATGTGGCTGGCGAATGTGTTCGAAGCAACATATTCATCCTACGATAACTTTGAGTTGGCGATGCGGTACTATCGGAAAGCAGCAAAGACAAAGCCAGGCGAAGTGCAGCCCTACCTCAATGCTGCCGATTGCCACGAGCCCGACTTGAATATACCGCCTCTCTATTGGCTGGTAGAATTTTTAAAATTAGGAGTGAACCATGTAATAGATAAGAAGACGCTTCTGCACCGATTATCGTATCTCTACCAAATGCACGGAGATCAGAAGCAGGCAGATTTTTACAGAAACCTTGCTGATGATATCGGACGAAATCAAAACTAATACATTTCACTCAAGCGCTCATGTGCTCCGTGGTTTTTTTCTTTTATTGCTTGCCGTGCTTTTCTGGGGAGGATCAGCTCCGGTGGGGAAGCTCCTTATTGTTACTCGCTTCGATACACTCATCATTGTGCAGACTCGCACCTCGCTTGCGTTTATCTTGTTGCTTATTTTTTTTCTGTTGAAGGACAGGAGCATCTTTCGAATTGAGCTTCGTGATATCTGGAAGTTTGCTTTGCTGGGCATTCTAGGAATCGCGATTACGAATTATACCTACTACTACACCGTGAAGGAAGCATCAGTAGCGACAGCGATCCTGGTGCAATACACGGCACCGGTATGGATTGTGTTGTATTCCGTACTGATTGTAAAGGAAGACAGACTTGACCGTGTAACCATTCTTTCGCTTGTTATTGCGCTGGTTGGTTGTTACTTTGCTGTTACTTCAGGTTCGATGAAAGGAATCAATTTGAAAGGATGGGCAATCATTACTGGACCTTTATCTGCATTTACATTCGCGTATCAGGTCATCGGAACAAAGCAATTGCTCAAACGCTATTCTCTTTGGACATTGTTGTTGTATATGTTTGGTTTTTCGGCAATATTTTGGATTTGTATCAATCCTCCATGGAATGTTATTGCGAAACATTACAATGTCAATGATTGGGAAATTCTTTGGATGTTTGCCATCGTTTCGATCCTTATTCCGCAGATGGCATTCGCATCCGGATTGAAACTTCTGGATGCTTCGACAGCGGGTATTATCAGCGTGATGGAGCCGGTGATTGCGATTGCCGCGGCATATCTCATATTGGGTGAATCACTAAGTGCTATTCAGATGTTTGGAGGATTAATGGTACTGTTAGCAATCGGACTGCTTCAAGCACACCCGATGATCATGAGAAAAAGGATGAAGACGGAATGAGAACGGAGCGGCGTTTGAATCGGTTGGAAACAGTGCTGCGGCGTCGTCAACCGGATTTGACAGTAGTCATGGAGAATATTCACGATCCGCACAATGTTAGTGCAATACTGCGATCATGCGATGCAGCAGGAGTGATGGGAGTGCAGCTGATCTATACGAGTATGGAATTTCCCGATCTCGGGAAAAAGAGTTCAGCGAGTGCAAAAAAATGGGTGGAACAACGACGTTTTGAAAGTATCAAGGAATGCTATGCTCAGCTTCATAAAGAAGGATATGCGATATATGCAACCCATCTTGAAAAAGCGGCGAAAGTGCTGTATGAAATTGATATGACAAAGAAAACTGCCTTTGTAGTCGGGAATGAACACGAAGGTGTATCTTTGGAAGCAGCGCAGCTTGCAGATGGAATAGTGCAAATTCCCATGTATGGAATCATTCAGAGTTTAAATGTTTCTGTTGCGACAGCAGTGATTCTCTTTGAAGCTGTTCGCCAGCGAATTGCAGCAGGACAATATGCGAAGGCAAAGTTATCGGATGCGGATTTGGCTAAGCTTCTCAAAGAATGGGCGATGAAAGAATAAAAAGAAATAGACGTTGATGAATGTTCGTCCAGATATGAAAGATTTTATTAACAAGTTGGAAGTATATGCCAAACGGGAATTGAACTATCCTGAGGAAGTTGGAGAACTTTTGCAGATAGTTATGCAGACGGGGTTGGTATGTGAGTTTGAGGATCTAATCTTTCAGGCGAAGTTTCTCGTGAAAACTCAGGAAATAATGAAACGGAACGGTCCACGTACCCATGGATTTGAGAAACTATCGACAGAATTTCAATCGAGCGTGAAAAAGTCGATTGATTTCCTACATCTGCTTATGGAAAGAGCGCCATCAGATGTTGCCCGGAAAATGACAGAAACGTTTCTCGCCATGGAAACCGACAGCTTTAACCGATTAATGAAATTGTTCTCAGACTTTAGTCA
>Ga0182021_10000852_pt1 | contig 34371 bp, 24 predicted proteins | sample 612E3MmetaG_FD_120493 | JGI IMG/M metagenome (GOLD analysis project Ga0182021, IMG submission 120493) | Permafrost microbial communities from Stordalen Mire, Sweden - 612E3M metaG (Illumina Assembly) | ecosystem: Environmental > Terrestrial > Soil > Wetlands > Permafrost | place: Sweden... | reverse complement strand
GACCGACTTTTCGCAGGTCGGAGTGCGCGCGATCGATGACCAGACGCTCGAGGTCACCGTCGCCCGCCCCACGCCCTACCTTGCCGCCGCGGCCACCCTGCCCGCCTGGTTCCCGTTGCACCAAGCTTCGATCGAGAAGCTCGGCCCGTACGACGACCGCGCGGTGCCGTGGACGCGGCCGGAAAACATGGTCTGCAGCGGACCGTTCCTGTTGAAGGAATGGTCGCCTGGCAACCGGATCGTCGTTGAACGCAACCCCAATTATTGGGACGCCCGTCACGTCCGGCTGCGCCGCATGGTTTTCTTTCCCATCGAGAATGCCTCCACGCAGGAGGCGGCGTTCCGGGCCGGGCAGCTGCACCTCACCTCGGACGTACCGCTTTCCAAGATCGCCGCGTACCGCCGAGATCATCCCGCCGTCCTCCGCATCGATCCGTTCCTCGACACCGCATTCATGCGTTTCAACGTCAAGCGCGCTCCTTTCAATGACCAGCGGATCCGCCAGGCGCTCGCCCGCGCCCTCGACCGTACCGCCCTGGTTCAAGATGTCACCCTCGGCGGCCAACAGCCGGCACACTGCCTGACTCCACCCAACACCGCTGGCTATACCGCCCGCGCGGCCATTCCGGATGATTTTGCGAGGGCCCGCCAACTGCTGGCGGAGGCGGGCTTCCCCGGCGGCCGCGGGTTTCCAAAAGTGGAAATCCAGTTCGCCACCCTGGAGCTCAACCAGCGGCTGCTCGAAGCTGTCCAACAAATGTGGCGTCGCGAACTCGGTGTCGCCGTCACCCTCGCCAACAAGGAGCAGCGCGTGTGGCTCAACGACGAGCGTCAGCTCAACTATGACATCTCCTACGCCCATTGGATCGGCGACTACGTTGACCCGAGCACCTTTCTCGAGCTGTTCACTTCGGATGGGGGCAACAATTCCACCGGCTGGGCCAATGCCGGATACGACCGGCTAGTCAAGGCAGCCGGCGCGGAACAGGATCCGCATGGCCGTTACGAACTTTATCAGCAGGCCGAGGCGCTGCTTCTGGAAGAGGCGCCGATCGTGCCGCTCTTCTTTGGCACCCGGGTGTTCCTCTGCCATCCGGCGGTGAAGAACTGGCGGCCCGCGCTCCTCGGAATCCACCAGTACAAGGACGTTCACTTGGAGCAATGAGTCCGCCTGCCCGGCGGTTTCCCCCGAACTCTTGCCCTGTCCGCACTGCGCCCTTGTGCCGGTATGGTTTGCCCATCATCTTCCGGCGTATGCACCCGTCTCTGCGCAGCTCGGCCGCTTGGCTCCTGCTTGCGCTCTCCCTGCCTGCCTCCCTCCAGGCCGCCGGTCTGGAAATCGTGCGGATCGTCCCGGCCTGGCACAGCGCGGAGTCATTCCACCGTGTAACCGAATATTTCGGCGGCAAAGAGAACACCGGCGGCGTGACCGTGCTGCGCTCGCAGTCAGCCGAGCTGGCCGGCTACTACTGGTTTCTGCGGCTGAAGAACCCGGCGGCCCCAGTGGCCGGGGCGAGATTTGAGCTGCAGGTCATCACCCCGGCCGCGCCCGAACCGAAGACGTTCACCTTTGCAGCCGACATTCCGGCCGGCAGCTCGCTTTTCCAGCTCGGCCTGACCGGCGGCGACTGGCCGAAGGCGAAGGCCCGCCCGGCCGCCTGGCACCTGCGCCTGCTCGCCGCCGACGGCACGACCTTGCTCGCCCGGGGAAGCTTCCTCTGGGAGCTGCCGGGAAAGCCGTAGGTGTGGAGTTTAGGGTTCAGGGTTCAGCAGTAAGGTTGATCGCTGCGTTGACAACGGCTTGGACCGTTTGCGCCTAACCCAGAACCCTGAATCTGCGCGGGCGCGTAGCCTACACTCCCCGCGGCACGACTCCGGAAAACACTGCGAAGAAGTGGCAGACGCTGCCGCCCAGGACGAACAGGTGCCATACCGCGTGATGGTAGGGCAGCCGTTTCCACATGTAGAACAGCGTCCCCGCAGAGTACGCCGCGCCACCTGCAAAGAGCAGGATCAGGCTGGAGCGCGGCAGCGCTTCCACGAGCGGCTTGATCGCGATGAGCACGATCCATCCCATGAAAAGATAGAGGATTGTCGAGAGGAGGCGAAAACGACCCGTGTAGAACACCTTCAGCACAATCCCCGCCACCGCGATCGTCCAGACCACGCCGAACAGACTCCAACCCCATGGTCCGCGCAAGCTCACGAGCAGAAACGGCGTATAGGAGCCCGCAATGAGCAGGAAGATCGCCGCGTGGTCGAACACGCGCAGCCACGGCTTCCACCGGGGAGCCGGCAGCGCGTGATAGCAGGTCGAGGCGCCGTACAGCAGCACGAGGGAGGCGCCAAACACCGCGCAACCGGTGACCGTCCACGCGTCGCCGCGCAGCCCGGCAACCGTCACCAGCACGCATAGACCCCCGACGCTCAGAATCAGGCCGAGGCCGTGCGTCAGGCTGTTGGCGATCTCCTCGCCACGGGAGTAGACGTTGGTGCCAGTGGTCTTCACAGCAGTTAGCGTGGACTGTGGCCCCCGCGGCAGGCAAGAAGTTCAATGCGTTGCGCGCGCCCTCGCAGGGGAAACCCGGACCGTTTTATTTTTGCAGTTTTGGCGGGAAAATCAGATCTTCTGCCGTCATCATGCCGTCTTCCGTGATTGTCTGGTCCGGCTGGCAGCCCCTGGCGCTCCCGGAACCCCTGTCGCCCGCCGTCTTGGCTGAGATTGTCGATGGCGGTCAGACCTTTCGCTGGAGCCGCGCGCCGGATGGCGCCTGGCAGGGTGCCTGGTCCGACTCCGTGGTGCACCTCAAGCCGTCCGAGTCGGGTGGATTGCTCTGGTCCTCTCCGGAAAACCTGGCCGGGGTGGTCGCCAGCCAGCTGCCGCCCTACCTCGCCGCCTCGGTCGATTTTGCCCGGCTGGCCGACGATCTGCCTTGGCGAAGCGATCCGCATCTGGCCCGCTGCCTCGAGGCGTTCCGTGGTCTGCGCTTGCTGCGGCAGCCTCTGGGGGAGACGCTGCTCGGTTTTCTTTGCAGCGCCACCAAGCAAATTGTGCAGATCAAGCAGATCGTCGCGCTGCTGGCGCAGCGTCATGGCCGGGAGATTGCCGCCGGGATTCACCGACTGCCCACCTGGACGGAACTCGCCACGGTGAGCGAGGAGCAGCTGCGCGCCTGCCTGCTCGGCTTCCGCGCGCGCTATGTGCAGCAGACCGCCCGGTTCCTCTCCGAGCGTCCGGGCTGGCTGGACCAGATCGAACAGCTGCCGTATGTCGAGGCCAAGGAGCGGCTGCGCGAGCTGCCGGGCGTGGGCGAAAAAGTGGCCGATTGCGTGCTGCTCTTCGGCGCCGGGCGGCTCGAGGCTTTTCCGGTGGACGTGTGGATCATCAAGGCGATGGAGAACCGTTACGGGCTCGAGGGCTGGACGCCCCAGCAGATCGCGCGCTTCGGCCGGGTGCATTTTGGGCCGTTCGCCGGCCTGGCCCAGCAATATCTATTCGCATGGGAGCGGGCCCAGGGTCGCGGTTGAAATCCCGCCGCCGGCGGATCGCCGCCGTCAGCAGATCCTCGATGAGCCCGAGAACTTGACAGCATTCCAGAACCTCGGCGTGCACAACCATGTTCAAGGTTGAACATCGTTGTGCATCGGCCGTGAGGTTCGCGATCCTTAGGTCACCGCTGGCGGCGCCGGGGTTGGCTTCAGCATCCGCCACGGAAAGAAATAGACAGCGTAGATAACCGTGTAGACGAAGAAGTTCTCCAGCCGGACAAAAGAGGCGAACGCGAAGAAGAAGATCAGCACATGCATCCGCATGACGTTTCTGTACGGTGCCATGAAGGCATCGCCCGGCTTTTTTGTCGCTGGTTCGCCGGAAGCCCCGAGGCTTGCCAGCAGCGAGGGCGCTCGGCGGAACCCACCGCGTTCAGCCACCGCCGCCACCAATACAAACGGCCAGTAGGCGCCCAGCACGTGCAGGTAGAGCGATATCGTTGGGAAACCCCGGCTCGGGGTGTCGAAGACCGGGAAGAACAGGTTGAGGAACACCGAGTGCACCAGATGAAACATTCCGAAATGAACCGTGAAGAATGCCAGCAGGAACAGGCCGCCGACCAGCCAGGCGCCACCCATGGCCGCGCGAGCGAGCGGCCGGGCATCGCTAGTCGCTGCCGCGCGTTCTCCCGCCAGCACCGGCCGGAATATTGTCCAGACAATCATCGCGTAGCCAACGACCAAGCTGGACAGCCACAGGCTCCAGACGAGAATCCCTCACTCGCCAGTCGAACCACCAGGCCATTCCCAGCCCACCAGCAAAAGCCAGCGCATCGGGCCAGACGGAAAGCCAGCTCTTTGAGGTCAGGGCGGAGGTCGCTGGCAAGGAATTGCGTTCAGAATCCATTCGGGAACAGCACCGCCGGACACTTTGAAGCCACCCGCGGACCGGCCCTCAAGCAGAAAGGCGGCGGGAACTGCGCAGTCAGCTGTCCCCGGCTGGACTTCACGCCGAGGTGAGGTGCCACTGCCGGCAGATCGGGCAGAAGTAGGCCTCCCGGTTCCGCTCGACTCCTGCGAGCAGGGCGGCGTCAAGGGCGTCGCCCTGGCTGGAGTACCGGCGTTTACGCGTGCACATGCGTTCGCGCTCTTCGCGGCCGAGACGCTTCGGCGGATTTCGGGCAGCCCGCTTCATCGTCGGGCTCGCCAGGCGGCGCACTGTTTTCGCCCGGGATGGTTTGGCGCACCTGAAGACATTTGGATTCGCACTGGGGTGAATCAGATCTGCTCTTCTTCCGCAAACAAGCTTCGCGCTTGCGAAAATTCGGGGCTGGTCTTGGATGCGCCCGAAGTGGCGTGCAACAGCGACAAAGGAGGAATCCTCGGACGGTTGGCCGGGTTTCGCTCGCTCAGGATGGCTGGCGTTCTCGCGCTGAGCTGCGCGGCGTCAATGGCCGTCCAGCTTGCGGCGCGCGCCAGCCAGGGATCGAAGCCGGTTGCGGACGCTGTTGATGACCGGATGATCATGATGCAGCGTTTTGTCGTTTCGGCCACGCGGATTGAGAAGAATCCCTGGCGTTACGCTTCCGTTCCCGGATTTGAAGTCCTGTCCCGAGCCTCTGACAACGACACTAATTGGTGGCTCGATGCGCTCCAACGCGGCCAATGGTTCGAGAACGCAGTGATGCCGGAGGACTGGCTTCCTCGATCTCCAGTGCCCTACACGGTGATCATCGACAACACGGATCTGCAAGCCGTCCGGGTCGGGCCCCTGCATTCGCAGCCGATTGAGTTTCATCCGCCGGTCGACGCGCTGACCTGGGGCCCGTACGCCGAAAAAGCCATCGTTTGGGCCGGCCATTTCGAGGCTCATGACGACGACACCTTCGCGAGCAATACGAATCTGTACAACGTCGACACCAAAAACCCGGCATACGCGTCGATTAGTTTGGAGCGCCTGTTTCGGTGCGCGCCGCCACTTCCGCAATGGTTGCTGGTCGGCCTGCTGGGGCTGGACTTTGGCATTTTCCGGGAAAGCTTTGTGCCGGTGATCGGTCAAGATGGCGACTTCCCCCGGATCGGCGGTGGTCGTGGCCGGTTGATTCGGAAAGTTGTCGGCCCGGGCACGCTCTGGGTCTCCCTGGACGAAACACAGCAGCTGCTGAAGGAGCTGAAGAAGAACAAGAAGATGGCGATGGCGGTTCCCCCGCTCCAGGACCTCTTTGCTGAGGCGCCGCCGGCTGATGAGCGCCTTCCTCTTTGGAAATGCGAGGCGGCGCTTTTCGCCCGTTGGGGTTTGATGGGCCCGGGCCATGAGGATCCAGTCCTGTCGCGCGCGTTCTTGGAGTTCGTGCGGCGCGCGCGCCGGGAGCCGGTCACTGAACAGGTATTCACCGACTGCTTCGGCTTCGGGTATGCGACGATGGAAGTGGAGCTCGGGTCGTTTCTCAAGGCGGTACTCGCCCTCCCAAACACCGTCGATTTGGACGTGTCGGTGAGTTTTTCGGAGGTGGACCTGAAGGAAGCCACAGCAGATCAAATTGGGCGAATCCTTGGCGACTGGTTGCGAATGGTGGGAGACTCCGTACGCATCAAGGATCCGGCGAGGGGCGAGGAATTCCACCGGGCGGCCGGGCGGATGTTGGAGCGCGCCTACCGGGAGGACAACGGCCTTCCGCCAGACGTGAACCCGGCTCCCATGGGGGCGCGCACGGCCGAACCGGGTCAGCCGGCCGCCCCTGGTCAGGCCGTCGCCATGAAGCCGTTCGTGGTGGCCGCAGACCGGATCCATGATCCGGGCCTGCTCGCGGTTTACGGACTCTACGAACATGACATCGGCGACGACAACAAGGCGCGCGAGTTCCTTGAGGCCGCGGCGGTGGCCAGAGCCATCCGGCCCAGAGCCTGCCTGGTACTTGCCAGATTGCGCTATGCGGAGGCCATTGCCAAGCCCGCGGGATCGAAGGGCAAGCTCAGCGCCCAACAGGCCGCCGCAGTCCTTGAGCCCCTGCGAACGGCGCTCCGACATTCCACGGTCTCCGATATCTACACACTGATGGTCAAAACCTGGAATCACTGTGAAGCCAAGCCCTCCAATCAGGATCTTGAGACGATTATCGAGGGCGTCTCGCTGTTTCCCAGGTTCACCGCCCTGAGCTACAGTTCGGCGGTGGTCTGCGCCCAACGCGGCGACGTTGCCCGGGCCATCGAGTTGGTCGACAGGGCGCTCGTGTTCGCGATGAACGAAAACGACAGGGACCATCTTAAGCGGCTGCGGGTGGTCATCGCTTCTGGGATCACCGAAGCGGACTAAGTGACGCGGTAGACTCGTGGTCGGCGGCGTTTCTTCTCACGCGGCTCCGGCGCGAGGAAAGCCGTCCGGCCATCGCCGGGGATCAGTGCGGCGAGTGTCCTCCGCATCGGCAACCCTCCATTCCGCGGACGTTGGGGTAGAACCCGCCAGTCTGGTGCCCGGGATCGGACTCGAACCGATAAGCCTTTCGGCAAGGGCTTCTAAGACCCTCGTGTCTGCCAATTTCACCACCCGGGCGGGACTTGATTGCCGAATACAGATTGCCGATTTTTAATTCCCAAACAAGCGGCAAATCCCGTCGGTTGCTGGCAGTGGGTCGATTTGCCTTGCTATCGCGAGGTCCGCGGCTGCGGACCGTGGCCGCCGAGGCAGGAGGCACTCGTCGCGATCCAGCTGGATTGCTTCCTCCTTCGCCAAGCCTACGGAGGACAGGTCGTCGTCCCGTCACGGCGAGACTCCTCGCAATGACAAACGGACCCACCACCCGGTTGCTGGAACTCCCTCTTGCTGGAGAACCCAGAATCAAGGCTCGGTATTCCGCGATCGCCGCCGGAGGCGGGCTCGGTCGCGGTTGAGTCAGACTACCCCGGTGCCACCCCCAGCCGGTTACCCATCCTCGCGTAGGTTTCGCGGTGCTCGCGGCTTTGCTCCACGAGATCTGCGTCGAACCGGATGCGTCGGCGGGCGAACAACGTGATGACGCACGAGCCGCCAAACGCGAACAGCCCCTTCTCCTCGCCTTTCGCAACGTTGCGTCCGGAGACGAACATCTGCCGGATGCGGCCCACGGTGGTGGCGCCGATCTCCACCATCGCCACGGTGCCAAACTGCGGGGACTCCACGAGGGTCACCATGCGCCGGTTCTCCACCAGGTAGCGAAGGTTGCGGCGCAGGGCAACGGGATGCACCGAATAGAGCCAGCCGTTGATCAACCGGGGTTCGCCGGCCTGGCCGCCCACGGGAAAATGGAAACGGTGGTAATCGACCGGCGCGAGGCGCGAGATGAGCATCGCCCCGCCCGCGAAACACCGGGTGAGCACCTGCTGCTCCGGGGGCAGCGGCGTCTCGCCGAGCAATTCGGCCAATGTGAACTTCGCGTTCTTCACATAGAACCCTTCGGCCGCGTCGATGTCCGGAAACACGAGGTGGCGCCCGTCGGCAGGCAGCACCGCCACCTCGTCGCCCGGAGTGATGGGCCGCATTTCACGCTTCAAGGCGCGAAAGAAGAACTCATTGAAGGTTTTGAAGGCAAAGGCCGACTTCGCGAACTCGTCGACGTCGAGGTTGTAGTCGACAATGAAGGGCAGGATCTTGATCGCGCTGTAGCGCCGGTTCATGCGCCAGCCGTAGTACCCGGAAAAAAACGCCCGCCGAACGACCAGCCACAACGCCAGCCGTCCGAGGGAGGTTTCATAGATCCAGCGCAGCCAGCGCTCGCCGTAGATCTGCTCGGTCTCGACGGTCCTCTTTGTGCGGTGCCAGTACTGGATTGGCTCGGCCGGCATGAGAATGGCGATTCTTGCGCGGAGTCGCCAAGACGCAAAGCGGAAAAGCGGCGGAAACTTATCGCTCGCCAGAGCCGGGGTCAGCGACCCCGGCTACATTGCTCACACCATCACCAGCTCGTCGCCCTTGAGCTTGAAGGTAACCGTGGAATCTTCCGCCACCTCGCCGCTGATGAGCGCCCGCGCCAGCCGGGTCTCGATCTGGCGCTGCAGAAACCGCTTCAGCGGCCGGGCGCCAAACACCGGATCGTAGCCCTTCTCCGCCGCCCACTCCTTCGCTTTCGCGTCGAGCTTCACCGTCACGCGGCGCTCGGCCAGCCGGCGGTTCAGATCGGCCAGCAGGAGGTCGACGATCCGGGTGATTTCCTCGAGCGTGAGCGGCTTGAACAGGATGGTCTCGTCGATGCGGTTGAGAAACTCCGGCCGGAACGCCTTGCGCAGCTCCGCCATCACGCTTTCGCGGACGCTCTCGGGAATGGTGTCGCCCGTCACGCCCTCGAGCAGGTGGCGCGAGCCCAGGTTCGACGTCATGATGATGATGGTGTTCTTGAAATCGACCGTGCGGCCCTGCGCGTCGGTGATCCGGCCGTCGTCCAGAACCTGGAGCAGCACGTTGAACACGTCGGGATGCGCCTTCTCGACCTCGTCGAACAGCACCACGGAATAGGGTTTGCGGCGGACCGCCTCACTGAGCTGGCCGCCCTCGTCGTACCCGACGTAGCCCGGCGGCGCCCCGATCAGGCGGGACACGCTGTGCTTCTCCATGTACTCCGACATGTCGACGCGGACCATCGCCGCCTCGGTGTCGAACAGGGTCTCCGCGAGCGTTTTTGCCAGCTCGGTCTTGCCAACGCCGGTGGGACCGAGGAACAGGAAACTGCCGACCGGCCGGCGCGGGTCCTTGATGCCACTGCGCGCCCGCAGGATCGCCTCGGTGACCAGCGTCACCGCCTCATCCTGTCCGATCACGCGCTGGTGGAGCACGTCCTCAAGGCGGAGGAGTTTCTCCTTCTCACCCTCGATGAGCCGCGTGACAGGCACGCCCGTCCACTTGGCCACGACTTCGGCGATCTCCTCCGAGGAAACCTCCTCCTTGAACAGCGTGGCAGCGTGGCCGGCCTTCTCGAGTCTCTTCAGTTCAGCCTCCAGCTGGGGAATCTTGCCGTGGCGCAGTTCGGCCACCGTGTTCAGGTCATAGGCGCGCTCGGCCTTCGCCATCTCCAGGCGGGCGGCCTCGAGCGACTCCCGCAGCTTGCGCACCTTGTCGACCGCGCCCTTCTCTCGTTCCCAGTGCAGCCGCAGGGCCTTCGCCTGCTCGCGCGCCTCGGCCAGTTCCGCGCGGAGCGCGGCCAGCCGGCGGGCACTGGCGTCGTCCTTTTCCTTGGCGAGGGCGGTCTCCTCAATCTCCAGCCGGAGGACGCGACGCGACAGCTCGTCGAGCTCCTGCGGCATCGAGTCCATCTCCGTCCGGATCATCGCACAGGCCTCGTCCATGAGGTCGATGGCCTTGTCGGGCAGAAAGCGGTCGGTGATGTACCGGTTGGAAAGCGTGACGGCGCTGACGAGCGCGGCGTCCTGGATGCGCACGCCGTGGTGCAGCTCGAAGCGCTCCTTGATGCCGCGCAGGATCGAGAGCGCGTCCTCGACGCTGGGCGGTTCGACGAGCACGGGCTGGAAGCGACGCTCAAGCGCGGCGTCCTTCTCGATGTGCTTGCGGTATTCGTCGAGCGTGGTGGCGCCGAGGCAATGCAACTCGCCGCGGGCCAGCATCGGTTTAAGGAGGTTGCCCGCGTCCATCGCGCCTTCGGTCTTGCCGGCGCCCACGATGAGGTGGAGCTCGTCGATGAACAGCAGGATGCGGCCGTCGCTCTGTTTGATCTCGGCAAGCACCGCCTTGAGGCGCTCCTCGAACTCCCCGCGGTATTTCGCGCCGGCCACCAACGCGCCCATGTCGAGCGCGAAGATCGTCTTGTCCTTCAGCCCCTCGGGCACGTCGCCGCGCAGAATGCGCTGGGCGAGGCCCTCGACAATGGCGGTCTTGCCAACGCCGGGTTCGCCGATCAGGACGGGATTGTTCTTGGTCTTGCGGGAGAGGATCCGGATGGTGCGGCGGATCTCCTCGTCGCGACCGATGACCGGGTCCATCCGGCCCTTGCGCGCCTGCGCGACCAGGTCGATTCCGTACTTCTCCAGCGCCTGGTAGGTGCCTTCGGGATTGTCCGTGGTCACCTTCTGGCTGCCGCGGACCTCGCGGAGGGCCTTGAGGATCTTCGCCCGGTCCAATCCGAAGCTCTTGAACAGCTTCTTTAGCGCCTCAGGCTTGCCGACTTCGAGCAGGCCGAGGAGCAGGTGCTCGACGGAAACAAATTCATCCTTGAGCGACCCGGCCTCTTCCTCGGCCCGCGTGAGCACGGCGTTGACCGACTGCGTGACGTACACCTTCGATGTGTCGACGCTGCCCGAGACCTTCGGCAGGCGCTCAAGCTCCCGCTCGACGGCGAGCTGCACCGCGCTTGGCGTGATGTTCAGCTTGTCGAGCAGGCCCGGCACAATGCCGTTTTCCTGGCTGAGGAGCGCGGCAAAGAGATGCCACGTTTCCACCTCGTTGTGCGAGAGGCGTCGAGCAATAGCCTGCGCGTCAGTAACCGCCTGACGCGACATGACGGTAAATTTGTTGAGGTCCACGGGTTTACGTCGTGCAAGTGGCGGGCCAATCCACTCATCAAGGAAACCAGCCCGGCGGGTGTGTCAACCACGGGACAAGCTGGCCGCCTTCGGGACGTTCCGGCCCGGCCGGAGGCGCACCGCACCGGTCTGGAACCGCCTCGGCCGGTCTCCGCGGGGCCGCCATTTCAAAACGAAAAGCCCACGAGCGACGCGGCTGTCCAGAAAAGTTATTACATCCCCTATGCATACACTTTTCATATCCATCGCGCCGACCGTGGGCTAATTGGTCGGAAAGTGAGCGTTCTCAAACAACGGTGCCGGCAAGACCAGCGTCGGTCACCTGGGTATTTCTGCGCAGAATTCGCCGCCTGTCCAGAGAACTTTCGGTCTGAAAAATGTAAACCGTGTTCACTGGGTCCGCGGTCTGCGGTGCGCCTGGTGTGACCTCCGCCAATCCCCCCGCTTCACAGAACTAGGCGGGGCGGCAAATGTCGCGCCTTGCGGCGCTTGGTACGGCGGCCCCGCCTTGGAGAATCGTTTCAGCAGCTGCGGTAACGCGGCACGATTGGGATGACGCGCCCTACCGTATCTGCTTTGCTCCCCCTAAGCCGGACTAATGCAGTCGAATCGCTGCCTTCCTCAGAGGACCAGAAACTTTTCGGTGAATGATGTAGGAAGCGCGCTTGCGCGCGATGGCAGAGAGAATCGCACGCAAGCGCACTTCCTACAAGTGCACGGGTCAGGCCTGCTAAGAGTGGGCTGGAGGTTTGCCGGCGTTTGGGTGTAATGCTTGGGGTCGGGTGGCGGTCGTCTGGTACCGCCCCGCAACATCGCATTACCCGCCATGAAGAATCTGCTTCGTATTGCGTTTCTGTCCTTCGGCCTCCTGCACACGGGGGCCGCGGTTGTCGCCGGCCCGCTGCATGTCTGGGAGAAAGACGAGCTCACGTTCACCGCGGTCAACACCTACAAGAATCCGTACACCGATGTGATCGTGTGGGTCGACCTGAACGGCCCCGGCTTCACCAGGCGCGTCTATGGGTTTTGGGACGGCGGGCAGACCTTTCATCTGCGCGTGATGGCGACCGCCCCGGGCGCGTGGACGTGGGCCAGCGGTTCGGAGCCAGCCGATCCCGGGCTGGTTGGGAAAACCGGTTCGTTCACCGCCGTCGCGTGGACCGAATCGGAGAAGGAGGCGATCCCGGTGAGGCGCGGCATGATCCGCCCCACGGCGAACCACCACGCGCTTGAGTATGCCGACGGCACGCCCTACCTCGCGATCGGCGACACATGGTATGCCGTTCCTGCGAACCGCTTCCGGTGGTTTGACGACGTCGTCGAGCGGCCGATCGGTCCGATGGCGGGTTTCAAGGATTATGTGCGCTACCGCAAGGCGCAGGGCTACAACTGGATCAATATCATCGCCGCGTTCCCAAACTGGAAGACTGACGCCAAGCCCTGGCACTTGATGATGAACGACGCGGCCCACACCACTGTGCGCTCGGCGTGGCTCGAATTCGGCACCGGCAGCGCCAAGAACATGGACAACGAGGGCGGCCGGCCGTTCTTCTTCCCGGGCCGCGTGCCGGGCTTCGAGGACGATTTCCCCGACATGGACCGGGTCAACCCGGAGTATTTCAAATACCTCGACCGGAAGATCGACTATCTCAACGCCAGAGGATTCGTGCCGTTCATCGAGGTTTCGCGCCGCGACTCCGGCCTGTGCTGGTATCAATACTACGGCTGGCCCAATTCCTACGCGCGCTTCATCCAGTACATCTTCTCGCGCTACCAGGCCAACATCACCGTGCTCAGCCCGGTGCACCTCGACATCATCGCCGAGACCGTGAGCCCCGACGACTACACAGCGGCCGTGCGGCTCGTCATGGAGAAATTCGGCCCGCCGCCCTTCGGCACGCTGCTCTCGGCCAACGCCAACCCGTCGACGCTTGAGAACTGGGGCGACGACTCGTGGGTGACGCTCCACCAGACCGGCAACATGCGCGAACACGTCAACTACTGGTACCTCACGGAAATCTTCAACCAGAAGCAGCCGCGCCCCGCGCTCAACGGCGAGCCCTACTACGCCGGCTACAAGGATGCGCGCGGCCCCGGCGCCGCCAATTACACCCGCGGGGCCGCGGGCGGCACCGAGCGCGACGACCAGTTCGCGCGCTCAGGCCTCTACGGCAGCTTCCTCTCCGGCGGATTCGCCGGGCACGTCTACGGCGCCGAGGGCATCTGGGGCGCCGATATCGAGCCCACCGCGCCGACGAAGATGTGGGACGCATTCCAGTGGACCTCCGGCGCGCAGATGCAGTATCTGCGGACATTCGCGTTTTCCATCGGCCGGCGCTACCAGGACCTCGTGCCGCTGGCCGACCTCGTCCTGCCGCACCAGACGCACGACACACTTAGCTACGAAGGCTGGGCTTATTGCGCGCGGACGGACGACAAGACCATCTTTCTCGCGTATTTTGAAAAAGGCTGCCCGCGCTCACAGATTCGCGGGGCGCGACTCAACAGCCGCTACGATGCGCAATGGTTCGATCCGCACCACGGGACCTGGTCCGCCGTGGGCGGCGGAACGGTGCACGCCAACAAGATCGGCATCATCGAGCTGCCGGACTTTCCTGGGGACACTGACTGGGGCCTGAAGCTGGTCTACGCCGGCCCCGCTTCCCCGGAACCAACGCATTAATAGTCCGGACTTTCTTCACTACACCGTCAGATCCGTGGCGCGGCCGCGACTGCTGCACCCGGCGCTGGTTTGACTTCAGAGTTCCGCGGAGTTCCTTGGGTTGAACGCTCGATCACTGCTTCCTTCCACCCCATTCCTTGTCATGAGTACAAAAATCCGGGCCTATGCCACGTCAGCCAAAGGACAACCGCTGCAGCCGTTTGAATTTGATCCCGGACCGCTCGGCGCCGAGCAGGTCGAGATCAAAGTCAGCCATTGCGGCATCTGCCACTCGGATCTCTCGATGCTGGACAACGAGTGGGGCTTCTCCACCTACCCGTTCGTCGGCGGGCACGAGGTCGCCGGCACAATCGTGGCCGCAGGTCCGCAGGTGAAGCACTTGAAGGTGGGCGACCGCGTCGGCCTGGGCTGGTACGCCCACAGCTGCATGGCCTGCCCCCAATGCCTCGCCGGCGATCACAATCTCTGCCCCACGGCCCAAGGGACCATCATCGGTCGCTACGGCGGCTTCGCCGACCGGGTCCGCTGCGACTGGATCTGGGCCACGCTGCTGCCCGACGCGATCGACGCCGCCAAGGCCGGCCCGCTCTTCTGCGGCGGCATCACGGTGTTCAATCCCATCATCCAGTGCGGCGTCCAGCCCACCCACCGGGTGGGCGTGGTCGGCATCGGCGGACTAGGCCATCTGGCGCTGCAGTTCCTCCGGAAATGGGGTTGCGAGGTCACGGCCTTCACCTCGAGCGAGAGCAAGCGCGACGAGGCGATGAAGTTCGGCGCGCACCACGTGGCCAATTCACGCGATTCCGCCCAGCTCCAGAAGCTGGCCGGTTCGCTCGACTTCATCCTCGTCACGGCCAACGTCACGCTGGACTGGCCGGCGCTGATCGGCGCGCTGGCGCCGCGGGGCCGGATGCACGTGGTGGGCGCCGTCCTGGAGCCGATTCCCGTGGCGGCGTTCGCGCTCCTCACCGGGCAGAAGGCGATCTCGGGGTCGCCCGTTGGCAGTCCGGGCACGACGGCGACGATGCTCGATTTTTGCGTCCGCCACCGCATCGCGCCAACGACCGAGCTGTTTCCGATGTCGAGGGTCAACGAGGCCCTCGAGCACCTGCGCGCCGGCAAGGCGCGGTACCGCATCGTGCTGGAAAACGACTTCCGCTGACGCCGGGATTACGGACGCGTTGCTGAAGCGAGTCCCCGCCAAGGCGCGGTCGCCAGCGCGGCCGGCGGGAATTCGCCGGACACCGGTCTTGAACCAACGCCGGGAGGCGCGATACTGCGACGCATGGAGCGACGCAAATTTGTGCAACTGGCGGCAGTAGGGACCGGGGCGACTCTGGCAGGGTTGAAATGGCTGCGCGCGGCGGACGCGCCGGCCGCCGTTTCGACCGCGGCAACGGCGCCGAAAGGCGCGCCCGTCGCCCTGCCGATCAGCATCGCGGCGCTCGCGACGCGCGACCTCGATGCGATGTTTGACGACATGCGCTCCCGCGCGGGCGTGAATGTGCTGTTTCCGTTCATCTATTCGCACGAGCCGCACCGCGGCGGCCTGCCGGAGAAAGGTTTCCACGGCGGCAACTTCGCGATGCCGCATCTGCAGTACTATCACGAAACGCCGCTCACCCTCACCGACATGCGCGCGCCGGAGTTCGGCGACGTCGACGTGCTCGCGCACGTCATCCCCGTCGCCCAAAAACACGGGATCCGGGTCTTCTGCTTCCTGCTCGAGGACAACGTGCGGCCGCCGCTGGTGCCGAACTGGCAGGCGCTTTACGAAATCGATCACCATGGCCGGCGCGCCGACCGCCATCCCGGCGGGCCCTGCTACAATAACCCACACTACCAGAACTTCGGGCTCGGCCTGGTGGAGGACTATGCCCGTTCGTATGCGATCGGCGGAATCATGTGGGGTTCGGAGCGACAGAGCGGCCTCCTCAATGCGCTGGGGCTTTCGCAAAGTCCGCATCAGGATCCCGGTCGGGCGACCTGCTTCTGCGAGTTCTGCGCGAAAAGGGGCCGTGCCCGTGGGATCGACGTGGAGCGGGCCCGCGCCGGTTTCGGCGCCGTCGAGAAGTTCCTCCTCGCCAGCCGCGCGGGTGAGCGGCCGCGCGACGGTTATTTCACGGCGTTCTGGCGGATCCTGCTTGATCATCCGGAGGTGCTCGCGTGGGCGAATCTCTGGGTGACGAGCCGGCACGAATTCCAGGCGTCGATTTATCGGCGGGTGAAATCAGTCAATCCCAGCCTCCTGGTCGGCTGGCATGCGTGGCACAATATGTCGTTCAGCCCATTTCAGCGCGCGGAGGAAAGTTTCGCCGAGATGACGGCGTATTCGGATTTTCTCCGGCCCGCGATCTACAACAACGTGGCGGGGACCCGCTTCCTCAGCTTCGTCGAAGGCGCCCAGCACGGCGTGTTCGGCGATCTCACCCCCGAGGCCATCCTGGAGCTGCTCTGCCAACAGCAGAACTATCCGCACGAAGCGCGCTTCGACCAGCTGGCGGCCGCCGGCCTCTCAACCGACTATGTCGAACGCGAGACGCGCCGCGCGGTTGACGATGTGGCCGGTTCGGCGACGCAGATCTGGCCCGGAGTCGACGTCGACGTGCCGTTGGTTCCCGGCATGACACCGCTCACGCCCGAGGCCGTGGGGCGTGCGGTGACCGCCGCCTTTCGCGGCCAGGCCCAAGGAATCATCCTCTCGCGGAACTACGTCGAGATGCGTCCCGAGAATCTTTCCGGCGCCGGTGAGGCGCTCCGCCGTCTCGGGGTGATCTGATTCCTGGCCGCCAACGAACCGTCTGCCGCCACCGAACCTCAGTTCTCCCTTTTCGGCACCGCCTGGTTCTTCCCGGAATAGCCCTCGGTTTCCTCCACGAGTGCCCGGACTGCTTCCGGGGAGATTCCATGGGTCAGCTGGATGTCGAGGTGGTTCGTCAGGAATTTCTCGATGGACATCCATTCGCCCTGGACCTGGATCTGCTTGGTCCAGGCGCAGACCACCTGCAGATTTTCCCGCATTTCGCGGATCTTTTCGGTTGAGTGCTCCAGGTCGGCGAGCGTCTTGGCGAGTTCAGCGTTGGTTTGCTTGCGTTTATCCGAAGTCTGCTTGAGCTGCGCGACCACCGAGCCAATCACCGCAAAGGCAACGAAACAGATCAAGCCATTCCAATAGCTGAAGAACTCGCTCGAATAGTGGTGGCCGCTGAGGCGGTCGGCGAGCCACCAGGCGATCCCACTGAGGAACGCCATGCCGAGGCCAGCCGGGCGCCCGAGGCGCCAGGCGCACAACGCGACCGGAATGAAATAGAAAACGAAGAAAAGAAACTGATCGCTGGTGGCATAATCGACGTAGCTCACCAGCAGGAGCACTCCGAGACTGAGAACGACCGTCTTCACAGCATTAACCTTCCCATTCAAGACGCATGATGGCAACCCGCGGTTGCAGGCATTCCTCAGGTGACTCGCCGATCGCGCCTTCCCCCGGCCGGCCGCAGACCCGGAGACCTTAACCACGCCGCCTCCCTGCCATCGCCCAGCGCGACTGACCACTGAGGTTTTGGATCGCCGAAGCCAGTGAACGACCCGGTCGACTCGCTGGAGGAGGCCCGGTCTTAACTCACGGAGCCAGTGCCTCCGGAGTGGAGCGCGGCAGGCTCTTCGATCCCCCGGAAAGGCCACGCTGGCGCCAGAGGAAGAAAATGGCCGGGTAAACGAGCAGTTCCATGATCGTGGAGGTCACCACGCCGCCGATCATGGGGGTGGCGATCCGTTTCATCACGTCGGCTCCGGCGCCATGGCTCCAGAGAATGGGCATGAGGCCGGCGATGATGACCGCCGCGGTCATGGCTTTGGGGCGGACGCGCTTCACCGCGCCGTGGTAGATGGCATCGCGGAGATCCGTCGTGGAATTGAGCCGACCCTGCTTCTTCCAGTCGGCGTAGGCGAGGTCGAGATAGAGCAGCATCACCACACCGGTCTCGGCATCGAGACCGGCGAGCGCGATGATCCCTACCCACACAGCCACGCTCAGGTTGTAACCGACGAGATGAATCATCCAAAATGCTCCGACAAGGGAGAACGGCACCGCGAGGAGCACGATGGCGGTCTTGATCCACGATTTGGTGTTCAGGTGGATGATCAAGACGATGATCAGCAGGGTGAGCGGAATCACGATCAGCAGGCGCTGCTGGGCACGCTGCATATACTCGAACTGGCCACTCCAGAAAATGCTGTAGCCGGCCGGGACTTTGAGTTCGCCGCTGCGGAGGGCACCGTTTATCGTCTGCTGCGCCTCACGCACATAGCCGCCGATGTCCGTGCCCTGGACGTCGACGTAGACCCAGGCGTTGGGCACGGCGCCCTCGCTCTTCACGCCCATCGGCTCGGCAACCACGCGCAATCTGGCCAGCTCGCTCAGTGGCACCTGCGCCATCCGTCCGGGTGCGCCACCGCTCATCGCCGGGGAACCGCCGGCGGGTTTTACGGGAATCACGATGTCGCGCAGCGCCTCAAGATTTTCACGGTAATCGCGGTCGTAGCGGAGGATCACCCCGTAGCGTTCGAGGCCTTCGACGGTGGTGGTGAGGGGCATTCCGCCAAGTGCCACCTGGAGCACATCCTGCACGTCGCCGACGGTCAGGCCGTAACGGGCGATCGCGTCGCGATCGATGTCGATTTCGACGTAATTGCCCCCCATCACGCGTTCGGCAAAGACACTGCCGGTCCCGGGAACCCGATGGATGAGGGCCTCGATCTGGCCGGCGATGCGCTCAAGTTCGGCGAGGTTGGGCCCCGCCACCTTGATGCCGACGGGTGTTTTGATGCCAGTGGCCAGCATGTCGATGCGGGTCTTGATGGGCATCGTCCATGCGTTGGTCAAACCGGGGATCTGCACGGCAGCGTTCATGGCCGTGACGAGCTCATCAACGGTGCGGCGGCGATGGGCGGTGACCTTGCCGGCCGTGTCCTGGATGTCGACCGCGGGCCACTCCAGCTCCGGCTTGAGCATGATGGTCGTCTCGATCATGTCCATCGGCGCAGGGTCGGTGGCGGTTTCCGCGCGACCCATCTTGCCGAAGACCTGCTGCACCTCGGGGAAGGCACGAATCATCTGGTCCGTCTGCTGGAGCACCTCCCGGGCCTTGGTCGGCGATATCCCCGGAAACGTCGTCGGCATGTAGAGGAGGTCGCCTTCGTAGAGCGGCGGCATGAACTCCGAGCCAAGATTCTGGTACGGGAAGATCCGCCCGAAGCTTGCGGCGAGATTCTTCACGCCACCCTCGGGAAGGTGCGAAACGACAAGCGCGTTCCAGGGGCAAAACACCCAGGCAACAATCACGCCCGCACCGATGATCACGGCCCAGCGGAATCGGATGACGAAGTCGACAAGCGGATGATAGCACCAGATGAGAAGGCGGTTCAGCGGGTTCTTCTCCTCGGCTGGGATTTTGCCGCGGATGAACCAGCCCATGAGAACGGGCGCCAGCGTGACCGAAAGCAGGGCGGCGGCGGCCATCGAATAGGTCTTCGTGAACGCGAGCGGTTTGAACATCCGGCCCTCCTGCGCCTGGAGCGTGAACACGGGCAGGAACGACACCGTGATTACGAGCAGGGAGTAGAACAGCGTCGGCCCGACCTCGATGGAGGCGTCGCGAATGATGTCCCAATGGGGTTTCTTCCCGGCGTCGCGCTCCAGGTGCTTGTGGGCGTTTTCGATCATGATGATCACGGCGTCCACCATCGCGCCGATGGCGATGGCAATGCCGCCGAGCGACATGATGTTCGAGCTGAGGCCCTGCGCGTTCATGATGATGAACGACATCAGCACCGCGACCGGCAGGATGATGATCGCGACGAGGGCGCTCCGAAAATGCAGCAGAAAAATCAGGCAGATCAGCGCCACCACCAGGCTCTCCTCCAGGAGCTTGCTCTGGAGCGTTTCGACCGCGCGGTCGATCAGGGCGGTGCGGTCGTAGACGATGGTGTACTCCACGCCCTCGGGCAGGCTCTTCATGGCCTGATCCAGCCGGGCCTTGACGGCCTGGATGACCTGCCGCGTGTCCACGCCATAGCGCACCACCACGATCCCGCCGACCGTCTCACCCTCGCCATTCAACTCGGCGATGCCGCGACGCATGTCGGGGCCGATTTGGACGTTGGCGACTTCGCCCAGAAGAATGGGCGTGCCTCCCGGGCCGCGACCGACCGCAATCTTGCGAAAATCCTCGACGCCTTTCGCGTAACCGAGGACGCGGAGCATGAACTCCTTCTCTCCCATCTCGACCGAGCGGCCACCCACCTCACCGTTGCTCCGCTGCACGGCCATCGCGACGTCGCTGATGGAGAGATTGTAGGCGTGCAGGCGGTGCGGATCGACGGTGATCTGGTACTGCTTCACATATCCGCCCACCGACGCCACCTCGGCGACGCCCTCGATGCTGGAGAGCTGGTAACGCAGGAACCAGTCCTGCATCGAGCGCAGCTCGGCCAGGTCGTGTTTCTTCGAATTGAGCGAATACATGAAGGCCCAGCCGACGCCGGTGGCGTCCGGACCAAGGTGCGGAGTCACGTCCTTGGGCAAGGAGCCGGCGAGTCCACTGAGGTATTCCAGCACGCGGCTGCGGGCCCAATAGGGCTCGGTGCCGTCCGCGAAAACCACATAAACGAAGGAGTATCCGTAAAACGAATATCCGCGCACGACTTTGGCCGCCGGCACCGAGAGCATCTTGGTCGTGATGGGATAGGTCACCTGGTCCTGCACAATCTGCGGCGCCTGGCCGGGCCACTCGGTGTAGACGATGACCTGGGTGTCGGACAGGTCGGGGATGGCATCGAGCGGAATGGTCTTCAGCGCATACCCGCCCCCCAGGACTATTGCGATGGTGGCCGCAATGACGACGAACTTGTTCTTCAGGGAAAAATCGATGAGCCGTGCGAGCATGCGATGGAAGCGTTGAGAACGGTGGGCGGTTTGCCGGGTGCCGGCCTAACCTGCAGGTTGCCACTTGGATGTTTGATCGGCTGCGGCCGAGGGCGGACTGGATGGAGCCTCAATTTCCTCGCCACAATCGGGCATGGCGGAACCATAGAAGGGGTTCTGGAGTTTTCCGGAGCGCTGCAACCAACGACCGGTGCCGATGCCCGGGGCCATCGGGCATTGGAAGATGTGCCAGCCGGCCGCGTGGTGCAGGTGATTCTCGCGAATGAGATCGGCCACAGCGGTGCTGAAGTACGCGAAGTCTCGCCGCGCTGTCTTGAGGTCGCTGCGATCGGGTAAGGCATCCCGGAATTTGCCGAGCGGCCCTTGGGTGGCTTGCTCATAGCTTTCGAGATAGGCGGCCAGCGAGTGCCGCATGGCGGGCAGGGTTTTTTGATAATGAGCCAAGTCATCCGCTGCCAGCGCCTCGGCCGCTTCCACCGTTATTGCGGCCAGTTCCTGAAGCCGCACGTTGGCGGACTCCGGCAGCGCTAATGAATCTTCCATGCCCACGATCCCGTGCTTCCTTCCGGTGTCTGCAGCCGCGGCCGCCGCCGGCTGATTATCCGCTTGGGATGATTTCAGCATCTTCTGGATCGCGTCGCGGAGCTGGCTCTCGGAATCCAGCATGAACTGGCCTGACACGACCACGCGTTCGCCGGCAGCGAGGCCGGAGAGCACCTCGTAGAAATTGCCCTGCGAACGGACTCCCAGCTTGATTTCGCGGGGGTCGAACGTGCCGTCATCATGCACGATGAAGACGGTATTGCGCTCACCGCTGCGCAGCACGGCTAGGTCCGGCACGAGCACGGCGGCGTCGGCCAGCCTGGCCACAAAGCGCACGTCGACGAACATGCCGGGACGCAGGCTGCCGTCGGGATTGGCGAGCGCGATGCGCGCGGTGGCGGTGCGGGTCTGTTCCTCGACCTGTGGCAACAGGGTCTCCACGCGGGCCTCGATCATCCGTTCGGGACCGTAGGTCACCCGGACAGTGGCGCTTTGGCCGGCGCGCACGAAGGGCAGGTCCTGCTCGTAAATCTGCGCGAGCACCCAGACTGACGAGAGGTCCGCCAACCGGTAGATGCGCTCGCCCGGTTTCATCATCTGACCAACCACCGCCATCTTCTCGATGACCGTACCATCGACCGGAGCACGGAAGACGTAGGTGCGCTGGGCTTCCCGGGTGCGGGCCAACTCGGCGATGACATCAGCCGGAATGTCGAAAAGCTGGAGACGCGCCAGCCCTGCCCGGGTGATCGGGCCCCCGGCCTCACCCTCGGCGCGAAGAGCGACCAGATAATTCAATTCGGCGTTGTAGAGGTCCGGTGAGTAGATCTCGAACAGTCGGTCGCCCGCCTTCACGGCGGTCCAGGTTGCGCTGACAAAGAGCTTCTCGATCCAACCCTCGTATTTGGTCGTGATATCGCGCAGCCCGTTTTCGTTGTAGGCCACGGATCCGACGGTGCGGAGTTCCCTGATCACCGGTCCGCGGGTGACGAGGCCCGTCTTGAGGTTCATGCGCTGGCGGGTGGCGGCATCGATCTGGATGGTCTGGGCAGAATGGTCGCTTTCCTCGTAAACCGGGATAAGGTCCATGCCCATCGAATCCTTGCCGGGCTGGTTGCTGACCTCGCCCGGATTCATGGAGGACTTATAGAACTTGATCTTGTGCTCGCCGGAGGCGGTCGTGCTGGCGGCGTTATTGCGGACCGGCACGAGCGCCATCCCGCAGATCGGACAATTGCCGGGTTCCTTCTTGATGATTTGCGGGTGCATCCCGCAGGTGTAGAGCTGCTCGCCGGCATGGCTGTGGGGAATGGCGATCCCGAAGCTAAGGAGCAGGATCGCTCCGGACATGAGGAGTCCTCGGGGCCGGTGCAGAAAGGAAATGGAGCATTTCATGGCAGCGAAAAATCAGGGTTGAGCGGCGTGGCTTTCTGCGAGCAAGGGTGAACCTGCCGGGGCAGTATCAGAAATCATCAGGAGCAAACCGGTGACGGCGGTTTCGCGGTCCTTCAGAGCGGTCGCCCGCTCGAGTTGCATCCCCAGGGACATGAGCATCGTCTCCGGGATCATCGCCAGGCCGGTCATGCCGGACTGATAGCCGGCCGCTTCCGAGGCCATGGCTCGCTCGTAGTTGGGGAGGGCCGAGCCGTCAATATAGGCGATCATGCGGTCGGACTCACGCACCATGAAGAGCATCTGGGCCAATTGGGCGGCCATGGTGAGCTGTTCGGCGTTCAGGCGAGAGATGGCGGCATCCCACCGGGCTTCGGCCGCTGCAATGAGCGAGGCGATCTTGCCCCGCCAGATGGGCAGGGAAACGGAGGCGGTCGGACGAATCATCAACGGATCGGCCTTCAGGTCGGCCATCACCCCCAGTGCGAAATCAGGAGTGCCCGCCGTTCGGGCCACTCCGACATTGGCCAGAGCCATGTCCACCATGGCCCGCATCTGGGCCAAATCAGAATTGGATGACTCGATCCGCCGCCACAGTTCATCCTCTGGCGGCAGCGCGGTGGCCACCAGGGCGGGGTGCGGCCAGGCCGGATCTGCATCCGTGGGCAGAAGCCCAAGGGCTGACTTAAAGCTGGCCCGGACAGCGGCGAGGCGGTCGTTCAGCGCGGTAATCTCAGAGCGCACCCGGGCGGCGTCGTTGGCGAAGCGCACCTGGTTCTCCAGCGTGCCCATCCCACGGCCCGTCGCGTAATCCGTCTCCGCGACGGCCGCGGCCTGTCCGATGACTGCACGGGACGCTTCCCGGAGCCGGATGATCGCGTCGATATAGCCGAGGTCGATCCAGCCCTTACGGACTTCCGACGCGACTTTCAACACCGTTGAGACGTAGGCCCGGTAGGCGATCTGACTTGAGGCCGTGGCCTCCTTACCCATCGCCGCCCGTTTTCCCGGCGTCATGAAGTCGAGCATCAGTCCAGGCATGAACGTCATCAGGGTGTCCGCGATGTCGGCTTCGAACGTGAGCTTCGGGTCGGGCAAGGCCCGGCTGGGTGCGATCGCCTCCACGGCACCCCGCCATTCCTGATAACTGGCCGTCACTGCCGGGTGATTCAGCACGGCATACCGGCCAAAATCAGCCAGTGATGAATCCGGCCGAAGCTGCGGAAGCTCCGATTTGGCTCCGACGGAGAGCAGCTGGCTGCCGATCTGGGACACCTGCTCCTTCGCTTCCCTCTCAGCCGGTTGCGCATTGGCGCAACCCGCCAGAAGGAGGGTCGCCAAGCATGGAACCGTGGCGAGGAGCTGGCGGGCCGTCATGGGATGATTAGCCCTTCTTCAACTTGGCGGCCATCTCGTCGATCTCCTTGAGGTATTTCTCAGGGTTCTTCTCGAATTTCTCGACGCACTTGTCGCAGCAGAACCGCACCAGGCGGTCGGGCTGACCCTTCTGGTGATAAACGTATTCGACCGCCGCCCCCATGTCGCCACCGAGGTCTTCACCGGAGACAATGCACGTCTTGAGCGGATAGTCGGCCTTCGCCTTCGCCAGCCAGGCGGCCTCGGTGGACGGGGCGGCGGAAAGGGCACCAATGGTGCCGAGGGTCAGAGCGAGGGCGATGAGCAGTTTCTTCATGATTTTGGTTGGGTTGCGGATCACCAGCATGGCCTAACCACCTCAAGGGGCGGCTGGGCCGCGGCGCTGACCCGTTTTGGAGTCGAAAATGCTAGGTCTTCGCCGGTGAAACTGTAACTCCGCACAGGGCGGCGTCCGGGCCGCACATGGCGCAGTCGTTCGGCATTGAGTTGGTCAGGTTGCCATTCACGACCTTCACTTCCCCGCCGCAGAGCGTGCAGGTGTGTTTCATGCCGACGACGGCCCCAACAACGGAGCTGCTCTTCGGCGGTCCAATCTGCCGGGCTTCGCGCACCTGGGTGGTCTGGCACCCTTCGCAGGTCATCGCCGGATTGGCAGCAGGTTTATTCGCTTCGCGATGCGAGGTGTGTTTGGGCGGCTGGTTGGCAAACTGTGGGCTCGGGCCGGCAATGGCGATGGATGCGGTCCCGGCGAGGATCGCGGCAAAGATGATGACATTGGTGGCTTTCATGGTAGCGTTTGTTTTTGATTCAGTGTCAGTCTGGGAGAGGGTTGTTGCCCTGTGATACACCGCCCAAGCGAAAATCCCTCAGGATATCTTTCCGGCCCTGTTTTTGAGGGATTTGCCCCGAACTGGTGTATAACCTTACCGAACTAACATGGACACTCCAAGTGACTCACTCTCCGAAGCTCTGCGGCGCTGGAAGGTCGCCCCTCCCGTCGACGCCGGTTTCCGCAACGCCGTGTGGCAACGCATTGGCGCCCGGGCCCGGGAATCCTGGCCTGCCTATCTCCGTACCCACGCGGCCGCCTGGGTGCTCGTGACTGTCGTCATGCTGGGCGCGGCCGCCTTCACGGGCCGCGCCACCGCGGAGGCTCGGGTCCGCGCCGACCGGGAGGCGATGGTTGTCTCCTATCTGGTGGACCTCGACCCCCGGGTTCAGGCGATGCTCAAGCCCTAGCACCATGAAATACCTGTTCGCCACCCTCGGTCTGCTCCTCGCCGTAGCGGTCGCAACGGGCGTGGTCTGCTATCGGATGAGCTGCGACCCGGAGCTTCATGCCGTGATCAAGAAGGGCGACGCCATGGAGTGGCTGCGGACAGACTTCCACCTAGACCGCCAACAGTTCGCCGCGATTCGCCAGCTGCACGACAGCTACGCGGGCACCTGTGGCGAGCATTGTCGGCGCATCCAGGAAGCCGCCAGGGTGAAGCAAGCCCTGCTCGCCGGCGGTGCGTCTGACGCGGAGCTCCAGGCAGCGAACCAGCGCCTGCAGGAGCTGCGCCTGGTCTGTGAGACCGCCATCGCCCGCCATGTCCACCAAGTCGCCACGCTCATGTCCCCGCAGGACGGTCAGCGCTATCTCGCCCTCGTGCTGCCGAAAATCGCCGATTTTGACCATCAGGCTGCGCCCGATCTGCACTTGAATCCTACTCCCTGATCCATGGATTCCGACCCCGGTGACGAGGAGTTGATGCGCCGCCTGCAAGGGGGCGAAGATGCCGCGCTGGCACAGCTGATGCAGCGCTGGGAGATTCCCGTTAAGCGGTTTGTTTTCCGCATCGTCCGCAACACCGCGGAGGCGGAGGATCTCGCCCAGGAAGTGTTCGTTCGGGTCTATTCGAAGCGGGCAACCTATCGGGCTGGCGCGAAGTTCTCGACCTGGTGTTTCTCCATCGCGGCGAACCAGGCCAAGAACCGTCTGCGCTGGTGGCGCCGCCGACCGGCCATTTCGCTCAATGCCTGGACTGAAGCTGGCGGCGACACCGCGGACGAATCGCGGGTTGGCGAGTCCGCGTCATCCAAGGCGGTTGCGCACGAACAAATTTCCGCCGTCCAGGCCGCCGTGGCGGCGCTCCCACTCGATCTGCGCACGGCATTAGTCCTTTTTGAATACGAGGATCTATCGATGGCGGAAATCGCCGCGGCGCTCGATTGCTCCGCCAAGGCGGTTGAGAACCGCCTCTATCACGCCCGGCAGCAGTTGAAACAGGCGCTGCAGCCGATCGGCGAGGTTTCTCGGTAACACGACGCAAGCAACGGTGACCCGGCCGATTGGGCGCTGAGCCGGCGCGCACCATCCTGATCGCGGGCCATCCAGCCGGTGGGTTTGCCTCGATGCCTAGCTCCAGTGATGGACAACCCGCTTCAATTGTCCCAGCATCAACCGGCGATTCGGCCCGCTGCTGGGGGCGGGCTCGGATAAACGGACCCCTTCAATCATGCGCAGATCAATCCTATTCCCATTTCTTCTGACGGCGGCCGCCGCGTTTGCCGGGTCCGGGCAGGTGAGGATCGTGCGCCAGGGGGATGGCTTCTCGGTGCTGCGCGACGGCCAGCCGTATTTCGCCAAGGGCGCGGTGGGCGCCGTGCACCTAGAGGAGCTCGTCGCGGCCGGCGGCAACTCCATCCGCGCCGGTGCGGCGGAGCTCGATCGCGCGCAGGCGCTGGGCCTGAGCGTGCTCGCTGACCTGCCGTTCGGCAAGCAGCGCTGGGGCTTCGATTACGACGATCCGGCCGCCGTGCAGCGGCAGCGCGAGCAATTGCGGGCCATCGTGGAAAAGCACAAGGGCCACCCCGCCCTGCTGGCCTGGGCGCTGGGCAATGAGCTGGAGATCGACACAACCACCAAGCAGCGGGCGATGCTTTGGACGGAGGTCGACGAGGTCGCGCGCATGATCCACGGGATCGATCCCAACCATCCCGTGATCACGGTAGTCGGCGGCCAGTACAAGGAGATGCTGCACGAGCTGAACCAGTTTTGCCCGCACCTGGATGCCGTCGGGCTCAACGCTTACGCCGACATGCTCACCCTGCCGGAGGACATCCGGCGCGAGGGCTGGACCCGCCCCTATTGGGTGACCGAGTTTGGCCCGCGGGGCCACTGGCAGGTGCCCTGCACCGCGTGGAAGCTGCCGATCGAGGACTCGAGCACCGAGAAGGCCGGGTTCTACCGCCAGGCCTATGAGCACGCCGTCCAGGGCCGGCCCCAGTGCCTGGGTTCCTACGTGTTTCACTGGGCGCAGCACCACGAGAAAACCCATACCTGGTACGGCATGTTCCTCGAGGACGGCAGCCGGACCGAGGCGGTGGATGTCATGACGTTCCTCTGGAGCGGCCGCTGGCCTGCCAACCGCAGCCCCCGCCTGGGCGCGGGACCGATTCACCTCAACTCGGAGGATGGCACGGCCCAGGGACCGACGGTCTTGCCCCCGGGCGCCGTGCTTCGCTGCAGCCTCGACGCCTCGGATCCCGACGGAGACGCGCTCCGGTACAGCTGGGATTTGCGGCTGGACGTGAGCGGCGACCCGAAAGTCGGCGGCGACCGTGAGGAACCCACCCCGCCCATCGAGGGCCTGGTCCTGGCGGCCAGCGGCGACCGCGCCACGTTCCACCTGCCGGCGAAGGAGGGCGCCTACCGGCTGTTTGCCTATGTGCGCGACGGACATGGCAATGCCGCGACCGCCAACCTGCCTCTGCTCGTGAAACCGCCCGCCTTTCCCGCCCCGGCCGCGGATCCGAACGTCTCCGGATTCGGCGCCGGCATCCAGCGCACCATGACGCTGCTGGCCACCAGCACGCCGGAAAGGCGCAACGCCGTGCGCGTCCTGTTCTACGGCCAGTCACTCAGCAAGCAGGAATGGACGCGGGCAGTTGCTGACGATCTGCGCGCGCGCTTCCCGAACGCCGACATCACCTTCGCCAACCGCGCCATTGGGGGCTATGCCTCCAACCTTCTGAAGCGCACGCTGCCGCACGACGTTTTCGATTTCTATCCCGACCTGGTCATCTTCCACGATTTTGGGGGCGAGCCCGACTACGAGCACATCATCGGCGAGATCCGTCGCCATACCACGGCCGAGATCCTGATTCAGAACGACCGGCCGGACGCCTTGACGGTCGGGCCCGAGCCCACCGATCCAGCGCAGTTGCACGCGTACCAGTGGATGCGGCAGCACAATGCCGATTGGCTTCCCGACCTGGCCGCCCGCTACGGCTGCGAGATCGCCGACGTGCGCGGGCCGTTTCTCGAGTACCTGAGGGCGAACGGCCTGAAGCCGGCGGATCTCCTCTCTGATGGCGCCCACTTCAACTTCCAGGGCGACTACCTGATTGCGGAGCTGACCGGGCGCCACCTGCGTTACGATCCCAAGCTGCCGCGCAAATCCTGGGAGAACCTCGTGCGCAGCTATGAAGTCGGACGCGACGTCCAATGGGTGAACGGGAGACTGGAGTTGGAATTCGAGGGAAATCGCGTCGACGTCATCGCGGGCTGGGCGGATCCGTACCGCTGCGCCGAGGCGGAGGTCCTCATCGACGGCCAGCGCCCCTCGGTCCGGCCCGAACTCTATCACATCAGCCGTCCCAGCGACACGCACAGCGTGGACTGGCCGGCGGTGAACCGGATTTGCGCGCAGCACCCTTTGCTGGTCGAGAACTGGACGCTGCGGATCCTGGAATTGAACGCGGACGAGTCGCGCCTGCGCTTCGAGGTGACCGGCTCGCGCACGGGCCCGGACGGCGGCGGCGTGAGCACGGAACGCTTCGTCTCCAAGTCCGGCCGCGTTGTGATCGAGTCGGAAGACTGGACTTTCGCGCGCTCCTTCGAACTGCGGCACGACCCGACGCCGCCCGGCTTCGAAGTGACCTGGAGCGTTTTGCCCATGTTTGCGGATATGTACCGCGAGCCCCGCCTCGAAGACTCCGCGCGGGAGCAGGCCACCACCCTGGCGCTCGGGCTGGCGAATGCGAAACACCGGCTGGAGCTGATCGCACGCGGTCCGGATCCGCCGATGATTCGTGCCGTCCAGGTCTACCGGCCCCCCATGGTAAGCGCGGGAAACGTCGATTGAGGAGTCTGCCGTCTTTCTCTTGCTGCGCCGGCAATGACCCGACTGATTGGTCGCCCATGAGCGGCCCATGGGACCTCATTGACACCTACGGATAGCTAGGGTACGTCCGGGTTCGTACCGACAGGTCAACGGCGTTCCCCATTTTCCTAATTGTCTATGGCAATTCCCTGGAGGAAACGTGCTTTGGGATTCTGCCTCCTGCTCGGCTGGGGAGCGATTACGGCTACTTCGTCTCGGGCTGGCTTCTTGGAGACTCTTTTTCGCGGCGAAGAGCTAACCGCCGTGAATTCCAAGGAATTCAACGGCTATGTTCGCAGCAAACTCCCGGACGGATCGTTTCAACCCGAGACATTCGCCTTTGGAGAGGGAGGCGTCCTTCCTGGCGCACCGTCGATGCGCGACCCGACTTTCGATGGTCTCGGTTTCCCGAATATCGCCCGAATACTCGCAGGGCCACTTGCCAGCCAAAAATACCTGCCTGCTCACGACCCGCAATCGACGAAACTGTTGATCATGGTTTTTTGGGGCACGACCTTTGGCGCTGACAACACGAAGGATGGTCCCTCGCAGGATGCGCTCAATTATTGGAACGCCAGCCTGCTGGGTTTCGAGGCCGAGGCGCGTTTTCTCGGAGAGAGCTCCGGCGCCAGTATCAGAGGACAGATCATCAGGAACCTGCATGCCTACGGGATCGGTGCCATCGAGGTGAACCGATATTATGTCATCCTGCGAGCGTTCGACTTTCAGTCCGCGTGGAAGCAAAGGAAGCTCCAGCTTCTTTGGGAAACGCGCTTTAGTCTGTCCGAACGCCGGCATGGGTTTAAACAGGACCTTCCCCGGATGGCGGAAAGTGCTGCGTTGTATTTTGGCCAGGACAGTTACGGATTGGTGCGCAGGCCTCTGATTCGCGAAGGCCGCATCCTCTTGGGCGAACCGAAAGTCCTGAGCGTGGTCGAGGACGAAACCAACCCGGGCGCGGCGGAATCCGCCGCCACTCCCGTGAGCCTGGTTGGGGATTGGCAAGGCACTACTCCGGGTCGCCTTCCTGTAACGGTTCACATTGATCAACGTGGGAATGCCACTTTTGAAAACCCGGGCGAGCATGTGATCCTACCGGCACGCGTTTCAGTACACGGGAATTCGGTGGCGGTAATCGTGCCAGGTTGGGACATCTCTTTCCGCGGAACGCACAATGGAGACCGGATGTCCGGCACCATTTCCCAATATGGCACGGCCGGGCCCCTCAACCTGGCCAAAACGCCCAAGCCGGCCGGTGAGAACCACCGTGTCGGGAACGATGCGAGAACTCGCGGCGATGCGCCGCAGAAAGCAGGTCCCGATCCGGCGGAGCCGCCAGCCAAACCCTAGCGTACGGTGCCTTGAATGGAGTTTATCGATATGAAAAAGCTCTGGCAGGATATTGCCCGCCATCGAGGAGCCGCGGCACTCTACCTCGTTTACTGGCTCGCGACCGTAGTGATGGTTCCCCTTACGTCGGATGGGGGTATTCCTGACCCGGCCGTGGCGCTCCTGCTAAGCAACTCCTTGATTCCGTGCGCAAGCCCTAGTCTCAATAATCTCTGGAGAATGTATCGCGCACCTTGTTAGGATCTGGTGATCGGACATCAGCACCTTTCGCCCGTTGGGCTACGGCGAGACACCTCGCCGTAGTCCCGCAGCAGCGGGACGCAGGCGGGTGGCCTTCCAGCCGTCCTGTCCGCCATAGCTTCAGCGACGGCGGAAGGCTGGTGCCCAGGGAGGACTCGAAGGCCAGCCGCTTCCTTCGGAGCTTCACAGAATTCTGAACAGCTCTGTTCCGAGCTGTCTGAGATCGTCTCAGCCTGGCCAAAATTCCCACCCGATGTACGAAATGTAGTCCTGAGGCTCCTGCGCGTAACGCGCAGATATGAGTGACGGCTCTGCCGGCACGATGTGGGCGGGTGGGCGTCTGGCTAGTGGATATCGATATCCGGGGTATGACCCTCTTCCGCTGTCCCCAGTTTCCGATCAGTGTATTTTGGCTGTCCCTCAGTTTCCTATCAGTATACCTTGAAGTACGTCCCCAAGTCTACGACCCGAGGTCCACGACGCGGGGAAGACCTCGTACGACGTCTTCGCAAAGATCACCTGGCACAATGTGAAAAGCTGCTGGAACTTGGATTTTAATAATTCGGGAGGATTGCTATGAAGCGCGTCGCTCTGCTGTTCATCCTGCTCGCGGCCAGTTCCGCCTTATTGGTCGCATCGAAACCGAACGACAATGAAAACGTCACTCTGACCATCAACGCGGTCTGCACCGCCACATCTTCCGTCAAGGAACATGACTGGTCTTTGCAGGATTCGGTCACCGTCAACATGACCGAGACTGTGACCTATCGTATCGTCTCTATGGAGAAGTCGGGCTTTGTTGAGCTGGAAGCGATCTCCCACACCAACAACCTCTCAGCGGGCGGGGGCGGTGCCCTTCATGTCCCGGTGGAGCCACGGAAGTGGAGCTATTCGATCAACGGTCAGACCAAGAACCCTCTGGTTGGCCTGACTCTGGATTACGGCAGAGGATTCGTGATCCTGCACCCCGAGAACTTCGTTCACGAGGGCAACCTGAAATCAACCGACCCGTCTTACGGCGCCGCTGGCCGCATTGCGGACACGGGCGTATCCGATGCCGTCAACCAGTTGGGGAGTCCAGGGAAGCAGGATTTCGCCGTCCAATGCAGGAAGACCTTCAAGCCCTGGCCAAAGGACCTCCAGGTGAGTGGTTCGGCCACCCATCATTTCTCGATGGACAGCGCAGATGGCCAGACCAGGCAGTCAGCGGACCTGACAATGTCCTATACCGTCTCGAACAATTTTACCCAGGAGCCCGAGGCCGAGATCTTTCCGCCGGACAAATACGCGTCTTGGGTGCCCGAGGCTGGCGAGGACGAGGAGAAGCCGGGCAACACGATCACCGTCCAAGCCCGCGTTCATAAAAAGGGCGATCCCAAGACGCCCTATTACAAGAAGGCTCACTTCAAGTTTCAGCTCGTCGAAGTCAGCAAGGAAAAGGGGGTATGCTTGAACTGGCCCCGTCCGTACTTCGCAAAAGACGGCTTTGATCTCAAAATCGAGCCGAACTCAAATACTCCGCTGAAAGTAGGCGGGGACGGCCAAAGCGCGGAAAGCGCCGCGGGATTGGATGAATCCCACGTCACGATCACCTCTCATGACTGGGGTGCGTACGGAAAGCTCACGGTCACGGTTGTCTTCGATGATGGCTCGATGGTTAACGCGCACGTTCTGGGCGATCCATCGAAACAGGCGCTGACCATCCCGGAAGACGATAACGGCAATCACATCGCCGATTTCTGGGAAAAACACTACATCGGCGGCAGCCCTGACGCCAAGGCTGACGACGACCTAGTCCCCATTGGCGATAAAAGCCAGGGCGACGGTCTTTCGCTCTATGAGGAATATCGAGGCTTTAGAGTACAGGGCAAGCACATCCGCACGAGCCCCACCGGGAAGGACCTCTTCGTCCGGGACGACGACAACCTTGGGTTGGGTTATTTCGCCCAGTCTGGGCTGACCGTACACCTGATTCAAGATGGCGAGTATGCTAATGAAGATGGCGAGATCAACGTATCGGTGATCAATTGCAACCGCGGCTTTGCGACTCGGGGGCAGCAACATCTCCTCAGAATGCGGGACGAGAATATGCCGGGTCTGTACGGCATCGCCGACGGCACCGGTCCGGGCGTGCCCAAAACCACGAAAGCAGTGAAAATCGACGTTGCGAGATGCCTGACAAAAGGCGCCGAACAACTTCAGTCCACCATTGCCCATGAACTCTCTCATGGCTGCAACGTCTGGCATCACGGAGACGATGACTATGAGATCACCGAAGCGGAGGGCCTGATGCCCAACGGGACTTGGGCGAAATTCACCCCGGTTATCTCCTGGACTGTCTCGATCAAAGGCGGGCAGGAAAGTGGAGTCGAACAGTGCATCATGCGGTATGCACGGGCAAGTTACTACGAGACTCCCAAGGGTACCTGGCGCTGGAAAAAGCCCAACGGTGCGCTGCAGCGAGGAAATCCCTACGATCCCGGGGAGAATCCCGGCACCATCTTCTGTGATGATCCGAAAGGGACCGGAGTGAATGCTGAGAAGCGCCCGGGCGGCAGCAAGGCCGGGGATGCCACCAAAGGGAATTGCAAGGGGCAATTCTGCGTTAACGACAACAAAAACTAGGAGACTGCCGGAGGGTAACATGAGCAAACTGCGCTGGGCCTTGCTGATTCTACCTGCCATTGCCATCGCGGCGGCGGCCGTCATTTTCTTCGTCCGACGTTCCTTCCGGGAGGGCGGCCCGGAATCCCCGCAGCCGCCTGAGTCCATCGCCGAAATCGAACAGGAAGACGCGCCGCCCCTGCCCGACGTCTCGCTCCAGATCAACGAGCACGGAGAGGCGCAGGTCATCCAGGGGACGCCGCTTATCTTCACCGTGCGTGCGGCAAATCCTCGTGCCGCCAACACGCTGGCAACGAACGAGGCTCACGAACGATCTCTCGCCCTGATTCAGGAGAAACTCTCCAAAGGCGAACTCTCAAAACAAGATTCCGAACCCATGCTCGAACTGGCGCGCGTGAAGCGCGAAATCAAGACAGTTCAATTGGGCACCAGCGATCGTGGCTGGGAGAAGTTCCTGCATTTCGAGGTGCAAACCGCCGGCTCTCCCTTCGCCCCAGTGAATTGGCCTTTGACGCCGGTCAAGTCCCCCGACGTGAAGAGTGTTTTGCTGGACGGCAGCTCGAATGTCCAGGTCCAGTACGCCCTGAATCCCCAGAGCGCCGACAAAGTGCCTGCGGGCGATTACGTGCTTCAGGCTGTCCTTGAAGTCGCGGCCGGTACATCGCTGCCGCAGGAACTCTGGCGCGGCCGGGTCGCTTCCGTGCCCGTGAAATTGAAGATCACGCCAGCGCCCGCGCAACCATCGGCTGCGGACCGGGCAGGCATGAACCTTCAGCGAGCGGAGTTCTTCTCCACGACCAGCGATTGGGCCAACGCGCTCCAAAGCGCCCAGGACGCCTTGAAGGAAGATCCCAAGCTGATTCGCGCGCAGATGATCCAGGGCGAAGCGAAGGAAGCACAGGGCGATCTGGCCGGAGCGAGAGATGCCTTTTCGCAAGCCCTGCGGCTGTTCCATGAACAGTACCCCGATTCTTATGAACGGCCCCAGTACCTGCTGGACAGAATTGCCGCGCTCAACAAACGCCTCGGCAGCCAGCTTCCCTAGGAGCCCGCATATTTCACAGTCTCAGCCGATG
>Ga0182021_10000851_pt1 | contig 34380 bp, 36 predicted proteins | sample 612E3MmetaG_FD_120493 | JGI IMG/M metagenome (GOLD analysis project Ga0182021, IMG submission 120493) | Permafrost microbial communities from Stordalen Mire, Sweden - 612E3M metaG (Illumina Assembly) | ecosystem: Environmental > Terrestrial > Soil > Wetlands > Permafrost | place: Sweden... | reverse complement strand
GTCGCCGTTCTCGAGGTGGTATTGGCGCGCCATCTTTGCGGCGGCCTCGGTGGCTTCGCTTCCGCCGTTGCAGAAGAAGTTGTGCTTAAGTGTTCCGGGGCTGAAGGCGGCGAGCTTCTCGCTTAGCTCCTTGACGGCTTCCGCCACGAAGAAGCCGCTGTAAGCGAAGCTGACCGCGTCCATCTGGCGCTTGATGGAGTCGTTGACCTCTTTCACGCCGTAACCTATATTGACGCAGAGGGGGCCCCCGCTCCCATCGAGGTACTTTTTGCCGTCGGAGTCCCAGATGTAGACTCCATCGCCTTTGACAAGGGTTGGGGTTTCGCCCGCTGTCCTTGAGAATAGGTTGTGGTCTCTAGGCATGGTGGTTCTGTATTGTTTGTGTGTGGATGTTGGTTTAACACTAACGGGTGTTTGGGGTCTCGTTGAACTTGCGCTGCTGTAAATAACGGGTTTTTTTTCAGTATGCGTGCGCACAAGGGGGAGGGGGTTTTGTCGCAGTCGTCGCGTTTCCGCTTCTTTTAGTAAATCTTCGGGATCGGGTCTTTTTTCTATTTGTTTTGGCGGCGACGGAGCGACGGTGGATCGCCACGCAGTTTGGTGGCGCGCGTAGGTAAACGATAAATAAACGTAAAAAAAGGTAGACTCGTGCACTGCCCTCAACCTATTCTAGTGGCTGAGCCGGGATGACCATGAGCGTCAAGGACTACTTTCTGGGGCTGAGGACGAAGTACGGGTACCTATCATCAAACAAGCTGTTCATCATCGGTGAGATCGGGCTTGTCCTCCTCATGAACATATTCCGATACGCTGAGCCATTTGGGACCCTATTGATAGGATGGTTTTCCCTCTGGTTCAGGGGTAAGACTTGGAGGGACGTCGGCCTCACGAACCCTAAGAGCTGGAGGCGGACCCTGCTGACGTCCGCTGTCCTTATCGTAGTCGTGATAGTGTTCTCGCAGGTAGTCTCCTATCTCGTCTATGATATCATCGGACAGTTCCCAGACACGAGCACCTTTGGCATCCTGAAGGGGAACTATTACCTGCTTGCCTTCTTCCTCGTTGTCGCCGTGTCATGGGCAGGGTTCCCCGAGGAGTTGGCATACAGAGCTTACTTCTTCAACAGGTTAACGGACCTCTTTGGCGAGAGCAAGGCGGGGTACGTCCTCAGCGCCGTTGCCTCATCCTTGCTGTTCGGTTACGCCCACTTCTATGAGGGACTCAACGCCGTGATATCAATCGCCCTGCTGAGCCTCCTCTTCATCTCCATCTACCTTCTGAGCAAGAAGAACATCTGGTCCCTGATAATCATCCACTCGGTCTACGACATCTTCGGGTTCATCATATTATTCCTGAGCTAGTACCTCTGCTGGAACTGCGCCTCGGACATGGTGAGGAATCTTATTCCCTCTATGAGGCCGAGGACAGCGGGGATTATCGTCCAGAAGAAGAAGAGGTAAATGATGCCTTGGGTGTAATGCCTTAGGTAGAACTTGTGGCCCCCGAATATTCCGAGCATCACGGCGATCAGCCCCGCCGTGACCCTATCCTTGTGTTCGACGTAAAGTAGGGTTCTGGCGCCGCAGACCGGGCAAAACCTTGAACCCTTGGGGAACTGGGTGTTGCAGTTGAGACAGTAGGCCTTCTCCTCTTCGGTGACTGGCTCTCCTTGAGACATTTACGTTCCGCTGGGTTTTGGTTGAATAAAATATCTTTGGGCATCAGGCATGGTTCCGAGCCGTTACTTTGAGAAAAATTGTTAAAAATACCTTTTAGCCTTGAGGTACTCGGCGGATTGGACCGCTCCACCGCCCGCACCCTTGTCGAGGTTGTCGCTCGTGACGATGTAGGCTAAGCCGTTTTTAAAGACGGGGTCCTTCCTGAGCCGACCCACGAGGGTGACATCACCGCCATACTGCCTGTGCAGCTTTGGCTGAGGCATCTCGGGCTCGTCGAAGACCTTTATCGTCTTCTCCGGCATCGAGGGGAGCTTAAGCTTCTGAGCCTCGCTCACGTAGCTCCTCATGGTCTCCTTCGCCTCCTCGACGCTGCAGGGCTTCTTCGTGTCAACGTAGACCGCCTCGGTGTGGACGGTCTGGACGTGGACGCGCGTGCAGGTGGCTCCCACGATTATACCCGCGTCCTTAACTCCATCGCCCGATAGCCTACCGAGTATCTTGTTCGTCTCCTTCTCCACCTTTCCCTCTTCTCCCTCGATATAGGGGAGGACGTTCATCTCAACACTCATCCTGTAGGCGGAGTCGAGGCGAAGCCCCTTCTCGCCGGCGCCGCTAAGGGACTGCTCCGAGACGACGTGGATCGCGCGGACGCCGTAGACATCTATCAGCGGCTTAAGGCTCACGACGAGACCGACCGTCGTGCAGTTTGGACCCGGGCAGATGAAGCCCTCCCAGCCGCGTTTCTCCCTCTGTGTCTTGATCAGCTTGGCGTGCCTCGGATTCACATCCGGCAACAGGATGGGTACATCCGGCTCGTAGCGGTAGGCGGACGCCGTGCTTATCACGGGGACGTACTCCGCGAACCTCGACTCCTGCACCCTCGCCACCTCGCTGGGCAGTGCGCTGAAGGCGAGGTCGTAGTCCCTCGGCGACACCTTCTCCACGTCCATCACGTTCATGGCGAGGACCTCGTTGCCGGGCGTCTTCTCGAAGAACCGAGCGTCCTCTATAGCTTTCTCATATGTCATACCAGCCGACCTGCTTGAGGCGGCGAGGGCTGATAACTCGAACCAGGGATGGTTCGCAAGGGACTCAACAACATTCTGACCGGCTGCGCCAGTCGCTCCGATTACGATCGCTCTCTGTTTCCTCATGTCATTCACCCGAAGAACTCCTTGTAGACTGCCGCGACTGCAAGTGGCACATCGTCGTCGCTTACACTGAATCTAATTATGTTCTCGCTGTTAGGTTGGGTTGCCTGCTCGATGTTCACATCGTGTTCGGCGAGGGCGCCAGTGAGCCTGCTGAAGAAGCCCTTGACGCCGCGCATCTCCGAACCGATGACGCTAATGGTGCCTTTTGCCCCCTCGATTGGTTTCACCTCCATAGCAGAGGGGAGGCCCCTGAGCGCCTTGAGGGCGACATCCACATCCTGCTTAGCGACGAGGAGACTGATCTGGTAGCCCGAGGTCGAGGCGTACCTCACGTCGACTCCCGCGGAGGCCAGTGCACCGAATAGCTCGGCGTAGACCTCGGTTGGGAGCACCGACTGTGTGGGGAGTATCCGGACGCCGTAGAGGTTCCTCTGGAAGCTCACTGCCTTGGGGTGGCCGCTCCCAGCCCCACCGTTCTCGGGGCCAATCATCGTCCCCTCCCCGCTGCTGCCTATGCTCTTCAACTGAAGCTTGATCCCGCCACGCATCAGTGGGTCGAGGACCTTGAAGTGAACAATCTTCGTCCTCTCCTCCCTGAGCAGCTCGGAAGCCTCGACGTAGCTGAGGTAGGGGATGAGCCCCGGCTTCGGTAGCTTCCCGACCCTTGAAGCGACCTCCGGCTTCTCCATCTCGACAACGAACTTGGGGTCGAGGCTCATTATGCCCCCCTCATCGACGAACTTCACGAGCCTCTTCACGTCGAGGCAGTAGGCTAGGCACGCGGCGGTGTCGTCGGTCCCACCGCGGCCGAAGATGGTTATGAGACCTGAGCCGCTGCGCCCTGCGAATCCGGCTATAACTGGGACTATGCCATCAGCCACGCACGGCGCGAGCAGTTCCTCGACCCTGAGCCGGGTCCTACCAAGGTTAACCGCCGCTTCCCTATTGTTCTCGTCGGTGACAAGCAGATCCTCCCCGTAAAAGCACCTGCTCCTGATGCCTCGTGCCTCAAGTTGGGCGGAGATGAGGCGCATGACGAAGTTCTCACCCCTGCTAACAGTATAAGCGTAGACTGAGTCGCCGAGCTCACCCGAGGACCTCACATAGCTGAGGACGTGCTCGAGCTTCTCAAATTCCCTCCGGAGGGGCTCCGGGTCAGCGCTTTCGGGTAAGAAGGAGAGGTGCTCGGCCGCGAGGTCCTCGACAAAGGCCCTCGGTTCGAACCCCGCCGTCCTCACCTGGCTAAGCGCGTTTATGATTTTGTCCGTGACCCCTTTCATGGCTGAGACGACGCAGACGGGTAGGCTCTCCTCGCTCATCTCGGACTCGACTACGTCCGCTACCCTGCCAAGATCCTCTCTGCCCCGAAGTATGGAGCCACCTAGCTTCAAGACGACGATGTCCATCCCGCTGACCCCCTACTCCCTAAGGAGCCTCCTTAGTGAGGCGGACATCGACGTAGTATCGAGTCGTGTCGGCGCGTTGGGTCTCCGTGCTTGTATCCCCTTGAGCTTACCCGTGTGGTACCCCACCGTGGCGTCGGGGTCCTTCAGTAGGTTGCCGGTTAGGACGCAGACGACATCATCATCGGGTTTTATGACGCCCGCCGCGACAAGCTTCCTCGCCCCCGCTACAGAGGCCGCAGATGCGGGCTCACAGCCCACACCGCTGCCGTCCACGACGGCCTTCGCCTCCATGATCTCTGCGTCTGAGACAACTTCGACGACGCCCTCCGTCTCCCTTATGACCCTGATGGCCTTCTCCCAGCTGACGGGGTTACCGATCTTTATCGCGGTAGCCACCGTCTCCGGGTGGAGAGACTCCAGCACCTCGCCGCCTCCCTTCCACATCTTGTAGAAAGGTGCAGCGCCCTCAGCCTGGATGCTGGCAATGCGTGGCACCTTCTGGATCCAGCCTAGCTCAACGAGATCCGCGAGGGCCTTGCCGAAGGCGCTGGTGTTCCCGAGGTTGCCCGCGGGGACTATTATCCAGTCCGGTGGCTCCCACCCTCGCTGGTGAAGGAGCTCGAAGATGATGGTCTTCTGCCCCTCGATGCGCCAAGGGTTGATGGAGTTGAGGAGGTAGAGGCCGAGCTCTTTGCTCGCCTCCTGGACTACCCTCATCGCGTCGTCGAAGCTACCTGGTACTTGTATGACCTTTGAGCCGTAGGCGAGTGCCTGGCTGAGTTTCCCGTAGGCGATCTCACCCTCAGGGATGAATACTATTCCCTTGAGGTCGGCTTGAGCTGCATATGCCGCCATCGAGGCACTCGTGTTTCCAGTGGAGGCGCAGGCGACCGCTTTCGCACCTTGGCGAAGGGCCTCGGAGACGGCGACGGTCATCCCCCTGTCCTTAAAGCTGCCCGTGGGGTTCTCTCCCTCGTGCTTCATAGTTAGTCTCTCGACGCCGACGAACTCGGAGACGGCGCTTCGGTGGTAGACGTTGGTGTTGCCCTCTGGGCGTGTCACTATGAGTTCTGCTGGAAGACCGGGGTGGATTAGCTCCTTGTATCTCCAAACACCGCTACTATATGGTGCCCCCATGGGGCAGAGTCGGGAATCCACGATGTGCCTGTCCCACTTAATGGGCTCGTGGACGACCTCTAAGAGGCCCCCGCACTCGCACCTGAAGACGCTGCCGGGCTCGTACTCCCTACCGCAGCGCACGCACTTGAACTTGGAGGGCATTAGACGACCCTCGCTCCAAGGTTCGTGGGCCTTGTGATGTAGGCCTCCGCGGGGGTGTCCCCGAAGGCCTCGACCATCGCCTTGCCCAGCTCCGCCGGCTCCTCACCGACGGCGAAGACGCTAGGGCCTCCCCCGGAGATGCTGCACCCATAGGCCCCCGCCTGCAGGGCGGCGAACTTCACGAGGTGGAAGTTTGGTATCATCCCCGCCCTGTGAGGCTCTATGACGCAGTCGCAGATGCTCCTACCGAACATTATCGGGTCCTTCATCGCGACGGCCGCAGCCATCCTGGAGGCGTAGCCAATGTTCCTGACGGCATCCTTGAGGTTCACCATCTTAGGAAGCAGCTCCCGCGCCATCTTCGTCTTGTTCTCATACCTTACATCGGGGACGACCACCACGAAGCCGACGTCGGGTATATCCATCCTCATGACGTCGTACCCATCGCCGACGAGGATGAATCCCCCGAGGAGGCTCGCGGAGACGTTGTCGGCGTGTGCGCTGCCCGCCACAGCCGCCTCCCCTTGGGCCGCAAGCTTCACCAGCTCCCTCTGCGGGAGGGTTAGGCCAAAGAGCTTCACCGCCGCGACCGCGGCACCCGCCGCCGATGCACCGGAGGAGCCCATGCCCTTGCCAGGGGGTATCCCCTTCTCAATCTCCATGACGACGCCCTCGGGCTCTGAGAGCCGGCTGAGCGCCGCCTCCATAACTGCTCCGGCGCTGTTTAGCCGCGCCTTTACCGGAATCTGGTCCGCCTCGTATCCCTTCATTATGACTCGGACACCCGGCTCGGAGACCCTCTTGACACTTACTTTGTCACCTAATCCATCGAGGGCTACACCGAAAACGTCGAAGCCGGGTCCAAGGTTCGCGATAGAGGCGGGGGAATAAACTTTAAGCTGTTTGATGGTCACCCATCACTCTTACACCTGGACAGCACATTGGGAGCGGCTGCCCTTTTTAACCTTTACCGTGTCGAATCTGCGACATATAGCAACACAGGGTCTCACCTTTAGGCGACCCGACCCTCCTCTCAACCTTTAAATGGGGCCTCGTATTCACAATCCTGAAGGTGCGATTTTGGAGAAGGCAGAAGTACAGAAGGCACTCAACGACGTGCGCCCGCAGCTACAGATGGACGGCGGAGACGTAGAACTCGTCGACATCGTAGACGGCGTCGTCAAGGTGAAGCTCAAAGGCCACTGCGCCGGCTGCCCCATGAGTCAGATGACCGTCAAGTGGGGAGTCGAGCAATACCTCAAGAAGAAGGTCCCCGGCGTAAAGGCCGTCGAATCCGTCTAAGGAGCAATCTGAACGCTAGCGTCTGACCTAGAGGCCTGCAGGGACTACGGGGACATCTTCGCCCTCGTGAAGCGTGGAGTGAGAAAGACTCTCGGACTCCATAGGGTCGGGTTAATGCTTCTACTCGGAAATCTCCCCATGAATGTAGGGGCGTTCCACCCAATGGGGACGAACGAAATCGTCCTCAACCGGAGGTTGCTCAAGGGAAAGACGGGCATGAGTGAGCGCTGCCACGTCTACACGATCCTCCTGCACGAGTACCTGCACAGCCTCGGGCACGAAGACGAGGCCGTTGTGAGGCGCATGACCTACAAGGTCTGTCTGGACAACTTCGGGAAGGCGAGTCCCGTGGTCGAGGCAGCGTTGACTGGGCCATGGGCGGACCTGACGGAGGAGGACTTCGATGAGTTGGAGCCGGAGTTAAACCTGGAGCTCGTTAGGAATTTTGAGCGGGACAGCGGTTACATCATTTAGTTGTCTTAGCTGTTCTTCGAGGCATTTTTGGTATTTCCGCTTTTTTTCGTATGCGCGCACGCCGAGGATACAGGAGCTGGTCTAAGACTTATAACGGGACCCAACCTCCCTAATCTCACGTGGTGTAGATGCCGAGAGACAAAGTTGAGACATTCAAGTATGTTCGCGAGATGAATGAACTCCTAACGAAGAATGGGATATTTCTCGTCGCCGAGGGGAAGGATAAGAAGCCAAACACGATGACGATAGGTTGGGGTTTCCTCGGCACGATGTGGTCGAAGCCCGTTTGCATCGTCGCCGTACGTCACAGCAGGCACACCTTCAAGCTCATGGAGGAGGCGAAGAGCTGGACCGTATGCATACCCACCAAGGGGATGGAGGCGACCCTGGACTTCTGCGGGACCAAGTCTGGAAGAGACCATGACAAATTCAAAGAGTGCAAGCTCACACTCAAGAAGGGCATCATGGTCGACTCCCCATACATCGAGGAGTGCCCTGTCCACATTGAGTGCACAACCGTCTTCAAGACCGACATGAAACCCGGTCAACTCGAGGGCAGCCTAGAGAAAGAGATGTACAAAACGAAGGACTACCACATGCTCTACATGGGAGAAGTCAAGGGCGTCTACGCCGTCAAGGACGCGGAGAAGCTCATCTAGGTGTAACCCTTGAAGGTCCTCATAGTATACGACTCGAGCACTGGCAACACGGAGAAGATGGCTCACGCCGTCGAAGACGGCGTCAAGAAGGCCGGAGTCGATTTAGTAATGAAGCACGTCGACGAGGCAAGCGTAGATGAGTTACCCCAATACCAAGGACTAATCCTCGGCTCACCCGTCTACTATGGCCTACCTAGCGCTAAAATTAAGAAGTTCATAGACGAGTCTGTCAAATACCACGGCAAGCTCGATGGCATGGTCGGCGGCGCCTTCGCAAGTGCTGGTGGCACACACACAGGGGCGGAGAGCACTATAATCGCTATAAATGAGATGCTACTCGTCCACGGGATGGTGATCCAGGGCTCATCCTCGGGCAGCCACTACGGAGCATCATCAGTCGGGTCCCCAAACGATGCAAGCCTCGAAGCTTGCAAGAAGCTGGGCGAACGCGTCGGCAAACTAGTCAAGAAGCTGAACAAGTAGGGAAACCTATCCCACTACTGTTCACATTATCCCGAACTTTTGTCATCTAATTCTTTTCTCAGTAAGTTGACGCTGTTAAAAGCCGACAAAACAGACACCTCCATCGCTGACGTGGCCAACTCGGTGCAACTCGCGTAGAAGAGCCACTTGTCGAGCCTACATTTTGGCATCTTCTGAATAGGCTCGAGGACTGGGTATGCCTTTTCCCAGCTGTGTTTGAATACTACTTCGTGCTTCTCGAAGATGTCAGCCAAGTAATCATCTATAGGAGTTGTGGAGGCGATGCTGTATATCGGACGCCTTTCGCCCGACTCGATTTTAATTATGTGTGTGAATGGGACATCCTTGGTCGATATTATGGTATTCGGTGGGGTTTTCCCGGGGCGGAGATTGAAATATGAGTTTTTTAGCTCTCCCCGTACGATCTGTACGTACACCTGCTGGAATCTCTTCGAAGAACCCTCCATTTGGAGTTGTGTTCCCTTCCCTTTGTCATATGAACCGTGATTTGAGATGATCACTGAATCAAATTTATCGGAGAGACCACTCCCTGACACCTCGTACGATCCATCTTCCCCTTTCACGATGCCCTCGACTGCAACGCCCATTTTAGTTGCAGCCTCCGAAACCTCTAGGAGCCTTCGAGGTATGAGTTCATTACCCGAATCGATGTTGTACGATCTACCGTAGAGAGTGTTAATTGCGGACAATCCGGCATACGCATTGATCACACTATTCTGATTGTAGATGACCCGCGTTACCGGCTCCACCATGTTAGCTACGAAGCCAGAGTCCACCCCTCTCTCGAGTAGCATATCTCTGAGGGGTCTACGGAGCCACTCCGAGATACCTGCTTCTGCAAATAGCTCGTCCCATTCCCCTGGGCGATTTCTTACCTCTCGATAGACGATATTGTTTCGCTTATTCACCGCTCTTACAATTGAGAAAACTCGGGCAATGTTGACGGGATGTCGTAGGAAGAGGCGGATACCTGAAATGATTGGATTATTTATTTTAACAATGAATTTCTTACCGTTCCATACTCCTATCGAGGACGGGGTTTGAATCGGTTTCATCTCCAGGTCAAGTTCTTTGAGGAGCCCGATTATCATCTGGTTGCTATTCTTGAAAAACGCAGCCCCAATCTCTACACTCTTATCCTCCACGTCTATTCCATAAACTCTACCTCCGACTCTATCTGAGCGTTCGTAGACGGTTATCTCGCAGGAGGGAATGATTTTGTGGGCGAAGTATGCGGCGCTGCAGCCCCCCATCCCAGCCCCGATTATCGCCAATCTCAACTTATTCACATTTAGCTACACACAATTATGTAAAAAGGGTTCTAAAAAAAGCGTGCGCAGTAATAAGGGAGAATGCGGTAAAAGTTCATAAGCTGTAGAGGAAACCATTTTCTTCCACAACCATCGCTTTACCTCCATGACACCAAAGCCCGTCGACAGCATCCTTGACGTAATCGGGAACACCCCTATTGTCAAGCTGCAAAAAGTCGTCCCAAGAACCGGCGCGGACATCTATGCGAAGCTCGAATATCTTAACCCAAGCGGCAGCTACAAGGACAGAATCGCCCTCGAGATGATCCGCTCCGCGGAGGCGGAGGGCAAGCTCAAGCCCGGATACACCATCGTCGAAGCTTCCACAGGCAACACGGGGACAGCCCTCAGCTTTGTCGGGACCCGCCTCGGATACAACGTCGAGATCTACATGCCTGAGGGTATGACGCGCGAGAGAATCAAGATCATGGAGAGCTACGGCGCCAAGGTCTATGAGATGAAGATCGAGGGCCTAGACTCTACGGGTAGCATCGCCGGCGCTGAAGTAGAGTTCATTCCACGGCAGAAATGCCTCGACTTAGAGCGGAGCAACGCTAAGATATGGTGGGCGAGGCAGTTCAGCAACCCAGCCAACTGGAGGGCACATCTCGTGACCGGAAATGAGATCCTGGAGCAGATGAACTGTAAAGTGGATGCCTTCGTTGCCAGCATAGGAGTCGGCGGTACCCTCTACGGCATCGCCAAGGCGCTGAAGGCGAAGATTCCTAAGTGCAAGGTCATTGGATTGGAGCCGGCATCCGCAAGGTATGCTATAAGTAGTGGTGTCCTCTCACCGCCTGGGATCAGTAAGGATATCGCCGGCGGTATTATCGAGGAGATGATGGAGAGCGGCCTCATCGATGAGGTAGTTAAGGTCACCAACGAGGATGCAATAAAGACATCAGACCGTTTAGTGCGCGAGGAAGGTTTCTTCTGTGGCATCTCCGCGGGTGCCAACGTCTACTACTCGATGAAGGTCGCCGAGAGTCTCGGTAAAGGTAAGCGCGTCGTAACGGTTCTCCCCGACCACAGGGATAGGTACCTAAGCGAGAAGAAGTATACAACCTAGCTAATTCTGCGCACACGGCATTATGCTACCTTTAACGCGCGCAGTCCTGAAGGACGGTGCCTGAAGGAGTCTTTTATCAACCTTAAAACGAGTATAATCCCGTTTTCGGGTTCATTTACGGAAAAAGGGGAAAAGGATTAAATATTTAGGGAATCGTGAATAATATTAAGGTGGTTTTGGCTTGACTGATGAAATTAAGGTTGCTCCGATGCACAAGCTGATCAAGCGCGCTGGTGCGGATCGTGTTAGCGAGGAGAGTGCCATCGCGCTGGGAAAGGCCCTTGAGGAGATCGGGGTCAAGGTGGCGAAGGAGGCCCTCGACTACGCGAAGCACGCGGGCCGGAAGACGGTGAAGGCGAAGGACATCGAGATAGCGGCGCAGAAGGTCTTTGATAGGTAGCCTTAATATACGAAAGCTGCGGGCGACTATTTGATTGCCATGCGGCTTATAGAATGTGACGTAGCCGTTGTGGGTGGTGGGCCCGCCGGGTCGTCGGCTGCCAGGGCCGCGGCGGCCGCCGGTGCACACGTTGTTTTGCTCGAGGAGCACCCGGTCATTGGGTCGCCCGTTTTCTGCGCGGAGGGGCTGAGCCTCAACGGCATAAAGGATGCTGGGCTGGAGCCCGTTGCCCCACTCGTCGCTCAGAAGATAACTAAGGCTAGGGTTTTTGCGCCTAACCGGAACTACATCGATCTCACGAGTGACAACTGGGTCGGTTACACCCTAAATAGGCAGTTCTTCGACAAGGCCATCGGTGACCTGGCGGTTAAGGCTGGGGCCGAGCTTATGACTGACACGAAGGTGAGTGGTGTCTTCAGGGAGAATGGCAAGGTTGCTGGCGTAGTGGCTGAGTGTGGGGGAGAGCAGGTCAAGGTCAAGGCGAAGGTTACGATCGGCGCGGATGGCTACTGGTCGATTGTCCGCCGTTCAGCCGGCATGGAGAGGTGGTACCCCGACGTCGTCACTTGCGCCCAGTACCAGCTCGGTGGGTTGCACCTTGATGACCCATCCACGAACGAGTTCTACGTCGGGACGTGTTACGCTCCGGGTGGGTACGCGTGGGTCTTCCCGAAGAATGAGGAGACTGCGAATGTCGGCCTCGGGGTGAGAAACATCCACAATGAGCCTGCTATTAATTATCTCAGGAAGTTCCTCGACTCTGACCCTCGATTCGAGGATGCGAAGGTACTCCGCAGGAACGGCGGTGTGACGCCGGTATCTGGGATGCTCGATAAGATCGTGGATGATAACCTGATGCTCGTGGGCGACGCCGCGGGGCAGCTTGTGCCCATGACGGGGGCGGGCATCCACAGTGGTATAGAGGCTGGGAAGATGGCGGGCAGGGAGGCCGTCGACGCCATCGTGAGCGAGGACACCTCGGCGAAGAGGCTAAACCTTTACCGGGTTAAGTTCGAGAAGTACTGGGGGAAGAGGATCAGAGACAGCCGCAAGATCGTGGAGATGCTCGACAAGTTCAGCGACGATGACCTCAACACTCTCTCGACTGTGATAACGAACGATGAGATTCTCTCCCTCGCCAACGGGCAGAACACAAAGAGGACGGTCGCGAAGATCTGCGCAAGGTCACCAGGCAAGATAATGAAGCTCATGGCGGCCTATCTTAAGTAGAATCCAAATTATCCATTTATTTTTAACTTGTATTCGTTTATTTTTTAGGTGGCGCCGGGGAAGGGATTCGAACCCTTGGGCTCGTGAGAGCACCAGTTTTCAAGACTGGCGCCGTAGTCCGCTTGGCTACCCCGGCCCTCGCTACAAATGTCCGAATCGACAGTAAAACCTTATCGGAGCTACTCCGGCTTAGAGAAGCTCTCTATTGAAACCTGCTTGCTCAGGCTCGTGACCCTGACGCAGACTCGTGGCTCGTCCCTGCCCACGTATTTCTTCTGCGCGTTCTTCGCCACGACGAAGCGGTCGTCCTCGTAAGCGACCCCATTTAGGGCGTCGAGGACCGCCTTCTCCAGGTTGTCGAGGTCTGGTGTAGTGGGAACCCAGATGTCCTTCCTCCGGCTCTTGGGGCGCTCCATGTAGAATATCAGGGAGACCTGAATCGGGCCGACGAGCGGCTCCTCGAAGTACTTAGCTGCCTCCTCCTTCACTGTCTTCTCCCAGACCGCGACCTTCTTCGGGGTGAAGCTCCATGTCCTGCCGCCCTTGCGGACGGTGCGTGCGCGCGCTTTGGGCACGGGGTCTCCCTTCACCTCGAAGTAGACGTGCTGCATACACGAAGATGCTCGCGCGGCTTAGATGAGGCTTACGTAAAACGTACGTCCAGTGTTGTGAGTTGAACGGCGATTAACGTTTGCTCGTGCTCGGAGATCATAGATTGAATAGGGTTTCAGCGTTCCGCGTCGTCGCTGCATCCACATCCGCTATGGGGAACCCCTTAAGCTCGGCTAGGTGCCTGAGGGTCAGCTGCACGTCCGCGGGTTCCGACTCCCTCCCAAGGCTCTTGATCCAGACGGGAGAATCCGTCTCGATGAGAATGCGATCCAGTGGAGCCTTTGCCATCGCTGCCCTGAGCTCAGAGCTCACCTCCACCGCTGGCGTACAGGAGACATAGTACCCAGCGTCGAGGACAGTATCGAGCACGTCGAGGGGGCCGCTATACCAATGGAAGACGCCTCTACCCGGGCCGTGATTGGACGCGAGTTCGATGCAGTCTCCCCAAGCCCCTCGGCTGTGGATGGAGACGGGGAGGTTGACTTCGCGGGCGGTTTGAAGCTGTCTGATGTAGAACTCCCGCTGCCGCTCCTTCATCGCCGCGTTCTTTCGGACCAGCTTGTGCCAGTAGTCGAGTCCGATCTCACCCACCGCTACACTCTCGCGGGCGTTCGCCCTGATAAGCTCTAGTGCTGTCTCCAGGCTCTGGTCGAAGAACTCCGTCGGGTGCACGCCGAGAGCCGCGTGGACATAGCCTCGGTGCTCTCTTGCCAGCTTCAGTGTGCCCTCGCACGTCGGTAGGTTTGCACTCACCGCGACTATGCCTTTGAGTCCCACCGACCTCGCTTTCTCAACTACTCCCTTGGGCAGGTCCGCGAGGTGGGCGTGGGTGTCTATCACCGATTCACTCCCCCGAAGCCCAGGTTATCATCCTTCTCCAGAGCGTCGTGTAGCCCTTCCACTCAGCGAACTCTCTCGGGCACCAGTGTGGGCCAATGTCGCTAGTCCACGCGACCGCCCTGCCTTTACTGTGCTCACCGACAACTAACAGTGGATCAGCGCCGACTGTGGCCAATACCTCCGCCCCCTTCTTAGCCCTGACCCTGTTGTATCCAAGGAGGTGGGGCCACGTGGCTTCTAGTCCCTTCGTGATCTCGTGTTTTGACCTCGTCATCTTCGGCTGGACCCCCTCTGGACACTCGACGCGGTCGTCATAGGGTTCAAGCTCCACGGGGAGCGCATCCTCGACGGGGGTGCCGCGATACCTAGCTGTGCCGTTGATCCCTTGGTAGCTAAGGTAGCCGCCCGCCATGATGAGGCCGCCGCCACTGCGGATGTACTCCTCGATGAGGCGCAGCCTGTTCGGGGTCCTCTCCCCGTTAATCCACGTCCGGGGGTGGAGTAGGAAAGTGTCAGCCCCTATGTCACTGAGGATGATTACCGAGTAATCGTTGAGCTTTTCGGGCTCGAGGGGAAAGCCCGCCTGGGCCTCATGCCCCGGCATATGGACCCAGTCTCCCCACCCATCCATCGCCCTCCTGAAGTACGCTACGCCAGTATCGTAACCGCCACTTACGAAGTGGTCGAAGCCCTTGTAATGGGTCGTGACATGTACCCATGACTCGCCGACCAGCAGTACCTTGCCAACCAAGCAATACACCTAGATTTATGAGTGGCCTATGGGATAAAAAACTGAGTCCGATAGAAATTAAACTTTGAATTGGGGACGGCTAGTCCCTGATGCCCTCTAGAACGCTAATGGCGTTCCAGATCCTCGTCCTACTGTACATGGGCATGTTCGGGTCCTGACTGATATCCTCTAGTAGGCTTATGGCGTTAGCCGCCCTCGCCCCGATGCTCACGCTCCCGTCAAGTAGCATGTCGGATGCCTGCTTCGCGGCCCTGCGGATGTTCCGGGGGGTCGTGTTGTCGTCGGCGATCATGTTCAGGACGCTCTGGGCCTGTTGTAGTTTCTTCGCATATTCCTCTTTACCAGACACAATCAACACCTCTGTAGGGCCCACCGAGGGGGCCTTGAATTGCCTCAGTATAGTCGGGGAGCGGTTAAAAAACCTTCCACTTCGCCTACTTATCGTGCTCGGCGAGGTAGTGGGGTAGGTCCGTGACGCTGGGAAGGATGACTTCGGGCCTGTTTACCTCCCACGAGTTGTCCCCGCGGGGCCCGGTGGCGACTCCTATAAAGTGGCACTTCGCGTTGACGGCGCACGTCGAGTCGACGTGGTTGTCTCCAACGAGGAACGTCTCGTCGAGTTTCATCTTCATGAGCTTGGCTGCGTGGGTCATCGCCTCGGCGTATGGTTTAGGCTGGGGCGTCTCCCCCCTACCGAGGACCAGTTCGAAGTCGCCGAGCATCCCCGTCTTATTCAGGGCCTTGATGGCGTACTCGTGGTGGCTGCGGGTGAGTATGGCGAGCCTGTAACCCATCTTCTTTAGCTTGTGCATCGCCTCTTTCGCTCCCTCAACGATTGTTAGGGTGTCGACCGCCTCAAGCTCCCCTTGATCCATAAGACGGGTCATCTCGTCGCGTATCCACCGGCGTTCCTTCTCGGGCTTCCTCTGCTCCGCCCACCACTTCTCAGCCTGCTCCAGGATTGCCGCTGTCGACATCTGGGTCGTCAGAACCCCTTTCGAGGTACCGTGCTCCTCAAGGACAGCTATCATGTTCCTCTTCATCTTCGGGAAGTCTATCTCAGAGTTGACGAGTGTTCCGTCGAGGTCGAAGACTATGCCCTTGTATTTACCCAAGCCAATCCCGAACCCATACGGGGGAGCCAACTTAACCTTTTTCACGCCCGTCATCGAGAGATATATTGTGGGCTGTTGAGGGTAGCTTGCAAGAAGTGCAAGTGGGCGCAGGTGATAGACCCTGAGACGCGCCTCGCCCTCGGCCAGGAGAACAAGGAGATACTGAACGCCCTCCTCAACTCCCGGTACCGCTTAAGCGAGTTCCTCTACTGCTCCAAGAACGGTTGGCTAGAATCCGCGATTTCGAAAAAGGAATGCGAGGACTGGAAGTGGGTAGAGGAGTAGCCTACGCTGTCGACTGCTTCCTCTTATTCCTGAAACTGAAGTTTGTGAAGCGCGACGTGATTATCCTCTCAGTCGAGAATATCTTCGCCGCTGCCCAGAGGACGACGACGGTGAAGACGCTGATGTATGCTATGCTCCTTATCATGAGCCAGTAGTCGCCGAGGAAGGCTGCCTTCGTGGCCAGCATGGTGTGGGTGTAGGGTATGGCAAGGAGTATCCACTGCATCGCCGCGGGGAGCATGTCGATGTCGCTGAACATGAGTATGATGGCGGGGATTATCAGCGGGATGATGAGGACGCCTGTTAGGCTTTGGGCGCTCCTGACGCTGTCGGTGAAAACGGCGAGGCTTATGGCGAGGGCTAGTGCGGAGACTAGGGTTACGAACATGACGATTCCTAGTAGGGCATAGCCAAGGGGTTGGATACCTATCCCTGCGCCTGTGAGGTCGATGCTTGTTGTCGAGGCGGCGAAGCTGAAGGCGGAGCTAGTGTAGTAGCTGAACCCGATTATGTAGCTGATCGAACCCGCGATGGCGATGACTATTGAGCCCGTGAGTTTCCCGGCGAGGATCGTGAGCCTGCCTACGGGGAGAGTCATGAGTGTCTCGAGGGTTTTCTGTTCCTTCTCTAGAGCGATGCTGGTCGCGGCCATCTGTATGGCGAATATGACCATCATCATCACCATGATGGGGAGCATTATGCTCTGGCTCATTATTAGGCCCGTCACCTGACTTGGGGAGACCTCAACGACGTTCCCCTTGATTATTGAGGCGTATGTGAGGTTGATTGGATCATGGATCGCTACCGCGCTACTGGTGTCGCCAGCAGCGGTTGACAATCCTTTGATGATTGCCAGCGAGTAGTAGTAGTTGTAGACGTTGACGAGGCTCCCCGCTACTTCGGCGCCGGTAGCTTCAGCGATATTGAGGTTCTTGAGGTTCCCGTATATCTTGACGTTTCCCTTCCCCCCGTTCGTTATGTTGTAGTTATACCCGTTTGGCACGTAGACAAGTGCTACGGAATCCGAGTTCTTGAACTGGACTAAGGCATCTGAGAGGCTATTGGCCTGTATCCGCGTAACTGTGTTGTTCGTCATGATGTACTTGACTATAGCATCAGCGACCTGACCCGAGTCGTCGGTGTAGAGAGAGAATTTTGCTCCCCTTACACTTGTCTGGACGGCTTGTTCGCTAATCTGTATTCCCTGTCCCATAAGGGGGTACAGCAGAAGCGGTAGGAGCACGACACCGAAAAGTATCTTCGGATCCCTGATCAGCTCCTTGATCTCCTTCATGATGATGCTTGTGAAGCTACCCAAGCTGTGTCGCCTCCATGAACGCCTGCTCAAGGTTGACCGAATTGTACTTCGTCTTCAATTCATCTGGGGTTCCCTGGGCGACGATGACTCCCTCGTTTATGAGAGCAACTCTATGGCAGAGGTACTCGACCTCGAGCATATTGTGGCTTGAGACGATGGTTGTGACCCCCATCTTCTCCGCGTAGTCCTTTATCATGCCGCGGACGTGGTACGCCTGGATCACGTCTAGCCCAGAGGTTGGCTCGTCGAGTATGGCGAGCCTCGGCTTGATCATCAGCGCTCTGGCGATGAGGAGTCTCCTCTTCATCCCCCTGCTGTAGCTGTTAATGCGGTCTCTGAGACGTTCTCCTAGTCCGCTAATCTCCTTCCCAGCGGAAACCATCGCCTCTGTAGTAGTCTTGTCATGGGCGTAGAAACCCGCCATGAACCGCAGGTACTCCTCCCCGTTCAGGTACTGATAGGCCCCCGCGTCTTCAGGTAGGTAGCTGAGTATCTCTCTCACCTTGTTCGCATCCTTGACGACGTCGTGCCCGAAAACCTCAGCAACCCCAGATGAGGGGCTAATGAGTGTCCCTAGTATCCTTAGGGTCGTAGTCTTACCGGCACCATTGGGCCCGATCAGGCCGAATATCTCGTTCTCCTCGACGCTGAATGTCACGCCCTTCAACGCCTCAAATTCTCCGAAGTTCTTCCGGAGGTCACCAACCTTTATCGCGGTCCCCATCTCGGTAGCCTCTCATGCCTCAACGGTGTGGATGATTTAAACTTTCGCGGAAGCAATATGTAGTCCTATCTAAATAGAAAAAATATTTTAACTATGGAAAAAATGAAGATGACCATGTATAAGATGTTAAGATCGCATCTTTGCGAGCCTGTGTCCCGCTTTCTCTAACATCGGCAGCTTATGCTCTTTTGTCACCTGCGTAACAGTGACGAGGTCGAAGACGGTGAAGCCAACGCGTCTGATATAATCCTCGAGGTGGAGCAACGCCTTCACGCAGCCATTGCCCGTACCACCCGCCGAGGCTATGCCAAAGGCAATCTTTCCGTTCAGCGCCTTGAACTCGCTGTTTACCTCGCATCGGCGGAGCCTGTCGAGGAAGATTTTCGCAGACTCGCTAAGGTCCCCCCAGTAGACGGGGGTGGCGAAGACCGTCGCGTCAGCGGCGTGCATCTTGTCGCGGAGCAGCTGGAACTCGTCATCTTGGACGCACTTCCCCTCTCGTCGGCACTGCCCCCACCCGCCATCGCAGGCTATGCAGGGCTTTATTATCAACTGGTTCAGGTTGATGAGTTCGATCGTGGCACCCTCCGCCTCAGCACCGTTAAGCACCATCTTCGCCGTTTTAGCCGTTAAACCGTCCTCGTTGGGACTTGACTGTATCGCTAGAATCCTCATGCACTTGCACCTTGTCTCTCTGTATCGCGTCCTCTAGCTTTAAATGCGACCGTGCCCTTGGAAAGGTACATTTATACAACGGTTCTATATTATAACCGTTAATTCGGTGAACGAAAAAATGGGTGAAGGATCATCTGAGGAGTGGATGAATAAGATGCTTGACGACATCTACAGTGTCGTCCCCCTATTCCACCGCACTCTACTCAGTATCGAGAGCCAGGGTCACAACCCGAATAGCTCGGACTTCAGGGTCATGGGGATCCTAATGAGGCAGGGCCCTCTCCCGATGTCGAGGATAGGTGAATGGCTCGGCATCTCCAAGCCAAACATGACCTCCGTAATCGACCGCCTTATAATTGAGGGCTGGGTCGAGAGGAGGCAGGACCAGAAGGACCGCAGAATAATCGAGGTTGGACTCACCCCCCAGGGCAAGATGTATGTGGAGGAAAGGTGGAAGGAGGCGAGGGAGTCCGCAAGAAAAAAGCTCTCGACACTCTCCGAGGAGGAGCGGAAGACGCTCTACACCTCGCTTGAGAGCATCAGGATGATACTATCAAAACTCAACGAGATGAAGAAGCAGTGATAGAAATAGATTCAACGAGATTACACATACTCAATGGGAGGCTCGCACTTGGCTAACCCACTCATAAGGATACTCGGATATGTCAGGCCATACGCGCGCACCAGCTTATTCGCGATAGGTTTACTGTTGGCTTCGGTGGCGGCGGATCTTACGATCCCCACGCTAATACAACGGATAATCGACTACGGCATCGTGCCAAAAGATCTGACCGTCATAGCCACTACGGCCCTGCTCATGATAGGGGTGGCACTCTTCGAGGCGGTCGTCTCCATAGGCAACACGTTCCTCGCCGTAAGGGTCGCGCAGAGCTTCGCAGCCGACGTCAGAAGCGCTGCGTTCCACAAGATACAGAAGTTCAGCTTCGGCAACCTCGACAAGTTCCAGACCGGCCAACTCATAGTCAGGCTCACCAGTGACATCAACTCGATCCAGATGATGGTCATGATGGGGCTCAGGATGTTCATCAGGGCCCCGTTAATGATTATCGGTAGCATCACCATCATGTTCCTCATCAACGCGGAGCTAGCCAAGATCGTGCTGCTAATGCTTCCCTTCACTCTGCTCCTAGCCGGCGTATTCGTCTTCAAGGCTCAACCCATGTTCCTCGGCATACAGAAGAGACTCGACAAGCTCAACACGGTGCTACAGGAGAACCTCGCCGGTGTTAGGGTGGTGAAGGCGTTCGTAAAGCAGGATCATGAGGCGAAGCGCTTTGAGGATGCCAATTCGGACCTTACAAAGCAGTCCACCAACGTGCTCACCATCTTCGCCATTCTCTTCCCCACGATGCAGATAATCGTCAACGTCAGCATACTCAGTGTCGTCTGGTTTGGTGGCCTCGAGGTCATCGGAGGAAGATTCAGCGTCGGCGACGTCGTCGCCTTCGCCAACTACCTCCTCACCGCGATAATGCCCCTACTCTTCTTCGCCATGATGTCGAGCCAGCTCTCGGCTGCGAACGCCTCCGCCCAGCGCATCTACGAGATACTCGACTCCGACATATTGGTAAAGGAGAAGCCCGACGCCCAGGTCCTCCCTGAGGTCAAGGGGAGGGTCGTCTTCGAGGACGTCTCCTTCAGCTACTCCGGCAACCTGGACGAGCCGGTGCTACAGAATGTCAACCTCGTAGCGGAGCCAGGTCAGACAATCGCCATACTTGGCGCCACGGGCTCGGGGAAGTCGACGATAATCGACCTAATCCCACGATTCTACGATGCAACGAAGGGCAGAATCACAGTCGACGGGGTCGATGTCAGGGATGTGACTCTCGAGTCGCTCCGCTTAAACATAGGAGTGGCACTCCAGGAGGCCATACTTTTCAGTGGCTCAATACGCGACAACATCCGATACGGGAAGCCCGAGGCTTCCGAGGAGGAGGTCATCGCAGCCGCGCAGGCCGCGCAGGCACACGAGTTCATCATGAGCTTCCCCAAGGGTTATGATACCGACGTCGGCGAGAGGGGAGCCGGCCTCTCCGGTGGGCAGAAGCAGAGGGTCAGCATCGCGAGGGCCATACTCGTTCAACCTAAGATACTCATACTCGACGACAGCACCAGCAGCGTCGACGTGGACACAGAGGCGAAGATACAGGAGCAGCTTGACAGGATAATGGAGAATAGGACGAGCTTCATAATCGCTCAGAGGATAAGCACAGTGCTGAATGCGGACAAGATCGTGGTCCTCGAGAAGGGCTGCATCGCTGCAGAGGGAACCCATAGTGAACTGATGAGGACTAGCCCAATATATCGGGAGATATACGACTCCCAGCTCGGCGGAGGGATCAGGCTGTGACTCACCAACCACCACCGGACAGCAGACCGGGCGTCGGCCCCGGTGGAAGGGGTCCCGGGGCGGGCTTCGCCATGGGCGTCGCCAGGGCCAAGAACCCCAGCGTGACTCTGTCGCGACTCGCCCGATACCTGCTCGCATACAAATTCCAGCTAGCGCTGATAGGCATATTCGTTATAGTGGGCACGGTGGCTTCGCTGCTAGGCCCATACTTCGTTGGGGTCGCAGTAGACCAGTACATACGCACGGGGAACGTCCCTGGACTCTACGGCGTCGTCATCATAATGGGCTTCGTCTACGTAGTGGGCTACCTGTCGAACGCCTTGCAGGCCATCCTCATGGCGAGGATATCCCAGAGGGTGCTAAAGCAGCTGAGAAAGGACCTCTTCGAGCACCTCCAGACACTCAGCCTCAGCTTCTTCGACAAACGCACTCAGGGCGAGCTGATGAGCAGACTCACCAACGACATCGACGCAATTAACCAGGCACTCAGCCAGAGCATAACCCAGCTCATATCTAGCTTCCTCTCGATAATCGGCATACTCATCGCTATGTTCATCCTCAACGCATGGCTGGCGCTAGGTAGCCTTCTCGTCTTCCCACTGATGATATTTGTGACACTGTTCATTGGCGGCAAGACCCTCTCAGGCTTCAGAGGCCTACAGAGGGACCTCGGCAAGCTCAATAGCACCATGGAGGAGACGATCAGCGGCGAGCGCGTTGTCCAGGCATTCAGCAGGCAGGACCGCGTCCTCAAGGACTTCGACGAGACAAACGAATCAGTCCGCAAGATCGCGACTAAGGCGAACAGTTACGCCTTCGTCATCATGCCGATCGTGAACATTATGGGCAGCGTGGCCATCGCGGTGGTCGCCGGGCTCGGCGGCTGGATGGCGGTCCAGGGCCTAGTATCCATAGGCGTAATCACGACCTTCATTTTCTACACCCGCAACTTCTCGCAACCCCTGCAGCAGCTCGCCAACCTTTACAACACTATACAGTCAGCACTCGCGGGCGCGGAGCGCATCTTCGAGACCCTTGACGAGAAGCCCGAAATAAACGACAAGCCCGACGCGAAGCCCCTCGAAGAGATAAAGGGGGACGTAGTCTTCGAGAACGTCGACTTCAGCTACGACGGCAAGACGCCCATCATCAAGAACCTGAGCTTCCACGCGAAGCCGGGGCAGATGATGGCCCTCGTCGGCCCCACTGGTGCGGGTAAGACCACGATGGTCAACATACTCAGCAGGTTCTACGATATACAAGCGGGAGCCATCAGGATAGACGGCGTCGACATCAGGGACGTCACTCGGGAGAGTTTGAGGAAGCAGCTCGGTACGGTACTGCAGGATAACTTCCTATTCGCGGATACGGTGATGGAGAACATCCGCTACGGCAACCTTGAGGCGACTGACGAGGACTGCATGGCAGCTGCGAAGCTGGCGAACGCGGACCAGTTCATCATCCGCCTCCCCGAGGGCTACAAGACGATGCTAACGGAGAGGGGGAGCAACCTAAGCCAGGGGCAGCGCCAACTTCTTGCTATAGCGAGAGCCATTATTGCGGACCCGAAGATACTCATCCTCGACGAGGCGACGAGCAATGTTGACACGAGGACGGAGATCAGGATACAAGAGGCTCTGCTGAAGCTGATGGAGGGCAGGACGAGCTTCGTCATCGCCCACAGGCTCAGCACGATCAGGAAGGCCGACCAGGTCTTGGTGATCAGAGACGGCGAAATAGTAGAGCGCGGGACGCACGACTCCCTGCTCACGGAGAGGGGCTTCTACTACAACCTCTACATGAGCCAGTTCAAGGGGAAGAACACCGCCACCCAGTCGGGATAAACCCAATAAATGGGCGCCCCACTTCTCTCCCGATGCTAGACAAGGGATATCTTTTCCTCATCCTCTTCATCCTAGGTTGCCCAGCCCTCGCCTTCTTCCTAGGTCGAAGCCCCTTGAGCAGGACGTTTGAAACAAAGATAACCGGGAAGAGGGTCCGATATCAGGAGAGCATCATGGCATCCGGAAACGCCTATGTGCCGATAAAATACCAGTATATTCAATCGACACAGCGATAACCTAGAATATCCCAGTCAAGAAGTCACTCTGGGATAAGCTTGACTCGGGCGATAGGTTGTAATTGACCGCCACCTGAACGGCGAGTCAGCTTCAAGAAAAAGATCACGGAATGATCTCGCAGCCGTTGTTTATATCGGGATAATCTAGGGCGTCGGCATCGAGTACACCTTCATGCATTAGCTTCTTGGTCGGTTCGACCAGTGTTTCGAGCTCTCTGATCATGTGGCGGGTCGAAGCACAGACCCTCTCAAACCACTTTCTCCCCCAGAAATTCGTCTTATTTGCGAAGAGGCATCGACCCCCACAGACCCACTTGTCCGGGCAGAGGCTGCAAGGCTCCCCGACGGGGAGGATATCCCTTAGCGACTCAGGGGTGCTGTTCCTTATGTCACCGACTGGGGAGTAGGAAAGCTCGGGCGCGATGGGGCAGACGTCGATGCGGCCACCCGTCATGATAGCGAAGCTGTCCCTGCCCGAGCCGCACCAGATGTGTGGGACGGGTTCGCCGGTGATGAGTGTACGGAGAATGGGGGTGAACGGTACTATGCCCGGGACCACACCTTTTTTGAGATAGCCACCGAAGTCTCGCACGAGTTTCGTGATGCCCTGGTCGTATCTGGCGAGCCACTCCTCCACTTCATGCTCGTCCCTGATCTCACTCCAGAAGATGTCGAGCTGCCAGTGGACATGGTCGAAGGTTGGGTCGCTAAGGTCGAGGAGGTAGGTCACGTCCCTGTATATATTGCCCCTACGGCTGAATGCCATCCTTGCGACTAGGTCGTTCCCGTAACCGTTGCTGCGGATCAGTCGGCAGTTCCTGATCACGGTGTCATAGACGCCTTCGTGCCTGTTGGCGTCCGTCACCTCCTTCCCGCCATCGATACTGACGAGGATGGCGTCGAGGCGGTTAAGGTATGAGGGGTCGACTTCGTCCAGGTGTGTAGCGTTAGTCTGGAGGGTGAAGGCCTTAGCTTGAACGCGGTCCATTATCTCGTACATCTTCTCGAGGGCGAGGAGGGGCTCCCCGCCGTAGAAGCCGATGACCGCTTCGGGGTCGTGGCTGATAAAGTTTGCAAGCTTTCCCACATCGTACGTAACGTCCAGGGGTATCCCCTCTACATGTCTCGTGCCACCGCAGTAGCCGCAGCTCAGGTTGCACCTCTCGGTTAATACGACGTGGAACTGCAAATCAGGGAATCGCATTCCCAGGAGCGATAAAACAGTAGCGGTCAGGAGATGAGCAATACGTGTTGCTCATTTCGCTTATTAACGATGGGCCGGGCTCATACCACATCCACAAAGCCGGTGCGATAATGCCAAGCAATGAGTTCTACCTGAGCCAGTTCCAGGCCCGGAGCAAGATCAACCCGCCGAAGCGGGTTATCATCTTCGACACGTCGATGAGGGATGGTGAGCAGACCCCAGGCGTGACGTACACGAACGACGAGAAGATCGAGATAGCGCGCAAGCTCGACGAGCTGGGCGTGCCGAAGATCGAGGCAAGCTTCGCCATCTCAAGTGAGGGTGAGGCCGAGGCGACGAAGAAGATAGTAAAGCTCGGCCTCAGCAGTATGATCACGACTCTAGCCAGACCCCTGAGGGAGGACATCGATAAAGCACTCTGGTGCGACGTCCCCTACGTTCACATCTTCATCAGCACAAGCGACCTCCACATCAAGACTATGATGAAGACGACGCGGGAGGAGGTCCTGAGGCAGAGTGTGGAAGGCATCGAGTATGCTAGGGACCACGGTCTGCGCGTGGAGTTTAGCCCGCAGGATGCGACTAGGACTGACATGGACTACCTCATCGAGGTCTGCAAGGCCGCGGAGGACGCGGGCGCGGAGATGCTGAACATCCCCGACACCGTCGGTGTCATGACGCCACGAATGACTTTCGAGTTCTTCAGTGAGCTGAAGAAGCACGTTAAGACGCCCCTTAGTGCTCACGCTCACAATGACCTCGGGCAGGCGGTGGCGAACACACTAGCTGCCATCGAGGCGGGAGCAGAGCAGGCACACGTCACTATCAACGGGTTGGGCGAACGCGCCGGTAACGCGAGCCTAGAGCAGGTCGCGGTTTGCCTAGAGGCACAGTACAAGATACCCACCGGCCTCAACTTCGGCAAGATCGCTGAGGTCTCGGAGATGATACAGCACTATAGCGGTATCTATTTGCCACCGACGACGCCGATTGTCGGCGATAACGCGTTTGCCCATGAGTCGGGCATCCATGTACACGGCTTGCTCGCGCACAGCGGCAACTACGAGATACTCAGCCCCGAGTTCGTTGGGAAGAAGCGCCGTATCGTAGCCGGGAAGCACGCGGGGCGCCATGGAATCGGCAGCATGGTTGAGGACATGGGTTTCCATCCTAACAAAGATCAGCTGAAGCTGATTGCAGAAGCAGTGAAGACTCTCGGGGACTCTGGCAAGAGTGTAACGGACACGGACCTCTACGCCATCACTAAGAACGTTATGAACATCAAGGGCGAGGAGCGTGTCAAGCTCAAGGAGATGGTCGTTGTCACCGGCAATACAGTGACACCGACGGCTTCGGCGATTCTCATCATCGACGGTAAGGAGTACGCCGGTGCCGCTATAGGCAACGGTCCTATCGACGCCGCCGTCAAGGCCCTCACCAACGTGGAGAAGGGCTTCCGCGACATGAGCCTCGAGAAGTTCAACATGAAGGCCATCACCGGTGGTACGAACGCTGTAGCCGACGTCACGGTCAGCATGCGCCGCAATGGTCGCAACGTGACCGCGAGCAGCGTGAACGGTGACACCGTCATGGCCAGCGTTGAGGCAATCCTAAAAGGGATGAATCGGCTGCTGGAGTCCGAAGAACAATGAGTCAAACCGTGAGCCAGAAGATACTCGCTGAGCACGCTGGATTGAAGAGTATCGAGCCCGGAGAGATAGTAAAGGCGAATATAGACATCGCCATGGCCCCCGACCTCACCGCTGTAATCGCCTACCAGGCCATGAAAGAGATGGGCGTGAAGAAGGTCTGGGACAAGAGCAAGGTCGTCTTCCTAAATGACCATATCGCCCCGGCGACGAACATCCAGAACGCGACCCTCCACAAGCAGTGTAGGGAGATAGCGAAGGAGGAGGACTTCACCTTCTTCTATGATATCAATGCTGGCGTCTGTCATCAGGTGCTCCCTGAGAAGGGGCACGTCTGGCCCGGTATGCTGCTTGTGGGAGCTGATAGCCACACATGCACACATGGTGCCTTCGGTGCATTCGCCACTGGTGTGGGATCGACCGACATGGGTGCCGCCCTCGCAACTGGGAAGCTCTGGTTCAAGGTCCCAGAGACCATCAGAGTTGAGGTGAACGGCGTCCTCCCCAAGTGGGTGGCACCCAAGGACGTCGTACTCAAGTCCGCGAAGGAGATCGGGGCAGACGGCGCCACCTATATGGCCATAGAGTACGGCGGCGAAGCTATCCGCTCCATGAGCATGGCTGGCAGGATGACCATCTGCAACATGGCCATCGAGATGGGTGGAAAGACCGGCATTGTCGAGCCCGATAGGATCACTGATACCTTCCTCAAGGGCCGAGTCAGGAACAAGTATAAGATAATCAAGTCAGACCCTAACGCCGAGTACGCGAAGAGGCTAGACATCGACGCCTCCGCGCTTGAGCCGCAGGTCGCGTGTCCACACGCCGTCGATAACGTTAAAGACGTCACAAAGGTCGTCGGCACGAAGGTCGACCAGGTTTTCATAGGTTCCTGCACTAACGGGCGCCTCGAGGACCTTGAGGAGGCCGCGAAGATTCTCAAGGGGAAGAGAATAAGCAGAGATGTGCGCCTCATGGTTACACCCAGCAGCTTCGAGGTCTACGACGCAGCCAACGCCATGGGGATAATCAAGGTTTTCATGGACGCTGGAGGCGTCGTCTGTAACCCAAGCTGTGGGGCCTGCTTCGGCGGTAATAACGGCGTCATCGCTCCAGGGGAGGTCAGCCTATCGACGAGCAACAGGAACTTCAGGGGTCGTCAGGGGAGCACGGAGGGGTATGTTTACCTTTGTAGCCCCGCTACAGCTGCCGCGTCAGCGCTTGCCGGCGTCATCAGTGACCCACGGGAGGTAAAGTGAATGAAGATAAAGGGTAAGGCATGGAACTACGGCGACAACATAAACACCGACTTCATGCTCCCGGGTAAGTACCTGGAGCTCACCGACAACAAGGAGCTTGCGAAACACGCTATGGAAGGAATCGACCCTACGTTCGCGAAGAAGGTGCAGAAGGGCGACATAATCGTCGGGGGTAAAAACATGGGTCTCGGCTCCAGCCGGGAGCACGCACCACTCGCCCTCTTGCACTCTGGCGTAGGAGCCGTCGTGGCAGAGAGTTTCGCCCGCATTTTCTACAGGAATTCTTTCAACGTTGGCCTCGCCGCCATCGAGTGTCCCGGGATATCCAAGGTGAAGACTGGGGATGAGGTGGAGATCGACACTATTGCAGGGACAATAACGATCAATAGCAAAGAGAAGCTGGCGATCAAGCCGCTCCCCGACTTCATGGTGCAGCTCCTTAACGAGGGTGGCCTAGTGCCATACCTTAAGACGCACATGAAGGAGTGGTGAGGTCATGGCGAAGTACAGGGTAGCAGTCATCCCCGGCGACGGCATCGGCCCGGAGGTCATGTCAGCCGCAGTAAACGTCCTCACCGAGATGCAGGACCGGTCTGGGAAGTTCGGGTTCGAGTTCAAGGAGTACATGGCGGGGGACGCCTACAAGGCGAAGACAGGCACAGCGATGACAGAGGAAACATTCGAGGCGGTGAAGGCGTCGGACGTCTGCCTCTTCTCGGCCGTCGGTGAGACTGCGAAGGAGGTAATAATCCCACTCCGCCAGAGGCTAAACCTTTACGCCAACATCCGCCCAGCCAAGGTCTACCCTAACGTCCCAAACGTGAAGGGGCAGATGGACATGGTGATGGTCCGCGAGAACACCGAGTGTCTCTACAAGAGGATACAGGACGGGGGACCCGACTGGGGCGTCGCCCTCAGGGTCATCACTCGCCAAGCGTCCGAGAGAATCGCTAAGTACGCCTTCGAGCTAGCACGGAGGGAGGGACGTAAGAAGGTCACCTGTGTCCACAAGTCGAATATGATGGAGACCACATGCGGCCTCTTCCAGGATAGCTGCAGGAAGGTCGCCGCTGGCTATAGCGACATCTTCTATAACGAGGAGATCGTGGACGCCTGCGCGATGAAGATGGTTATGTACCCGGAGAGGTTCGACGTGGTAGTAACTACGAATTTGTTCGGTGATATCTTGAGTGATCTTGCCGCTGGCGTCGTAGGCGGCCTGGGCATGGCTCCCTCGGCGAACATCGGGGATAAGATGGCGGTCTTCGAGCCCGTCCATGGAAGCGCACCTGACATCGCGGGGAAGGGGATAGCGAACCCTATCGCCCAGATGCTAAGTGCGGGTATGATGCTCGACTGGCTCGGGGAGAAGCAGGCAGCGAAGGCGATGGAAGACTCGATAGTTGTGGTCCTCAAGGAGGGCAAGGCGTTGACCCCCGACCTCAGGGGCACCGCGAAGACAAAAGACGTCACCAAAGAGGTCATCGCCCACCTCGGCGACAAAACCTTTTAAATACTGGACGACGAATAGCGAGACGGGAGCAAGAATGTCCGGTGAACGTTTCCTCCAGCGCTAAGGCTGGATTTTACCCGACTCCCGAATCAAAGAACCTAGTACAATCCCTCAACGAGCTGAAAAGGGAGTTATCCAGATTCGGGAAAACAAACCCAGACAGGATCGGTTACAACCGATTGGTGAAAAACGTTGACTCCCTGGAGGAGTCGCTCAAGGAGCACTACCGCGAGCTCTACGCAATGGAGGGCGCTCTAGAGGCAGCGTCGGCGCGCAAGCTCACGGAGAAGCAGAGAATGATGCTCCGGATAGTGGCGGAGGTCCAGGGGGAGACACTCTACACGACCCTCATAGACAAGGTCTCGGAGGAGCTTAACATACCTAAGTCGACGGTCCGCTGGAACCTAAAGGGGCTTCGTGACGCGGGGCTAATCGCCGCAGGAGACCGCGACAACAAGGGGGTTCCAGTGAGACTCACCGAAACCGGCAGGGTGATGGTCGGCCTCGTCTCCTCCTCCTAGGGTAACTGTTTTAACCACCCGTTACCCGGAGGAGAGATGATGTAGCATGTCCGTCAAGGCATACATCATGATCAACGTCAAGACCGGAACCGAGGATGCTGTCTGCGAACAGGTCCTCAAGTTCAGTGAAGTCGATGAAGCGGCCGCCATTTACGGTGAGTTCGACCTGATTCTCAAGGTGAAGGCAAAGGACATGAACCACCTCGACAGGCTAATAGTGGATAAGCTCCGGGGGATACACGATATCCTCCTCACGGCGACGATGCTCATCGCGAAGGAGTATAAATGAGCCCCGTAAAGTTTAATATAGAAACCCCCTTCATTTGCTTGGCGCGTGCCCTGGTAGTATAGACCGGCCTAGTATGTTCGGCTGTCACCCGAAAGATCCCGGGTCCAAATCCCGGCCAGGGCGCCATCATTTTTAAAACTGATTCTTCTGTTCTTAGTTTCTTTACTAACTTATTCGCTTAATCTTTAGTCGCTTAGCGTGCATATAGCCAACGAACATCTTTGGGTGTAGGTAGACTATGCTTGAGACAAAAACGAATAGAGAGCTTCGTTTGGTGACCTGATAGCTGACCTGTCCCCTCGAATAATAGTAAGCTGATTCGCTTGTTCGAGACCTTAAATGTAGAGAATTCGTCCAATAATGGCGGGCTGGATATCTTCTCCTAATAGATCGGAACATCAATGTGTCTTGAGCGCGGAAAACCTTTTTCGCGTCATCTTCCTTTTCGTTCTCAAGCCATGCATTTCTAGAGAATATAAAGACTCCACTAAATGTTGATCTTGGAAGGATCAAGCTGATGATTTTTCTAGCGAAGTAAACTCTATCGAGGGGATACGGTTTAAGTCCGAAGGAAACAATTTTCACGTTGTTTCCTCCGAATTGCTCTATGTATTTCTTAATATCCTGATCTAGGACGATATCCGCGGCTGTTGTTAGTATGGCGTCGTTTCTTGATGCTCTGTAGCCTAATCTGAACAAATATGCAACTCGATAGTTCCAATCCTTTGGTATGATCTGCACATCTAAGAATTTTAGATTGCCCTTGTAGTCGGTCTCTCTTGCGTAGTACTCGATCAATTGTCTGCTTTTATCACTGCAGTTATCCAGTACAAATACTACTTCATCCGGCTCTAATCTGAATAAGTTTGGCAAACTGTAGAGTAGATTTCGTTCTTCATTATGGATGGGCATAACGACTGAGAACTTCAGTCGTCCCCTATTCGCCAAACTATTCACGACAGTATCTGTACTGTATCTGCTTAATGAAGGAAATTATTCTTTTAGCAATCGATTGCAGCTTCGAGTTGGTCTACGAACGCCTCGAACTGCTGGATGCCCTTCCGCCAAAAGTCCTCGCTTGTCACGTCGAACCCGATATCCTCAGCGAGTTCTGTCGGGCTCCTGCTGGAACCAGCCGCGAGGAGGGTCTTCATCTTTGGGACGAATGCTCTACCCTGCTCTTTATAGAGGCGGTAGAGGGCGAAGACGAAGAGCTGCGCATAGACGTAGGGATAGTTGTAGAAGCGGTAGTTGGGTATGTAATAGTGGGGCTTCATGGTCCACTCCCATTTCATCTCAGGCAGCCAATCTACTGCGTCTCCGTATATTTTGTCCCTGCCTTCTGTCCAGAGGTCAGAGACGGTTTCGCCGTCTAGGAACTTTCCCTCTTTGATGGCTTCGTACACGCCCTGCTCAAAGAAGACACGGGCGCTGACCTGGTAGGCAGCCATCCCGAACTCGTCGAGGACGGTGGCGAGGATCGTCCTACTCTCCTCCTTCGTCTTCGCCTCGGCTAGAAGCTTGTCCGTGAGGAGTAGCTCGCCGAAGACACTCGCAGTCTCTGCTATGCAGCTGCCTATCTCATAGTTGCTTGGCTTCTGATGTCGGCTCCCGAGGTAGGCGTGGACTGCGTGGCCCAGTTCGTGCGCTTGTGTATAGACATCTCCCATCTGGCCGTTGAAGCTTTGGAGGACCCAGGCGCTCTTCCCGGAGAGCCAGCTGGCGCAGAAGGCGCCGCTGCGCTTTCCGTTCCTTACCTCGGCGTCTACGTGGCGGCGCTCGTACATCTCGTCGACCCATCCCGCCCACTCGGGGTCGAAGCTCCTGTAGGCGGAGACTACTTCTTTTCTGGATTCCTCCCATGTGTACTTTTTCTCGGGAACTCCGGGGAGAGGCGCGACTATATCCCAGTTTCCGAGCTTTTCCAGTCCCATCAGCTTCGCTTTGAGGCGGAGGTAGCGGTGGTATGCGCCGACGCTCTCCTCCATGGTCCTCATTAGTGCATTGATGGCTGCCTGCTCCACGTCGTTGTCTATGAGGCTCTGCGTTATCGGTGCCTCGTACTTCCTCCACTCGCACATCTGGAGGTGGTCACCGCAGATGCTTCTGATTGCGCTGGCCCAGAGTTGGTCGTCTCTGCCTAAGCCGTCGTAGACGACACGGTTTGCCTCCTTTCTCAGCTCCCTGTCGGGGCTCTGGTAGAGGCTTATGATCTCCCCGTAGGGCATCGTCTTCTCGACGCCGTCGATCGTGATCTTGAAGGTGCGTGTGCCGAGCCAGTCACCTTGCAGTTGGGACCATGCTGAGACCCCGTTCTGGTCTTTTGACATCGTAAGCTTCTCCAGCTCCTCCGTCATGACGTGGGGTATCCGGCGAACTATCCTCTCTAGGAAGTGCCTGTACTCGTGTAGCACAGGGTCGGTGACGAGTCCAGGTTTAACCTTTAGGAGGACACCGAGCTCAATCTCCATGAAGGCGAGTGCCTGCCCTGCCTTAGTCCCTGACTTCTTCACAGCCTCGTTGAGCCTTTTTGAGACTGCGTCCGTCGAGTCAGCGCTATATTTTAGGCTGGTGTACTCTGTAACCCCCTCGTACTTGAGGGAGAAGTCGTCACGGGCCTCGAGGAGGGCGAGGAGCCCCTTCGCGTCTAGGTCATTGATCTTCCCTCGGTACTTTCTCGCGAGCCCGTTTGCGGACTCGACCATCTCCTCAAGTTTACTCGTGATCCAGTCGGGGTCCGTGTTCTCGATTAGCTGCGCGATGTCCCACCGCATCTTCTCCGCCAAATTAGTCACCACTGAGAACTGTCTGAACGACCACGGAGATTAAGCGTTCCCTCAGCAGAGATGAGTTTAAACGAGTGTTTAGCGAATCCGACTCGTAGTCGACGAGAGACTACTCAGCCACTGCGGGATTTATTGCGGTGCTTGCTTCATCTACAGGGCGGAGAGGGACGGTGGGGTACTCCTCAAGGAGATGACGAGGAGATTCAACGTCACTGAGGCTGAGATCAAGCGCAACGGCTGCTCCTCACCCTACACGGAGCAGTGGAGAAATTGTCAGAAGTGCGGCTTCAAGACCTGCCAGAAGAAGAGGGGCAGAGAGAATTGCTCTCAGTGTGGCGAGTTCGACAAGTGTCCCGACAATAGGTACATTGTCGACTTTATCGCCTTTAGAAGCGAGGACGCCAGGGAGTCCCTGAAGGTGATCGAATCTAGCGGTTCGGAGAACTGGCTGAGTGGACAGGAGAGACGTTGGAAGTGTCCCAGTTGCTGGGTCCCGCTCATGTGGTACGATAACGAGTGTCAACGCTGCGTTGTTACAGTCCGGAAGAAAAGGTAACGATCAACGGGTTTAAGGACCACGCAGGGTCTTGACGGCGTCTAATCCCGCAGCGTGGGCCGCCTCCATGAGGGCGAAGTTGTTTCTAGCCGACGTCTTAGCGCTTGTCCCCGCCACCTGTAAGATGCGATACTTCTCCATGCCAAGGTAATCAAATATCGCGCTGAACGTCTCCACCATGAACTCCTGGTAGGTTTCGCCCCCGTTCGAGGAGGCGGCGAGTATGATGCGCTTGCCCCTGAAGATGTCCCGGGGGATAGCGTACCACCTGTCTATGAACGCCTTCATCTGGGCCGTAGGACCCCACCAGTAGACGGGTGTGGCAATGACCCAAACTCTGGATGCCTTCATCTTCTCGATGGTTGTCGCCATGTCGTCATCCTGTATGCAGGTGCCCGTCTGGGAGCAGACGTTGCATGCTTTGCATGGGCCGATGTTCGACTGGGCCAGAACGATCTTCTCAGTTAAGGCTCCAGCCTCCTTGGCGCCTTTGAGGACCTCGTCCAGGAGCGTCTCAGAGTTCCCGCCCCTGCGTGGGCTACCTGCTACCCCTAGGACGCTTACCGTCATCCCTTCTCGAGCGCCTCCCTGAGGTTATTCGCCCCCTTCTGGTAGTCCCTCCAAAGTTTCCCACCAGTGACACCGCCGTCGACAAAGAGGTTCTGCCCCGTGATGAACCTAGAGTCGTCGCTGGCGAGGAAGAGCGCTGCTTTTGCAACCTCCTCCGGCATGATGGGGCCGCGTAGGGGCTGGGTGTCCATGAAGGCTTCCTCGATGATATGCATCTTCTCCTCAGCCTGCTCCCGGGTCAGGCTCCGGGCTATCCCGATCATCGGCGTTGGTATATAGCCGGGGCTGACACAGTTCACTCTGATGCCCGCCTCGCCGAGCTCCATGGCGACGCTGCGGGTGAGCTGGACTATCCCGGCCTTCGAGGCGCTGTAGATGTGGTTGCCGAAGCCAGCTAGTATGGCAGCGGTGCTTGCAGTGTTTATGATGCTCCCTGCGCCTTGCCTTCTCATCGCTTGAGCTGCGTGCTTTATCCCGAGGAAAGCGCCCCTGAGGTTGACCCTGAGGGTTCTATCAAAATCCTCCAACTTCACATCCTCGATTGGACCGACGGCGCCGACGATGCCCGCGTTGTTGAACATGATGTCAAGATGCCCCCAGGTGTCGACAGCGGCTTTTACCGTGTCTTTGACATCCTCTTCCTTCGAGACGTCTGTGTGGCGGTAGACCACTCTGTCCTTCAAATCACTCTCTAGGCGGTGTCCCCTTTCGTCCTCTAGGTCGGCCGCAATGACCTTTGCACCCTCCGACGCGAAGACTCTGACGCTTGCCTCACCTATGCCACCGGTGGC
>Ga0182021_10000850_pt1 | contig 34394 bp, 32 predicted proteins | sample 612E3MmetaG_FD_120493 | JGI IMG/M metagenome (GOLD analysis project Ga0182021, IMG submission 120493) | Permafrost microbial communities from Stordalen Mire, Sweden - 612E3M metaG (Illumina Assembly) | ecosystem: Environmental > Terrestrial > Soil > Wetlands > Permafrost | place: Sweden... | reverse complement strand
TGAGATAGGAGGCCGTCGATTTGCCGCTCGAGGTCGGCCCCGGCGTTGCCTCCGGGGCCCGTTGACACTTGGGAAGATGGTCGGGGCGGAGCGATTCGAACGCTCGGCCTCCTGAACCCCATTCAGGTGCGCTACCAGGCTGCGCCACGCCCCGATCGGCCGAAAGCATACCAGACCGGGGAAGCCCGACCGCCGGGCGATGGGTTCGACCAGCGGGAGCGCGGGCTCCGTCGCGACGCGGCTAACCGGCCTAGCTCGTCCGGCCGCGCTGGCCCGGCGACCGCCTGACGCTGCCCGTGACACCGTGAACGGGCTTCGAGCTCGACACCGGGCGCGTCCCCGACGGCGGCCTGCCTGTCCTCGGCCCGCCCGGGCGTCGCCTGGCGGTGCCTCGCTCCCGACCCGCTCGATCGCTCGCCCGTTCCCGGAAGATGAGCCGGATGGGCGTCCCGTCGAAACCGAACTCGGCGCGCAGCTGGTTCTCCAGGAACCGCTTGTAGCTGAAATGCACCTGGTCGGCATGGCGCGCGAAGAACACGAACGTCGGTGGGGCGACGGCCACCTGGGTCGCATAGAAGATCTTGGGCGGGCCGAGCTTGCCAGCCGGGGGCGCCTGGCGCAGTGAGGCCGCCCGGAGGACCCGGTTCAGCTCCGGAGTCGAAACGCGCTTGCGCCGCTCGCCCCAAACGTCCACTGCCAGCTCGAGGACCTTGCCGACGCGCTGGCCGGTCTTGGCGCTGATCGAGACGATCGGCGCGAAATCCAGGAAAGGCACTTCGGCCCGCAGTGCGGTCGCGAACTCGTCGAACGAGCGGTCGGTCTTCTCTTCCAGCAGGTCCCACTTGTTGAGGGCCAGGACGAGGCCACGACCCTCTTCGACGACGAACCCGGCGACGTGGGCGTCCTGGGCGGTCAAGCCCTCGAAGGCATCGATGATCAGGATGGCGACGTCCGCCCGATCCACTGCCTTGAGCGCCCGCAACGTCGAGTAGCGCTCCGCGTCGGGGCCGCTGGCCACCTTGCCGTGGCGGCGCAGGCCGGCCGTGTCGATCAGGACGATGTCGCTTCGGCCCCAGCTCAAGTGCGTGTCGATGGCGTCGCGGGTCGTCCCGGGTATGTCGCTCACGATGGCCCGCTCTTCGCCCAGCAGCGAATTGAACAGGCTCGACTTGCCCACGTTCGGCCGCCCGACCAGCGCGATCGAGACCTTCTGATCCTCGTCACCGAAACTCGGCTGGCCGTCCTCGCCCGCCTCGTCGCCGTCGATCTCGATCGCCTCGGCGTCGCCGTCGCGGACTCGCGCCAGCCTGCCCTCCGCCATCTCGCGGGCCCAGTCGTCCGCCTCGGCCTCGCGGCGCTTGCGCTCGATCTCCTGTGCGCTTTCGGGCGGCAGGGCCCACACGATCGCGTCGAGCAGATCTGCGACTCCACGTCCGTGGGCGGCGCTGATCGGATAGGTCTCCTCCCAACCCAGCGAGTAGAACTCGGCGGCCTCCAGTTCGCGCTTGTCATTGTCGGCCTTGTTCGCCGCCACGAGCACCGGCGCTTTGGCGGTCCGGAGCAGGTCCGCCGCCTCGATGTCGGCCGGCGTCAGGCCGGTGATCGAATCGACCACCAGCACGATGATGTCCGCCTCGGCGATCGCGATGCGAGCCTGCTCCTGGACTTTTTCCTCGATCGGGTCGCCGGGTTTTATCTCCAAGCCGCCTGTGTCGACCGCGATGAAGCGGCGGCCGTTCCACTCCGCCTCGCCGTAGATGCGGTCGCGGGTGGTTCGGGCGCGGTCTTCCACAATCGCGGCCCGATGGCCGACCATGCGGTTGAACAGGGTGCTCTTGCCGACGTTCGGGCGCCCGACGACGGCGACGACAGGAAGTGCGGTCACGCGTGGATTATGGGGCCGCGCTGCTCGGAGCGCGGCCGAGCCCCGCGAGGCTGCCGTCCGTCAGCGTGCGACCGCCAGCAGCGGATCCGGCAGGGAAGTCGTCCGGCCGGCCGGAGTGGCCGCCGCGGCCAGCGCCAGATTCGCCATCTCCTCGGCGCGCGCCGCGGCCTCCGGCGTGCCCGCGAGCCGCAGAACTCGCTCCGCCACGCAGCGCAGGTCCTCGATCGGAGTGGAGGTTCCGCCGGTCACGCCGACGATCCGCGCGTCGCCGAAGATCGACGCTTCCTGCAGGTCGTGCTCCGACTCGATCTGGATCGCCCGCGTGCCGACGATCCCGCACAGCCGCGTCAGCTCCTTGGTGTTCGCGCTGGATCGACCGCCGACCACAAGCATGAGGTCGACCCCTCGGGCGGCCTCGATGGTGTCTTGCTGACGATGGATCGTGACCGGGCACACGGTGTTGGCGATCTTGAGCTCATGGCAGCGGCCCACCATGAAGGCGGCCAGCTTCTCGAACTTCCAGGGCGGCTGGGTGCTCTGGCTCAGCAGCGCCATCTTCTTGCGGCGCGGAATCTTCTCCCAGTCCTCTTCCTCGTCCACCACGATCGCGTCCGGGGCGAAGCCGAGCAGGCCGACGACCTCCGGGTGGCGCGGGGTGCCAAGCAGGACGATGACGTAGCCCTCTTCGACGAGCTTGGTGATCTCGCGCTGCTCCTGGATCACCCACGTGCAGGTGCCGTCGATCACGTCCAGCCCGCGCGCCGCGGCGTTGCGAAGCACGTCGGGCCGGACTCCGTGGGCTCGAATGACGACGGCCGCTCCCTCGGTCACCTGGTCGAGCGAGTCGACTGTCTCGATGCCCTGAGCCTGGAGCGCGGCGATCACGCCCTCGTTGTGGACGACCTGGCCGAGCGTGTGCGTCACCTTGCCGGCCGCCGCCGCTTCCTTGGCCTTGTCGATGGCCTCGCGCACGCCGTAGCAGAACCCCGTGCGTCTGGCGATGCGGACTTCTCGAACGTTACCCATTGCGCTTAAGTATCGCACCGAGCGCCGAGAGGCGGCTACCGACCCGCCAGCGTTCCATCCCCGTCTCCATCGTGCGTCGCCTCAACCGTCCAGGCGTAGACCCCACGCTGCTCTTCGGGCAGCAGCTCCACGATGTGGCGCATCATCTCGATCGTGGCGGCCCGCAACGACTCGCGGCGGTCGGCGCCCTTCGGCATCGTCAAGGTGAACGGCTCCCCCACCCTGACCGTCATCCGCCGCCCGGGGCGCGGCAGGAACTTGGCCCGCGGCCAGAAGCGTCCCGATCCGATGATGGCAATCGGCAGGATCGGCGCCGCGCTCCGGACGGCCAGCAACGTGGCGCCCTCCTTCGCCTCCTGCAGGGCTCCGGTCGGCGAGCGCGTGCCCTCCGGGAAGATCGCCAGCACCCGGCCTTCGTCCAGCACCCGCTTGGCCAGCTTGAACGACTCGAGATCGCCGGCGCCGCGGCGGACGCCGAACACTCCGTTGTGGCGCATGGCCCAGCCGAGTACCGGCCACCGGAGCGCCTCTTCCTTTCCGAGCCAGCCCATCGGCCGCTTCATCGCCGGCACGACGTAAGCCATCAGCAGCATTCCGTCGGCGTTCGAAGCGTGATTGCAGATGACCAGGAGTGGCCCCGACTCCGGCAGGTTTTCGAACCCCTCCCTCTTGACACGAGTCAGGCAGGTGGCGGCGACCCGAAGGACGGCGCCCGAAAACCGCGGGAAGAACGGCAGCCTTCTACCGGCCACGATCCCCTCCCCCGGCCGCCTCGGCCGCGCGGATCGTCCGGACCACTACCTCGACCGTCTGCTCGAACGTGTTTCCGTCCGTCTCGACCACGATGGCATCATCGGCGCAGCGCAGCGGCGCGGTTTCCCGCTCCGAGTCGATGGCGTCGCGGCGGCGCATGTCCTCGAGAATGCCGCTGGCGGCTGTTTCGCCCGCGGCTACCTTGCGCTGGGCGGCCCGCCGGCGAGCCCGCTCCTCCGGCGAGGCGTGAAGATAGATCTTGACGTCGGCATTGGGCAGGATGACCGTCCCGATGTCGCGCCCCGCGACGATAATGCCGCCCTCAGCGGCTATCGCCCGTTGCCGCGGCACAAGCGCGGCCCGTAGCTCCGCAACCTTGGAGTATTCCGAGACGGTGCGATCCACGGCGGCACCCCGAACCTCAGCGGTGACGTCCCGGCCGGCGGCCTCCACGTGACGAAGCCGGCCGCGCCTGTCGGCGATGAGCTCGACCTCGTCCGCCAGCGGAACCAGCGCCGCCGTCTGATCGGCGCCTATGCCGCGCTCGACGGCGAGCCAGGCCACGGCCCGATAGAGCAGGCCCGTGTCGCAGAAGCGGTAGCGGAGCCGGCGGGCGGCCTCGGCGCCGACGGTGCTCTTGCCGCTGGAGCTCGGGCCGTCGACGGCCACCACGAGCCCGGTTCTGGCAGTGGTCTTGTCGGTGCTCACGGCCCGGAGGATACCGTCCCTGAGTCCGGACTATTCGGGCATACCGCGACTTGCCGCCGCGTCCGGCTGCCCGGCGGATGCCGCGGGCTTCGCCGGGCGCGTCGTCGTCGGCCGCCGCGCGCACGAAGCGAGCTGTGTGACTTCGTGGTGGGCGAGCGGTCGAGACTCTCCGGTGTGAATGTCCGCGAGCTTCAGCGAGCCGACTCGAACCCGCACGAGCCGCCGCACGGGCTGGCCGACTGCGTCGAACATGCGGCGTATCTGCCGCTTCCAGCCCTGAGCCAGCACGACGCGATACCAGCGCAGATCCGCATGCGGCGGCGCGAGGAGATCGAGCAGCTTCCGGACCTGGGCCGGCGTGGCGTCCTCCAGCATGTCGACTCGGGCGAGGCCCTCTTCGAGCTCGACGCCGTCGCGAAGCTCCAGCTTCTGCTGCCGGGTAACCGATCGGTCCAGTCCGACCATGTACTCCCGCTCGACACCGTAGCGGGGGTGCAGCAGCAGGTCCGCCCAGGCACCGTCGTTGGTGAAGAGCAGCAGCCCTTCTGAGTCCTCGTCCAACCGGCCAACCGGATAGAGGCGCGCCTCTCGGCGGGCGTTCGGGGGCAGCAGCTCCATCACAGTGCGCTCGGCGTGGCGATCACGGACGGTCGAGACGACTCCGGCAGGCTTGTTGAGCATCCAGTACGAACGCTGGCGTTCGATCGCCGGTAGCGCCTTGCCGTCGACCTGCACGCGCTGCGTGTCCGGATCGACCTGCTCGCCGAGGACCGCGGGCCTCCCGTCAACGGTGACGCGCCCGGCGCGGATCAGATCCTCGCCGGAACGCCGCGAGGCGATGCCCGCCGAAGCGAGCACCTTCTGCAGCCGCTCGCGAGTCACTTCACGCGGCTCCGTTCCGCGACCCGGTCGCGCTATCACCCGGCCCCGCTCCAGCCGCCGTCGCGCCCGGCGCTTCGTCCTCGGCGCCGGGCGCGAACAGACGCTCCGCAATCGGAGCATCCAGCGGCGGCAGATCGTCCAGGCTCGTCATGCCGAAGCGCTCCAGAAAATCGAAGCCGGTCCCATACAGGATGGGGCGCCCCGGGGCCTCAGAACGGCCGAGCTCGGCGACCAGGCGGCGATGGAGCAGCGTCCGGATCGTGTATTCCGAGTCAACGCCGCGAATCCGCTCGACGGTGGCTCGGGTGCAGGGCTGGCGATAGGCGACGATTGCTAGCGTTTCAAGCGAAGGCGATGACAGCCGCGGCGCGTCGGCGCCAACGTATCGGGCAATCAGCGCGCCCGCCCCCGGCGCCGTGGCCAGCTCCACTCTCTCGCCCGCCTCCACGAGCCGGATCCCGCGCTCGCCCAGGCTGACCGCCAGGTCTCCGATCCGGGTATCCACCGTCTCGCGGTCGACTCCCGCAAGGAGGGCGATCTCGGCGCGCGCAAGCGGCTTCTCGGCGACAAATAGAAGCGCCTCGAGCTGCGCCTCCGTCAGCTCGCCCGGCTGAGCCGGAGCGCCACCGCCGGCCGGGTCCTCCGCACCGGCCGCATCCTCGCCTGGAACGACCCCGAGAGCCCCGACTTCGTTCTCCAAACCGGTCACCTCCTCCGACTTCATGCGAACGACCCCAGACTCTCGTCGATCTCGGCCTCGGGCTCGACCTCGACCGACGCTACGCCGGTCAACCGTCGGGCCACGATCGGCCCCCATGGCTCGGCCTGCTCGAGAGTGATCTCGCGGCGTTTGGAGAGCTCCAGCAGTGCCAGGAACGTTACCGCGACCACGACGCGGTCCTTCACGCCGCCGAGCAGCTCCTGCAGCACGAAATGATCGGCTTGAGACAGCGCGGCGCGGATCACCGCGGTTCGCTCCGCCATGGTGACGATCCTGGTCACGATCTCGGCGACTGGCTGCGCCGGCGGCACGATCTTCGCCAGCCTGTCCAGCGCCTGCGCCAAGACCGACGGCGGCAGCGCCGGCCTCTCCGGCGGCCGTGCGCCGGCCTTGCCCGCGAGAGCGGCCAACTCGGCATCGCGGCGGAAGAGACGGTGAACGCCCAACAGCTCACCCAGCGCGGCGGCCGCAGCGCGGAAGCGGCGATACTCGATGAGCCGCGCTCGCAGCTCGGCCTCCGGATCGGGCTCTTCGTCGAGCGGCACGGCCACGTCCTTCGGCGGCCGCGGCAGGATTGCCCGGCTCTTGATCAGGATCAGCTGCGCGGCCACGGCCACGAAACCGGAAACGCTCCCAAGGCGATCGCCTTCCAACGTCGCGAGAGCGTCCAGATAGGCTTCCGCCAGACCTCCAAGCGGGACGGTCAGCACGTCGAGCTGGCGGGCCTCGATCAGGGCCAGCAGCAGAGCCAGAGGACCGTCGAAGTCCCCCATTCGGACATGCGTCGCCCGCTCGCGCCGACCCTCGTCGAAGATCACCTCGGGCGCCGTGCCCAGGCGAGCCAGCGCCGCGGCTCGCGCGGCGGCCGCGCGCGAAATCCGCTCGGGAGCCGTCGTCTCAGGTGACGTCATCAATTCGCCTCGTCGGCCGTGTGCAAGAGCTGGCCCGCTTCATCGACCGGATTCTCCGCCCGACGGATCAACTCCACCGTTCGCGGGCTGCAACCCGCCGCGGCGGCGAGCTCAGCCGAACGCTCGGCATGGGTGCGCAGCCGATCCAACCCGTACCGAAAGGTTGGCATGTGGCCCGCCACTCTCCAGATCCATTCCCCATAACGCTGCCCCAGCGACCAGGCCACGCGATGCGCGAGACGAACCCGCGGCCTCTTGCCGCAGTCGTGGAGCAGCCCCGCCATGAGAAGGTCCGCGTCCTTACTGCCGGTCTGCCGCAGCGCCGCGACCACATCCAGGCCGTGGCGGCGATCCGCGACCTGCATCCGATCGAACAGCGCCAGCTGCGCGGGAGTCAGCCAGCTCGCCAGCTCGTTCCGCTCCGACGGCGCCACCCGCGCACGAGCGTACGACCACGTCCGCCTGACCTTCGCGGCCCACCAGCTGCGCACCCGGCTAGCTGACCGGGACGCCGATGAGAAGGCTGATCAACGGCGTCAGGATCGGGTCGATGATCCTGCCAGCCAGCAGTACGACGGCGAAGAGGATGAAGAGGCCGTACTGATCCATGAACTGCCCGACCTGACGCGAGGTCTGCGGATCGAGGAGATCGAGCAGTACGTGAGAGCCGTCCAGGGGCGCCACCGGAAGCAAGTTGAACAGCATCAGAACCAGATTCAGTGAGACGCCCGTGAAGAAGACAAGTTGCAGCATGCTGATCGCGGAGGTTTCGGCCGGCGCGATGCCCTGCGACCAGAGAATGCGGAATCCGACGGCAAAGACTGCAGCCAGGGCCAGATTGGACAGCGGCCCGGCGACGGCGACTCGAGCATTGGCGTAACTACCGCGCAGGTTGTACGGGTTGACGGGCGTGGGCTTGGCCCATCCGAAACCGAACGTACCGCCGCTCAGAGCCACCGACGCCACCAGCAGGAGGCCGCCCAAGGGGTCGAAGTGAACGATCGGATCGAGTGAAACGCGCCCAAACAGCTTGGCTGTGCCGTCGCCCAGCCGCCAGGCCGTGAAAGCGTGAGCGCACTCATGCACCGGCCCGCAGACCAGGAAGAACAGAGCGATCCAGATGACAGCCTGAGCTAGGTCAATCATTGAGCGGTTCTACCTCTCGGCTGCGGGACGGGCGGAGGTATCCTACCGTGCCGCCCGTCCACTGCCGCGTTTGCGCTGCGGGACCTACAGGCGACCGAGCAGCTCGGCCTTCTTGGCCTCGTAATCAGCCGGTGTGATGGCCCCCTTGTCGCGCAGGTCGGCCAGCTTCGCAAGTGTGGCGGCCACATCGTCAGAGTTCGACGACTTTGTCGCCGCTGCGGCGGCCGGCGAGTCGGCGGCAGGCCTGGGGGTGCTTGCCGACCCTCGATAGCCGTCCTCGAGGTCGTTCTTGGCGTTGAGCATCGCCTTCTTGAAATCGACCACGTGGGAGAGCATGTGGTAGCGGTCGATGGCGTCGTCGTTCGCCGTCAGGATCTCAAGGTCCCCGTAGCGCAGCATTCGAGCAAGGAGGCCCTGCTTGAGAACCGCGTCGTTGATCTTGTCAAGCGAGCTGTCGCCACTCTTCTTGTCCAGCAGGCCTTCGATCTTGAGGACGCGACGGCCGGTGATGATGTACTCCTCGGCGCGCCAGGTCAGGACCACGATCGCGATCCAGATGAGGCCGACTATGAGAAGCAGGGCGCTCAGGCCCGCCATGATCTCCCAGCCGGTGCCGGTGGCCTTCCATAGCGTGGCCAGGAAGAAGATCACCAGGCCAAGGAGCACGAGCACGATGGGCCGCACCGAGTCGGATACAGGCGCCAGCCAATGCTGCCTGCCCCGGTAGAGGATCTGCTCGTCCTTCGCCATCAACGATTCCGCGTAGCTCATCCTCGTCTCCTTCTGCCCGTCCACCGTCGGGCGTCAGGCTCTTTCAGGCCCGTGGGTGGGAGCGGGCGTAGACGTCCTTTATCCGTTCGCCGGTCAGATGCGTGTACAGCTGTGTCGTGCTGATGTTCGCATGCCCGAGCAGCTCCTGAACGATACGCAGATCGGCGCCTCCCTCCAATAGGTGAGTTGCGAATGAATGGCGCAGCGTGTGCGGGCTGACGCCATTCTGAAGGCCGGCCGATCGGGCAGTCGAAACGATCATCTCCCAAGCTCGGCGGCGGTCGAGTCGGTCACCGCGCACCGACAGGAATACCGGGCCGCCATGAGGCAGAGGTGGCGTAGCCAGGGCGAGCCACGCCGGCCGGACCTCTTCGATGTACCGGCGGAGCCAGGCCAGCGCCACTTCTCCGACCGGGACCTGGCGTTCCCGATCGCCCTTGCCGATGACGCGGACCAATCCCTCTTCGAGTGAAAGGTCGTCCCGATCGAGTCCGACTGCCTCGGAGATGCGCAGGCCGCTGGCGTACAGCAGCTCGAGCAGCGCACGGTCACGGATGCCGGCCGGCGAGTCGTCGGTTCGGGTGGCGAGCAGACCGTCCACCTCTTCGACCGTCAGAACTTCGGGCAGAAGCCGCGGCTGCCGCGGCAGATCGAACCGCGCGGCCAGGTCCGTGGTGACCAGCCCTTCCGCATAACAGAAGCGGTAGAACCCGCGCAGAGAAGCCGCCTTCCGGCGGAGACTGGTGGGACGCAGGGGCGGGCGGCGACCGCGGCCTGGCGAGGCCAGCATTCCCAGGTATCGAACCGCGACGTCGGCCGACGCGTCCCATTCCACCGCGGCTCCGCGACTCGCGGCGAAGTCGAGCAGATCGGCGCGGTAAGCGCGCAGCGTCGCGTCCGACAACCCGCGCTCGACCCGCAGCTGAACCAGGAACTCGTCTATCGCCGCCTGCAGCCGATCCGTACGGCCCGCCGCCGGGCCCGCCGCGGCGCCGGCCATCTCAGCCGCCCCTGGCCGAGCGTCGCCACGCTTCCGCCCGCTCCAGGAGCTCCTCGGCGCTCGCCCGCGCGCCGGCCCCGCCCTCCGCTCCGGCGAGCATCTGGGCCAGCTCCTCGACCCGCTCGTCGACACTGAGGCGGTGAACCTCGGTCACGGTGCGACCGTCGCGCTGGTGCTTCTCGATTCGGAACTGGGCGTCGGCGTACGCGGCGATCTGGCCGAGGTGAGTGACGCACAGGACCTGGTGCGACCGGGCCAGCTCCCAGAGGCTACGGCCGACCGGCTCAGCGCTGCGACCGCCGATGCCGGCATCGATCTCGTCGAAGACGAGCGTCGGGGTGTGGTCCGCCTCGGCCAGGATCTGCTTGATGGCCAGGGCCACGCGCGAGAGCTCGCCGCCGCTGGCGATGCGGGCCAGAGGTCGAGCCGGTTCCCCGGGGTTGGGCGCGATCAGGAAGACGACCGAGTCGATGCCCGAGCCATCGAACGCAACACGCTGGCCGTCGACCTCGACTGCCGGCTCGGCCGGACCGGGCGGACGACGGGTGACGGCCACCTGGAAGCTGGTCCGGCGGAAACCCAGCCCGCCCAGGGTTTCCTCAACTGCCTTCGCGAGCAACTGGGCCGCCGTCTGCCGGCCGCGCGACAGGGCTGACGACGTTGTCGCGACGACCGCCAGCAGCCGCGCGGCCTCGACCTGGCGCGTCTCCCGGGAAACTTCCAGCGTCCGCAGCCGCTCGGCCTCGGCCGCCGCCCGTTCACCGTAGGCAACGACGGCAGCCTCGTCCTCGCCGTACTTGCGCTCCAAGGAGTAGATGAGAGAGAGCCTCTCCTCCATTCGGGCAAGCGCGGCCGGGTCGTGCTCCACGCTCTCGGCCAGCGTGGCGGCTTCGGCGCCGGCATCTTCCAGCTCAGCGGCCAGACCCGTGAGGCGCTCGGCCAGCGGCTCGTAGCGATCGTCGAGCTTCGCAATATCGCGGGCGCGGCGCGCCGCCTCGGCCGTCGTTTCGCGGGCGCCCGTCCCCTCCCCGGCAAGCAGATCGTGGATCTCGGCGCTGCCGCGAGCGATCGACTCGGCGTGTTGCGCCGATGACAGACGGCCCCTGATCTCGGCCGCCTCGCCGAGATGCACCTTCGCCCCGACGATCTCCGCGAGCTGGTGCTCCTGCAACTCGAGGCGACGAGCCAGCTCTCGTGGATCGAGAGCGAGCTCGGCCAGCGCGGCGTGGTTGACACGCCACGCGTCCGCCGCTGCGGCGGTGGACGCGCGCTCAGCCCCGAGGCCTCCGAACGCGTCGAGCAGCTCGCGCTGCCAGCGCTCGTCGAGAAGCCGCTGCTGGTCGTGCTGCCCGTGAATCTCCACGAGACGCCCCGCCACGCTCGCCAGGCGAGCGGCCGTCACCGACTCGTCGTCGATCCGGGCGGTGGACCGCCCCGCCGCCGAAACCTCCCGCACGCAGATCAGCGGCTCAGGAGCCCGATCGAAGAGTGCCTCCACGCGGGCCGACTCGGACCCGTGGCGCACCAGCGAAGTGTCTGCGCGCGCCCCGACAGCCAGCCCCAGGGCATCGATGAGCAGACTCTTGCCGGCGCCGGTTTCTCCTGTGAGCACGTTCAGCCCCGGCTCGAAGGTGATCCGCAGCTTCTCGATGAGGGCCAGATCGTGGACCGCAAGCTCCGCCAGTCGCCCGGCGGCCATGGGTCGGGCCGCGCTCGCTTCGGGGCTCGAAACGGCGACGCCATCTGGGCCGGCATCCGCGCCGCGCGCGTCCTCGTCCGCCCCACGACGTCCGGGTTCGCCGATCTGCGCCGCCGCGGCCTCGGTCATGAGGGCAGCAACTCCGACTTCTGGCGAAGCAGGTCCCAGAACGGAATGGCGCCGCGGGGCTCGATGAAGCGAATCGGCCGCGGCATCTCCGACACGCAAACGACATCGCCGACCGAGAGCCGCCGGTCCTCGCGCCCATCGACGCTCATGAGCACGTCATACGCGTCAAGGACGCGGACGCGGACCGTGTGCCGCGGGCTGACCACCACGGATCGGATGGCCGAAAGATAGCCCGCGATCGGCGTCACGATCAGATTGCGACTCGTCGGATCCAGGATCGGGCCGCCCGCCGAGAATGAGTATCCCGTCGAGCCTGTGGGGCTGGCCACGACCAGGCCGTCGGCCGTGAACGTCGCGAGATGCGATGGGCCGATCTCCGCCTCGATGCGGCACACGCGCACGAGCGAGCCGCGGGCCACGACGACATCGTTGAGGGCGAAGAAGGTCTCGCTCGCCTCCGGCTGGCCCCCCGGATGGATTTCCGCATGAAGGGCCATCCGCGCTTCCAGCGCGAAGTCGCCGGCCACCAGCTGCCCGAGCACCGCCTCCATGCCGCCGGTCTCGACCTTCGACAGGAAGCCGACTTTGCCGAGATTCACCCCGAGCAGCGGCACATCCACTTCCGCGACGGCTCGGGCCGCCCGCAGGAAGGTTCCGTCGCCGCCCAGGACGACCAGCGCCCCGGTGTCGGACAGCTCGCGCACGACCGCGTTGGTGTCGCCAGCCGGAGCCGCCCAATGGGCGATCCCACGCACCTCGCACCAGCCCTCGGCGCGCTCACGCAGATCCAGCGCCGCCTCTTTGGTGGGGTTGTACGCAAAGCCGATGCGATCGAGCGTCATGCTCCGGCCAGCTCTCCGAACTTGCGTGACCAGGCCTCCGGCAGTTCGGCCGAATGTCCCTCGACGGGGACGAACCCGGGCGGCACCTCCAGCTCGACGAAGAACTCACGATTGCCGGCGGGTCCCGTGATCGGCGAGGCCACGGCGTTGCGAAGCCGCAGCCCGATCGACAGCGCGTGGCGGCCCACCGCCTCGAGCGTCTGGCGGTGAATTTGCGGATCCCGTATCACGCCGTCGCGGACCTGCTGGCGGCCCGCCTCGAACTGAGGCTTCACCAGCGCCACGATAAGCCCTCCGAGCGGCCCGAAGCACGTCGCCACCGGCCCGAGGATCCGGTCCAGGGAGATGAACGAGACGTCGACCACGGCCAGGTCCACCGCCGTGGGCAGACTACCGGGTCCCAGGGCGCGGGCGTTGGTCCGCTCCATCGAAACGACGCGCGGGTCATGGCGGAGGGTCTCCGCCAGCTGGCCCCGACCCACGTCCACGGCATAGACTCGGCTCGCGTCCCGCTGCAGCAGCAGGTCCGTGAAGCCGCCGGTAGACGACCCCACGTCCAGGCACACGAGCCCTACAGGCTCGACCCCGAACGCGTCGAACGCCGCACGAAGCTTGATGCCGCCCCGCGAAACGAACGGCGGCGGCGCCTCAACCTCGAGAGCGATCGTGGTTTCCACCAGATCCCCGGACTTGCGGTCCGTGCGGGCCGCCTCTCCCTCGCCGACCCGTACATGGCCGCTCAGGATCAGCGCCTGAGCTCGCGTCCGGGTCTCGGCCAGGCCGCGCTCGACCAGAAGCTGGTCCAGACGCTGTCGAACAGGGCGGGTGGCAGGGCTCATGCCCGCAATCCTGTCACACCCGGCTCATCTCGTGCTGCCCTGGGGCGCGGGCCGCCGCTGCCGGGCGTTGGGCGATGCCCTCCAGGCACACGGACGAGATCAGGCCGAGGGCGCCCTGGAGCGCCCGCTTGCCGCCGCTTGAGCCTGCCCAACCGCCGGCGTCGCCCGCATCCTTGCCAGAGTCTCGCGAATCTGAGCTGCGATGCCGGCCGAATCCAGGCGCAACAGGCGGCGTAGATCGTCCACAGAGCCATGGTCCACGAACCTGTCGGCGGGAATGCCGACGACACGAACCAACACGTCGCGATATGCCGGGTCGGCGACCCGCGCCTCCTCGACCAGCTCCAGGACCCCCGCCCCGAACCCACCGGTCACGACGCTCTCCTCCAGGGTCACCAGCAGCTTCTTGCCGCGCGCCTGATCGAGGATCAGCTGGCGATCGAGGGGCTTGGCGTATCGAGCGTTGATGAGGCCCACCGACCAGCCGTCCCTCTCGAGCATGTCGGCCGCCTGGCGACCGCGCTCCACGATGGGCCCGAAACCAACTATCAAGATCTGGCTGCCCTCACGGAGAACCTCACCCACCCCGATCGGGAGAATCTGCGGGATCCTCTCTGGGACACCGAAGCCGGGGTCGCGCGGGTAGTGCAGCGAGAACGGGTGATCCTGGGCGAAGGCGGTCCTTACGAGCGAACGCAACTCCTGCTCGTCCTTGGGGCTGGCGATGATCATGTGGGGCAGCTGGCGCTGCGTCGGCAGCGTGAACATGCCCTGATGGCTCGTCCCGTCCTCGCCGACCAGGCCGGCCCGATCGACGGCGATCAGCACCGGCAGATCGTTCTGACAGACGTCGTGGACCTCCTGGTCGAAGGCGCGCTGCAAGAACGTGGAATAGAGCGCCACCACCGGCCGCTCGCCGGCGAGAGCCATACCCGCCGACAGCGCCACGGCATGCTGCTCGGCGATGCCGACGTCGATGAACCGGTCCGGGAACTCCGCCTGGAACGCCTGAAGGCCCGTCCCGGTAGGCATTCCGGCGGTGACGGCCACGATCCGGCGATCGGTCCGCGCCAGCTCGATGAGCTCCGTGGAAAAGTGGTACGTGTAGTTGGGCGGCTTCGCCGCCGCCGCCGCCCTCGCCGCCGCCGACGGCGTCCCCATGTCCGCGCCGCCGGGCACGGAGCTTCCGTCGTCCGACGGCTCGACCGGAGCTTCATCGGGCTTCCCCGGTGCCGGCATGCCGCTGTCTTTTCTGGACAGGGCCGCTCCGGTCATCGGCTGATGGCCGGGGCCGGTGTGGATCTCGGGCGCGTGGCCATCGACGAGCTCGGGCATCGGCGGCAGCGCCGCGCCGTGGAAGCCGATCTGGTCCCGCTCCGCCGGGCGATAGCCGCGGCCCTTGCGAGTCCTGACGTGGACGATCACCGGGCCGGGAACCTCTAGCGCGGCGCGGAAGATATGCTCCAGGCCGCGGATGTTGTGACCCGGGATGACGCCCAGGTATGTGATGCCGAGATCCTCGAAAAGCTGGCCTGGCTGGGCGAAGTTGACCACCATGCGCCGAATACGACGCGACAGGCTGAGCGCAGGCCGGCCGACGACCGGCAGCGACTCGACTATTCGGTCGTAGGCGGTCTTGCTCTGCTTCCAGGCGCTCGACAGCTTGAGCGTGGAGAAGTACTGGCTGAAGGCCCCCACGGTCGGGCTGATCGACATGGCGTTGTCGTTGAGGACGATCAGCATCTGAGTCTGGCGGTGGCCGATGTCGTTGAGAGCCTCGAGCGAGAGCCCGCTGATGAGTGCGGCGTCGCCGACGACCACGGCGATCTGTTCCATGGAATGGCGCATGTCGCGGGCTGTCGCAAGTCCCTGGGCGATGGACAGCCCGGTGCCGGCGTGCCCACCGTCGAAGACGTCGTGCTCCGACTCCGCGCGTCGCGGGAACCCGCTGATCCCGCCCAGCTGTCGCAGTGTGCCGAATTGGGCATACCGGCCCGTGAGCAGCTTGTGGGCGTAAGCCTGATGCCCAGTGTCCCAGACGATCTTGTCTCGCGGCGACTCCAGCACTCGGTGCAGCGCGATAGCCACCTCGACCACGCCCAGAGAAGACCCCAGGTGACCGCCCGTCTTGGAAACCGTGGCGACTATGCACTCGCGGATCTCGGCAGCAAGGCCGTTGAGGTCATCGTAACTGAGGCCGCGCAAGTCGCTCGGGCCCTGCAGGGTGGGCAGGATTGCCAAGTCATCACTCCCGGGCGAACCCCCGTCTCGCCCCAGCTGCGGAGGCGTTCCGCTCGATCGGGCGCCACCTGAATGGTCTGGCAGGCAGTCTACAGCTAGTCCGGCTGTTCTTCGGTCCTGGCCTCGACTACGGCGAGTTGACCCGCGGCGCGCTCCAGCAGACGTTGAACCCGAAGCTCCGCCTGGCCCAGAAGCCCGGCGCAGCGCTCGTGAAGGGCGACGCCTCGCTCGTACAGCTCGATCGAACGCTCGAGCGCGAGGCCGCCTTGCTCCAGCTCCGCCACGGTCCGCTGCAGCTCGACCAGCGCTTCGTCGAATGTCAGCGAGTCGACGTCGACGACCTGCGGGGCCGCCGCCTGATCACTCATCGGCGCTTACCTCCTCGGTTTGCCGGGGCTCTTCGTCCGCGGCGCGCGCCTCCAAGGCGCGGTCCAGGCGATGTCCAAGCAGGATACCAACCCGGATCGCGATCACGAAACCCAGAACGGCCCCACCCAGCAGCAGCACGGCGGACGGCAGCTCTGCCATCAGCCGGCGCCACGTTTCGCCGGACCGCCGCGCGGGCCGGCATCGCGGTCGACTGTGGCGGCGATCTCGCCCTGGGCAACGTGCAGCGCGAGCCGCTCGCCCCCGGGCGCCTCGGCCGGGCCACGGACGATGGCCCCGTCCGAACGGCGCCTCACGATCGCATATCCGCGCTCCAGAGTAGCCTGCGGCCCGAGGGCGCCGAGGGCCGCCGAGTTCCTTTCGAGCGCCGCCCGACGCGCGGCCATCTGCGTCGCCAGCACCGGCCCCAGCCGCGAGCCAAGCCGCCGCTCGGCTTCCGCCCGCCTGCCGATCTCGCTCCGCAGGGCCCTGGTTGCCTGGTCCAGCAGGTATCCGGCCCGCTCCCGAGCCTGGGCAATCTGGGCCGAGGGACGCAGTCGCTCGAGGGCGCGGCCCTCCGCTCCGACGTCGGACCTTGCGCCGGCCAGGACCCGGGCGGCGTAGCCGCCTCCGCGCCGGGCCAGCTCGCGCAGCACGGCCACCATCTCGGCTCGATCCGGCACGACCAGCTCGGCGGCCGCCGAAGGCGTGGGGGCGCGAACGTCGGCCGCGAAGTCGGCCAGCGTCACGTCAACCTCGTGGCCCACGCCGCACACCACCGGTACCGGATTGGCAACGACGGCGCGGACGACCCGCTCATCGTTGAACGGCCATAGATCCTCGAGCGACCCGCCGCCACGAGCCAGGATGACCACCGCCGGGGCATCCTCAGGGCGACCCTCCGCGCGACATTGCTCGCCCCATTGAGCCAGCCGCTCGAGCGCCGTAACGACGCTTGCGGCCGCCCCTTCGCCCTGGACCTGACACGGCGAGAGAAGCAGCCGGGCCAGCGGCCAGCGCCGCGCGACTACGTGGCAGATGTCGTGCCAGACGGCGCCGGTCGCGCTCGTGGCCACACCAATCACGGCCGGTCGGTCGGGCAGCGGCCGCTTGCGCGCAGTGTCGAACAAGCCCTCGGCGGCGAGCCGCGCCTTGAGCGCTTCGAACCTGAGCGCCAGGTCCCCGAACCCGGACGGCTGGACCGCGGCCACGTACAGCTGGTAGACGCCCTGTGACTCGAACACGTCGACGCGGCCGTGAACCACGACCCGCAGCCCCGTCCGTGGCTCGAACGGCGAGCTCAGCCTGTCGTCGCGAAAGAAGACGCACGCGAGCTGACTGCGTTCGTCCTTCAGCGCGAAGTAGGCGTGACCGGCCGAAGAGACGGTGACGCGTCCAACCTCGCCCTCGACCCACACGTCGCGCAGTCCGTCCTCGGCACGGACGGCGTCTCGCACGGCGCGGGTGATCTCGCTGACCTGCAGAATGCGCAGCGCCAGACCGCCTTGCGAATCGGGCCGGCTCGGCTGGGCCGCTTCGGGTGCGGCTCGACCCGGCCGGACAGGCGCCGCCTCCGCCGGGTGCGCCGACTCCGCCGCGTGCGCCGCGTGCGCCGGTCCGGCCTCTTCGGCGGGGATCGAATCCCAGGCAGGCAGCGCCCAGTCGGGCGGACTCGATCCATCGGATGTAGCCGCCGACTGGTCAACAGGAAAGTCGCCCCAGAGGGGCTCGCTCTGCGGAGGCCGGCTCCGGCTCACGGCAGATCCTCCTGATTGAACCGGCGACGAGCCACTCGGCCGGTCGCCCGGGCGCTCGACCCGCTACAGCCGGGTCTGGTACTCACCGGTTCGAGTGTCGATCCGAACCGTGTCGCCCTCGTTCACGAAGATCGGAACCTGGATGGACAGGCCGGTCTCGAGCTTGGCCGCCTTTCGGGCGCCAGTCTGAGTGTCGCCCGCGAACCCGGGCTCGGTCTCGACGACCTTGAGATCGACGGTGACCGGAAGCTCGACGCCGATGGTCTCGCCCTCATAGCTGGTGCGTTCCAGGAGCATCGAGTCCTTGAGGTAGTGGACGGCGTCGTCGAGTTGCGCGGCGCTCAGATGGAACTGCTCGTAGCTCTCCGTCTCCATGAAGTGGTAGTCGTCGCCGTCCTGATAGAGGAATTGGATCTGGCGATGTTCCAGCTGGACGCGCGGCCACTTCTCACCCGCCTGGAACGACCGCTCTATCGTCTGGCCGCGCTTGATGTTGCGGAGCTTGATGCGGACCTGGGCCGAGCCTCGTCCAATCTTGAGGTGGTGGTAATCGAGGATCTGCCACAGGTCGCCATCGAGTTCGATGGCCACACCCTTGTGCAGGTCGCTTGTCGAAATCATGGTCGAGCAGGGCTCCTTGGGTGTCAGCCGACCCGAGGCCGGCAGAATCAATCGCTGTGATGCCTCGCGATTGTACCGGAGCGCGGGCCCGAAACGATCGTCCGGTGCCCGTTGCCTCTAGCGAATGGTAGATCGCGCTCCGGCCGGCGAACCCGGGCCTCAGACCCCGACGACGAGCACTTCTCGCGGGAAGCACGTCAGCCGCTCGAGGCCGCGCGACCCCGCGTCGTATAGGACCAGATCCTCGATCCGCACACCCGTCTCGTTGTCCAGGTAGATCCCCGGCTCGACGCTGAAGACCGTCGGGCTGGGCAGCGGATCCTCGGTGGCGACGCGGCTCAACGACGGCAGCTCGTGCGTGGCCAGGCCGATGCCGTGACCGGTGCCGTGTCCGAAATGCTGCCCGTGTCCCGCGGCCTCGATGACCTGCCGCGCCGCGGCGTCACCTTCGCGGCCGCTCGCCGCGGGCCGCTCGCCGCGGGCGGAGGCCGCCAGCAGATCGATCGATGCCTGCTGCGCGGCAGCCACGATCTCGTAGATAGCCAGGTCCCGCGCCGCCGGCTCGCCCACGAACAGCGTCCGGGTCATGTCGCTCCGATAGCCGGCCACCATGGCCCCAAAGTCGAAGAGGAGCACGTGCCCGGCGCAGACCTCCTGCTCGGAGGGCGAACCGTGAGGCAACGCGGCATTCGGCCCGGCCAGGCAGGCGATGCCGAACGCCAGCGCTTCCGCGCCGCAGGTGCGCATCTCCCATTCGAGGGCCAGGGCCAGGGCTCGCTCCGAAACCCCGGGCGTGATCCGCCGCACGATCGAGGCGAGGGCGCGATCGGCTACCGCGCAGGCCGCCCGGATGCGTTCGATCTCGGCCGGCTCCTTGGTCGCTCGGTCGGCCTCGACCCAACCGCTCACCGGCACCAGCTCGACTTCCGGCGCCGCTTTCTGCAGCTCCGTCCACTGCTGGTGGCTGATGAAACCGCTCTCCACCGCGACCCGCTTTGCGCCGACGCTCCTGACAAGGGCCGGCCAGATCGCCCCGAGGTCGTAGGTCGTCGCCTCGATGCGGGATTCCGGCGCCTGCGCCACCGCCTGCAGGCTGTAGCGTGAGTCGGCCAGGACCACGACATCATCGCCCGAAACGATGAAGCGGCCGGAGTTGCCGGCAACCCGGTCTTCGCCGTCCTCGAGGATGAACCCGGTCAGATAGCGCATGTGTTCCGGGCGGATGCCGAAGTAGGCGTCGATCCCCTCATCGGCGAAACGGGCCCGGAGTCGCGCCAGACGGGCCGGGCGCGCCGACCTGTCGGCGTCAGCCCAGCGGATCAGATCGACCGCCGCCGGAGGCGCGGAGAAGTCGGCTGGATGCGGCAAACGCCGCACGACTGAGCTCACTGGGACAATGTTACGCGTCCGCCGTGGCGGTCGAGGGCCCTACTTGATGTAGCCGTACTTCTTCTCGTTGGCGATCTGTTCGGCATTGGTGTGGGCGAATGCCAGGCTGTTGCTGCCGTCGTTCTTGGCCAGGAAGTAGTAGTAGCCATCGGTCGTGTCGGGGCTGAGCGCGGCCTGGATGGACGCAAGCCCCGGCGAGCAGATCGGGGTCGGGGGCAGGCCGCTGTTGTGGTACGTGTTGTATGGCGCGATGTTGTCCGGGAAGACGATCTTCGCCAGCGGCGTGGTGCCGCCGACGTCCAGCCAGAACGTATAGCCCACCCAGGTGCCGATCGGGTGGGCGTTCAGCCACACGGAGTCGTTGGCGTAGTTCACTGTCGGGTTCGACTCCAGGAGGCCGGTCGGCCACTTCTTGAGATCCAGACGATTCACATACACGCCGGCAACCAGGGGCCGGTCTGAATCCAGCTTCGCTTCGTGCTCCACGAGTGAGGCAATCTGAACGATCCGATAGATCTGGTCGGGCGGGAGCGCCAGGAGCGCCGCGGGGGCGTTGTTGGCAAAGGCGTCCAGCTGCTCCTCTAGGAGCTGGAGAGCTGTGATGTCCGTGCTGACGTCGTACGTGGCCGGGAATAGGAATCCTTCCAGAGAGGCACCCGGCGGCAACTTGAGCCACGGGTAGAGGGCCAGCAGGTTAGCCGGTGGATTCGTCGCCAGCTGGTAGTACTGCGCGACGTCGAGCTTCAAGACCGCCGCGGGATCGGCGGGGTTGGCCTCTTTGTCCTCCAACTCGGCCACCATCTGCTCGATCCGCACGCCCTCGACGAACAGAAGGCGGATGGTAGGCGGCGCTACCTGCGGCGAAGTCAGGGCATCGATGACCGCGTCGACGGTCATGGCCCTGCTGACGACGTGGCGACCGGCGATGAAGTTGGCAGTCGCGCCTCGTTCGATGGCCTCGAAGACGAAGGCCCGGGCGTCCGCGATCACGCCCGCCTTGAAGAGCGCGTTCCCGATATCTTCCGTCGAGTCGCCGTACTGGACCTGAAAGACTATGGCGCGCGAATCCGTCGCGTCCACCGGCGACGTAAGACTCGTGCCCAGGTCGCTGCGGACGATGTCGGCCACGAGGGGGATCTTCAGGGCCGTTGGATTCTCCGCCCCCCACTCGGCAATGCCATGGAAGAGGGCCGGGCGGGCCAGGAAGTACAGCCCGCCAAGCACCAGGCTGGCTAGCACTACCGTGAAAACGGCGAAACGCGCGACGGTGGAGAGTCCGCCCGACTTGGCCGACTTGTAGTTGCGGCGGTCCTGCGTGGCCGCGGCTCCCCTGATGCTCCCGCCCGCGGCATCGGTTGCTGCCGGATCGTAGCCTTCCCAGCCCGTGTCGACGAATGGGCGCCGCGAGGCGGACTCCTCGTTCCTGACGCCTGCGCGACCCCGCTTCTGCGGGTCCCGGTCGCTACGCCAAGTCATTCGATTCCTCGGTCGGCGGGTTGGCTTTGACCGGACACAGACTCGTCGGTTCGCTCGGCTGTGGCGTCAAGGTCATCCTGCAATATCAGCGCCGCCGCCTCACGGTCGATGCGAGCCCGGTGTGCGTCCCGCTGTGCCGCGCTCGGCGGCCCGCCCGACCTGCCCCGCGCCGGGCCGCCGATTCGCTGCTCCGCGCGCATGCTCGTGAAACGCTCGTCGCGGAATCGTAGCGGCAAGCCGGTCGCGGCCGCCACGGCGACCGCCCACTCGCGCGTCCTGGCGGCCTGCGGCCCCTCGCTCCCGTCGGCGTTGAGGGGCATGCCTACGACCAGGCCATCCGCCCCCCGCTCGGCCGCGAGGCGGGCGACCACGCGAGCGTCCTCCTCGACGGTCCGGGCTCGACTCAGCGTGGCCAGCGGCAGCGCCGAGTGCGTCTCCTCTTCGCCCAGGGCCACGCCGATGCGCCGCTCGCCGAGGTCGATGCCGAGCACGCGGCGCGGCCGCGGCGGGCCGCCGGGCCCGCCTCCGGTGCCGATCACGGAGTGGCCGTCGGGCTCGTCCCGCTCGAAGCAGTTGCACCCGACGTCGGGGCAGGACTCGGCGAAGGCGTCCCAGACGGGAGGGACGACGGCACTCCAGTCGGGGTCGCAAGCCCCGTCGGCGTCGCAATTCCCGTGGGCGTGGCAGGTTGCGTCGGCGTCGGCAGGCGAACAGGCGCGGGCGTCAGGGGCGCGACCGGGGCGGGCGCAACTGTCGGCCTGACCAGGCTCACCTCTATTCGGAAGTCGAACCCGGAGATCGTCGACACCCAGAACGGGGAGATGGAGACCTGCGCGACGCCGTACTGGGCCAGGTAGGTCTTTGCCTCCGCCGCGGACTTGCCCTTGATCGCGGCTCGCAACTGGTTTACATCCACCGTGGCCGTCTGGAGCGCTCGGGCGTCCACCGGGACCGAGACCGTGGATCCATCGGCCGTCGGCGATCCAAGGGTGACCTCGACCGAGCCATCGACGAGCGCGTGGCCGGCCTGAACCCCGGCTCGAATCTCGCGCTCGGCGAGGCTACGAACGGTCGAGAGATCGGCCGTCGTGGCGGTTTCCGTTCCCGTCGCGGCAAGATCGAAGCTCGACACGCCCTGGTTCAGGAGCGTCGCCGGATCGGGGTCGAAGGTCGGGTCGCCTAGGTGGGCAGTCCCGGGGAACAGCTCGAAGCCGCCCGCCACGGACGACGGGTCGGCCATCTTCGCCTGCGCGGCCGAGTCGAGTTGCTTGGCCAGGCTGGCTTCGGCGGCGTCGATGTCGGATTGCTGCACGAACGGCGTCGCGGTGTGCGTACCGCCGGTCGTGGCCTTCTTGTTGGACACCTGGTTCGGCACTACGAGGTCCGACGCCAGCCAGGCGGGCACGTTGACGATGGCCCCGGCCGCGACATTTCCCGAGAGCCCCTTCTTCACGGCCGTGACCGCCCCGTCGGCGGTTGAAGGTGTGAAAGTGGTACCGCCGGTGACAACCGCCTTCGGCACCGTGACCGCGGAAGTCGTCGCGAACGCAATCTTGGCGGCGGTCTCGACCTGGGTCCCGGCCGGGATTTGCACCACAAGGCCGGTGTTCCCACTCGTGAACGTGACCGTGCCTGTGGCGGTCGTCTCCACGACGTTCTGGCCCGTCGCGCCGAAAGTGTCACTAGCCTGCACCGCGAAATCCCTCGCAACCCCCGGAACCGTCAGCGTCGAATCGTTGGGAGAGCCGATGGCAGGATCCACCTTGATCGTCAGGTTCAGCGGCCCGACCGGCTCTTCCTTCAGCGTCAGGACAATGCTCGCGCTCGGCAACAGCAGAAAAGCCCCGACGCCTCCCACGAGAAGCACAGCGACGATCCCCACCGCCAGCCAGCGAATCGCACCGGAGCCAAACCGCCGACGGGGTTGCGTCGGCGGCTGGCCCGGCCCGACGGCCCGCCGCGCGCCGGCCACACCCGCGACTCTGGCCGTCCACGCGCCGCCCGGTTCGACCGTGCCGGCCGGCTCGTCCAAGGCATCCGAAACCGCGCCCAGACCCGCCGCCTTGACGCCGGCCGGCTGGGCATTCTCGGCCTTCTGGTAGTCGGCAACGCTGGCAAAGACGGGCAGCTCGGCCGTCTGGGCCAGCGACCGGACCGACGCGTCGGCGGCGATGATCGACAGCTGCCGCCCGCGATGACGAGCCTCGCGGGCGAGGAGGCGGAAGTTGATCCGCGACGTCGCCAGGCGCGACCCGCCCTGGATGACCAGGGCGATGCGCACGTCGCCGGAGTCCCGGATTCGCGCAGCCGCAGATGTGATCTCGTCGTCGACGTCGATGTAATAGATCGCCATGCCGCTACATCTTCATCGCTCGGAGCACCCGGCGCAGAGCTACGTCCAGCGGATCCTCGTTGGTCTGGAGTTCGATCGCTTGATAGGCGAGGCCGAGAGGTGTCACATCCTGCTGGTCGACGAGTAGATGCGTTCCGTCTCTTATCCGCTCGACCTGAGCGGGAGACATGACCATGACCTCCGGCGGTCGGCTAAACGGCAGACGCTTCCAGAACTCCTCGCTGCGCAACACCGCGCCGATCTCCGGCAGATGCGAGCCGCCGCCGCACATGAAGACCCGGCTCGGCAGCAGATCGCCCTCGGCAAGCTCCTCCAGGACCAGTTCCACGCCGGCCGACCAGATCGCTACGTCGTCGGCCACGATCTTGGCCACTTCGGCGCGGTTGGCCAGCTTCGCACCCTTCGCGTAGTCGACCTTGATCTCCTCGGCGCGTGGGAACGGCAGATCGAGATGGTCGGCGATCGATTTCGTGAAAGCGCGGCCGCCGAGAGCGAACATTCGCGTCCCCTCGATGCCGCCGTGGCGAACGAGGGCAACGTCGGTCGTGCCCCCGCCGATGTCGATGAAGAGCGCCCCGGACTGCTGCACCTGCTCGCTGGCCAGCACGCGGGCCACGGCGTACGGCTCGGCCACGACCTCCAGCAGCTCCAGGTCCAGCTGCTCGGCGACGCTCTGCAGCGCACCCAGGTGGATCAGCGGCGCGAAGGCGTTGAAGATGCTGATCTTGACGTTGCGGCCCTTGAAGCCGACCGGGTTCACGACCGGATAGCCGTCGATCTGGGCCCCGGTGACGGCGGCATGGACCAGCCGGACGTCGACCTGGGGCAGGCCGGTCTCCCAGGTGATCGCCCGCTCCGCTTCGCGCAGCGCGTCGTGCTGCACGCCATCGATTAGCTTCTGCAGCTCGGCGGTCGTGATAGGCGTGGCGGGGCGTTTGCGTTCGTGCGAACGGGCCGTCGTGAAGCCCTTGACCAGCTCACCGGCGATCCCGATGACGCACTGCGTCGGTCGGAAGCCGGCCATCTCCTCGGCTTCCTGGAGCGCCGTCTGACAGTTGTCCACGACGGCGTTAATGTCGGTCACCGTGCCCGACTGCATATGAGCGAGGCCCTGGCGCTTGCGACCGACGCCCCGCACCGTGCCCAGGCCGGCTCCGTCGATGTCGAAGACGAGCGCCTTGGCGAACTCCGTGCCGATGTCCAGCGCCGTGCAGGCAGCCAGCGCCGACGCCTCTTCGCGGCCCCAGATCTTACGCCAGAAAGCCACGGCCGCTCCCCTAGCTGTTCTCTACTTGCCTGCCGTTCTAAGTGTATCCGCGATCGCGGCCAGCGCGGCAACCACACCATCCCGGCGCGTTCCCATGCCCTGAGCCATCTCCGGGCGGCCGCCGCCGCGACCATCCATCGGGTTCATGGCCACCTTCACCAGCTCGACGGCCGATATGCCCCGCTCGACCATGTCCGGGCTGACGGTCACGAAGATCTGCGGCGCGTCGGAGTCGAAGGCAACCGCGATCACGCCCGAACTCATGACGGCCCTGATCTCCTTGGCGAAGGCCTTCCACTGCTCGGTCGAATCGAACGCCGCCGAATGCGCGACGAGCCTGACTCCGGGCGCGACTTCCTCGGCGGCGGCGACCAGCCCGGCGGGCTTGGGGAGCCCGCCGCCACCAGCCTTGAGACGGCGGCGGACCTCGCGCAGCTCATCCTGGAGAGCGGCGACGCGCTCGGGCACCGCGTCCACGGACGTGGCCCCGATCTTATCCGCGATCCGCTCCAAAAGGTCCGTGCGGGCGCGAAGCAGAGCATCGGCGCCGTCGCCGGTGACCGCCTCGATGCGGCGCGTGCCCGCCCCGATGCTGCGGTCGGCGGTGATCACGAAGCTGCCGATCTGGCCGGAGGCCGAACAGTGCGTGCCTCCGCACAGTTCCAACGAGTAGCCCTCGACCCGGACGGTCCGGACCTTCTCGCCGTACTTCTCGTCGAAGAACGCATCCGCGCCGGCCGCGATCGCGGCAGCCATGGGCTGCACGACGGTCGTCACGGGGCGGTCCTCGCGCACTATCCGCCGGACATCGTCCTCGATCGCGGTCTTCTCCGCCGCGGTCAGCGGCCGATCCAGCGGATAGTCGAAGCGGAGGTAGTCGGGGGCCACGAGCGAGCCGGCCTGGTGGGCGTCAGGGCCGACGACGTTGCGCAGGGCCCGGTGCAGCAGATGCGTGGCCGTATGGTTGCGCATCGTGCGGGCCCGCCGCTCGGCGTCCACCTGGGCGGTGACCGTCTCTCCGACCCGGAGCCGCCCGTGGAGCCGGCCGCGATGGACGAACAGACCCGCGATCGGCTTCTGCGTGTCGTCGACGGTGAAGAGCGCACTTCCGCCGCCGGCCTCGAGCAGCTCGCCCCTGTCCCCGACCTGGCCGCCGCCCTCGCCGTAGAAGGGAGTGGCGTCGAGCACAACCTCGGCCTCGCCGTGGCCGGTCAGCTCCTGATACTCCATGCCGTCGCGAAGGATCGCCACGATCCGCCCCTCGGCTGTCGTGGCATCGTAGCCGAGGAAGCGCGTCTCACCGGACCGCCGCTGGATCGCCTGATAGAGATCGCCCAGCTCGGCGTGGCGCGCCAGCTCAGCCTTGGTGCCCTTGCGGCTTCTTGCCTTCTGCTCGGCCATGGCGGCCACGAAGCCTTCACGATCGACCCGGACGCCGTACTCGGCGGCCATGTCGACGGTGAGATCGACCGGGAAGCCATACGTGTCGTGGAGGCGGAACGCAACGTCGCCCGGCAGCACCGGCGTGTCCTCAGGCAGTGACTCGGGCCGCCGGCCGATGGTTCGCTCGGTCTTGGTCAGCGGCGCCAGCGCGGCCTCGAGGTGGCTCGTGCCCGTCTCCAGGGTGCGAGCGAACTGAGTCTCCTCCTGGTGGATCACCTTCAGGATCCTGGCACGCTGTTCGTCCAGATACGGATAGGCGCCCTTCATCACGTCGATCACGACACCCGCCGTCACGTCCATGAACGGCTCACGTCGGCCCAGGAGGCGCCCGTGTCGCACGGCGCGGCGGATGATGCGGCGCAGGACATAGCCGCGGCCGTCGTTGGCGGGCGCGACGCCGTCGGCGACCAGGAACGTGACCGCGCGAGAGTGGTCGGCGATGACCTGGTAGCTGAACCGCTCCGCCTCGAACACTTCCGGGTCGTGGCCCAGCAGCTCGCGCATGGCGGTGTGGATCGGCGTGAAGAGATCGGTGTCGTAGTTGGTGGAGACCTGCTGGATGACGCTTGTCAGGCGCTCGAGGCCCATGCCTGTGTCGACCGACTTCATCGGCAACGGCACGCGCGTACCGTCGGCGCGCTGTTCGGACTCCATGAACACCAGGTTCCAGACCTCGAGCCAGCGCGGGCAGTGCTCGGAGTGGTCCGGCAGGCAGTGCGGCCCCTCGCTCAACTCCGCGCCCCGATCGAAGTGGATCTCGGAGCACGGACCGCACGGTCCCGTCTCGGCCATTCGCCAGAAGTTGGCCTCATCGCCGGCATCGACGTTCCCCCAACGGGCGATCCGCTCGGGCGGCAGGCCGATCTCCTCGCGCCAGATCCGATATGCCTCGTCGTCGTCCCTGTAGACGGTCGCCGCCAGCCGCTCTCCGGGGATCTGGTAGACCTCGGTCAGGAGTTCCCAGGCCCAGTGGATGGCATCGCGCTTGAAGTAGTCGCCGAAGCTCCAGTTGCCCAGCATCTCGAAGAAGGTGTGATGGCGCGTCGTGCGCCCCACCTCTTCGAAGTCGTTGTGCTTGCCGGCCACCCGCAGGCAGCGCTGATAGTCCGTCGCGCGGACGTAGCTGCGCTTCTCGCGCCCGGTCAGGACGTCCTTGAACTGGACCATCCCCGAGTTCGTGAAGAGCAGCGTCTGATCGCCCGCCGGCACGAGCGATGCGCTCGGTACGACGGTGTGACCGCGCTGGGCAAAGAACTCGACGTAGCGGCGGCGCACCTCGGCCGCGGTGAGGTAGGGAATCGGCAAATCAGGCATCGCCGCTAACGGTACCAAACACGAGGCCGCCCGGGCGAGCGGAGCTTCGTCAGGTCGGTACTCGACTGAAGAATTGCCGGCGGACGGCTCCGACTCCTGGCTGCGTATCAGTCCTGCGTATGACGCCGATTCCAGACGGTCGAGCCGGCGATCACGGCGCCCACGAGAGCGCCCAGCGCCAGACCGCGCGCGAAGGCCAGGAGCCGCGTGTCGCCTGCCGCGGAGTCACCGCGACGGCGGACCAGCAGCCACGCCAGCGATCGAATCACTGCGGCTCCTCCGCGGCAGGCGCCGGGCCGAGAACCGCGATCACGGCCACGAACCCGATGCCGAGCCAGGCGACCACGGAAGCGGAGATGATGTGGAAGTCCCCGACGCGTAGCGGATCGACGCCGAGCCGTCCGCCGATCGCATCCCCCGCCCACGCCCCGAGGATCGCGGCGCAGGCCACCAGCACCGTCCGCCCGCCGGCCCGCCCCTGCAGGAAGACGAACAGCGCGGCGTGGAAGAGCCCGACCAGGACGGCCAGCACGTGCGCGGGACCGAGAGCCACTCGACTCCTCATGGGGTGGGCGCCGCTCTGCGGCGACGTCGGCGTGAGTATAGGAGCCCGCCCCCGGGGCACGCGGTCAGGCGCCGGTCGAATCGTCGCTGCGAGCTATCCGCCCGCCGCCCAGGACCTCATCCACGCGATAGAAGACCGCGGCCTGGCCCGGTGCGGCAGCCCAGACCGGATCGTCGGTCTCGACCGCCCAGCGACCGCCGCCCAGAGGCGCGATCGTGCCCGCGACCGCGCTGCCCCGGTGACGGATCTGGACCTCGGCTCGAAACGGCGCCTCGCCATCGGGCGGTCCGCCGGCGACGAAACGCATCTCCTCGACCTCGAACCGGCGGGTCTCGAGATCCGCCCGGCGGCCCAGGCGGACGGTATTGGCGCCCGCGTCTATCTTCCACACGTAGCGCGGTTCCCCGAGCGCCACGCCGATGCCCTGACGCTGCCCCACCGTGTACGCAGCGGCACCGAGGTGCTCGCCGACATCGCGGCCGTCGACATCGATGACCGGCCCCGGCTCGGCCTTCCAGCCGGCTCGCTCGCGCAGAGCTTCCCGGTAGTCGCCGCGCGGCACGAAGCAGATCTCCTGGCTGTCGCGCTTCTCGGCCGTGGCCAGCCCCAACGAGCGCGCCAGCTCACGCACCTGCGGCTTGGTCATCTCACCGAGCGGGAAACGTGTGTGCGCCAGCTCCGCCTGGCCAAGGCCGTAGAGAAAGTAGCTCTGGTCCTTGTTTTGGTCGATGCCGCGCAGGAGCCGGAAACCTGCCGTTGCCTCGCCGGACCCGTCAGCCGCGGCAACTCGAGCGTAGTGCCCGGTCGCCACGGCCTCGCACTCGTACATGTAGCGGGCCCGACCCAGCAGCGCCCCGAACTTGACGACGTTGTTGCAGTCGACGCACGGGCTCGGCGTCCGGCCCTCGAGGTAGGCCCGGAGGAACGGCTGCAGCACGCCCGCGTCGAATTCCGGCTCCAGGTTCATGACGTAGAACGGGATGTCGAGCTGGGCCGCGACGCGCCGGGCATCCTCCGCCGCGTCCAGCGAGCAGCAGCTCTTCTTAAACTCGGAGTACGTGTCCGCGACGTCGTGAAGTCGCATCCACACGCCGATGGCCTCGTCGCCCGCGGAGCGCACCAGCGCCGCCGCCACCGACGAGTCCACACCGCCCGACATCGCGACGAGGACGCGTGTCACCCGGCCGTTGCCCCCGATGCAGCGCGCCCGGCGTCCGGGCCCAGAGCGGCCGGGCGGCTGACCGCCGCCAGCCTTCCGGCAGCCTCGCGCTGAGTCTCGATCGCCTGAGCGATCAGACGTCCGGCGTCTTCGATCTCGGCAGCCGTCGTCGTTCGCCCGAGCGACAGCCGGAGCGCGCCCTTCGCCTCGTCCTCGGGATAACCCATGGACGTCAGAACGTGGCTCACTTCCGTTGAGCCGGTCACGCATGCGGAGCCGGTCGAACAGGCTAATCCCGCCAGATCGAGCGCCATCACCAGCGACGCGCCGTCGAGCCCCCCGACGACGATGGACAGGCTGTTCGTAAGTCGTTCGACCGGATGGCCGGTCTCCAGCACGCCTTCGATGCCGAGCAGCCGGCCCGCCAGGGCGTCCCGCAGCACACCTATCTGCGACCCCGTGACCAGACGCTCCGCGGTGGCCAGCTCGAGCGCGACGGCCATTCCGACTGCCCCGGCAACATCCTCAGTCCCGGCGCGCCGATAGCGCTCCTGCGCGCCACCCTGCTGTTGGGCCAGGATGTTCGTGCCGTGGCGGACGAACAGGGCGCCGACGCCCTTGGGCCCCTCGAACTTGTGCGCCGCCAGAGAGAGCAGGTCCACGTCGAGCGCAGCTACTTCGATGGCGAGATGGGCCGCGGCCCCGACCGCGTCGGTGTGGAGCAGCACGCCTTTGTGGCGGCGCACGCAGGCCGCGATCTCGGCGATCGGCTGGATCGTGCCGACCTCGTTGTTGGCCAGCATGACGCTCACCAGGACCGTCCTCGGAGTGATGGCGGCTTCGACTTCCCTGGGATCGACTCGCCCGTAACGGTCGACGGGCAGCTCGACGACCTCGAAGCCGAACTTCTCCAGGTATCGCACGGTGTGGCCTACGGAGTGGTGCTCCACGGCCGTTGTGATGATCCGGTGGCCGCGCGCCTTGCCCGCCCAGGCCGCCCCTTTGACGGCCAGGTTGTTCGACTCGCTGCCACCCGAGGTGAAGACGATCTCGCGTGGCTGGGCGCCGATCGCCGTCGCCACGCGCTCGCGAGCTTCGTCAAGGCCGGCATGGGCCATCCGGCCAAACGAGTGCGGCGAGGAGGGGTTGCCGAAGCGTTCCGTCAGGTACGGCAGCATCGCCTCGAGCGCTTCGCGCCGCAGCGGTGTGGTGGCGGCGTGATCGAGGTAGATCGGCATCGCCGCGATTGTACGCCGAGGCCCGCCGGGGCCTCCCCGCGGCGACCGTTCGACGGGGCGCGGCCCGAGACGCTGAGGCCGCCGCGGCGCTCGAGCCAGGGTCTGTGTCGGCACCCCGGCCGGACCGCAGCTCTACCTTGTCGAGGCACGCTTTGGCGGCGCCCTCGACGATCGCTCACAGGCAGCCCTGCAGCAGGTGCGGGCCGATCCCTCGCCCGATCCCCTGGCCTACACCACTCGCTTCTCACCCGCCGATGAAGCTCTCGCGGTCGATGCCGGCTGGCGGGCCAACGTCGAGTTCGCCCCGAGCGAGGACGTCCGCTCCGCGCTCTTCGATACACCGCTCGGGACGCTCTCGGATCCGTTCGTGCTCGATGGCAAACTCGCCTGCGCGATCGTGTACTCCCGAACCAGCGGCGTCCCCTCGGCTCGAACGGCGGCCCGTCTGTCTCTCGATGGCTTCGATGCCTGGTATAGCGGCCAACGGGCGACGGCCACCGTCACGCGGATCGACAACCCCCTGCCCGAACTCGAGTCCCCTTCTCCGAGTCCCTCACCTACTCCCGCTCTACCGACCATCCCGGGTCTTGCTACCCCGGCTCTGCCGAGCATCCCGGGTCTGCCTGTGGCCACACCGGTCAAGACCGACTCCCTGGGGCTGCCGGTGCTGCCGTAGGGCGGGAGGGAGGAGGGGGAGGGAGACTTCGAATACCTCGAGATCTTCCATAACCGCCAGCGCCGTCACTCGGCTCTTGGCATGCTTACACCAGTCGAGTTCGAGACTCGGCATCAGACCGAGACGGTGGCCTGATTTCCAGAAACGCGACTCCACGAAACTCAGGGCAGCCCAGAGTCTCCATCAAAGCCAGGGCGAAACCAGATCGACCGTTCTGATACGAGTTCGACGCCGTGAAAGGGCGAAGAGTGCGAAGTTCAATGCGCCTGCACCCAACATGACGAGCCAGGCCGCAACTACGGCCGACCCTAGATCGACGGTTGGCATCTGAACGCGGGAGCCCCATCGGTAGCAGGGTCGAGTGAAGTTCATCTCGCATAATGCAGCAGGAGGAACACCCAGCCAAGGCTCAGGCCTACCTCTGCGCCCACGCTGGGCAGCGAGAGTGGGCTCCCGGGCGTCCAGCCCGCAACCCACACGGCGGCCGGGAATGCCTCGAGGAGCAGGCTAACCGCGACCAGATAGACTCGGCGGTACGGCCCCAGTACCAACGGAAAGCGTGAGTAGCTCCACCGCAACAAGCGTGGAAGCCGGAGCCTCCGCGGATAGACCACCGCTCCCACAAGCGGCGTCGTGACGATCACGAAGAGACCTAAGCCAACGACGCAAGTTACGCCAGGCGCATACAACTGACTGCTCAACACCACGACTCTCCAGGTTGCGGCCGTGATTAGGGAAGAAGACGATCGCACGCGGCCGAAATGCCGCCGCCAATCCCACTCGAGATGAATCCGCCAAAGAAGATGTCCTTGAGTGGAGCGCCGGAAGGCAACGCATTTGAGATGGCGCCTCCGATGGTCGAGGCGCCCAATTCACATGGGTTCGGTAGTTGCCCTGGATGTCTGGCCGTTTGGGACGCTCCATCTGACATAAAGCCGGCGTACGCTCCTTGCGCCAATTTGTCCCGAATGGAGGCGCCCGCGCCCACTGCATCCAACATACCTGCCGACCCCACCGAAAGGACCATGTCGAGGGGATTAGCCCCTGCAAGAAGATCGCTGTTGCCCCCAAGTTTGTTCTTGATAACCGTCGCCCCTACGTAGGCTAAGGCAGCGCCTGCGCAGGCCGTCCCGGCTGCCAGAGCCAGGCAAACGGCGGCGGTGGTGGTAATCGCCGCAGCCCACTGAACTGTCGGATTGCCCGCCACATCACGCCCCAAGTCGCCGGCTGTGCCGACGGCGTTGTTAGCGATGCAGAACGGGTTGCCCTTGCAATCCACGTTGGAGCGCGACGCCGCCCCCGCCGCGGTCTGACTGTCTCGGAGTACGGCTTTGCGATCTACGGCGGCCAGCGTGTTGGTGGTGCTCAGGACCTTGCGATGGCTGAATTGGTGCTCCTCGTTGTTGCCCACCTGGGTCCACAGCGAGGCAAGCGGGTCAGAAGGCGCGGTGTGGAAGATAGAGAACGAGCGGTCCCAGGTGTCGTCGTCCGCGAGGGCCTGCCTCTCCTCCGCAATCTGCTCCTTCTCCCCGATCGACTGGTCCTCGTCGTACATGAAACGATGGCCATCGGGGTCCACCAGGGTCGCCGGGTTAGCACTGGCATAGAGGTAGCGATTGAGGGTAAGCGGGTTCTGGGCAGATCCTGCGACCGAGTCGAAGCTCGTGAAGGCGCCCAGAGAGGGATCGTAGGAGCGGGCTCCGAAGTCATACAGATCGGTGCCCGAGCCGATGTCGGACTCCAGGATCCGGCCCCCGAAGCGCCACGGCACGGTGAGACCCGATGAGGCGCTCCAGAGGCCGACCGTCTCGCCGTAGGGGTCGTAGCGGTAGGCGGAGAGATAGAGCGGGCTCGCACCGGGGCCCAGGGCGGCGACGATGTTGCCGTGGAGATCGGCGATCAGATAGCCCGACACCGAGCCAGCGGTCCCCTGGCTCAAGCGATCGCCTATGGCATCGATGGCGCTATAGGTCACTACACCACCGCTGCACTCCGAGCTGATCTGATCCGACGTGCCCAGGTACTCGTAGCTCGTGGTAGCACCCGAGCCGATGGTCTGGCTCGCGTGACGGCCTGCGGCATCGATGACAAAGACGACCTTCTGGGCCGCTGTGCCATCGTCGATGGTGAGCAGATGCCCGGCGGGGTCGTACGTATAGGTGGTGGGTAGCAGGGTCGAGGAGTCCGGACCGGCGGGCTGGCTCGTGAGGAGGTTGCCCAGATGGTCGTAGGTGAAGGCTGAGGCACCGGACCCGTCCGAGTTGGGGCCCTTGGCGATCAGCTCGTCGTTGGCGTCATACCAGTAGTAGAAGGTCACGCCGTTCTCGGTCGCGATCGTGCGGTTGCCATCGGCATCGTAGGTGTAGGCGCGGGCATCGGGGATCGAGCCCCCGAAGGAGCTGGTCTTGACCCGGTTGGCGGCGTCGTACGTGTACGACTCGACCCCGCTGTAGGCGAGGCTCGGGTTGGGGGAGCCGCTGCCACCGGTGAGGTTCAAGGTCTGGGTCTCGGAGGCGACGTTGCCATCTAGATCGTACGTCCGCCCGATCGTGTCGTTGCTCGACTGCCCGGTGCGCCCGATCGAGAGGCTCACCGGGCGCTTGGCGCCATCGTACGCGAGGCCGATCGATGTCAGGCGCCAATTTGACCAGGAACGCAGGCCCAGTGGAGCTTCATGCGCGCGGCCGCCGGAGCAGACCTGGCCCGATACCGGAGGCCGGCGCCGGGCCGGCAACGGTCTAGCCCTTTTCGCGCTCCGCCATGGCGCGGTCGTATTCGCGTCCGGCGATGCGGCGACGGTCGTGTTGCGAGAGGACACGTTTGCGCAGCCGGATCGACTTGGGCGTCACTTCGACCAGTTCGTCGGCCCCGATGAACTCGATCGCGGATTCGAGCGTCAGCTCCCGTGGCGGCGTCAGCCGGATCGCCTCGTCGTGCGAGTGCGTCCGCATGTTCGTCAGCTTCTTTTCTTTGGTCGCGTTGACGTCCATATCGTCCGGTCGGGCGTTCTCGCCGATGACCATTCCCTCGTACACGTCCACGCCGCTGCCGATGAACAGCTCTGAACGGTCCTGCAGGTTGAACAGGCCGTAGCCGTTCGAGGTGCCCTGCCTGTCCGCCACGAGCACGCCGGTCGTCCGGTGCGTGACCTCGCCGGCCCACGGACCGTAGCCCTCCCCGATCTGGTGCATCAGCGCCGTCCCGCGCGTCTCGGTGA
>Ga0182021_10000848_pt1 | contig 34410 bp, 31 predicted proteins | sample 612E3MmetaG_FD_120493 | JGI IMG/M metagenome (GOLD analysis project Ga0182021, IMG submission 120493) | Permafrost microbial communities from Stordalen Mire, Sweden - 612E3M metaG (Illumina Assembly) | ecosystem: Environmental > Terrestrial > Soil > Wetlands > Permafrost | place: Sweden... | reverse complement strand
GATGTCCTCGTCCATGTTCTTGCCCGCAAACTCCAGCACAGCCATGCGCTTGCCGCGGGTTTGGACTGCGACTGGAGACGGAAACACCGGCGGCAGTGGCTGGCTGGGAAGCGCCTGCGCTGGGTAGGATGATTCGGCAGCCGGAAGGGATTTCCTCTGTTCCTTGCACTTGCCGACGTAGTGAAAGCCGTAGATCGCGCTTGCGAGACCTACCAGACCCATCGTCCCAAAAGCCGTCGCCGAATAGTATCGTCCATTGGGATCCGTTGGACCTGATGATGACGACGATCCCACCACGCTGAAGTATTGCTCCTTGCTCATGGACGCATACACGATGCTCGGGATGGCGAACAGTGTCGCCACCGCCGTGTCTATTCCCGGCGTCCAGTAACTCGACGTGCACGGCGGAGGCATGGAGTATTCCTTCGCTTCCTCTTGAGGCACAGGCCGTGTCACCCAGATGAAAGAGCAGCCCGTGGTGGTGAGCCCTGAGACGAGAAGCAAGACGAGTGCCTTTGTGCGCACCCGCCGCCACGGCTCCGACCCGTGAGCAGCCCGTCCCAAGTATCTATGTGGGCCAATCATCTGTGTCTCACGCGCAAACCCATTTGCTCGAGCAGCCCGCTCCCGATTAGCGCGACCCGGGGGCGGGGCCGAACGCGGCGGTGACCAACATGCGCGAATGCTCGCGTAGCGAGCGCAGCAGATCGATTTGGCTCGTGCCTTCCACGGTGTCTGTGCCCAGCAAGCTGCCGCCTTGGGTTTCGTGCAGCTTCAGTGTGACTGCGTAGATTTGCTCTATGCGCACGACCTTGCCGGAAATCACGTAGTCCGCGCCAATGTTGCGCGCGGTCTCGACCTCGCAATCGCCTTCTCCACATTCCTTCTTTCCCATGTCCCGCAACAACACCAACATGTTCTCGCGGGTCATCACCACGACCCCATGGGGCTCGAGGCCTTGCAGGGCACCGCCGCGGACGGTGTCGGAGAAGGTCATCAAGATGTCCTCGTCCATGTTCTTGCCCGCAAACTCCAGCACAGCCATGCGCTTGCCGCGGGTTTGGACTGCGACTGGAGACGGAAACACCGGCGGCAGTGGCTGGCTGGAAAGCGCCTGCGCTGGGTAGGATGATTCGGCAGCCGGAAGGGATTTCCTCTGTTCCCCGCACTTGCCAACGTAGTGAAAGCCGTAGATCGCGCTCACGAGGTCTACCAGGCCCATGCCTCCAGCAGTCCCCGCGAAATAGAACCGCTCATTTGGATCGGTTGTGCTTGATGACGACGCCTCCGTGGCAAGGTATTTCTCCTTGCTCATGGACGCATAGTACACGGCCATGCCGCCGAAAATCAGCGCCGACGCTGTGTCTATCACCGGCATCCAGTAGCTGGACGTGCACGGCGGAGGCATCGAGTATTCCTTCGCTTCCTCTGGAGGAATAGGACGTGTCACCCAGATGAAGGAGCAGCCTGTAGTGGTGAGCCCTGAGACAAGAACGAATACCAGTAGCCGCAGGCTCATGCACGCCCGTCGCTGCGGTCTATCTCCGGCCCGTCCGCCATTCACATTCATCGCCATTTCGATTCCTTGCGCGCAGACATACTGGTCGTTTAGGTCCTGGGGTTTCCGCCGCACACCCGACAGATACGCCTCGAACCGCTCTAGTGCGTGGCCGACTCGACGGCCGTGCGCAGGGCCTTCTCGAAATCATCGCCCTCGTGATCGAAGATGGTGCGTACCATTCCATCGTGACTGACCACGAAGGTCCGGGGCAGCGTCTGGTCCACACCCAGCCGCACCGCGATTTTCGTGAAACGGTCTGGGATGATCGGCAGACGGAGTTTTTGGGTTGCCGCGAAGGACGCGGCCAGCTCGGGATCCTCGCCGTAGTCGACCAGAACGCCGCGCACGCCCTTGCCGGCCAGCGATGCCACCACGCGTTCGATGACGGGCAGCTGCTCCTTGCAGTTCTTGCACCAGGTGGCGAAGAACGAGATCACCACGGCGGACGCGGGCGAGCCTTTGGGCGGGTTGAGCAGCTTGGCTAGGGACAACATGTCGTTGTTCAATCCGTAGCCACCGAAGCTGGGGCAAGGCTTTCCCACTTTGAGCGGGCCGGCCTCATTCACGGTGCGGCTGGGTGCAGCCACCGACGTGGTGGCAAGAACGACGCACGCCAGCCCAGCCAAGAAAGCGGTTGCAGGTCTACTTCGGTTTCGTCTCATCTAGTCTCGCCTCCCGGCAATTCGGATTTCAACACGGCTCGTAGTTCCTGTCCAATCAGCTTCGAGTCCAACTTCTGCGCCAACTTGCGCAGGGCCTGTGCTTCGCCCCGAGCATCCGTTCCACTGGCATGCACGCGTTCCAGGCCCGAGCGGAAAACCTGGCGGCCAGACGCACATTCTTGGCCACGCACGTCGAGGACCAGACGACAGGTGGGACCCAGGCTGCCCAGTCGGCAGTCGGTATCGGCGCGCACGCCGACGAGGTAGGTGGCAGACGCTGCCGCAGGGCAGGCGGTGCCGAGGCGGACCTCGCTGCCCAGGGGCGCGAGCGCTTTGCGAAAGGCCTCGGTGACGTCAGATGCGATGGCCGCCATGCGCGGCTCGGACTGCACATCGAGCACGAAGCGAATCTGCGCTCGGACCTCTTCCGATGCCTTGACCAGAACCAGCCAGCGCGAGGTCAGGTGCTGTTCCACGTCGGCTGGACCACCGGCCAGAGCCCGAATCTGCACCAGCTTGGGCGCAGCCGCAGCCATCACCGACGACAGACTAGCCAGCGCCGCCACGAAGGCGGGTCGGTCGCCCCGCGTGTGTGCGTCCGTCGCAGTCTTGTCCCAGGTATCAAACTGTTTCACCTCGACCGCGAGATCACGCTCCAGCGCTTCCACCGCCAGGTTTCGCCGCATGCACGCGACCACGTAGGTATCGCCGCCCTCGACGGAAGGGCCACCCGATATCTCGATCAGCTCCGAGTGTGCGAAGTCCACGCGCTCCAGCACCCGAGCGATTTCCCGATACTCCGCCGACTCCCCACCAGTGCCGCCGACCAGTCGCGAGAAGGACTCGACCTCCACGTGTATGCTGTTGCCGAGCTTGGTGAGGAGGTTCTTTTTTGCGCTGGCCACCGCGGCGTCACGTCCCTGCTTGGACTGACCCACTGCCGACAGGTGAGTGCTGCGCGGGCACCCAGGCGGTGGGTTCCGATCCGGGTCAGTGAGATGCGCCGGCAGCGTGGCAGCACATGCACAAGCGAGCGGGAGGACTAGATGCCAGCACCGATGGCGCGGGACGACAAACATCGGCGCAGTATATGGCAATTTTGAACCCGTGTGACATGGCAGAATCCTTTGCCAGCCAAGAAAGCTGCGCCCAACATCGGGACGGGGGCGGCTAGCGACGGTCGAACCAGGGCGGTGGGCGCAGGGACGTGATCGTGGGTTTGGGAAGCGCGCCGCGGCAAGGGCTGGCCAATCCAGCGGCGTTTTCGTCTCAGCTCCACCGTGCCCGGACCCCGCGCCCCATCTGGAGTAGCCACTGCTCTTTTGTCAAACACGTGCCCAGCAGGTCTGTATAGTCTCGCCCGCATGACCATAGATTCCCCTGTCGTCAGGTTTGTTGCTGCCTTGGTCGTGGTGGCTGCGAGCGGGTGTGCAACGATCATCAAGGGCACGGGGCGAGACGTCGCATTCACTAGCAATCCCAAAGGCGCCTCGGTCTATGTGAAGGGCAGGTTCGTAGGAAGGACGCCGGTTATTGCAAAAGTTGACCACGGACGGGACAAGGTGGTCGAGGTTCGGATGCCTGGCTATGCGCCAGCTCAGAGCATCCTGACCACGTCCTTCAGCGGGCACTGCCTCTGGCTCTATCCGTTTGCGCTGGTTGATGCGCTCACCGGCTCCATGTTCACGGTCGACGATGGCTCGCTGCACCTCGAGCTTGAACCTCTCAACCAGACCGCTTTGGGCATGGACCCACGCTACGCAACGGCGTCCGGCGGCGACCCACGCTACGCAGCGCCGGGCGGCGATCCACGCTACGCGCCGTCGACGGTGAGCGGCCCACCAGTGCCGGTACGGCAGTCAGCGGTTTCCGCGGCCGCCCAAAAAGGGAACAAGCGCATGGCGGTGTTGGAGTTCGCGGGCAAGAACCTGGATCAGGACATTTTGATGACCTTCTCCGACACGGTTCGCGGTGGTGCGCTGCAGGGCATCGAGGGTCGTGGGGTCATGGTGATGACCCGTGAGAACATGCAAGTGCTGTTGCGGGACATGGGAAAGCAGGACTGCGGCGAGGGCGAGTGCGAAGTGGAGACCGCGCGCAACATAGGCGCAGACTACGTAATTTCTGGCAAGGTCGTGCGCATGGAACAGATCTACGTGGTCACACTGAAGCTGCACGAAACCCAGGGCGGCAGCTTGATCGGCACAGACACCGTGGAGGCATCAAGCCAGGTCGATCTGCTGCGTTCGCTGCACGAGCATGCGCGACAGGTGACGACCAACGCGTTCGGCCCACGCCAAGGTGCAAGGTAAGACCGGCTCGTTCGACATGGGAACCTATCCCACGCACACGCGGTTGCGGCCCTGGCGCTTGGCCTGATAGAGCGCCTCGTCCGCGCGCTTGAGCAGGGTCTCGGCGGTGTCGTCTGCGCCCGCAGGGGCGGCGCCGACCGAGATGGTCACGCCAATCGCCTGGCCGGGCAGGCGCAAATTGCTGACTGCCACCATGGAGCGGAATTTCTCGGCCACCAGCACCAGTTGCTCGGCGTCGACGTGCGAGATGATGGCGCTAAACTCCTCGCCGCCCCAGCGTGCCACGATGTCGAAGCTGCGGCAGTTGGCGCGCAGCGTGCGCGCCACCAGCTTGAGCGCCGCGTCCCCGGTCTCGTGACCGTGTTCGTCGTTCACCTGCTTGAACAGGTCCACGTCCATCATCAGAACACCGAAAGGCCGGCCGTGCCGCTGCCACTCGGCCAGGCGGTGGCCGAGTTGTTCGTCGAAGTGCCTCCGGTTGGGCAGACGGGTCAACTCGTCGACCAGCGCCAGACGCTCTAGTTCCTTGATTCGCTCGGCCTGCTCGATGCGCGCCGTGCGATCGTTGAACACCTCCATCGCGCCCACCGCGCGCCCCTGCGCGTCCAGGATGGGGGTGACCTTGACCCGCACCGGCATCCGGTGCCCGTTCTTGTGGTGCAGGAACGCGTCGATCTGGTCGGACTTTCCGCTGGCCATCGCCTGCTCCAGTGGGCAGCCATCATTGCAGCGGCCGCGGCCGCGTACGTCGGCGTGGCACAGGATGTTGTCCGGGCAGCCGCGGCCCACGACCTCGCTGCGGGCGAAGCCAGTCAGTTCCTCCGCGGCCTTGTTCCAGAACAGCAGCCGGCGATCCCGGTCCACGAAGTAGACGCCGTCGTCCACACGATCGAGCAATTCGCGGTAGAAGCCGCGCCCCAGATCGCTGATGGCAGCCAGCACCGGCTCGCTGTTCGGCGGTGGCTCCTCCTGCTTCGCATCTTGTTTGTGGCTTGCCATGGCTGTGGCTTCTGGGCCTTCGGGTTCGCAACGAAGGATAGCAGGCCTGGCCCGGGATGGTCTCGTGCAGGACGACCTTGTGGAAGCTCGCCGTCTCTTGCAGGCCAGGTGCTATCCTTCAAAAGCGAGCCGCGGTCCAGGAGACGCACTCTATGAAGGATCTTGCATGAACAAGACGATCACACATCGGCTGAAGGTCCTGGCAGCCCTCGCGGGCGGGTTGATGGTTGCCGATTGTGGGGGAAATTCGCGGCCTGGCTCGCCCCCTGGGACAGGCGGAGCGCTGTTCACGGCAGGCACGGCGGGGTCATCCGTCGCAACCGGGACTCCCGATGCGGCTGCCGGGGGCGTGGGTGGGTCGAGGGATGCCGACTCTCCGCGCGCCGAGGTAGCGGCACCGGCCCAGTGTCCTGCGCCACCCGCCGGCGCTCCGGCTGATGCGATCGCAGCAATCAATGCTGAGAACGCCGTGCGCGTGGGCATGGGAATTCCCTGCGCCTCGTTGGTCCTGACCTTGTGCACCTCCGCGCTGAATCACTGTAACTACTACACCACCAACCAGGGCAGTGCGACCTGCCAGGCCGCCAGTTCACACAGTGAGATTGCCGGATGCCCGCAATTCACTGGCGCGGATCCTGGCGCGCGCATCAAGGCCGCTGGATACACGGGCATGGGCTGGGCCGAGTGCATGGCGTACCTGGATGATCCGGCAGGCGCGGTGAAGACCTTCATCGATTCGGTCTATCACCGCACGCCGGTGCTCTCGCCTTGGTACTGCGACATGGGCTACGGCGGCGGGACTGGCTGCGATACCATTGATTTTGGGCCAGGAGCCACCACGGCCAAGACCGTGACTGCGACTTACCCCTACGACGGCCAAATCGATGTGCCGCTTTCCTTCGATGGCGCAAACGAGGGCCCTACTCCGCCTGTGCCTGCCACTGGTTGGCCGAGCGGCTATCCCATCACCCTCTACGGTCAGGGGATCACCGTCAGTACTCACCAGATTGTCGTGGATGGCACGACCACGCCGCTGGCTCACATTTGGCTCGACGGGGACAGTTCGCTGGGCACAACCGCCAAAGTGCTCTATACCGAGGCACCGCTGAGCGCGAACACCACCTACCGCGTGACCATCGACGGCACGAGTTCGGCGGGCAGCGTTCACTTCGACTGGAGCTTCACCACCGGGGCCGCGCCCACCAAGCCAGGCGGCGGCCGTCGAGGGTGAGCTGATGGATTTGTTGGCCGTGAAGGCCCTGCGTGGGCCGAACGTCTGGAGCAAGGCTTCCGTGCTTGAGGCCCGCATCGGTGTGTCGTTTTGGCAGCACCTGGGTGCCGCGGATGTCTTCGCGTTCCGGCAGCGGCTTGCTGCCAGCCTGCCCGGCGGCTCGCTTGAGCGCGCGGCCATCGACGGCAAGATTGTGCACGCAGGGCCCGGCACCGCGCTGGCAGAGGCGCTGTGGGAGGTCGCGCTGGCGCTGCAGACCCTGGTGAGCACAACTGTGAGCTCGGGCGGCATCGGTCCGATTTCAGCGTCTGGCACGCTGGATATTGCGGTTGAGTACGAAGAGGAGAAATTGGGGCGCGCTTGCCTCGACTCTGCTCGGCGCATCTGCCTGGCGGCGCTGGCAGCCCAGAACTTGGATGTTGTGGATGAAATGCACCGTCTGCGGGCGCTGGCCGAGGACGTGTGTCTGGGCCGGGCGACCGGTCCCCTGGTGGCGGCAGCGCGGGCTCGGGGAATCCCTGTTCGTCGACTGGACGACGAGAGTCTGGTGCAGCTTGGCCACGGCAGGCAACAGCGGCGCATCCGCACGTCGGTGACTGACCGAACCGGCAAGCTCGCCGAATGGATTTCGCTCGACAAGGAGCTTAGCAAGAAGCTGCTCGCGGAGTTGGGGCTCCCGGTGCCGCTGGGGCGGCCGGTCAGCAGCGCCGAGCACGCCTGGGCCACGGCCTGCGAGCTGGGCCTTCCCGTGGTGGTGAAGCCACGCAACGCTGACTACGGCCACGGCATCGGCCTGAATCTGAGCACGCGCGAGCAAGTGTTCGCCGCCTATGTCGCTGCCCGAGAGTATCGCGACGAGGTTCTGCTCGAACGATTCGCGCAAGGCGCACAGTACCGCATCACCGTAGTCGGCAATCAGGTGGTTGCGGCTGTGCGGCGCGAGCCCGTGCGCCTTACGGGCGATGGCACGCATACGATCTCGCAATTGATGGAACAGGCCAATCTCGATCCGCGCCGCGGGGACGATTTGAGGTTGCCGCTGGAGCGTGTTTGTGCCGATGACGACACGTCCCAGGTGCTGGCCGAACAAGGGTTTACCCTCGACGCGCTGGTGCCCGCGGGCGTGGAGGTGGTCTTGAGTCGCATCGCCCATTCTTGGGCAGGAGCCGGCGTCAGCGACGTAACCGACGTGGTTCATCCGCGTGTGGCCGCGCAGTCGATCCGGGCCGCGCGTTTGATCGGTCTTGATGTGGCCGGCCTCGACGTGGTCGCCCAGGACATCAGTCGTCCCTTGGAGGACCAGGGTGGTGTGATCCTGGAAGTAAACGCCGAGCCGACCATTGCTTTCCATTTCCCGCCCCTGTGCGACCGATATCGTCCGGTGTGCGAGGCCATCATCGAGTCGCTGTTTCCTGACGGTCGGACCGGCCGCATTCCCGTGGCTGTCATCAGCGGCCGCGGCGATCGCGTGGGGGCCGGGCGCTGGCTGGCCGAGTTTTTGCGCGAATCCGGCCGCGGGATCGGTCGAGCGTCGTGCGAGGGGCTGTTTCTTCAACCGGAACGGCTCAAGCCAGGCGACCAGGCCAACCTGGCCGGCAGCCTGGCGGCGTTGCTCTGTCCCGAGGTCGACATCGCCGTACTGGAACGCGACCTGGCGAGCATCCGCCATGAAGGGCTGGGGTCGGATCGTGTGCAGGTGGCTATCCTGACCCGCCTGGCGGGCGACGGCGAGCCCCTTGAGGCCGAATTGGAACAGGCGGCGCGAGTGTTGGTCGCTGCCACCAGCCCCCATGGTGTCGTGGCGATCGAGGCCAACGACCCGACGGCCGCGGCCATGACTGAGTCGTTCGCGGGTACAGTGGTCGTGGTCCCGGCGGCCACCGGTGCGGCCTGGGCCGCGCCCGTCGCTGCCATCGCCACGCGCATAGAATCGGCGCTCTGCGAGTCGGGCTGAGGGCTGCGACTATGCCGGCAGGTTATCTTTCCTACTTTCGTTGTGCCGCGCAGCCCGCGGTCGGCGGACCCGTCACGCCGGGCTTGGCGCTGCTCGGCGGGCCACCTGAGGGCCCGCCGCCTGAGGTCGATGCGGCGTTGGTCTGGCTGTTCGCCAAGTCGGGCTGGGGTCGCTTCGTGGTGATCGGTGCTGATGGCGTCGACGAGTATAGCCACTACATCTACGATCGTTTGCCTGCCCCCCACCCAGTTTCCGTGGAGACGCTGATCTTCCAGACGCGAGAGGCTGCCTCGAATCCGGCCGTGCTTGCGAGCATCCGCCAGGCCGATGCGCTCTTCATTCAGGGCGGCGATCAATGGGACTATCTCAGGTTGTGGAAGGATACGCCGGTCCAGCAGGCCATTGCCGACGTCATCGCCCGCGGCGCGCCGGTGGGCGGTTCCAGTGCGGGTCTGGCCGTGCTGGGGGAGTTCGTGTTCTCCGCCCGCAACGGCACGGTCTATTCCAGAGAGGCCTTGGCGGACCCGTACCACGAGCGGGTCACCCTGGACCGCGTTCTCATCGATTCGCCCAACCTGGAACTCGCGCCCTACACCTATCTGAGAAACCTCATCACTGACAGCCACTTTCAGGATCGCGATCGCATGGGCCGCCTACTGACATTTCTGGCGCGGCTGGCGCAGGATGGATGGGCGAGCGCAGCCCGAGCTATCGCCGTTGACGAGATGACAGCGGTGCTGGTCGAAGGCAACGGCTTGGCCACGGTGGTCGACAATCGCCCTGCCGGCAACCGGGGGGCGGCGCATTTTCTCAGCACGCCGGGGCCACCCGAGGTTTGCCAACCTGGTCAGCCGCTCACCTACCAGAACGTGTTGGTCCACCGCATCTGCGCGTCGGACGAGGGAGCGACCTTCGACCTCGGCACCTGGGAGGGCCGGGGCGGCGCGCGCACCTCGGTGTCCGCTCGACAGGGGACGCTCCACGTTTCCGGTGCGTAGGAAGTGATGGCGCGATGACAGCTGAGGTCACCGCAGTTTGGACCCAGATTGCCAATGCCCTTGAGAATTCCAGTGACTATCTGATCTTCTCACGGGTGGGCGGGCAAGCCACTCGGCCGATGCAGCAGCCTGAGCAGTGACAGCAGAAGCACCAGGAAAACCACCAGCGCGAGCAGGCTGATCGCCGCCGCCACCCGGGCTTGGCGTCGTGCGTGTCCGGTCAGTTCCTTGCGGGCCAGAGCTGAGAGCGCGAGGGCCAGCGCGTAGGGATGGGGCAGCGGCCACAGGATGAAACCGAGAACCGCCACCCGCAAGGCGCGCTGGGCCAGCCGTTCCGCTTGAGCGACTGCCTTGGGCTCTGCCGCGTCTTCTTCGTCGTCGGCAGGCCCATCGGATGTGCGGTAGTCATCCAACATCGCCTGCGCTCGCTCACCATCGGCGGTGCGCACCTGCACCCGCAGGCCACCGACGATGCCAGCCAGATATGACGCTTGCGACAAGAGGTTCTCGTCGGGGATGAAGCAGTCGATACCGGCCGACTGCAGCAGTCCTTGCACCAGGCGCGCGGCTGCCAAATCAGGTGCCGTGGTCAGGGTGACGAGGTCCTGGCCTTCACTGGGGTCATCAACCGGCATCGGCCAAGCCTATCACGCAGGTGGCGCGGGGGATTGCGACTCTGACTTGTTCTTGATTCTTGCCTGCTGAAATCCTGTTAGAACTCGGCAGGTACCCGCATCCAAGCCACAGGAGACCAACATGAAGGGCAACCAGAAACTGATCGACGTTCTCAACCAGTTGCTCGCCGACGAGCTGACCGCCATCAACCAGTACATGGTCCACTCGGAGCTTTGCTCCAACTGGGGCTATGAACGGCTGCACAAGGTGATCGAGAAGCGCGCCGTAGGCGAGATGAAGCATGCCGAGAAACTCATCGCGCGCATCGTGTTCTTGGAAGGGGCGCCCGTGGTGAGCAAGCTGAACCCGCTGCACATCGGGGCCGACGTGCCCCAGATAATCGCGAACGACATTGCAGCCGAGCTCACCGCTATCCGCGGCTACAATGCGGCCATCCCGGTGGCCACGGAAGTGCAAGACGCGCCCACGCGCGAGTTGCTGGAGTCGATCATCAAGGATGAGGACGGCCACCTGGATATGCTGGAATCCCAGCGCGACCAGATGACACAAATGAGTGTGGGCGTCTTCCTGGGCCAGCAGATCAAAGAAGACTGACCGGCCCCGGGCCAGCGGTTTCGCAGTCGGCATCCCTGGGATGGAAAGGCCGATTGAGACCGGAACCAGGCCGCCATGGCTGCTTTGCTGAGATCTTCCCAATCGTCATCAGCCACCGGGCCGCCGGGTGATCGCGCCACGGTGGCCGCGGCCATCGAGGTGCTGTCGGGCACCGGGAGGCGGCGCGGACTGGCGCGCCTGCTGCCCTTCCTGGGACCGGCCATCATCGCGTCGGTGGCGTACGTCGATCCGGGCAACTTCGCCACTGATCTGCAAAGCGGCTCGCAACTCGGCTACACCCTGCTTTGGGTGGTGGTGACCAGCAACCTGATGGCGATGGTGCTCCAGACATTGTCGGCCAAGCTGGGCATCGCCACCGGGCACAATCTCGCGGAACAGTGTCGGCTGAGTCTGCCGCGGGGACTGTGTTTCCTGCTGTGGGGGGTGATGGAGATCGTGGCCATGGCCACCGATCTGGCGGAATTCCTGGGCGCGGCCCTGGGGTTTCATCTCCTCTTCGGTTTGCCGCTTGCGCTGGCCGGCCTGCTCACCGCGGTGGTCACCTTCCTGCTCTTGAGCTTGGAACGCTATGGATTCCGCCGCCTGGAACTGGTCATTGCGTTGTTGGTCGCGGCCATCGCGGTTTCCTATCTGGCCGAGCTGCTTCTGGCCCGGCCCGACTGGAAGCAGGCGGCGTTTCACTCCGTGGTCCCCGCATTTGGCGGCAGAAATGGCGTCCTGCTCGCTTCCGGCATCCTGGGCGCCACGGTCATGCCGCACGTGATCTTCCTGCACTCCGCGCTGACCCAGGGCCGCATCGTGGTGGCTGGACTCGAAGAGAGGAAGCGACTGCTGCGCTACCAGACGCTTGACGTGGTCCTGGCCCTGGGGCTGGCAGGCGCCATCAACGGCGCGATGTTAATCGTGGCCGCGTGCACTTTCCACGCGCGCGGTCTGGTCAATGTGGACGCGATCGAGAAGGCGCACCTGACCCTGCGGCCGCTCTTGGGATCGGCCGCGGGCACGCTGTTCGCGATTGCGCTGCTGGCTTCGGGCCTGTCGAGCTCGGCCGTTGGCACCATGGCCGGCCAGGTCGTCATGCAAGGCTTTCTGGAATTCCGTATCCCGCTTTGGGTTCGGCGGGTGGCAACCATGGCCCCCGCGCTTTTGGTCATCGGACTGGGGGCCAACCCGACCCGAACCCTGGTGTTGAGCCAAGTCGTGCTGAGCTTTGCCCTGCCCTTCGCTGTCGTCCCACTGGTCGTGTTCTCGAGCCGCAAGCGCTTGATGGGCCCGCTCGTCAACCGGCCCGCGACCACGGCCGTCGCGGCAGGGATCGCCACGCTGATCGTCGCCGTGAACATCTACCTGCTATGGGAAACCTTCTTCGGGAGCTGACGGCCATGTTCAAACACTTGCTCTTGCCGCTCGATGGGACTGCGACAGCCGAACGGGTGATCCCGGTCGCGCGTGGCTTGGCCCAAGCCAGCGACGCCCGCATCACGCTCCTGCATGTGATCGAGGTTTCGGTCAGCAAAGAAAAGCACGGGCAGGCGCACCTGCAGGACAAGGATTCCGCCGAAGCCTATCTGCGCGCCCTGGTCGCGCGGGAATTTTCTGGCTTGCCCGGGGTCGACTGGCACGTCTATGACGAGGCGGCACGCAACGTGGCCAAGAGCCTCGCGCTGCACGCGCGGGAATTCCAGCCCGATCTGGTCGTGCTGTGTGCCCACGGCAGCCAATGGTGGAAGGATCGCTTTCGCGGCAACCTGGCCCAGCGCCTCTTGCATGCGCTAAAGGATCGCTCACCGAGCAAAACCCCCGTGCCCGTGCTGCTGGTTCAGCCCGACGAGCGCGGCCAGGTGGACTATCCCTTCCACCACATTCTGGTGCCCCTGGACGGCGTCGACGAACACGAGCAGGGACTGGGGCCCGCAGCGCAACTGGCTCTGCAGCTCAAGATCCCGATGTTGCTGTTCACGGCGATCCCGCTCGCCGGTGCGCTTACGGGCAAGGATTCCGCTACCGCCGCTCTGCTGCCAAGAGCCACGGAAGAAGTTCTGCGCCTGGCCGAGCAAGAAGCCGCACGCCACCTGACCGTCCACGTTCGCGAATTGCAGGAAATGGGTGTCTCGGTTTCCGGTCGGGTCATGCGCGCTGATCCCGCTGAAGGCGTACTCGCCACCGCGCGAGAAATGCACTCCGACTTGATCGTCCTCGGGACGCACGCCCTGTCCGCCACACAGGCGTTCTGGTCCGCCAGCATGACACCGAAAGTCTTGCACCAGGCCCACGCCTCTTTCTTGCTCGCACCCGGCGAAGGTGAACCGTAGCCACGGGGCGGAGTCGAAGGGCTCAGCGCGATCCGGAGTCTCACCACAGAGTACACAGAGGCCACAGAGGCCGGAAGGAAAGGGTTCCGGATCCGGGTCCGAGCCCTTCCTTACTTCCGATCCGTCTCTGTGCTCTCTGTGCTCTCTGTGGTGAAATCCGGGCAGGCTCGCGGAACACGTTGTGGTCAGCACGTATGGGTCAGCCGGGCCGCGGTTCGCCCGGGCGGCGCAGACGGGTGAGGACAGAGCCCGCAGCGGGGCGGTACTGCTTGCGGTAGTAGGTGTCGATGAAGGCCGGGCAGCGCTCGGCCGTGAGCACGCGGGCCACCTCGTCAGCCGCCAGGATGAACGACTCTTCGATTTCGCACAGGGCCTGGTTGATGCGACCCAATTCGCCGGTCAGGGCCACATGACGACAGCCGCAATGGCTCTGGCAGCGGTCACGCAGGGCACAGGGCGCGCAGGTTTCCTCCACCCGATCCTTGGCCTGTTGCAACTCGGCCAGTCGCTTGCTGTCGAAGCCTGAGTCCAGGGTTCCAATTACCAGTTCGTCGTCGCGATCCTCGCCGATCATCTGCGCGCAGGGATACAGCCGGCCTGTGGGCGCGACGGCGAAAGCGCGGCCCGCCAGGGTGCAGCGCTCAGGACAAGGGATGCCCTCCTTGAGATGGGTCAGGATCTTTCCGCGCAACGGTTCCAGCGGCAAGGCGCGGCCACCGCGAAAGGCTTCCATCCACACCTCGCCTGCGTCGTGCAGGCCTGTGCGCAGTCCAGCGATAGACTCCTCGGTCCAGGGCGCACGGAAGTCGGGGGTCAAGGTGGCCTGCGCGGGCTGCAAGTCCAACAGGGTGCGCACCACCTCACCCAATCGGGGGGCGGTATCGGGCCGCACCACTGCGACCAGGCGAAAGGCAACAACCGCCTGGCGCAGCCGTTCCAGGTTGGCCACGATGCCAGCGAAGCTGCCCTGGCCGTTCTCATCCACGCGGTGGGCGTCGTGAACCGCAGCTGGCCCATCCAGCGACACATACACCGTGAAATCGCGGGGCGGCGCCAGCAAGGCCAACACGCGATCGTCGACCAGGGTGCCATTGGTGTTCATCACATAGCGCACGCGTGGGCGCGGCTCGGGCAGGGCATGCACCGCCGTCTCCACGTGGGCCAAGGTCTCCTCTATGAACCCTGGGTGCAGCAAAGGCTCGCCGCCGAAGAACGAAACATCCAGTTGCGCCGGCCGGCTCGCCAGCGCCAGGTCCACTGACCGCCGCATGAACTCGGCCGGCATGCGTCGGCCGAATTTCCTTCCGTTGTAGCAATAGCCGCAGCGTAAATTGCAGGCGTGGTCGACAAAGAGGGTCAGTTCCACGACTGCCTAGGGTACGCCGTTTGTAACCGCGCTAGTAGGGCGTCGCAGTGTCGCCGGCAGGATCGGGGATCGTGGGTTCTGCGTCGGGCTCGGAGGCATCGGGCGTAGCCTCGGGCAGCGGTTCCACATCAGGAACGCCAGCGTCGGCACCGAAGAATTCAGGAGCAAGGCCGGGGGAGGGCGGCACCATCGCATCCGGAAGGCCTGCGGACGGCGGCCCAGGTGGGTACGGGTTCGGCCCCGCTTCGGTGGCGTTGGGCGGGGGCGAAGCATCCGGAACACCCATGGACGGCGGTTCAGGTGGGTACGGGTTCGGCCCGGCTCCAGTGGTTTGGACGTCGGTCGTGGTTTCCGTCCCCGTCGTGGATCCGGGATCCGTGACTCCCGACTTGGGTGTGCAGCCGGGGGAAAGACACAAATACAGTCCTGCGGCCGCCACGGTCGGGTAGCCGGGGAATGGGAAGCGCGATCGCGGCTTCGGAGCGTTGGCAGACAAGCGCTTGGCCATCGGTGTTCTCCAGTCTCAGAAGCTAGTAGGGGATCGGCGCCCCTCCCCCTCCGGTCGGGTCAGCCAGCGTGGGCGTCAGGTCGGCGTCCGGCAGTGAGGGTGGGCCCATGACGTCCGGGGTTTCCGTGTCCTGTGCGGGCGGAAGGACGTCCGGGGTGTCTGCATCCGGCGCGGGTGGAAGCACGTCCGGGGCTCCTGCATCCGGTTCGGGCGCGGGCTCAAAGGGTTCTGCCGCTCCGCCCGCCAGATAGCCGCCGGTGTTGGTGGTATCAACGATGCCGGTCGAGCCACCGGTGCTGGTCGCGCCGCCTGCGCCGGTCGAGCCACCGGTTCTGGACCCTCCGGCGTTGGTGGTGTCGGCGAGCCCGGGCTCGCCGCTGCACCCGCCCGAAAGGCACAGGTACAGTCCCGCGGCAGCCACGGTCGGGTAGCCGGGGAACGGAAAGCGGGAGCGTGGCTTGGGAGCATTGGAAGACAGGTGCTTGCCCATGGGCGTTCTCCAGTTTAGTGGCAAAGCCGTGTACATTTGCAAGCTTCGTGCCCGCGCGAAGAGGGCCAAAAGCGCTGCCCTGCGCCCTCGCTATTCAACTGTGCAGCAGCCCAATCGATCGAGATCGCGACATTCCTGTCCGGCTTCAGGCGCTCGGGGTTTGCCGGCAGAACCGGATTTTCGCGGAACGTCTCCCTGCTCCTCTCAGTTTTCTGAGGGCGCGCCGCCCGACCCAGCGGCACCGGTGCCGGCTGTTTGTCATCCAAAGGACTGGGACCTTGTGAGCCCGTGGAGGATTGGAAACATGTCCCAGCTTGATTCGCTGAAACGGTTCACCACGGTGGTGGCTGACACTGGTGACATCGACGCGATTGCTCTTCACAAACCCCAGGATGCGACCACGAATCCGTCGCTTCTTCTCAAGGCTGCGCAGGACAACGAGGACGCCATGACCGTGGAAAAGCTGAGCGAAGGCATCCGCCAGTTTAACGCCGACGCGCGCAAGCGAGGTGGCCAAGGGGTCGTAGTTTTTCGCATTGTCGTCGCTACAGTCCCAGGTCTTTCCTGATGGCCACGACCATCTGGCAGTGGTCGATCAGGATGTCTGTCCCGGTGGCTTCAGTGTCGTAGTTGAGGCCGTAGGGCCAGAAGTGCATGGTGTCTGCGTGGAGCTCGGTGTCGAGCGGCTTGGCCAGGGTCGCGTTGATGGCCTGCAATTGCGCGGCGGCGTTCGTCCCGATGAAGAGACCGCCGGACACATGGGCAGCCCACTGCGAGGCGGTGCCGATGCCCTGGGTGTGCGCAATCTCGTGCATGGAAGTCGCGCATGTCATGTACTGCCGGCCAGCGCCGAAGCGAATGGATCCATTGATGTTGCCGTCAGCGGTTAGCACGCTGATATCGTAGCTGACCCGGACCGACCCGGTGATGTTGGCGTAGCAATTGTAGTAGGCGACAGCCATGTCCATGGCGCAGGTGATGGTCTTATAGGCGTCGGCTTGGTCAGCGGTCGGTGAGGCTGCTGGGGAAAGTGTGTAGTTCAGATGGCCCGTGGGCGTGCATACAGGGGCCGGTTTGCCGAGGCAGGTGCAATTGCTGGCGATCGCGTCCGAGGCACCGTCGGCCACGGCATCGAAACGGGTGTCGCTGGCCGCGTCCCGGTCAGCAGCCCCATCACGACCCACATCGGGCAAGCCACCCGCGCCATCGGCCGTGGCGTCCGCACCTGCGTCTGGCCGCGAATCATTGGTCGTGCTTCCATCGGTGCCGGTCGTGCCCCCCGACGAGCCGCCCGTCGCACTGCTCGCGCTTGTCGTGCCGCCAGCCACGCTGCTGGTGTCGGTCGTTCCAACCGACGAGCCGCCGATCGCGCTGCTCGTGCCGATTGTGCCGGCCGTCGCGCTGCTGCTGCTGCTTGTCGAGCCACCCGACGCGGACGATCCGCCAGCGCTGCTGGTGCCGCCGGTGGCGCCACCAGCCACGCTGCTGGTCGTGCCACCCGCAGCGGATGAGCCGCCAGCGCCGCTCGCGCCGCCGCTCCGGCCCCCAGCTCCGCCGGCGGCACCGGGGCCAGCGCCATTGCTGCAGGCTGCGCCTGCCAGAGCGATGATCCCCAATGCAAAACCGACTATCGGCCTGCGCATGGTGTTTCCAACCACACACTACACGGCCGAGCTGGCTATCGCTAGCGTCGGCTACAGCGCTCCGGCGATGCCCAAAACCATCCCTGCACCGTTGCTGGCCGGCGCGATGGTGGGAATCACGCTCGCCATCGCACTTTGGGTCGACTCGGTGCGCGGAAAATCCTCTTCCATGTGGCGCGTGAAGAACCATCCGGCGGCAACCCCTGCTGCCATGCCGAGCCCCAAGGATACGGCGGCTCCGCTCGGACGAGGATTTCTGTCCGCCGCGGCGAAGTACAGCCCGCCGACAAGCAGCCCCCCGCACAGTCCGCCAAGATCGATGAAGCGGACACGCGCAATGGAAGGCGAAACCTGAGCCCCGAGCAAAGCCCCACCAATCGCTCCCAGGTTCAGCGCAATTCCGGCCGCGAGCAAACCGGTGTCGGCCTTTTTGTCCATTGCGCCCGCCAGAGTGCCCACCACGGCGCCGCTCCACAATGCAGCCGATCCCATGAACGCGGCTCGCCCAGGGGTTGTTCCAAGGAACGTGCCCGCAATGCCGCCGGCGAGCGCGCCCGCCGTGCCCAGTCCCCAGGTCAAGCTTGCCACGGCCTTGCCCCCCCACTTGTCGGGACCGGTGTAGTGCGCATCGTGCCAGAGCAACCACACCAGCGCCTCCTCGTATCCGATGTACATGCCGGAGACAGTGGACTGCGGAACGCCGTATCTGAATCCGACGGTGTTGTCGACCAGGGCAACGATTCCTGCCTCGACCGCGGCCAATCCCAGTGGAGGCAAGATGTAGCCGGCGGCCGAACTAGGTTTGTTGTACACGTCGATCACGATTCCCGCATAGACGCCGTTGAACACGGCGTTGGTGTAGAGAATGGCCAGCTCATCCAAGGTGCGGCGATTGACCATCGGCTTTGACAGTGCGAGCTGGGTTGGCGTGGCCAGCACGAACCCTCCCTGCGCCCAGGTTCGGCATGCGGCGAGCAGTTCGGCTACCAACAGGCGGTTGGCGGGATCCGGGGCTGTGAGCAGGAGCGCCTCGAACTTCTGCACGGCTGCGGGAAAGTGGCCGGCCAGCATGTCGGTTCGGGCCTCGGCATAGGCTGCATCCCAGCCTGAGGCGCTGGGCGCAGCGGCGACATCAGCCTTGCTCAATTGCTTGGGCGCATGATGAGCGCCGCTTGGTTTCGAGGTCTCTGCGGTTGCCAGCAAAGGGGTCGCAACGAGCGCAACAGCGAAAATGATTACTTGGGTGGGGCGCATGCCCAACGTGCTGAGCAAAGCGGGTGCCATACGGCCAAGTGGTGGAAACCTGGGGCTGCCGGCCTGGTCTGGCGTGGGGATGTGTCCGCTTTTCAACAGCTTCACCACGCACCCAACAGGTGCCCTTCAGACACCCGATTCACAAATGCGCTACAATCAAGTGTAATTTCGCGCAAGGAAGTCTTCGTGCGTTGTTCAGTGGCTGGAACGCGGGCTCGTGCGACGCCGCGGCCTCGCAGCTCGAGAGCTACATCAAGTACGCGGAAGCCTTTCCCGGCAATCGGCCCATTTGGTTGACTGAGTGGGGCTGCCTGAACCAGAGCGCGCCGACAACAGCGGGCGTGATTGCCTTCTTCCAGGGAGCGCTCGCGGTCTTCGCCAAGCACCCACGACTTGCGCTCTATGCCTGGTACCAGTGGTCGCCGAACTGCGAAGTCTACAACACCGATGATACCCTGACCGACCTTGGCAAGGTTTACGCCGCAGCGCCATCGAAGAAGTAGCCGCGACCGCCCGTGAGCGAAGACGGCGGCCGTGGCGACGGCGCTGTCAGTGATGCCGCGACTACGTCCTGACACCTGATCGCGCGGCGCGTGCCTGGCGGCGGCGCACGGCCAGCACCAGAACGATGAGTGCGAGCGACGCAGCCCCGCCGCCTCCGCCACTGTGCGAGCAGCCGCATCCGCCCGCCGCCTTTCCCGTGGCCGGGCCTCCATCAGGCGAATCACTCCCCGTGCCCACGGGACTTCCGCTCGTGCCGCCCGGCCCACCGTTTCCGGCGGAACCACCAGCGCTGCTGGCGCCAGCGCTGGCGCCGCTGGTGCCTCCCGTTCCACCGGAATAAGCACTGGCGTCGCTCGTGCCGCCCGCTCCGCTGGTACCGCTGTTGCCCCCTTTCGCGCCGCCCGTGCTGCTCGTGCTAACACCGCCGCTGGCACCGCCGCTGCTGCCGCTGGCACCGCCCACTCCGCTACCCCCTGTCCCGGCCGTCCGCGGACCGTAGACGGGAGACGTGGCCCCCAGCTCATAGGCGCCGAGGTCAGGCGCAGCGCCCGAGAAGCCGTCGTTGAGGCCGACGATCACCACCCCCTTGTCGATGGCAGCGCCCCCCGCGGCCAGCTGCAGATCCACCACTGGCTTGGGCGGATAAGGGTTGGAGGGGAACGGCACCGCGTCGGCGAACACGCTCATGTCGACCTGTACCGCGTGGACTTCGGTGGTGTTGGCCTTGAGGGTCGCCAGGCTGGTGAACCGGGTGGCACCGATCTTCCCTGCGAAGGTGTTGGTCCCGATTGACCCGAGCCCGTCGTAGTCAAAGGAGCAGGTGGCGTCGGCGTCGGCCAGGTCGAGGACGTTCCCGCTGCCGTTGCCATAGCCGCCGTAGGTGCCACCACCGATGCCGCCGATGAAGAGGTTGTTGCGGAAAAACGCCCGGCTCCAGGTCGCGCCCGCATAGCAGCCAAAGGCGTCGCCGCACTTGACCACCGTGTTGTGCAGTACCACGTCGCCCACTGTGCCGTTGTGGAATTTGAAGGGGCTGTACAGGACGTTGTACATGGTGTTTTGGATGTAGTAGGTGGGGCCGCCCAGGTCGGGCTGTGAGCTCATACCGTCGAAGCAATTGCGCACCCGGTTGCGCACCACGCGGACATTGCCCATGGCCGAGTCGGCTTCCACGGCGTCGTCGGTCGCCTCCTCGATGTCGTTGTTGCAGATGTCGATTGAAACCTGTTCGTAGGCCTCGTCGTATTCCATGAGCGAGATGTCGTCGCGGAAGCCCTTCACGTGGTTGAAGCAGACCACGTGCCCTGACCCGGTGAACTGGATCCCCTCGCCGCCGTTGAAGCCGTCGCTGCTGAGCTGATTGTCGACCCACACTGCAGCCCCCACCACGTCGTTGTCGACAATGTAGTTGTTGCGCGGAACCGCGTTTCCGATCTCGAAGTCGATCCCCTCGCCGGTGCTTTGAATGTGGCAACCGCGCACAACCATGTTGGAGGCGCCGTGCATCCGCACCTCGCCCTGCACGGTCACGTTCTCGAGGTAGACGTAGTTCTGATCATCCATCGTCACCCGCCCCTGGATCACAACCCCATCGACCGATGTCCCACGCAACACGATCGGCTTCCCGTCGGCGCCACTGCGGCTCACGGTGAAGGCGGGGTAGTTGCCGGCTCCCATGAGCAAGATGTCGCCGGGTGCCACGCCCGCGAGCATGGCGCTGAAATTGGCGGGCGTGACCGCCTTGGTGGTGGCAGTCGCTGCCGCCTGCGGAATCGGGCGCGTCGCAACCGTCGTGGTTTGGGTCGTGGATCCGCCGTCGGGATCGGTGAGCGTCAGCTCGATCTCGTAGGATGTCGCGGGGTCGAGGTCGAACAGGCTCCCCGAGTGCTTGTTCGACCACTGGCCGTTTCCCGACCCGAAGCTGCCGGTGTCGTTGCTGCCCGCGGGGATGCGGAACAGGGCCATGCCAGTCTTCCAGTTGGTGGTCCCTGCCGGGCGGTAGCGCACGGTCACCACTCCGTTGTTGTTTGAGTCTCCCACGATCGCCCACTCGATGGAGATGCCCTGAGTGGTCGGGTAGGGCGTGGTGATGGCCCCCGCGGTCGTGGAGGTCTGGGCCGCCACCTCGGCCGACCACAGAGAAGCCAGCAACGCGGTGGCGATTGTGGTCAGTCTGATCATCGACTCACGGCAAGAGCAGCAGATCATTTTTCCGACCTTTCTCTGAGGCCCGCCGCAGGCGCGCTGGCTGGCGCTCCTGCAAGCATCTCATCACCGAACATCGGCGCTTGCTTGGCAATTCATAGTACCACCCGCCCCGAATCCCAGTCGCTCAAAGCTGACCCGGCTCCAGCTCAATGCGTAGCCTGCGGGCCCGGCCGCACATGCGCGGCGCGATGTCCACGCCCACGGCATCCAGGCCCAGGGCATTGGCCACGGCTAGGACCGTGCCCCAACCGCAAAACGGATCGACCACAGTGCGCGTGGTGGTCTCGGCCTGGACGAAGCGGCAGGCGTCGACGCAGGCCTTGGCGCCCATCGACTTGCGGCCGGGGAGAAGCCCACCGTCGGGCAGCACATCAACGCGCGCCAGTTTCTGGCTGCGCGGCTGCGCGCGGGAAAAGCCGAGCATATGCGCGTAGGTGGCGCGGCCGAAGCTCGTCGTGCCCGGCGGCTTGCGACAGACGATCTTGTGAAATAGTTGGCTCATGCCCGCGCGTTCGGCGGCGCGACTGATCAGCGCTCCTTTGTCGATCCACAAACCGCCGTGCTTGATGTCGCTTTGGAAGAAGATGGCCACGCCTTCGTCGATGGTACACGCCATCACCAGGGCCGCCGCGTCCTCGAACCAGCGCCGCCAGCCGTCGAGCCCCAGGCGCGGCAACTCGGACACATCCGGCAGCGACGTGATGATGCTCGCGCCAGCCAGTTTGCCCTGTGCCTGCAGCCAGGCGATGGCGTCAGCGTTGTGTACGATGCGCGTCGGCGGAGCCATGAAACACCGGCGGTCAGCCCAGCAATCGGGGCGCGAAGGTGAACGCCGCAGCCGGTAACGCGACGCCAGCCGCGCGCAGTTGCTGGGCGCGCGTGAGCACCGCCGCGCCTTCCAGGAGATTGAGCGCGATCTGCACCACGCCGCGATTGGTTTGCGCCTCCAGGAATGATCCGCGCACCCAATCGTTGAAGGCGCCCATGGCCGGGCCGCACCAGATCTGGTAGTCGAGGCGCCGGCGCGTCTCGCCCTCCACCGGCCACTTGCTGGCCATGCCCAAATACCAACGAAACACCAGGGCCATGCGGTGCTTGGGCTCGCTCTGGGCGCGCTCCAGCTCGCGCGGGTCGCGTGTCTCGAAGAAGTGCTGCACCTCGGACCACACCTCGTCGCAGGTCGCGCCCAGGATCTCGCTCTCCATGCGCTGGCGAATCTCCGCCGGCAGGGCTTCCAGGCTGTCGTAGGAACGATAGAGATCGTACAGGCGCTGGGCGCGCACCCCGTACATAGTTCCGCGGCGCAGGACTTGCACCCGGACCCCCAACTCGAACATGTCCGCACAAGGGGCCATCATCACGTCGGCCAGCCCCGCCTCCGCCAGCATGCGCTTGCCATCCTCGGCCAGGCCCGACTCGACCGCGGCTTGGTTCACCGAGCCGGTGACCACATAGGCGGCGCCCAAAGAGAAAGCCGCGGCCACTGCGGCGGGCGTGCCCAAGCCGCCCGCTGCACCCACGCGAATGGGGCGCGGGTAGCGATGCTGCTGCACCAACCGGTCGCGCAGGTTGAGCAGCACCGGAAGCAGAGCCGCGAGCGGGCGGTTGTCAGTGTGTCCGCCTGAATCAGCCTCGGCGGTGATGTCTTCAGCCACCGGGACATGGGCGGCCAGCGCGGCCTCCTCGGCGCTGAGCTTGCCCGCGCGCACGAGAGGTTCCAGCAGCGCGGAGGGCGCTGGGCTCATGAAGGCCTCGGCCACCTCGGGCCGCGACAGCTTGGCGAAGATGTGCCGGCGGCGCTGGATGCGGCCCTGGGGATCGCGGTGCAGTCCCTTGACCGCGCATAGGACCACGGCAGGCGTCAGCCCCATGAAGGCCGAGACGCAGATGTGCCTGACCCCACGGGAAAGATAGAGATCGGCGATCACGTTTTCCAACTCGGGGCTGTGCGGCGAATGGATGAGGTTGGTGCCCCAGGCCGGCCCGTCCTTGCCAAGCGCGGCCTCGATCTCGTCGAGCGCCTTGCCCACCTGAGCCGGCGCAAGCCCGCCCGCACCGAAAAATCCCACCATTCCTGCGCGCGCCATGGCGATCACCATGCGCGTGGTGGTGATCGCGCGCGCCATCTCGCCGACGACGTAGGGGAAACGCACGCCGTGGGTCTCGCAGAACGAACGATCGCCGAGCCACTCGGGGTAGAGCGCCGGCAGCGTGCCGAGCAGGGGATAGCCCGCGCCGTTGGGGGACGCCTGGCCGCCAAAACCCACGCCCAGTCGGCCAGCCGGTCCCTCGCGCACGACATGCAAGGGCTCGCGCACGCGCGTCACCGCGGCTGCCAGCGCGCCCGCGTCGAAACACGCTGGCTCTGCGCCGGGACTCCAGGTGCCAAGGTGAGAAAGATCTGTGCTCATGAATGCCCCCAGGGGCGGGGCGGATAGTACCTCGGAAAGCGGCTGGAGTGACATCCACCCAGGCTCCCCATGTGCTTGCGTCGGGCCGGAACCGATCGCACCGCCCGTGTCACCTGGCGCTGCGCGTCTGGTTTTCTTGAGCAGGAATCAAAATGAGCTGTTCTGCTGAATCCTGCACACTAGAATGAGAGCGTTTCGACCGGGAATTGGCATTCAACCATGAACAGCTTTGCCTAGCCGGACCCCAGCTGCCACTCAACCAGGAAAGGGCAGGCAGCGAATCGCGAAATCTGTCGGTAGTTCTTCGGTTCACTCCCCAAGAGAAGGATCTGTTCATGCAGAAGCAAAGACGGGATTTTCTCAAGATCACGGCAGCGGGCGCGGCGGGATTGGCGCTTGCAAGAGCGGACAGGGCGTTTGCGGCGTGGCCCACCACGGGAACATTGGCGGTCAATCCGACCATCAGCAACATGCGTGTCGTCGGGTGCTACGACACCAAGATGATGAAGACCACTCCCACGGCCATGACCTTCGCTGCGCAGAACACCGCCATTGATACGGCCCGACTCCAGGCGAACATGGATGCCATGGCGATGCAACTGGCCAACCAGACCACTGCCGATGCGGCCTGGAAAGCCATCTTCCGGTCAGGCAAGGCGTGGAATGCCACGAAAGTCGCCCTCAAGGTGAACAGCCTTGAAACCAAGAACATGGCCCACGTCGCGATTGTGCAGAAGTTCTGTACGATCCTCGCGGGCTATGGCGTGCTGCCCGCGAACATAATCATCTACGATGGGCAGTCTGCCTACACCGGAACCTCACTGTACACTTCCTATTTCAGCCTGACCGACACCACCAAGACCCCAGCGGTTGTCAGCAATCTCAATGGTTCATTGGGGGGCGCGGTCAAGGTCACGATTCCTGGCGGAGCTTCTACGAATTGTACCGCTGACATCTCCAATGGCACGATCGACATTCTCATCAATATCGCAAACAACAAAGGGCACGACTTGATGGGCGGGGCCACCCTGTGTATGAAGAACCACTTTGGCACCTTTACTCCCACACACGACATCAACTACTTGTTCAACATCAACAAGAGCGATGCCATTCTCGGGGGAACCCCAGTGCGGCAGCAATTGTGTTTTGTCGATTCCTTGTTCACGAATAAGTCACAGAACACGGGAACGCCGGAGCTCATGCCGTGCTATTTGACCATGGGCGTGTTTGCTCCCGCGGTTGACTACCTGACTATCAAGAAAGTCCGCGAAGAGGTCCTGGGATTGACCCATGTCGAGGCTACCATCAACTCGTACCTTACGACTTTCGGCTACGCCACCACCGACCCGGTTTGGGTTGTGGTGCCGCCCGCTGGCGGCGCAACCGGCGCCGACGCAGGTGCGGGCGGGGCTGGAGGCTCGAGCGGCGCGGGTGGCAGCGGCGGGACCAGTGCATCCGGAGGGGCGAGTGGCGGAGGAAGCAGTGGGTCCGCGGGAGCGCGCAGCGGCGGCAGCAGCGGGTCCGCAGGCGCAGGCGGCGGCGGGAGCAGCGGAACTGGAGGAGCGCGCAACGGCGGAACCAGCGGGTCCGCAGGCGCGGGCAGCGGCGGTGCTCGTGCTACCGGCGGCGCGAGCAGCAGCGGCGGAAACGGCGGAACCGGAGTCGCAGACAGCGGCGGCGCGAACGCTACCGGCGGTGCGAGTGCTGCCGGTGGTGAGACCGGCGGCGGTGGCGCGACGTCAGGCGGCGGCGCCGTCGGGAGCACGGGCGGCGCGACGACAAGCGTTGCCTCGGCAGCGGGAGGCTCGACGGCGACCGGCGGAACCAGGGCCGCGGGCGGGACGACCGTGAGTCCCGCAGGCGGCAGTGGCGGCAGCACCGGAACGGCCGTTGCGAGTGGGACGCATGCCGGCGGTGGCAATTCGGGGAGCGGCTGCGCTGTGGCCGGGATCGACCGCAAGGCCACGCGCTGGGGCGCGATGCTGGCGCTTGGTGCGGTGGTGGCGGCAAAACTGCGGCGTCTGGTCAGCAGCGACGATCAGTCGTCGTGATTGATCTCAAGCGGCAGCCAATCAACCGGATCGGGTTTCTCCAACCTGATGTCCTGACTCATGCGTGATGTACCCGCCCACAGTGTCGAGTTCGCGCCGGAAGGTTCTGCTCCCCAGCGTATCGACCAGGCGCTCGATTCTCGGATCGGTCGCCAGTGTGCGAGGGATCACGAGATCGAAGCGTTCCACCGCGAGGGGAATGAATCCCAGCCCAAAGGCAGCTGCGGCGCTGCGAATGGCGATCCCCGCGTCGGCTGCGCCCATGGCAATCGCTTGCGCAACTTCCATGTGTCCCAGGGCTACGCTTCCGCTGCCACGTACGGCTCCTAGAGACACCTTCTTGGCTCGAAGCGCTTGCTCCAGCAGCTTGTTCGCGCCCGCACCGGGCTCGCGTTGGATCAGACGAATCTTGCGATGAACGACATCTTCCACACCCCGGATTCCCAGCGGATTGCCAGCGCGAACGATGATTCCCTGTTCCCAGGATGCGAAGTTGACGAAAAGCATGGCGCGGCCAGGTAGTGCGCGCCGAACGAACGGGAGGTTGAATTCATGTGTCGCCTCATCGCACAGGTGAAGGCCGGCGACATGGACCTCGCCCCGCCCCAGAGCCTCGAGCGCCGCCATGCTTGAGCCTTGCACCCACGAGATGTGAATCCCTGCCGGCTCTTGGCCGAGCCGCGCAGCGAGCATCCCAAGCGCAGGCGCGCATCCCATGACCACGAGTCGCCGGCGAAGGGTTTCCAGGTCTGCCAGGGGATCGATTCGGACCGTTCGCGCGCGGCCGCGTCGCTGCGGCCCAGGAATCACCAGTCCATCGGCGGCTTGGGAAAAGGACTCGCTCCGCCGGGGGTCGATGGGATGCGCGATCCACTGCCCATTGATCTCGGCTAGAGAGACGCGGGGGCCGGTCAACTCAAGCGCCGAAGGCGGAGCTGCCATGGTCGCCTCCAGCGGCTCCGGCGAATTGTTTAGAAAGAATAGAGACTCGATCCGACAGCCGAGAACCAGGGCGAGGCGGAGCGCAACGTCGGTCCCTGGAACCACGCGGCCGCTCTCCAAGCCGCATAGACTCTGCCGCGACAGGCCGACCTTTCTTGCGAGTTGAAGCTGGCTCAACCCGCGGGCCAGGCGAAACTCCTTGAGCGAGGTGCGAATCACGGGCGACCTGGTTACCTTCATGTCGGGTTGACTTGACACCACGTCAAACATGCTTGAACCAGGCTGGAACGTCAACTACCTTAGTCGTATCGGCCTGCGCCATGCCCGGTTCTTCCAGTCGGGACAAAAGATGAGCCACCTTGGTGGGTGCCCGTCACTACAGGGAAGAGGTTTCTATCAGAAACTGGGCTCACCCAGCATTCAGCCATGAACAGCCTCGGTCAGCCGTCCGCTTCCTAGAAGGAGTTCTTCATGCAAAACCAACGACGGGATTTTCTCAAGATAACGGCCGCCGGAGCGGCGGGATTGGCGCTTGCAAGAGCGGACAGGGCGTTGGCGGCGTGGCCGGGCACAGGAACGCTGGCAGTGAATCCCAACATCAGCAACATGCGCGTGGTGGCGTGTGTCGACACGAAGATGCTGAAGACCGCTCTGACCTCGATGACCTTCGCAGCGGAAAACGCGGCGGTTGATACGGCCCGAGTGCAGGCGAACATGGATGCCATGGCCATGCAACTGGCCAACCAAACCACCGCCGATGCGGCTTGGAAAGCCATCTTCAGGTCGAGCAAGGCGTGGAATGCCACGAAAGTCGCCATCAAGATCAATACAATCGAGCCCAAGAACCAGGCTCGCATAGCGGTTGTTCAGAAATTCTGTAACATCTTTTTGGGCTTTGGTGTGCTGCCTGCAAACCTCATCGTCTATGATGGAAATACGACTTATGCCAAGCAGATGGTGGCTGACTACTCTCCGTATTTCAGCCTGACCGACACCACCAAGATCCAGGCGGTGGTCAGCAGTTTTAGTGATGCGTTGGGAGGCACGGCCAAGGCGACGATTCCCGGCGGCACCTCTGCGAATTGCACGGCCGACATCGCCAATGGTGCCGTCGATATTCTGGTGAATATCGCCAACAACAAGGGCCACACGCTCATGGGCAAAGCCACGCTGAGCATGAAGAACCATTTCGGTACCTTTGCCCCGAACCATGACAACACCTATTGTTTCAACATCAACAAGAGCGACGCCATTCTGGGCGGAAACCCCGTGCGGCAGCAATTGTGTTTCATTGATTCGATTGTGGCCAACAAGGCATCCAACACGGGAACGCCGGAGGTCGCGCCCTGCTATCTGATTATGGGCGTATTCGGTCCCGCGGTTGACTACCTGACCGTGAAGAAGGTCCGGGAAGCGGTCATGGGGTGCACTCACGATGCGGCTGTCATCGACTCCTACGTCACCACTTTCGGCTACGCCACCACCGACCCGGTGTGGGTTGTGGTGCCGCCCGCTGGCGGCACAACCGGACCCGATGGGGGCGCGGGCGGGGCTGGAGGCTCGGGAGGTGCGGGCGGCAGCGGCGGGGCCAGCGGATCCGGAGGGGCGAGTGGCGGCGGGAGCAGTGGGGCCGGGGGAACGCGCAGCGGCGGGACCAGCGGGTCCGCGGGCGCCGGGGGTGGTGGGACCAGTGGGGCCGGAGGAACGCGCAGCGGTGGGACCAGCGGGTCGGGAGGCGCAGGCAGCGGCGGTGCAAACGCTACCGGCGGATCGAGCGGCATGGGCGGGAGCAGCGGGGCCGGAGGGATGACCAGCGGCGGGACGAGTGGGGTTGGGGGTGCGAGCAGCGGCGGTGCCAGCGCTACCGGCGGTGCGACCGCCGGCGGGGGCGCGACGTCAGGTGGCGGGGGCGCAACATCGGGCGGCGGCGGCGCCGGGGGAGCGGGCGGCGCGGCGACAAGCGCTGCCTCGGCAGCGGCTGGCTCGCCGGCAACCGGCGGAACCAAGGCCGGAGGCGGGACGACCGCGAGTCCAGTGGGCGGCAGTGGCGGCAACACCGGTCCCGCCGAAACGGCGGGAACCAAGGTCGGCGGCGCGAATTCGGGGAGCGGCTGCGCGGTGGCCGGGGGCGACCGCAGGGTCACCCGCTGGGGCGCGATGCTGGCGTTTGGCGCCGTGGTGGCGGCAAAACTTCGGCGTCTGGTCAGCGGCGACGATCAGTCGTCGTGATTGGGTCAGCGAAACGGCGGGCGAAGCCCGTGCGCGCGATGGGTTCCCGTTGGTCGCACGGGAATGCACTCCAGCGCGGGGGTGCGCTCGTCGGTCGCCATTCTTGCCACGTGTTCAGACTCATCGTCTGCTAGTATCCGTCATTCTCTGACGTCTAAAGGACAACTCCATGCAAATCAGAACCCTGGGGACTCTCTCTCTTCTCGCGTGTTTGTTTTCGGCTGCGGGTGGCTCAGGCTGCGGAAGCAGTCCCAGCAGTCCCAGCAGCACAGCCGTCGATCCGGTGGCATTTGCTCAGAAATACAAGATTGCCGACAATCGAATTCCGGGCTGGACACAGGACCCGAGCACGGACCCAAGCGCCAATTGGAGCGGCACAAACTTGATTGAGTCGGGAATCGACGGCGGCAACGAGGTTTATGACAGCCACGGGTTCCGGCAGGGCTTGTTCCAAACCCTTGATGGTTCGTCTCCGCAAGTCTGCAATCTGCGAGACATGGATTTCGGCGACGATGCCCATGCCACCACGATGTTCACGTATTCGCGAACGCACAATGGTGCCACTCTTACGATTTCGCCGTTCGATGCATCGATTGCGGGTGGGGAGACGGTTCTAGGGGGCGTCACGGCCTTTGCCCACTTCAAGGCATCGTACTTCGAGCTGTTCTTGACTGGGTATTCTGATTCCAATTTGGCGATTTCAGACGCAGCACTGTTCCTGCAAGCGCTTCAGACAGACACCAAGTAGAAAGCGACCATGCCCTGCCTGCCGGCGGGGTTTGGCGTGTCCATCATTGCCTGCTTGATGCAGGTTGCACGAAAAAGTCGCCGATCCGTCGGCGCAGCTCATCGCGCACCTTGCAAAAGGCGTCCAGGCGCTCCGCTTCTGAACCGTCCACTGCCGCAGGATCAGGCAGGCCCCAATGCACTCGCGTGGCTTGGCCGAGGAACACCGGACACTCCTCCTCGCCGCACAGGGTGATGACCGTGTCCACCTCGGCAGCCGGGATCTCTGCGACTGACTTTGCTCGGTGCCCAGAGATGTCTATGCCGATCTCCTTCAGCACCGCCATCGCTTCGACCCGCACGCTGGTCGGGCGCGAGCCGGCAGACCAGATCTTCGTTCCAGCTGGGGCTAGCGCGCGGGCGATTCCCCCGGCCATCTGGCTGCGAACCGAGTTGGCGAGGCAGAGGAAGAGTACGCCTTTCATGTCAGGACCCCTTTTGCGCGCAGCCAAGAGCAGCGCATCTTCCGTCTGGCCGCCGTCGCCTTCACGAGCCACGCCAGAAGTCTAGCAAACTCCCACCATTCAGCAGGTGCTACGAATAGTCAGGCCGCGCACGAACGTAGCCGGGATGTAAACTGTAGTATCCGCAAGTCGTGGCAGATTGACATAGCGGCCAGTTTTGGCAATGCTGCCAGCATGGACGCCCGGGTTCGCACCGCGGTCAAGGCCATGCGGCAACGGCTCGACATGCAGCAGCGCGATCTGGCCAAGGCCGTCGCTGTCAGCCGACAGACGCTCAGTTCGATCGAGGCGGGCGAGACGGTCCCTTCCACGCAGATTGCCCTGGCGTTGGCGCGAGAATTGCGTTGTCGGGTGGAAGATCTCTTCAGCCTGCGTGGCGACGGACAGGTGATTGAAGCCGAGTTCGTGCATGACGCCGGTCACGGTCCCGCCGATGCGCGCAAGACGCGGGTGTCGCTGGGTTGGGTTGGTGAGCGCTGGGTGGCTCGCTTGCTGGAAACCGACGAGGCTTTGGCACTGGGCACGCCGGCCGATGGAATCGCATCGCTGTCGAAAGAGAAAGGCCGGATCAAGGCGCGGGTCCATCCCCTGCGCGATCTGGAATCGCTGCATCGCAATCTTCTGGTTGCGGGCTGCGATCCCGCGCTCGGGTTGCTGGGGCGTCACCTGGAGGAGCGTTTCCACGGTCCTCGTTTGCACTGGATCGAGAAGGCCAGTCGGCCCGCGCTGGAAGAACTGGCGTTGGGGCGGGTGCACATGGCGGGGATGCATCTGCTGGGCGAGGGCGGTGTGGGCGAGAACGCAGTGGCCGTTCGTGAAAGATTTGGCAGCGAGTCGATGGTGCTGGTGACGTTGGCTTCCTGGGAACAAGGGTTCGCCAGTCGGCCCGGCCGAAAGTACAAGAGCGCGGCGGACGTGGAACGGAAAGGCACGCGCGTGATTGCGCGGGAAGCAGGCGCGGGCGCGCAAGAGTTGCTGGAAAGCCTGTTTCGCAAGGCGGGCCGCGCATTCAAGCATGTGGTGCCGGTGGCGGTGGCACGCGGGCATCGCGCGGTGGCGCAGATGGTGGCGATGGGCGTGGGCGACGTGGGCGTGGCCACTCGCTCGGCTGCGGCGAGTTTCGGTTTGCACTTCGAGCCACTGGCCGAGGCCCGCTTTGACCTGGTCTTCCCCGCGACTCTCGCCTCGGACAGCCGCGTGCAGGCGTTGCTCGATTGTTTGTCCAATGCGCGCTTTCGCCGGGACCTGGGTGGCATGACCGGCTATCGAACCGCCCGCACAGGAGAGGCTCTCACAGGCGTGCAGGCATGAACCGCCGCAAGGTCGTTCTCGCGGGCCTGGCTGCCGCGTGTTCAGTTGCGCCATTCTTCGCAGTGCGGGCGCGGGGCGGTGAAGCGCAAGAACTGGTGGTGTTTGCGGCCGCCTCGCTGCGCGAGGTTTTCCAGAGCGTCGCGCTCACTTTCGAGAAGCACCACCCAAACCTCAAGGTCCGTTTCAACTTTGCCGGCAGCCAGGATCTTCGCGTGCAGATCGAACAAGGCGCCAAGGTGGACGTGTTCGCCTCGGCCGACTGGAAGCACATGAAGCTTCTGGCAACCCAGAACCTGGTCAGCGAGCCCGCGGTGTTCGCGCGCAATCTGCCGGTCTTGGTCGTGCCCAAGAACAACCCGGCCCAGGTGCGCAGCTTTGCCGATCTGCCCAAGGTCACGCATCTGGTGATCGGCGCGCCCGAAGTGCCGATTGGGGCCTACACCGAAACCATTTTCGCGGGGGCAGAAAAGCTTTTCGGCAAAGCCTTCCACGAACAGATTCTGGCGCGGGTGCGCTCGCGCGAGCTGAACGTGCGCCAGGTGTTGACCAAGGTCGCACTGGGCGAGGCCGACGCTGGCATCGTGTACAAGACCGACGCGCTGACTATGCCCGACAAGGTCCAAGTCATCGAGATTCCCAGTGAGATCAACCTGGTGGCCGAGTATCCCATCGCCATCTTGAGCGCCGCGCCCCATTCCGACCTGGCGCGCGCGTTTGTGAAACTGGTCTTGTCCAAGGAAGGGCAGAAGGCCTTGGCCGCGGCGGGTTTCAGCAAAGTCGAGCCCAAAGGAGCGAAGTGAGGCAAAGCGTTCCGAGGAGTCGTCGTCTCTACGACACGGCCATGGTCGGGCTGGGCGGCATCTTGTTGCTCTTTATCGTGCTGCCCTTTGTGGCCCTGGTTCTCGACGGTGGGCCGGCGGCCATTCTGCGCGGCCTGGGCTGTTCTTTGACCTGGCCGGCGCTGCGCCTCAGCCTGGGTACGACTCTCATCTCAGTTGTCCTAGTGGTCGTGGGTGGTACGCCTTTGGCCTGGTGGCTGGCTCGCTCGCGCTGGCGCTCGGCGCGCTGGTTGGAGATCCTGTTGCAGCTGCCCGTGGTGATTCCTCCTGCGGTGGGTGGCATTGCGCTGCTGCTGGCCTTTGGTCGCCGCGGGCTGTTTGGTGGAGCCCTGGAGCGCCTGGGCTGGACACCCGCCTTCAGCGCCGTGGCGGTTGTCATGGCGCAGGTCTTCGTGTCGGCGCCGTTCTACTTGCAGGCTGCGGTGCAGGCTTTTGGCCGGTTGGACCCCAATTTGCTGGCCGTGGCGCGCAGCCTGGGCGCTTCGCCGCCGCGCCTACTCTTTCGCGTGGCCTTGCCGCTGGCTCGTCCCTGGCTGATCGGTGGAGCAGCCATGAGCTGGGCACGCGCGTTGGGGGAATTCGGTGCCACGTTGATGTTCGCGGGGAACATGACGGGAAAGACCCAGACCCTACCGCTTGCCATTTACACCGCATTGGAACTCGACATTCACACTGCGCAGGCCTTGTCGCTTTTGTTGGTTTCCTTTGCCTTTGCCCTCCTGCTCTTTCTCCGGCGCTTCAATCGCGATCCTGAAGTCGCGCGCAGATTGGCCACACAATGACCGGCGACTCAGTCGCGCAACTGTCGGTTGCGGTGGAAGCCGTGCTGGGAAGTTTCTCGCTGCAGGCTTCATTGGAGGTTGGGGGTGAGCCGCTGGCGTTGGTTGGCCCCAACGGATCGGGCAAGACCAGCCTGCTGTTGACCATCTTGGGCCTACGTCAGCCTGAGCGCGGCCGCATCGTGCTTTGCGACGAGGTTCTCTTCGACGCGGCCTTGGCCATCGATCGTCCCACGGAAGAGCGCCACCTGGCGTACTTGCCGCAAGATTTTGGATTGTTTCCCCACCTGAGTGCCGTCGAGAACGTCGTCTTTGCCCTGGCGTGCAGGTCACAGCGGGCGAGCGCACAGCAACGTCGCGACGAGGCCATGACATGGCTGGAGCGTTTCGGAATCGGCAAACTGGCGGATCGAAGCCTTGCGCAACTTTCCGGCGGTGAACGGCAGCGCATCGCACTGGCGCGGGCCTTGGCCTCGTCTCCCAAGGCGCTTTTGCTCGACGAGCCCACGGCATCTTTGGATGTCGAGGCACGCGTCGAGGTGCGCACGTTCTTGGCCGAATCCATTCGCTCGCTCGGCTTGCCCACTATCCTGGTCACGCACGACGCCAACGATGTCGAGGCGCTGGCCAGCCGCGTGGCGGTGCTTGAGAAAGGCCGGGTTGCCGGTTGCGGCTTGCTGGCCGACATCCGGCAGAATCCGCCGACTTCGTTTGCAGGCAAGCTGTTTGATTCGTCGAGAGTCTCGGGTGCCGGCGCAATGGCCGGCCCCTCTTGCATTGGAGATGCCTGTCACAACTGAAATAGGAGGTTCCAGCTATGCCAACGTGTTTCGTCTCTAGAATTCGGTCCGCTTCTGCCTGTTTGTTTTCACTGGGCATTGCGGCTGCGCTGTCAGGATGCGGCAGCTCATCGGTGACCAAACCTGCTGATGCCGGCCATGATGCACTGGCCGCAACTGACGTGTTGGCTGCCGCCGACACAGTCAACTCCAACCCGGGCCTGGATGCCGCCCAACCCGACGCTGCCGCAGACTTGGCGGTTGTTTCCGATGTGGTTTCCAATCCAGGATTGGACGCACCTGAAGCGGAGACTACAGGCGACACGAGGGTCGCGGTCGATGTGCCCAGCCCCAATGGGGGATTGGACGCGCCCGCGGCAGACGTCGCGGCGGACGGTGGCGGTGATGGTGGCGACAGCGGAGGCAGCGAGGCCGGCACGCTGGCGGAGGTTGGAGGCGGCGATGGAGGCCCGACGACCGCCTGTTCGTCGTTGGTGAATCCGCTCTACATAATGTCCGGCGACACGCAGGTGCCAGTGCTGAAGACCCTGGGCAAGGCCTTGCGG
>Ga0182021_10000847_pt1 | contig 34410 bp, 28 predicted proteins | sample 612E3MmetaG_FD_120493 | JGI IMG/M metagenome (GOLD analysis project Ga0182021, IMG submission 120493) | Permafrost microbial communities from Stordalen Mire, Sweden - 612E3M metaG (Illumina Assembly) | ecosystem: Environmental > Terrestrial > Soil > Wetlands > Permafrost | place: Sweden... | reverse complement strand
GCTCCTGCGCGGCAAGGTCTTCGTGGACCTCTTCCGGGCCGTCCGCCAGGGGCTGCGCGCCTCGGTGGAGAGCTACTCGATCAAGAAGCTGGAGCCGCTGTATGGGCTCGCGCGTGAGGAGGGCCTGCGCGACGCCGGTTCGAGCATCGTCGCCTTCGAGAGCTGGCTGGCCGATGCGGAGACCGGGACCGGTGGCCCGGCAGCGCGATCGCCGCAAACGGACGCGACGTTGCGCAGCATCGAGGCGTACAACCGCGACGACTGCGTCTCGAACTGGCGGCTGCGCGACTGGCTGGAGGAACGGCGCAACGAGCTGGCCGCGGGGATCGGCGAACCGCTGCCTCGCCCCGGACCAGCCGAGCCCGAGGCGCCGGAGAAGCTGTCCGACCATCTGGCCCAGGTCGCCGCCGTGGCGGTCCGCTTGTGCGCCGGCGTCCCGGAAGAGGAAGCGGATCGAACGCCGGAACAGCACGCGCGCTGGCTGCTGGCCCAGCTGCTGAGCTGGCATCGACGCGAAGAGAAGGCGTTCTGGTGGCGTTTCTTCCACCTGATGAACGACCTCACCGACGAGGATCGAATCGTCGAGCGGGAGCCGATCGGCGGGCTGACGCTGGTGGGATGCCTGGGGGCCGTGGCGCGCTCAAAGGTGTACCGGTATCGCTTCCCCGAGCAGGAGCACGCCATCGACGTCGGGACGGAGGCGTGCGACCCGGCCACGGGACGATCGCCGGGGAGCGTGGTGGCACTGGACGCGGCGGCGGGCACTCTGGATCTGCGGCGCGGGCCGAAGACGGACGGACCGCATCCCACTTCCCTCGTGCCGAGCGGGCACGTCGACACGGCGCCGCTCCGCGACAGCCTGCTGCGCATCGGCGAGTGGGTCGCGGAGCATGGCATGGATGGGCCGGGCGAGTACCGCGCCGCTCGGGAGCTGCTGCTCCGACTGGCGCCCGGGGTCCGGGGCGGGGAGCCGCTGTGCCGCCCGGACGAAGAGGCGCTCGACGCCGCGCTCCGGATCGTGCCGGCGCTCGACGGCGCCTGCCTGGCGGTCCAGGGCCCGCCCGGCTCCGGCAAGACGTACCTGGGCGCGGCCGCGATCGTGGAGCTGGTTCGGCGGGGGCAGAAGGTGGGCGTGACTGCCAACAGCCACAAGGTCATCGGCAATCTGCTGGATTCGGTCGCCGAGCGCGCCGCGGAACGCGGCGTGAAGGTGCGCATCGGCCAGAAGACGGACATGAGCGGGGACTGCGCCTCAGACGCCGCCGAGGCATTCGATAGCGCCGCCTCGCTGCTCGGGGCGATCGTCGCCGGCGAGCTGGACGTGGTCGGCGGCACGGCCTGGGTCTGGTCGCGGCCGGATTTCGCCGGGCTGCTGGACGTTCTCGTGGTGGACGAAGCCGGCCAGTTCTCGCTGGCCAACTCCATCGCGGTTTCGCCGGCGGCCCGGAACCTGATTCTGCTCGGCGACCCGCAGCAGCTCGATCAGCCGCTCCAGGGCACACATCCGCCCGGCGCCGAGGCGTCCGCTCTGGGCCACGTGTTGGGCCGGGAATCCACCATGCCCGGCGACCGCGGCCTCTTCCTCGCGCGTACCCGCCGGCTTCATCCGGATCTCTGCCGCTTCACCTCGGAGGTCTTCTACGAGGACCGGCTCAGTTCCGTGCCCGGCCTGGAGAAGCAGGATCTGGAGGCGCGCGGTGGCCGCTCCGGCGCAAAGCCGGGCGCGCCCGACGGCGCGCTCTCGGGCACGGGCGTGCGCTATGTGCCCTCGCGCCACGAAGGCAACACCAGCGAGTCGCCCGAAGAGGCGGAGCTGGTTGCCCGGCTGGTTCGAGGGCTGGTCGAGGGCGAGGCCGTCTGGACCGACAAGGACGGCGCGCGGCATCGGCTGGGCTGGGACGATGTCGTGATCGTCGCTCCGTACAACGCCCAGGTCGCGGAGATCGAGCGGCGGCTGCCGGAGGCCCGGGTCGGGACGGTGGACAAGTTCCAGGGCCAGGAAGCGCCGGTATCCATTTACTCGATGACCACGTCGGGGCCCGAAGAGGCGCCGCGGGGCATGGAGTTCCTGTACAGCCTCAACCGCCTCAACGTGGCCACCTCACGGGCTCGCTGCCTGGCGGCCGTGGTCGCAAGTCCGGCCCTGGTGAGGGTCCGCGCCCGCACTCCCCGCCAGATGCAGCTCGCCAACGCCCTTTGCCGCTTCCTGGAGCTGGCCGCGCTCTCAGTCGAGCGTCGCTGAGAGACGACAAGGCCTTTCGAGAACCTGACTCGTGGCCCGACGGAGCCGATCCTGACAGTTCCTAGGTCGGCCCCGTCGTCGGTCCGCCGCGCTCGGGCTACTCTATTTCGCGAACGGGCGCGTCCTGGTGTCGGACCCGCCGGCGAGAGGAGACATGAAGATGCAGTACCGCAGGCTCGGCAAGACCGGTCGGGACGTGAGCGCAATCGGCTTCGGCGCGTGGGCGATCGGCGCCGACTGGGGCAAGGTCGACGACGCGGACAGTCTTCGGGCGCTCCACGCGGCCGCCGATGCCGGCGTGACCCTCATAGACACGGCCGATGTCTATGGGGACGGTCGGAGCGAGCGGGTCATCGCTCGATTCCTGCGCGAGCGAAGCGGGGAGCGCTTCTTCGTCGCCACCAAGATGGGACGTCGCGTTCCGCTCGATATGGCCCGGTACACCCCCGAAGCCTTCCGCGCGTGGGTTGATCGAAGCCGCGACAACCTCGGCGTGGATCGCCTCGATCTGGTCCAGCTCCACTGCCTCCCGACGAGCATCTACTACAAGCCGGAGGTCTTCGCCGCCCTCGACGATCTGGTCACCGCCGGCGCGATCGCCAGCTACGGCGTCAGCGTCGAGCGAGTTGAGGAGGGGCTCAAGGCCATCGAGTACCCGGGCGTGGCCTCGGTCCAGATCATCTTCAACATGCTCCGCCAGCGGCCCGCCGACCACTTCCTGGCCGAGGCCAGGCGCCGCGACGTGGGGGTCCTGGCCCGAGTTCCGCTCGCTTCGGGCCTGCTGACGGGCAAGATGAGCAAGCAGACCGCGTTCGACGCATCCGACCACCGGCTGTTCAACCGCCACGGCGAGTCGTTCGACGTGGGCGAGACGTTCGCCGGCGTGGACTACGACACGGGATTGGCGTTCGTCGACGAATTGCGGGGCCTCGTGCCCGCCGGCGCCACGATGGTGCAGATGGCGCTGCGCTGGATCCTCATGTTCGACGGCGTGACGGCGGCGATCCCGGGCGCAAAGTCGGCTGAGCAGGCGAGGGCCAACGCGGCGGCAGCCGACCTGGGCGCTATCCCGCCGGCGACGCTCGAGCGGATCCGGGTCATGTACGAGGAGAGCATCAAGCCACTCGTCCACCAGCGCTGGTAGGCGGGCCGCCTCGCCCCGCTATGCCTTCGGCAGGCGCCCGTAGAGCTCGCGGTAGGTGGCGGAAATGCCGGCGTAGAGCTTGACGTTGACCGGGTCTGGCTCCATCAGGCGGGTGTCGGCAGGCAGCGGCGGGACTCCGTTCACTGTCGAAGGGATGACGCCGCCGGCAACGGCGCCGAGCAACGCGGCGCCCCGAGCCGATCCGTGCTCCGTGGCGCCGAGGGCGACGGGGAGATTCAGCACGTCGGCGATGATCTGCTGCCACAGTCGATTGACGCCGCCGCCCGCGACCACGCCCGAAGTCGGCGCAACCCCGACGCCGCGCATGAGGTCGAGGCCCTCGGCCAGGGCAAACGCCACTCCCTCCAGAACCGCCCGCGTCAGTTCCGGGGCGCCGTGGCTGATCCGCATCCCGACCATCGCGCCTCGCGCGGCCGGATCGAAATGGGGAGTCCGTTCGCCGCGCAGGTACGGCACGAAGATCAGGCCGTCGCTCCCGGCCGGGACCCGGGCGGCCGCCGCCAGCAGCTCCCGGCTGCCGTTGGGGTCGTCGGGGCGGAGCAGGCGAACGACCCAATCGAGCGAGGCCGCGGCCGAGAGGATTGCCGCCATCACGCACCACTGGCCGGGGACCACGTGGGCCAGACCGTGGAGCCGCCCCTCGGGGTCAATGTGCGGCTCCGCCACGGGCGCGAGGACCTGGCCGCCCGTGCCCAGGGAGATCAGCACGGTGCCCTTCGCGTCCTCCTCGCGGGCCATTCCCAGGCCGAGTGCCGCCGCCGGGGCATCGGCTCCGCCCACCGCAACCGCTATCCCGGCCGGCAGACCGAGCGACCTGGCGGCGTCCTCGCGCAGGGACCCGGCCCTCGTCTCCGATTCCATGATCGGCGGCAGCAGCCCGGCATCGATCCCCAGCTTCTGACAGATGTCCGGCGCCCAGGTCCGAGCCTTGAGGTCGAACAGGAGCGTCGCCGAGGCATCGGAGACGTCGCTTGCCACCTCGCCGGTCAGACGCGCCCGCAAGGCATCCTTGGGCTGCACGATCCAACGCGTGCGGGCGAAGATCTCCGGCTCGTGGGTGGCGACCCACATGATCTTGGGTGCCGTGAAGCTGACGTTCGAGCGGTTGCCGGTTCGGGCGACCAGTTCGTGGCGTGGAATTCGCTGCTCTATCTCGGCCGCCTCGGCCTCGGCCCGACCGTCCGACCACATCAGCGCGGATCGAATCGGCACGCCGGCGGCGTCGAGGAAGACGGCGCTGTGCATCTGGCCGGTGAGGCCGAGGGCTACCACGTCCGCGCCGCGCATGCTCGGGCGCGACAGCATCTCGGACATCGCAAGTCGCAGCGCATCCCACCATCGATCCGGGTTCTGCTCCGCGTAGCCGGGCTGACGGGATTCCGTGGCGTACGAGGCCATCGTCACCCCGAGCGCATTGCCCTCTTCGTCCAGGGAGAGCAACTTGACCCGCGACGACCCAAGATCGATCCCGACCGAGACGCGCACCGATACCTCCGCACTGGTCCCCACGACCGCCTACTTGTCAGGTGCTAGGTTACCGCCGGGCGCGCCATCGAGCGGCGCATGCAAGGTGTCGAATCGGTACGCGCCGGCCCCGCGGACCCGACAGCCGACCTGGCGGGGCCCGCCCGCTCAACAAGTGTCGCGCGGCGGCAACGGCCCGGCTTACCGATCGGTGCACGGCCGGCCGATCCGGGTTCAGGAACGCTGGAAGTACGCGGCTACCTCCCAGGGCGTGACCTGGCGCCGATAGGCCTCCCATTCGAGCGACTTGGCCGAACGGAATAGCTCGAGCAGTTCGCTCCCGAGCGCGGAAATGATCACGTCGTCGTCCTCGAGCGCGGCCAGAGCCTCGCCCAGCGAGGCCGGCAGCGGCCTGGTCAGGCTGTGGCCGCCGCCGAAGCCGTGCTCGATCTCCTCGAGCGGCGGCCCGAGCTCGAGGCCCCGGTCCAGGCCGTCCAGGCCGGCGGCGAGCATGGCCATATATGCCAGGTACGGGTTGCAGCTGGGATCGGGGAGGCGCAGCTCCAGGCGCGTCTCGAAGACCTCCGCCGGCGGATCGTCCTGGCGTACCTGGGCAGGCACGCGGATCAAGGCGGAGCGGCTATGGCGTCCCCAGCTGCCGGCGACCGGGGCTTCGTATCCCGGCACGAGTCGTTTGTACGAGTTGACCAGCGGAGCGACCAGCGCGCACAGCCCCGGGGCGTGCTCCAGCTGGCCCGCGGCGAACGCCCGGGCGACGGACGACAGGCCGTAGTCCGCCGTCGGATCGTCGAAGACGCTGCGCCCCGCACGATCGACGAGGACCTGGTGGGTGTGCATTCCAGAGCCCGCGGCGTCGGCCAGTGGCTTGGGCATGAACGTGGCCTGCATGCCGCGTTCGCGAGCCAGCTCCTTGACCGTGGGTTTGAGCGTCGTAACCGTATCCGCGGAAACCAGGGCCGGCAGCATCGGCAGGTCCAGCTCGAACTGCCCGCTCGCGACCTCGTGATGGCTCGACTCGATGTGGATCCCCATAGCCTCCAGGCTGGCCACGATCTCGAGCTCGACCTGGCGAGATCGCCCGCGGGCCCGCTCGAAGTAGCTGCTCGGGTCGTCGGGAAGGGGCTCGACCCCGTCGCCGAGAGGGAAGAGGAAGAACTCGATCTCGGGCGCCACCAGGTAATTGAGCCCGGCCGACTCGGCCTGCTCCAGCAGCGAGCGGAGCACCGCCCGGCCGTCGCCGGGATACGGCTCGCCGGTGGGCGTGACGACCTCGCAGATCAACCTGGCGCAGGGCACTCCAGCCGCCGGTTCCAGGATCGAGAACGTGGACGGGTCGGGGCGCAGATACATGTCCGACTCGACCTCGCGAGCCAGTCCCTCCACGGCCGATCCGTCGAACCACTCACCCGCCGAAAGGATGTGGGCCAGGCGTCGGGCCGGGACCGCCACGGTCTTGACGGCGCCCGTGACGTCAGCGAACTGGAGCTCGATCTGCTCGACTCGGGCATCTTTGGCGGCGGCGACAAGTCGATCGACAGTTCGGCGGTCCAGGTCGTTCAGTCCGCCGTTGCCGTCTTCGGTCGGACCGGCATCGTCGGCCGCGGCTCCCGCGCTGCCTCCGTTCGAGCGGCGCGCCGAGGGTGCTCCCTCGTGTGGCGTGGGTCCGGTTCTGTCGGGCATTTCGTTCCTCCCGCGCGGTCGTGGGCCGTTCGCGCGGCTATGCGTGGGCATGGACGAGAAGATAGGCGATCAGGACGAACAGGATGCTGGCGGCGAGAAACCCTGCGCTGATCCCGAACACGAGCAGAATCAACTTCTGATCGGACGCGCGGGAGACAGGCGCCTCGTCGCCGAAGATGAATTGCGATAACGGCAGGTCCCGCCAGTGATCGAGATCGCTCTCCAGCGAGGCCGCGTCCTCGTAGCGCTCGTCGGGAATCTTGCGCAGACACTTGCGCACGATGCCCTCGATCGGTGGCGGAACCGCGGCGTTGAGCTCGTGGAGCGCCGGGACCGGCGCGTTCAGGTGCTGGCTCATGACCGACAGGGCGTTGTCGCCTTCCCAGGGAACGCGTCCGGCCAGCATCTCGAAGAGCATGACGCCCATGGCGTAGACGTCGGTCCTGGCATCGCCGCGCTTGCCCTGGATCTGTTCGGGCGACATGTAGTCGGGCGTGCCCAGGGCGGTCGAGAACCAACGCCACGTGAGCCTGCGAGCTCCGGCCATCAGGGCCACGCCGAAATCGGTAACCACCAGCCGCCCGTCCGGAGTCACGAGCACGTTCTCGGGCTTGAGGTCGCGATGGAAGACCCCTTGCGAATGAGCGTAGCCCATCGCCGCCGCCAGCTGGCGGCCGAAGTCGACCGCCTGGTCGACCGACAGGCGCTTCTCTCGATTCATGTACGCGCGCAGGGTCTCGCCGTCGACGTATTCCATGACCATGTAGGGCCGGCTGCGGTCGTCGGTGAACTCGAGCGAGCGCTGGATGCCGGGGTGATGGAGGTGGCGGGAGATGTCGAGCTCGCGCCGGAAGCGGTCGAAGGTCGAGACGTCGCCCATGATCGACTCGTGTGGGCACTTCAGCACGACCTGGCGGCCTTTTGGGTCCTCCGCCAGGAAGACGTCGCTGAAGGCACCCGAGCCGATCGCCTTGACGATCGTGAATTGGTCCAGTTTCGCGCCCGGCTGCATGTCAGTCGTGGTCACGAGAACAACCTCCGCCATCCCTGCGGCGCTTCGGGCCGCTGCCCGGCCTCGCGCACGCGGACGGCCATGGCTGTCGCATTATCGTCGCCGCCGCGGTCCAGAGCCAGCTTCACCAGCTGTGCGCATGCGTCGGCGGGCGAGTGGGCCAGCGCTTCCACGATCTCGCTCGCGGTCACGTTGCTCCACAGACCGTCCGAACAGAGCAGGAACGCGTCATCCGCATCGAGACGTTCCGTACGGATGTCGACTCGGACGGTGATGTCGCCTCCGACCGATAGCGTCAGGGCGTAGCGGGCGGGGTGGTCGATGGCCTGCTCCGGAGTGATGATGTGCATCCGGAGCAGCTCCATGACCTGGCTGTGGTCAGCGGTCAGGACCTCGAGCTCGCCGTGATGACGACGGTAGACGCGGCTGTCGCCGACGTGCGCGAGGTGCGCTTCTCCCGGTGTGATGGCCAGGGCGCTGAGCGTGGATTGCATCTTCCGGCCCCCGTGGCCTCCGATGGCGGCGTCGAAGATCGCCTGATTGGCCCGATTGAAGGCAGCCCGCATGGTGCTCGTGAGGCGCCCGTTGCCGGCCCCGTTCTTCTGGGTGTGGTCGAGGCAGGCCTCGATCGCGAGACCCGATGCCACCTCTCCGCCGCCGTATCCGCCGAGACCGTCCGCCACGGCGAACACCAGGCCCATCTCCGAGGTTGCGACCGCCTGTTCGATGGCATACTCCTGCGCCGGCGTGACGAAGGAAGTGTCGCCGTCGAGCGCGGCCCAACCCAGCCGGTCCTCGTTGTGGTCCCGGACGTGACCGTTGACGGACAGGCCCGCGTACTCGACGGCCAGCGCCGCGGTCACGGCTTGCATCTGTCTGGCGACGAAGCTGACATCGGGTTCGACTTCCTGCTTGAGATTGGTCGAAACCGCGCCTGGCAGTCACCTGCCGACGGCGCGGTCTCGAACGTGCGAACGGAGACTGTTACCTCTCCGGGACCACCACCGGAGGTTTGACGAGGAGGCTCTTCTTGGTCGCGGCCGAGTTGAAGATGAGCCAGACGGCGCCGACCACGATCCAGATGACAACCGCGCCGAGGGCGATCAGCGTGTCGGTCTGGGTCGACCCGCCGGCCGAGACGCTCATGAGGACGACTCCGGCGAGCATGCCGACGTTGGCCACCAGCCCCGCCACCGGGACGATCACGTGTTTGACGATGTTCCTCTTGTGCCTTCCCCCAAAGGCGAACAGGACCAGCGCGTTGGTCATGCCGTAGACCAGGAATGTCCCAGTGTTGGACGCCAGGGTGATCTGGAGCAGGTTGTCGGCCGAGAGAACGGCGTATCCGCCCAGGACCGCCGAGATGATCGCCAGGGCGATCACGCCGTAGTGCGGAGTCGCGTGGCGGAAGTGGAGCATGCCCAGCAGAGCCGGGACTTCCCTGTCGCGGCCCATCACGTACGTGATGCGGACGCCGGTATTGAGGCAGGCCAGCGTAGTGCCGATGAGCGCGATCAGGACGCTCAGCGCGAGGATCAGAACGAGGGCCACGCCGGTGCCGCCCAGCATCTGGTCGCCGATGAAGCGGATCATGTCGCCGATCGGGGCAGATGAGGCGGCCGCGGCCGCGTAGCCGCCGACGCTCTTGCCGGTCGCGTCGGTCGCGACGATGCTGCTATTCACGAGGAAGTTAGCCGAAACGTACTCGATGACGTAGGCGACGGCGCCCTGGATGGCGAGGGAGAGTAGAACGGCTCGCCTGACGTCTCGTTTGGGGTTGATCGCCTCGGCGCCGAGAGCTGTGACCGACTCGAACCCGACGAGTAGCAGGATGGCGATGGTGCCCTGGAACAGCACGTTGGTGAAGTTGTGCGGCAGGACGACCGAAGCCACGTTGTCATGGGCGTAAGCGAGGTCGGGATGTGTGAGTCGGAACGCGATTGCCAGGATGGAGAACCCGACGAGAGCGGTTAGCTGAATGGCGTTGATGATGACCGCGGTCATCGTTGAGCCGGAGATACCGCGATATGCGATCAACCCGACCAGGGCCGAGAAGACGAACGCCGCCCCAACCTCCGCCGGCTGATTCAACGTCACGCCGAACAGACTCATGATATATACACACAGGATCGCGGTGAACCCGACCATGATGCCCGGGTAGATCCAGTAGTAAAGATGTGAGACCCAACCCACGACGAACTTGGCCAGCCGGGCGAACTTGTAGTGGATCGCCTCCTCCTTCTCGAGGAAGGCAGCTTCGGCGAAGTAATATGAGGATCCGGCGCCGGCCTCCGGGTAGATATTCGACAGCTCGGCATATGAGAGCGCCGTCAGGAACGCGAGAATCAGAACGAACAGCAGTCCCGGGACCATGTCCATGGCGGTCGTGATACCGCCGTTCTGCTGAACGACCTGGGCCTGAAACGTGGTCCAGAGAAACGCGCCGGGCGCAATCAGCGCCATGGCGTTGATCGTCAGCCCGGTCATCGTCAGGGTGCGCTTCATTTCGGTGCCTGGCGCGGCGGCCATCGTGTCCTCCAATAGGCACACGGCGTAACCTGCGCCGGTCACGAGTCGACCGGTGGCTGCCGTGCCTGGGGCAAGAATGGGCGACCGGGCCGCGAGATTCAGTATTGCGTCAGTGCCGCTTAGGCGGCGGGCGGGTTGCCTTATAGGCCGTCGCAGGTTGTGGCGCGGTTGCGGGCAGAGTGCGAAATCCGCTCGAAATCGAGCTACCGGGGAATCTGCAGCGTCAGGCTGCCAGGTCGCGCCTCTCGAAGGCGACGACGGCGAGGGCCAGGAATAGCGCGGCTACGGCTGCCAGGACGGCCGCGTCGCCCATGTTCAGCCCGTTCCGAAGCGGGTCGTCACCCATGTAGTAGCGGAAGAATGAGAGCGGCCGGATCGCCCCCAGGCCGTCCACGACGGAACTGAGCGCGTCGACCAGGTACATCGCCACCATCAACGCCACGGTCAGGCCGATGGCGGCGCCGCGGTTGCCGGTGGCGGCCGAGATCGCCAGGGCGATATCTCCAAACGCCAGGCCCAGCAGCACGAGCATGACCAGCGCCGCGCCGAGCAGATCCGGCGGCAGAGGACTCGCGCTGATGGCGGCGCCGCCGATCGCAAAGACCCACAGCACGACAACCGCCACCACACTGGCCAGCACGACGGCCAGCCACTTCTCCAGGACGACACGGCGGCGCGACACGGGATATGACAGAAGTATGTCGATGGTGCCGCGCGATTCCTCGCCCGCGGTGAAACCGCTGGCCGTTCCGGCTGCGAATGCAACCAGAGCGGCGGGCAGGATCATCGAGAACAGCTCTATGTGAAGGAAGCCGATGAGAGTGCTGGCATCGCCCATGCTCGCCCCCAGCAGTTTCGCCGCCGGCCCCATCTTCTCGAGCATCGAATTCAGATCGAATAGCTTTGAATAAGTGGGAAACAGAATGGCAAAATAGCCGGTCATTGCCCCACAACCGAGGCTCACCCAGAACGTGGGCCAGCGCAAATCTCGCACGGTCTTGGTGAAGACGTTACGCAGCAACATGGCCGGCCTCCCCGGCCGCGGTCTTGTCGGCCGCTTCGCCGGATCCGTAGTAGGCCATGAATATCTCTTCGAGGCTCGTGTCGATGCTCCGTATGTTGTGGACCTCGAAACGGGCAGCCGCCTTGATCAACGTGTCGACGCTTCCCATGACCGTGCAACGCAGCGTGCCGTCGGTTACGGCGAGGTCGCGCACGCCGGGCAAGTTGGAAAAGGTTGCCGCGTCGACTGGTCCCCCGAAGTCGATCTCGAGCCGGTGCAACGCCCGAGCCTTGAGGTCCGCGATCGTTTCAACGGCCAGCAGCTTGCCCTCGCGGATGATGCCGACGCGATCGCACAGGTGCTCCACCTCGGGCAGCTGGTGCGACGAGATGAAGACGGTCCGGCCGCCGCTACGGGCCTCCTCACACAGGCGCTCGAATTCGAGCTGCACGAACGGGTCCAGGCCGGCCGTCGGCTCGTCCAGCATCAGCAGCTCCGGGCGGATCATGAACGCGGCGACCAGCCCGACCTTCTGCTTGTTGCCGCGCGAGAGCGTCTTGATTCTCTTGAACGGATCGAGCTCGAGCCGTTCGATCAGGCTGTCGCGGTAGGCCGCGTCCACGTGACCGTGCAGGTTGCCCAGGTAGGTCAGCAGCTGCCGGCCGGTCAGCTCGCTGTAGAGCGACAGCTCGCCCGGCACGTAGCTGATCCGCCGGTCGATGGCGAGCCGGTCCCGATGGATGTCGAGGCCCAGGACCCACGCCTCTCCGCTGCTTGGCCGGATCAGGTCCAGCAGCAGCCTGATCATCGTCGACTTGCCGGCGCCGTTGGGGCCCAGGAAGCCGAAGATCTGGCCTGCCTCGACGACCAGATCGACGTCGACGATGCCGCGCGAACGGCCGTAGCTCTTGGTCAGACCTCGGGTCTCGATCGCGGCCGTCATGCGCGGGAAACTCCTTTCGGGCAATCGAACGCTCTTCCTCGCGGCGTTCGAACAGCTGAGGCGCTCACGCCCGGCGAAGTCTAGAACTTTGGCGCGTCCCGGCTGAGCTCCCGGGCCCTGTCGCCGCAGGACAGCACCCTCAGCGATGCCACGCAGCTGGGTAGACTGCGCTGAGCCTGGCCTGAGCCGGGACCGTGACCCTTGAGGAGCGAGCCAAACATGACGACGATTACCGGGGCGCCGTTCGGCACGGTCGCCGGCAGGGCGGTGGACCTCTACACACTGGCCGGCGATGACGGCGCCACGGTCAAGATCTCGACCTACGGCGGCATCGTCACCTCCTGGATCGCGCCCGACAGGACCAGCCGGCAGGCCGACATCGTCCTCGGCTTCAATGACCTTGCCGGCTATACGAGCGAGAAGTACCTGAAGTCCGGCCCCTACTTCGGCGCGATCATCGGCCGCTACGCCAACCGGATCGCCGCCGCCAGGTTCAACCTGGATGGCGTCGAGCACAAGCTCGCGGTCAACAGCGGCGCGAACAGCCTGCATGGCGGGCGCAGGGGCTTCGACAAGCAGGTCTGGCAGGGCAGGCCCTCGGTCGCCGGCGTGGATGCGGCCCTGGAGCTGACCTACGTGAGCGCCGACGGCGAGGAGGGCTTCCCCGGGCAGCTCTCGGCCAGGGTCGTCTACACGCTGTCCCCGGGCAACGTTCTGCGCCTCGAATACTCGGCCACCACGGACAAGACCACCGTCGTCAACTTCACCAACCACTCCTACTTCAACCTGGCCGGCGAGGGCAGCGGCGACGTCCTGGGCACCGAGGTCCAGATCGCAGCCGGCAGGTTCACGCCCGTGGACGCGAACCTGATCCCGACGGGCGAGCTGCGAGACGTGACCGGCACGCCGTTCGATTTCCGCACGGCGACGGCCATCGGGGCCCGGGTCAACAAGGCCGACGAGCAACTCGAGCTCGGGGACGGGTACGACCACAACTGGGTCGTCGATCGCGGCTCGGAGAAGGGCCTTGTTCCGGCCGCGACCGCGTACGAGCCGCGGAGCGGGCGTCTGCTGGAAGTCTTGACGACCGAGCCCGGGATCCAGCTCTACACCGGCAATCACCTCGATGGAACCTTCGTCGGCAAGGCGGGCAAGCCCTACACGCGACGCAGCGCCTTCTGCCTCGAGACGGAGCACTATCCGGACTCTCCAAACAAGCCCGGCTTCCCGAGCGTGACCCTCGAGCCGGGCGAAACCTACTCGACCACGACCGTCTTCCGGCTCTCGGTAAGGTAGGGCAAACCAGCCTTCGGCATGGTCGGTGCCGACGGCTCCGTCGGTGGCTACTCGGCCGGCCGGTGCGGGCGCCGACCTTGAACGCCCGAACGGTCAGACGGCCTGAACGTCAAAAATGGAAAGCAGCTCCTGGAACTGGTCTCGGACGGTGGCCGCCCGTTCACGATCTGGCGCGCCCGGTCGAGAGTGGTGCTGGTCAGTACTTCCACGGGAAAGGTTTCGGCGCGGCCGCCTCCGGCTTGAACTGGGTTTTGTCGTTCCGTGGGGGCAAAACGCCGAACGCATCGTCGCCGCGGCATCGCACCGGCGCGAACTCGGCCGGTTGCTCGCCGGTTATCATGGGCCCTCGACTCCATTGGGGGAACAGAGTATCTATGGCCCTGATAGAGACTTCGAGTCTCACGAAGGACTACGGGACGGTCAAGGCCCTTGATCGCCTGGACCTTCAAGTGGAACCCGGGATCATCGGTCTGGTCGGAGCCAACGGCGCCGGCAAGAGCACGCTGATCAAGATCCTGCTCGGCCTGATCCCGCCGTCGAGCGGCCGGGCCTCCGTCCTCGGGCTGGACGTGGTGGCCGACACGCACGAGATCCGCAAGGTCGTGGGCTACATGCCCGAGCACGACTGCCTCCCGCCCGATGTCGGCGCCACCGAGTTCGTGACCCACATGGCCCGCATCTCCGGCCTGCCCCGCACCGCCGCCCGCGAACGAACGGCCGAGGTGCTGCGGCACGTCGGGCTCTACGAGGAGCGCTACCGCCAGATCGGCGGCTACTCGACCGGCATGAAGCAGCGGGTCAAGCTCGCCCAGGCCCTCGCCCACGACCCCAAGCTGCTGCTGCTCGACGAGCCGACCAACGGCCTGGATCCCACCGGCCGCGAAGAGATGCTGGACCTTATCAAGCGCACCGGCACCGATTTCGGCATCTCGGTCGTGGTGGCCTCCCATCTGCTGGGCGAGATCGAGCAGGTCTGCACGTTCCTTCTCGCGATCGATGCCGGTCATCTCCTGAAGGCCGCCCCGATCGCCACTTTCACCCAGCGCACGCCGGTCGTGGCGGTTGAAGTGGAAGAAGGCGCGGACCGGCTGACGGCGGCCCTGACCGGCCGCGGCTTCAAGGCCAGGCAGGAAGAGCAGTGCGTCCTCCTCGTCCTGGAAAGCGAAGCCCTGTACGACGCGGTCCGCGACACGGTCGCCGATCTTGGGCTGCCGCTGGTTCGAGTCCAGCAGGAGCGACGTCGGCTCGAGGACATCTTCCGGGAGCCCGAGCAAGGGCCGGCGCCGGCCGCGGGAGGTGTCCAGTGAGCGCCGGCAACCGCCTGACCGCCAGCTCGGCCGCGGGCAGCATCTACGACCTCGGCTACCGTCACTACGAGGGCAAACGCCGCGGCCGCTTGTACGCGGCCTGGTCTCTCTACGTCGAGAGCCTGCGAGGCATCTGGGGCTTCGGGCGCCCGATGAGCGCCAAGGCGGCGCCGTTCATCCTTGCCGGCCTGTATTCCTTCTTTGCGTTCCTGCAGCTCGCATTCGCCTCCACGTTGGCGAACGCGATCAGCAGCGGCCAGCAGGTACAGCTGTTCACGTACGCCAGCTACTTCACCCAGTTCGGCCTCCTGCTCATCCTCTTCTGCGTGGCCCAGGCCCCCGAGGTCGTCTGCCGGGACCAGCGATACCAGGTTCTATCGCTCTACTTCACCCGGGCGATGGGTCGCCCCGACTACGCCCTGGCCCGGCTCGCGTCCCTCGCGACGGCGCTGTTCCTGGCTCTCATCGTGCCGATGATCGCCCTCTTCATCGGCGACGTGCTGATGAAGCCGGACACGATCGGCGCCATCGGCGACGAGTTGCCGAGGGCCCTGCCGGCCATACCGGCCTGTCTCCTGATCGCGGCCAGCATGGCCTCCATCTCGCTGGCGCTGTCGTCCTACTCGCCGCGACGCGCCTACTCGGCCATTGGACTGATCGCCTACTTCCTGCTCATGGAAGCGGTCCCGGCCATCATCTACGCCGTCGCCCAGCACGGCGGCTGGACTTCGGGCGACAAGCTCGTGCTCCTGACGCCGATCACATCGCTCACCGGAGCCAGTGACTGGTTCTTCGGCCAGACGCTGACCTCCGACTTCCCAGCGACCCTCGGCCCTGACGCGTATGTCCTGGCCTGCCTTGTGAGCGTGGCCGCGTTCACGGCGATCCTGCTCTTCCGCTATCGGAGGATCGCGGCATGACGGCGCAGACTCCTCCGGTCGGCGACCAGGTCGCGGCTCCCGCGATCGAGCTGGCCCACGCCGCGCGCTGGTACGGCAACGTCGTTGCCGTGAACGATGTGAGCTTCAGTCTCGGGGCGGGGGTCACGGGCTTGCTCGGTCCCAACGGCGCGGGCAAGACCACCCTGCTTCACATGCTCGCCGGCTTCCTGGCGCCGTCAGCCGGCATTGTCCACGTCCTGGGCCGGAGCCCTAATCGGGACCCTTCGGTGTACCGCCAGATCGGGCTCGTTCCGGAGCGGGAGTCGGTCTACGCGTTCCTCACGGGCTATGAATACGTGCGTCTCAACGCCCGCCTGCAGGGCATGCGCAACGCCGATTCCGCCGCTCGCGCGGCCATTGCCCGGGTTGGCCTGGAGGATGCCGCGGACCGCGCCATCGGCACCTACTCCAAGGGCATGCGCCAGCGAGCCAAGGTTGCGGGCGCGCTCGTCCACGATCCTCAGGTGCTGCTGCTGGACGAACCCTTCAACGGCATGGACCCGCGCCAGCGCCTGGCGATGATGGACCTGCTGGTCGAGATGGCCGGTGCGGGCCGGACGATCCTGTTCTCATCGCACATCCTCGAGGAGGTCGAGAGAATCGGGACCGAGATTCTGGTGCTGGTGGCGGGCCGGCTCGCGGCCTCGGGCGACTTCCGCGCCATCCGGGCCTTGATGACCGATCGGCCGCATACGATCACGATCCGTTCGAGCGACGATCGCAGGCTGGCCACGACTCTCATGGCCGATCCGGCCGTCTTCGCTGTGGAATTGAAGGACAACGCCGTGTCGGTCCAGACCGCCCATCTCTCCGCGTTCCGCCGGATTATCGCCGGCGCCAGCCGGACTGCCGGCGTGCGCCTGACCGAGGTCGTGCCAGCCGACGAGTCGCTGGAGAGCGTGTTCGACTACCTGGTGCGCCGATGAGCGGAACTCCGATGACCGGATCCTCGAGGACCGGATCCCTAGCCGCATTCCCGGACATCGTTTGGCTCACCTTCCGCCAGCAGCTGGGGCGGCGACGGACAGTCCTCCTCGTGCTTCTCGCCGCGCTGCCGCCGCTGCTCGCCCTGATCTACCGTGCCTTCGGACAGGTGGACGTGAGGAGCTTCACGGACAACGTCTTCGATCTGGTGTCCTTGACGATCGTGCTGCCCCTGGCCACGGTGCTCTTCGGAAGCGGCGCGTTTGGCGCCGAGAACGACGAGGGCACCATCGTCTACCTGCTCGCCAAGCCGATCTCGCGGTGGGTGATCGTGTCGGCCAAGGCCTTTTCAGCCGTGTCGCTTTCGCTCGTTCTAACGGTCGCCTCCGTCCTGGTTGCCGGTGTCATCGAGCTGCTGCCGGCAGGCGCGGACGGCGCGTCGGCCACCGAGGCGTATGTCGCGGCGATGGTCGTCGGCTCGCTCTGCTACTCGATCCTCTTCCTTGCCCTGAGCCTGTTCACTCGTAGGGCGCTCGTGATCGGCATCGGTTACTCGCTGGTCTGGGAGGGCGCGCTCTCGTCACTCCTGCCCGGCATCGCCAACCTCTCGGTGCGGCAGTACGCCCTCGGCGCCGCCGATGGCTTCTTCCAGCTTCACGAGCAGGCCGCACGACTCTCGCCGACCACCGCTCTGACCCTGTCGGCGATCCTGATCGTGGTCGCGTTCGGGCTGGCCACGTGGCGCCTGATGCGCTTCGAGATGTCGGGCTCGACCGATTGATCCCGAAGGAGTTGCCCACGTGAGCCTGCGCCTGCAGCTGGTCGCTTTCGGCTGTCGAGCCTGGCTCGATTCGCGTCCCGCTCGGCGGATTGCCGCGGCAGCCACCGGGATCGGCGTCGTCCTGGCCGCGGTCCTGCCCGACGCGATCGCCAACGTGGGGTTGCTCCAGGCCATGACGGCGACGCTCGCCGTCCTCGTCGTCGTGCTCGCTCTCACAGTCAGGTGGCCGCGTCCCGGGCTGACGGAGATCGGCCTGGTCCTGCTGGTCGCCGCCAGCCTCTGGCCCCGGATCGCGCACCTTGAGCCGGGCGTCCCCGGAGCGTTGCTATTCATTCTTGTGACGTACGGAATCGGGCGGCTGAGCGGCCTGTCGCCTCGGACGCTGGCTCTGGTGCTGCTCGTGGCCGGGGCGATCATGGGGGCGATCGCGATCTCGGAGGCCGTTCCGAAGCTCTCCTGGCTGGCCACGTTCCACCCGATGCACAATGGCGTGTTGGTCAAGTCGACGCGACCGGCGGGGCTCTTCGACAACCCGAACACATTCGGCGGCTACGAAGCGATGACTGTCGTTTTGGCGGCCGCGGTCGGGCTGCCGTTGGGCTGGGGGAAAGCCTGGGCGGCTCACGTCAGGTCGGCGGTGCTGCTCGGCGCGGCGGCCCTGTGCCTGGTCGGGCTCGGCCTGAGCTCGAGCCGGGAGTCCATGCTCGGGATCCTCGCCGGCATGGCCATGCTGGTGGTGGTCCCCAGGAAGGGCTTCTGGGAGCGGGCGCGGTCGCTCCTGCCCTATGCGATCGCGGCAGCCGTAGCCGTGGCCGTGGTTCTTTGGGTGCCGACCATCGGCCGTTCGAGCGGGACGGGCCGCTTCAACCCGACGACCGTGTCGTCCGACAGCACCTTGATGGCCAGGGTGGCTTCGTGGCGCCTCGCCGTATCCCTCATCCGTCAGGCGCCACTGCTCGGATACGGCGCCACGATACCGATGCGGTCGGTGGACAATGTCTATCTCGAATGGATTCTGGGCGGTGGCATCGTGGGGCTGGGCATCTGGCTGGCCGCGGCAGTCACGGTGGTTCCTCGCGCGGCCTGGTCCCTGATCGTCACCCTGCTTGTTATCGGCGCCTTCGCCAACCCGTTCGCGGTGGGACCGGAGCTGGCCATTCTGCTCATCTCGTGCGGCGCAATTGCGTCGCAACCGCCGGTGACGACAACCGCCGCGACGGCCGAGGCTGCGGCCGATGAACCGGCCGGCGCCTATTCGGCGACGGGCAAGCCCAGGATGTTGAAGCCGCCGTCGACGTAGATCGTCTCGCCCGTCGTCTGGCCCGAGAGTGAGCTGGCCAGGTAGACCGCCGTCCCGCCCACGTCCTCGATGGTGATGTGCGAGCGCAGCGGTGTGACCTCCGCGAAGCTTCCGTACATCGTCCGAAAGCCCGCGATGCCGTGGGCGGACAGGGTGCGGACCGGTCCGGCGCTGATGGCGTTGACGCGTATCCCGCTCGGGCCGAGGTCGGCCGCCAGGTATCGGGTGGAGGCTTCGAGCGCCGCTTTGGCCACGCCCATGACGTTGTAGTGGGGCACGACCTTCTCGGCGCCGTAGTAGGTCATGGTCATGATCGACGAGCCGGGCTTCATGTACGGCCGGGCCTCGCGGGCCATGGCGATGAGGGAGTAGACGCTGATGTCGAAGGCGGTGTGGAAGCCGTCGCGGCTGGTGTCGGCGAAGTGGCCGGCCAGGTCTTCCTTCTCGGCGTAGGCGACGGCGTGGACGAGGATGTCGAGATTGCCTTCCCTGGCGTGCCAGCGCTCGAAGACGCGCCTGATCTCGTCATCGTCGCGGACGTCGCAGGCCTCCACGAAATGGGAGCCGATGGAAGCGGCCAGCGGCCGGACGCGTCGCTTGATGAGCGACGCCATCGAGCTGAACCCGACCTCGGCGCCCTGGTCGTAGAGCGCCTGGGCGATGCCCCAGGCGATCGAGTGGTCGTTGGCGACGCCGAACACCAGCGCCTTCTTGCCCGAGAGCAGGCCGGTGTGTTCGCAGTCTTTGTCTGGTCGGGTCAGTCGGTGGCCGACGCGAGGTTTGGCGACCGTGCTGGCGACCTCGACGGTGGCCGGCCGCGACTGAGCGGAGCCCGCCTCGGGCCCGATCATGGATGCCTGCACCGCCGGCTGCGGTTGGGTTGGCGTCTGCACGGCCGTGTCGCCTGCCGATCGCTTGGTCACTGTCATGGGTTCCGTCGATCCTCCGCTGTCTGCCACTCCGGGATCGCTGGTCTTCGGGGCCGCGATCCAGGCGGGCCCCCGTCGAGTCGGCGGCCGGGCTCCGCGGCTCCGACCGGTTCCATCTGCTAGAACCCCGCGGGAGGTCGATCGTTACGCGCCGCGGGCGACTGTCCCGAGTGGCGCATTGGCGCCAGCGGCGCTTGGACCGGCCCGCAGAATAATGCCTACCGCTGCCCTACACAATCGGCCGACCGGCCGTTGCAGTTTCCCGGGGCAAGAATGCCGCGTGGCCCACGTCGAAATGGGCCCGGATCAGGCGCTGTACCGGCGTCGCCGGGGAGGGACCTGGAGCCGGCTATCCCAGCAGGGCCGGTATGGCCTCCAGCGGGACCGGGTTGGTAGCAACGACGATCTCGCCGGAGGATCGCAGGCGTGGCGCGACCGAGGCGATGTACGTCCGGGCGATCGGCTTTTTGGCGTCGAGGACGGTCGTGTCGCGCAGGACCAGCCACGAATTGACGAGCCAAACGGCCATGTCGACCAGATCGCAGGCGTAGTAGTCGACCCGGTCGCGGTCCGACTGGGCCTTCAGCGCATCGACGGCCTTCTGGTAGATTGCCGTCAACTCGACCAGGATCGCCTTCTCGGCGGCCATGTCGGCCGGGTAGTCGGCGGCCTGCCACTCCGCAAGCAGCGGGTCCAGCGAACGGTTGAGCAGCTTGCCGATGGCGGCGACGACCTGAAGTTGGCTCGTGCCTTCGTAGATGTTCGTGATGCGCACGTCTCGGAAGAGGCGCTCGATGTTGAACTCGCGCATGTAGCCGACGCCGCCGTGGACCTGCATCGACTGGTAGCAGACCCGGTTGCCCATTTCCGTGGAGCAGTACTTCACCATCGGCGTCAGCGTCTCGGCCAGCGTCTGGCACTGCTTGAGGCGGGCACGGGCGGCCGGATCGGCGTCCGCTCCACCTTCTCCGACGGCCTTCTCGTAGACCTTCCAAAGGTCCACCCAGCGAGCGGTCTCGGCCAGGAGGGCGCGGGTAACCTCCGTGTCGGCTCGCATGGAGAGAAGGAGTCGGGCGACGGCGGGAAGAACGCGGATCGGCTTGCCGAACTGGATCCGTTCCTTCGAGTAGTCGTCGGCCTCGCGGTAGGCGGCCTCAGCGATGCCCATGGCCTGGGCGGCGACCGCCAGACGTGCGCCGTTCATGAGGTTCATGGAGTAGCGCATCAGGCCGAAGCGACGCTTGCCGATCAGGATCGCCGGGGTGTTGTTGTACTGGATCTCGCACGTGGGCGAGGAGTGGATGCCCATCTTGTTTTCGATGCGGCGAATCTTGACGGTGTCGTCTTTCTCGACCACGAACATCGAGAGGCCGCGGGCGTCCGTGGAGCCTGCCTCACTGCGGGCCAGGACGACCGAGACGTCGGCCAGGCCGTTGGTGATGAAGCGCTTGACGCCGTTGAGATGCCACTGACCCGTTGCCTCGTCCAGCGTGGCACGCGTCGCCACGGCGCCCAGATCGGAGCCGGCATCGGCCTCGGTCAGGACCATCGCGCCCGAGACCTCGCCGCGCGAGAACTTGGGCAGGACGCGGGCCTTGGTGTCGGGGTCGCCGTATTCCTCTATCAAGGAGGCGATCTCCTGAAGGCCGAAGACGGTCATGAGGCCGCTCTCGGCTCGGGCGACCACCTCGACCATCATCTGGTAGATCGATTCGGGCAGGTTGAGGCCGCCGAATTCGCGCGGCAGCATCGCCCCGAACAGCTCCGCCTGCTTGAGCGCCGCGATCGCATCGAGCGTCGCGGCGGCGTACGTGACCACGCCGTCCTCGAAGTGGGCGCCCTCCTCGTCCGCCTCGGCGGCGCGAGGAGCCACGCGCTCGGCGCAGATCTCACCCAGGACCTCGAGAACGATCTTGTAGTTGTCCTTCGCGTCGGCGTAGTTGCGCGGCGCGGCGGTGTACTTGTCGGTCTCCGAGTAACCCTTTTCCTTTAGCTCGAGGACTTCCCGCAGGTCGAGCTGTGCCAGCCGGAACTGCAGGTCCTCGTTGTCGAAGAAGAAGCTGTCGCTCATTCGTGCTCTCGCTGGTCCATGTTGCGCTCACGCAGGGCTTTGATGATCAGGGGGAGCACCTCGGCAACGTCGCCGACGATGCGGTAGTGGGCGATCTGGAACATCGGCGCGTTCGAGTCGGTGTTGATGGCGATGATCTTGGAGGACTGGTCCATGCCGGCCCGATGCTGGATGGCGCCCGAGATCCCGGCCGCGATGTAGAGGCGTGGCCGGACCGTGGTGCCGGTCTGGCCGACCTGGTGCGGCCGCCCGATCATGCCGGCATCCACGGCGGCGCGGGAGGCTCCCACCTCGCCGCCCAGCAGGTTGGCGAGGTCGCGCAGCAGAGCGAAGTCTTCGGCGCTGCCGATGCCTGCGCCGCCGGACACCACGACCGGGGCTTCCTTGAGGTGAACCGTCGATTGGCGCAGCTGGCGGCTGAGAACCTCCAGGGCGAAGTCGCCCGGCTCGAACGCCGGCACGATCTTTTCGATCGTGCCCTTGCGGCCCGGCTGGGCAGCCGGCAGGCGCATCACGCCTTCCCGCACGGTCGCCATCTGGGGACGGGTCTTGGGGTTGACGATCGTGGCGATCAGATTGCCGCCGAAGGCGGGCCGGATCTGGTAGAGCAGGTTGGGGTAGGTCTTGTTCTCCTTCTTGATCGTGTACTCGCCGATCTGCAGATCCGTGCAGTCCGCGGTGAGGCCGCAGCGCAGGGCGCTGGCGACGCGCGGGGCGAGGTCGCGGCCGTTGGGCGTGCCGCCGATCAGGAAGATCTCAGGTTTGCGGGCTTTCGCCTCGGCGATCGCCACCCGGGCGTACGGGAGCGTGCGGTAATCCGCGAGCTCGGGGTGATCCGCCAGAAGCACGCGATCGGCGCCACGCTCGATCACCTGCTGCGCCAGCGGCTCGACGTCGTGTCCGAAGACCAGACCGACGACGTCGTAACCGAGCTGATCGGCCAGTTCGCGGGCTTTGCCCGTCAGCTCGAGGCTGACGTCCGCGATCTTGCCCTCGGTCTGCTCGATGAAGACCCAGATGCTGTTCTGCTCTGTCATCGCTTGCCCTACCCGACGATGTATTCGTGGACGAGTTCCTGGATCATCGCCGCGATGCCTTCGGGCGTGGCCGGAACGGTCTTGCTCTCGGTGCTCTCTAGGACCACGAAGTTGATCTTGTGGACCTGCGTCGGAGAGCCCGCCAATCCGACCTGCTCCTCGGAGGCGCCGATGTCCCCGGCGGTCCAGACCGCGATCTTCAGGTCGTGGGCGGTCAAGTACGCCTCCAGCTGCTCGTCCGACTCGAACTCGGGCCACTCGGCGCGGATGGCCGCGTACTCGCCCGGGGCGGCGGCCAGCTTGCGCTCGATGCGGCGGCGGACCGAGGCCGGCCGAGGCGTGTTGGCGGACCCGACGACGGTGAGCAGGACGGGGAGCTTGCAGCGAACGATCTCCGAACCGGAGTCGAGCGCGCGCTCGGCCACGATCTGGTCGCCGGAGATCTCGAAGATCGTCTCGGCGTAGGTGATCTGCGGGATGCCGAGCTTCTCCGCCAGCTGCGGGCCGACCTGCGCGGTGTCGCCGTCGATGGCCTGACGGCCGCAGAAGATCAGGTCGAACGGACCGGCCTTCTGGAGGGCGCACTTCAGGACGTAGGAAGTTGCCAGCGTGTCGGCGCCGGCGAACTTGCGGTCGGTCAGCAGGATGACCCGGTCCGCGCCGCGGAAGAGGGCCTCGCGCAGGACGTTGGCCGCCTTGGGCGGCCCCATCGTGATCACGGTCACGGTTCCGCCGCGGCGTTCCCGGATCTGCAGCGCCATCTCGAGGGCGTTGAGGTCTTCCGGGTTGAAGATCGCCGGCAGCGCGTTTCGGTTCATGGTGCCGTCTTTTGTCATCACCTCACCGGTGATGTTGTGAGTGTCCGGCACTTGTTTCACGAGCACAGCCGAGAGAATGGGTTTCTGGTCCGTCATCCTGTCTCCGGGAGCCGCCGGTCACGCCGGGGCGGGGGGTTTGCGAAGGGCTTTCCCGGGCTCGTGCGCTTCCCGGGCGGCGCGGACCGGCAGGCGATCTCTCCCGACCGCAGGTCCGGCGCGAACTATAACCCGCCGCGGGTGCCGGTCGTCGGGTCGCCGCGGCGACAGGCCGCGACGTTCCCAGGCCGATCGCGAGCCGGGTCGGGCCTGGCTACTGCGACGTCAGCCACGTGCCGAAGCGGGCGAAGCGCAGGACGTCGGGATAGTCGTCCGTGATCGGTTGATCGGCCGGGCGCCCGACGGACCAGTCATCCGCCGCCAGCGGTGCCAGCTGATCGGGCGAGGTCGTGGCCACGACCCACTCGGAGGCTTGAACTCCATCCTCCTGCTCGGCCTGTGACGGCACGAAGGTTCGGGCTTCCGCGGTCATGCCCAGCCGCTGAGCGTCCGCGATCACGGCCGGGGCGAGCTCGTAGTAGCGATTCGAAACGTGGACAACCAGCATCCCGCCCGGCTTCAGGACGCGCAGGTCGTCTCGCAGCGCCTCGACGGTGATCAGGTGGGTCGGGATCGCATCGCCGGAGAAGGCGTCCAGGATCAGCAGGTCGTAGCTCGCGTCCGGGATCTTGCGCACCTCCTGGCGTCCGTCGCCGATGGCCCGCCCGGTGGAAAGAAGGGCTACCCGGCCGCGTGCAGCACGGCCGTCCATCGGCCGGACCATGCCGAACCCGACCGAGGGCCTCTTCGGCACCGCGCGGTAAACTGGCAACAGATGGCTACACCCTGCTGCGGGCGCGCGGCTCGAGGCGGTGCAGCCGGTCCCAGGTGCGCGACACCAGGAGCGCGTTCGGATGACCGCGACGTCTGAGCCCCGGCTCAAGATCACCTATGCCACCATGCGGAACGACAACGAGCAGCTGCATGCCTCCTACGACGCCGGTCTCCTGACCGCTCGCAAGGAGCTCGGTGGCACCCACGGCGTCTACATCAACGGGGAATGGCGCCCGGCCAAGGAGACATTCGAGAAGCGGTCTCCGATCGACGGCGCGCTGGTGGGCCATTTCGCCAAAGGCACGCGCGCGGACGTCCGAGACGCCATCGCCGCCGCCCGCACCGCCGCGCCGAGCTGGGCCCGGACCCCGTGGCTCGAGCGGATCGCGATCATGCGCCGCATGGCGGACATGATCAGCGAGCGCCAGATGGAGTTCGCGGCCCTGATGGCGATCGAGGTCGGCAAGAACCGGCTCGAGGCGCTCGGCGATGTCGAGGAGACGGCCGATCTGATCCGTTACTACTGCGACCAGTTCGAGGCCAACGACGGCTTCGACCACCCGATGGGCAATCTTGGCGACCCGACGGTCCACACCCGGTCGGTGCTCAAGCCCCATGGTGTCTGGGCCGTGATCAGCCCCTTCAACTTCCCGATGGCACTCTCCGGCGGGCCCGCCGGCGGCGCCCTTGTGGCCGGCAACGCGGTCGTGTACAAGCCCTCGAGCGACGCCCCGCTATGCGGCGTCAAGCTGGCCGAGGTCGCGGACCTGGCCGGTCTGCCGCGCGGCGTCTTCAACATGGTCAGCGGCCCGGGCGGCACGGTCGGCGCGGAGCTGCAGGAGAACGAGGGGATCGACGGGCTGCTCTTCACCGGCTCGTTCGAGATCGGTTTCAACTCGATCTTCAAGACGTTCAGCAAGCGGTGGCCGAAGCCGGTCGTGGTCGAGATGGGCGGCAAGAACCCGGCCATCGTCAGCGCCCGAGCGGACCTGGAGGAGGCGGCCGAGGGAATCGTTCGGTCGGCCTTCGGCTTCGCCGGCCAGAAGTGCTCGGCGTGCAGCCGGGTCTTCGTCGAAGCGCCGGTCTATTCAGCCCTGCTCGAGCAGCTCGCGGCAAAAGCAAAGGCGCTCGCCATCGGCGATCCGACGGATCGCAAGATCTGGCTCGGGCCGCTGGTTAACACCGCCGCCGTGGCCACGTATGAGGCCGCTGTCGCCGACGCCAAACGGGACGGCCGCATCGTCTTCGGCGGGGAGCGGCTCGCCGGCATGCCGAGCGACCTGTTCGTCGCGCCCACGATCGTCGCCGACCTGCCCTTCGAGCACCGCATCTGGCGCGACGAGCTGTTCGTGCCGCTGGTCGCCGTCGGCTCGGTCAAGTCGCTGGACGAAGCCTTCGAGCGCGCCAACGACACGATCTACGGCCTGACGGCCGGCTTCTTCAGCGAGGACCGCGACGAGGTCGAGCGCTTCAAGGAGGCGATCGAGGCCGGCGTCATCTACATCAACCGTCGCGCCGGCGCTACGACCGGTGCCTGGCCCGGCATCCAGCCGTTTGGCGGCTGGAAGGGCTCCGGTACAACCGGCAAGGCCTCGGGCGGCCTCTACTACGTCCAGCAGTTCATGCGCGAGCAGTCGCAGACGCTCGTCGACTGAAGCAAGGCGGCGGCAGGTGCCCGGCTGCCGTCCCCGGCGCCCGTCGGCAGGCTTCCTTCGGCCTCTCGGCTATACTTGTCGGACTATCCAGGCTGCATAAAGGCTATCCGTTCCTGTGGCCGCTGTGCCCTTCGGGCGGCGGCGACAACCCTGTCGAGGTGCATCGTGACCCAGGCTCCCGGCAAGCTCGCGCAGGCTCCCGCCGTTCCCCACATCGTCACCGAGCTGCCCGGCCCCAAGGCGCGCGCCCACCTCGAGTTCGACCGTCAGTGGACCTCCCCAAGCGTGCCGCGGGCCTACCCGGTCGTGCCCGTGCGCGGCAAAGGCTGCGTCATCGAGGACATCGACGGCAACCTCTTCCTCGACCTGAACGCAGGCATCGCCGTGACCTCGACCGGTCACTGTCACCCGGATGTCGTCGCCGCGATCCAGGAGCAGGCCGCGAAGCTGATCCACTACAGCGCGGATTTCTACCTGCCAATCTACGCCGAGATGTGCGCCGAGCTGGCCCGCATCGCGCCCATGAAGGAGAAGTGCCGGGTCTTCCTGACCAACTCCGGGACCGAGGCGGTCGAAGGCTCGATCAAGCTGGCCCGCTTCGCCACCAAGCGCCAGTACATCGTCGCGTTCCTCGGCGCGTTCCACGGCCGGACGTACGGCTCCGTGTCGCTGACCGCCTCGAAGGCGAAGTACCACGCCGGCTTCGGGCCGATGCTGCCGGGCATCTTCCATGCCCCGTTCGGGCACGTCGCCGATCTCGATTGGTTCGACAAGGTGCTCTTCGACAAGCTCGTGCCGCCGGAAGAGGTTGCGGCCATCATCCTCGAGCCGATCCAGGGCGAGGGCGGCTATGTGGTCCCGGAGGACGGCTTCATCGCGGGCTTGCGCAAGATCTGCGACGAGTACGGCATCGTGCTGATCGCCGACGAGGTTCAGTGCGGCGGCGGCCGGACCGGCAAGATGTGGGCCATCCAGAACTGGGACGTGGAGCCGGATATCGTCGCCACCGCCAAGGGGATCGCCAGCGGCATGCCCCTCGGCGCGTTCATCGCCCGCGACTCGCTCATGACCAAGTGGGGCCCCGGCGCCCACGGCACCACGTACGGCGGCAACCCGCTGGCCTGCGCCGCATCGCTCGAGACGATCAAGCTGCTCGAAGGCGGCCTGATGGCCAATGCGAAGGCTCGCGGCGACGAGATGCTGGCCGGGCTTCGCACCCTCCAGGCGCGGTTCCCGTCCGTGATCCGCGACGTGCGCGGCATCGGCCTCATGATCGGCGTCGAGTTCGACAGCCACGAGCGTGCGGCGGCCGTCGAGTGGGGCTCGTTCCAGCGCGGCGCGCTCGTGCTCGAAGCCGGCCACACTGTTGTCCGCATCTCGCCGCCGCTCGTCATCACGGCCGAAGAGGCGGCCCTCGGGCTGAAGCTCTTCGGCGAGGCCGTCGCCGAGGCTGCGGCGAAGGCCTAGGTTCCAGGGGTCGCGGTCGGCGCCGTCACTCTCGCTTTCAGCGGAGCGGCGTCGACCGTCGCGCGGCTCGTGCGCCGCGCGTCACACATCGGTCGAAGACGACCGCCAGGTGGCGTCTTCCCGCCGACGTGGCGGGGGTGCGGATCTCTTCGTAGATCCATCCTCCGGGGGAGCGCCCCGGGGACGACAGCCTGGGGTCACGACCTCACGCCGGCCAAGGCCCGGAGGGGAAGAGATGTCCGACTCGATCGAGTCCTGTCCACTGTGCGGCGCGCCGCTGAGCCTCACCAAGAACCGCCCCTGCGCCAGGTGCGGCTACATGGCGTCCACGGCGGCGCCGGCAGGTTTCCGTCGTCGGCGCCACAGCGTCCTCATCGGGTTCGGGATCGTAGCCGTGCTGGTCGTTCTGTGCGCGGCGATCGCCGGGGGCCTGCTTCTGGGCAGCTCGACGAGCCCCACCCCCGGGCCGGGCTCGCCGATCGCCGCTGTCGAAACGCCTACTGGCGTGGCCACGGCCTCGCCGGCCGGGCTACCCACAGCTTCACCGACCGCGTTACCGGCGACCACAGCTTGGCCAACTACGACTCCCACCCTCAGGCCCGTCCCGAGCCCCAAGGTCTCGCGTACCGCGACCTCGACCGGCACACCTGCACCGACCGACGAGCCGGCCGGGCCCTGCGGTCTCGTGGTTGCGCCGTCCACCGCCAGCCCTTACACCGGTGCGCCGACACTCGCGGGGCCGGCAGCGGTGCCGAGCATCGCGCCCGGTCACTTCGCTGCGGCCGCCCCGCTGCCGGCGGGCGGTGGCTACGACACGGCCACTCTCCTGCGCAACGGCAAGGTCCTCTTTCTCGGAGCCGGAGCGGCTGAGCTGTACGACCCCACCACGAATCGGTTCTCTCCGACCGGTCCGATGGTCGAGGAACGGCAGGATCCGCTGTCCGCGCTGCTGCCGAATGGCAAGGTCCTGGTCTACGGCGGCGAGACCTTCGGAGGGTGCGCTGAAATGAACATAGAGTCGGTCGAGCTATATGACCCGGCCACCGGTCGGTTCACCTCGCTCAATGCACCGTTGCCGGGCGGCGGCTATCAGACCGTCACGCCGCTGTTTGACGGGACCGTCCTGTTCACCTGGGGCTGGACTGACGACGAGAACAACCCGGACGGCGGCTTCAGATCCTCCGCGCTGTACCACCCGGCGACCAACACCTTCAGCCTGATCGGGGGGACGCTTCAACCCTCGTATAGCGCGGCCGTGACCCTGCTGCCCGATCACAGCGTCCTGTTCGCGGGCGGAGGTGTCTACGTTGGCGACGACTGGACGTCGTTCAACACGGCGGTGCTTTACCGACCCGACCACGGAGATTTCGTTGCTGTGGCCGGATCGATGACCGTCCCCCGTGCGGACGCCACCGCCACCGCGCTGTCCGACGGCAGGGTACTGATCGCCGGCGGTGATACTGCCGACTCGTGGGCGCAGCCCTGTAGTGGAGGTTGCCTGAGCTCGGCGGAGATGTACGACTACCGGACTGGCCAGTTCACAGGGGCGGGGGACATGGTGGTGGGCCGCGGCGGACACACCGCCACTTTGATGCCCGGCGACCGGGTGCTCTTCATCGGAGGTACGGCCGTAGCGCAGGGCAAGTCAGCGGAGGTCTGGGCCGGCGGCACGTTCAGTGCCACCGCCGGGTCGATGACGCACCCTCGCGACACGACAATCGCGGTCCTGCTGCCCAACGGCAGGGTCCTCGTCGTAGGGAACGGCACGGCGGACCTCTACCAGCCCTGATCGCCCGCCGGCTGATCGACCCGCTGCCGCCCCGGTTGGCATGTGGCAGGATTGCCGCAGCAGTCAATCGATCGAGTCCGGTGTGCATCCGCGGTGCATCCGCGGGTGGTTCTCAGATGATCGCCAGATAAGCCGCAGGTAAGCGCCGATGAGTAAGGTCATGTCGATGCGCGACGCCGTCGCCGCGAATGTCCATGACGGCGACGTCGTCGCCATCGAAGGCTTCACGCACCTGATCTGCTTCGCCGCAGGTCACGAGATCATCCGCCAGCGTAAGCGGGACCTTACCCTGGCGCGTCTTACGCCGGACCTCATCTACGACCAGATGGTCGCGGCCGGGACGGCGCGCAAGCTCGTCTTCAGCTGGCTCGGCAATCCGGGCGTCGGCGGGCTGCATGCCATCCGTCGCCGGGTCGAGGACGCCGATCCGGCGCCGCTCGAGCTGGAGGAATACAGCCACTTCGGCATGGTCGGCCGGTATACGGCCGGCGCCTCGAACCTGCCCTTCTTCCCGCTCCGCTCCTATTTCGAGACGGACCTGCCGAAGGCGAACCCGCTGATCCGCCCGATCCGCTCGCCCTTTGGCGAGGAGACGGTGTACGCCGTTCCGCCGCTCAAGCCGGACGTGACGATCGTCCACGCCCAACGGGCCGACGCGCAGGGCAACACCCAGATGTGGGGCCTGCTCGGCTGCCAGAAGGAGGCCGCCTTCGCCGCCGAGCGGGTCGTCATCGTGGTCGAGGAGTTGGTCGAGGAGGCGGTCATCCGGGCCGACCCGAACCGCACCGTCATTCCCGGCCTGATCGTCGACGCCGTCGTGGTTGAGCCGTTCGGGGCGCACCCCTCGTACGTCCAGGGCTCCTACGACCGCGACAACCACTTCTATCGAGACTGGGACGCCATCGCCCGCGACGCCGCCACGCTGGCGGCCTGGCTAGACGAATGGGTCTACGGCGTCGCCAGTAGAGCGGAGTACGTCCAGAAGCTCGGCGTGGAAAGGGTGGCCAGCCTCAAGCCCTCGGGCCAGGCGCCATCCGGTTCTGTCGACTACGGGGTCTACCGATGAGCGAGCCGCGCGTGACAGGGAACTCCACCGCCGGCGCCACCGCCGCCCCGGCCCCCGCGACCGCCGCCTTCAGCAAGTCCGAGATGATGATCGTGGCCGCGGCCCGCGAGCTGGCCGGCCAGCGCGTCTGCTTCGTCGGGGTCGGATTGCCGAACATTGCCGTCAACCTGGCCCGCCTGACCGTTGCCCCCACGCTGGAGCTCGTCTACGAATCGGGCGCCTTCGGGTCGAAGCCGGCGCGACTGCCGCTCTCGATCGGCGACCCCACCATCGTCACCGGCGCCACCGCGGCCGTCTCGATGTTCGAGCTGTTCAGCTTCTACCTGCAGGGCGGCTTGGTCGACGTCGGGTTCCTCGGCGCCGCCCAGATCGACCGCTTCGGCAACATCAACAGCACCGTGATCGGCGATTACGAGCATCCGAAGACGCGGCTGCCCGGCTCGGGCGGGGCGTGCGAGATCGCCATCAACGCCCGTCAGGTCTTCGTGATCATGCGCCAGTCGAAGCGCTCGTTCGTCGATCGGATCGACTTCCGGACCTCACCGGGCAACCTCGGCGGGGCGGAAGCTGCCGCTCGAATCCGGCGCGAGGAGGGCTGGCTGGGTCGGGGGCCATCGGTCGTGGTCACGGACCTCGGCATCTACCACTTCGACGACTCGGGCGAGATGCGCCTCGACTCGATCCACCCCGGCGCCACGCTCGAGCAGATCCGCGAGACGATGGGCTGGGAGCCCAAGCTGGCCGAACCGCTGACGGCGACGCCTGCGCCCGCGGCCGAAGAGCTGCGCCTCATCCGCGAGCAGCTCGACCCGGAAGGCGCCTACACGAAGTAGGGGAGCAGGCGCAGCGGCGTCGACGCGCCAGCCGGGAGTCGCAACCCGCCGCTACCGCCGAAGCCCCTCAAACTTGCCGCGGACCACCATCACGGGGCAATGGGCGTGCCGGACCACGAAGTCCGAGACGCTGCCGATGAAGAAGCGGCTGACGCCGCTGCGGCCGTGCGACCCCACGACGATCAGGTCGGCGCACTCGGAGTCCGCCGCGGCGACAATCGCCTCGCCGGCCTCGCCATCCCAGACCAGGTATGTGGCGTTGGCCCCGGCCGCGCGGGCTCGCTGCACGATGCCCTGTGCCCGGGCCGACATGGAGTCTCGCGAATCGGAGTCGAGCGACTCAGAGTCCGGAGCCCCCTGGGCGGTCGCAGCCTCGGACGGCTGGCGTGCCGAGGCGAGAACGCTCACGACCAAGAGTCGCGCATCCACCTGAATGGCGAGATCGATGGCTTGCTCGCTGGCCGGCTCCGATGCCGCCGAGCCGTCGGTGGCGAGCAGAATGGTCTCGAGTCGGGGCATCACGCTCACTCCGGCGCCATGCGGGGCGCGCCGGTCCATCGCGATGGTGGGCGCGTCACGGGGCGAGGGCCAAGGGACATGCGGCCCGTTCCCGCGGGCGTTAGGGCCCCCGGGCCCCGAAACGGCGCCGCCGGCCGTGCACCCGGACGTGTCGCCTCCGGCTCCTCGCGCGCACCTCGCGCGCCCCTCCCATTTCGCGCCACGTTCAGTCCACAGTCGGCCTATCCACGCTCGAACGGGCGGCCTGCTAGGCTGCCGGTGATGACCGCATCGGACTCGGCCCCGAAGACACGCCAGGACTCCACTGGCCTGCTCGGTCTGCGCGACGTGGCCGCGGCGCTGGAGGACTGGCGGCGCGATCCCCACGCCGCTGCATATGAGCGCCTGGCCGACGCGTTCGGTCGTGTCGTGACCGGCTCAGGGCTCGGCGGCGGTCACCTCTACCTCCATGCGCCGCCGCTCGCCGAGGTTGAGGTGCGCGCGGGGAGCCTCCTGGACGAAAGCATCGAGACCGCCGGCCTGCGCACGTACGAGCTTCGCTTTGGCGACCGCACCCTGGCGACCCTTGCGCTCGACGCCCCGCCGGCCGCCGTGTTCTCGGTCGATGAGTGCGCCCGCGGTTTCGAGATCGTCATCGGAGCGGCCTGGTCCGAGGCGCGCGCCGGTCAGGCCACCGACGAGCTGGCCGCCCTCGACACCGCCACGCGCGGCATCGCCGGCGTGCTGGACGTGGATAGAGTCCTGCAGCTGATCACGGATCGCGTCCGCGAGCTGGCCCACGCTCAATACGCGGCCCTGGGCATCGTTGATCAGGAAGGTGGGATCGAGCGCTTCATCACCAGCGGCGTGAGCCGCACGGAGCGAGAGAGGATCGGCCCGCCGCCGCACGGCCACGGCCTGCTCGGCGTGATCGTCGTCGCCAGCCATCCGGTGCGCATCCACGACATCGTCATGGACCACCGCCGCTACGGCTTCCCCGCCAATCACCCGCCGATGCATTCGTTGCTGGGAGTTCCGATCGGGGCGAAGGGCCGATCGATCGGGCGGCTGTACCTGACCAACAAGCTTCCTTCGGGCGACTTCACCGAGGACGACGAGCGGCTCGTCGAGATGTTCGCCCTGCACGCCGGCATCGCCATCGAAAACGCGCGGCTCCACGACCAGGTCCAGCGCCTCGCCATCGTCGAGGAGCGCGAGCGGATCGGCCGCGATCTCCACGACGGAATCATCCAGAGCATCTATGCCGTGGGTCTGTCGCTCGAGGACGTCCCGGATCTGATGGCCGACGAGCCGGAGGTCGCCAAGGAGCGAGTCGAGCGCGCCATCGACTCGCTCGACCAGTCGATCCGCGACATCCGCAACTTCATCTTCGGCCTGCGCCCCGAACTGCTCGAACAGGCCGGTCTGGTGGGCGGCCTGGCCGCCCTGGCCGACGAGTTCCGGGTCAACAGCATGGTGGACGTCGACGTCGAAACCTTCGGCGTCGAAGAAGGCGATCTATCGCCCGACCAGACCGGCCAGCTGCTCTCCATCGCCCGCGAGGCCCTGAGCAACATCGCCCGCCACTCCAAGGCCACGCAGGGAACCGTCGGGGTGGAGGCCCACGAAGGCATGATCAGGCTGACGGTGAGCGACAACGGCGTCGGCTTCGATCCCGACCGGCAGCGCGGCCCGAGCCATCAGGGCCTGATCAACATGCGCGCCCGAGCTGTCGCGATAGGTGGGCGTCTGGTGCTCGAAAGTACGCCTGGGGTCGGCACGCGTATCATCGTGGAGGTGGCGCGGCGTGAGACGCTTGGCGCCGATGCCAGCCAGCTAGGAGAACCATGACCGACCAGATCGATGCACGCCCGCTGCGGCTGCTCGTGGTCGACGATCACGAGGTCGTACGCCAGGGCCTCGTCTCGCTCCTCGACAGGCGCGAGCATTTCCAGGTCGTCGCCGAGGCCGGCACTGCCGCCGAGGCCGTGGAGATGGCGCGCAAGTTCGAGCCCGACCTCGTCGTCATGGACGTGCGCCTGCCGGACGGCTCCGGGATCGAGGCCTGCCGCGAAATTCGATCCGAGTTTCCGGCCACGCGGGTGGTGATCCTGACGAGCTACCCGGACGAGGAAGCAGTCCTCTCGGCGATCATCGCCGGCGCCTCGGGCTATCTGCTCAAGCAGATTCGCAGCCGCGACCTGGTCAGCGCCCTCGAGTCCGTGGGCCGTGGCGAGTCGCTGCTCGATCCGGCCGTCACCGAGAAGGTGCTCGACCGCGTCCGCCGCATCGCCACCGGCACCTACACCGACGAGATGGCCCAGCTGACCCAGCAGGAGCAGAAGATCCTGCTCCTCGTGGCCGAAGGCAAGACCAACAAGGAGATCGCCTCGGAGGTCTTCCTGTCGGACAAGACGGTCAAGAACTACGTCAGCTCGATCCTCTCGAAGCTGAACCTCGAGCGGCGCGCACAAGCAGCCGCGTTCGTCGCCCGCCATCGCCTCAAGGGCGGCGTCTAGTCGCCACTCGGCGCCGGGCGGCGCAGCGCGTTGTTGTCGCCTGCGGTCTTCGCTCACGCACCTTCAAGTGCGCTCGCTCCGGTCCTCGGCTTCGCCTCGCGCTGCGCTCGCCGGGCGCCGAGCGGGGCCGGGGCGGCGCATCGCGTTGTTGTCGCCTGCGGTCTTCGCTCACGCACCTTCAAGTGCGCTCGCTCCGGTCCTCGGCTTCGCCTCGCGCTGCGCTCGCCGGGCGCCGAGCGGGGCCGGGACG
>Ga0182021_10000846_pt1 | contig 34414 bp, 36 predicted proteins | sample 612E3MmetaG_FD_120493 | JGI IMG/M metagenome (GOLD analysis project Ga0182021, IMG submission 120493) | Permafrost microbial communities from Stordalen Mire, Sweden - 612E3M metaG (Illumina Assembly) | ecosystem: Environmental > Terrestrial > Soil > Wetlands > Permafrost | place: Sweden... | reverse complement strand
CAGGGGATTGAGTTTTGCTTCTCATAAATTTTTTTTCGAACACCGTAATTACGGAGGGGTGAATTTCAGTTTTTTTAAACCAGGTGATGATGATCAAAAGGCCGAGAAAAAATAGCAGGATTTGTTTTGGATAGTAAAAAATTCTCTTAATTTTGCAGCGCAATAAATGGTGCGGTAGTTCAGTTGGTTAGAATAACGGCCTGTCACGCCGTGGGTCGCGGGTTCGAGTCCCGTCCGCACCGCAAAACAAAAACATAAAGCCTCTGATAATCAGGGGCTTTGTTATTTATAAGACATTGTGTTGTGTCTATTATTGTGCCTACGTCCAAAAATGTGAAGGTTAAAAATAAATGTAGAATCACTTCAAGTAATGATACCACCCTGACAACTAGAATACCCAATCATATTGTTGTAAATGGTAAATAACAATGTCGGTTTTTTAGCAACGATATAGATAAATTTAACCAATGTTGTAAATTTTTATCATGTACTTAGCGCGGCTTCATTTGAATTTGATTATCTTTATTTGCAGATGAAAGTAACTTGGGAATAAACATTATAAAATATTTCTTATTACTCGCTGTTTTGCTGGTAAATCAGTCAACAGATGACCATTCTGGTTCTATGTCAGCAGGTAATTCAACTGATAGCTGGCCACAGTTCCGTGGTCCCGACGGACAGGGTCATGCGCCCGACGCAAAACTAGCGTTGAGCTGGAGCGAGGAGGAACATGTGAGCTGGAAATTCACCGATCCCGGTAAGGGTTGGTCTTCACCGGTCGTGGACCACGGACGTATCTGGATGACTACTGCTTGCGACAGTGGCCATTCACTGCGTGCAGTCTGTCTGGATCTGAAAAGCGGGAAATTGATGAATGAAGTAGAGGTCTTCCATGTAGACACACTTAATGCTCAAAATTCCATGAACAGCTACGCGTCTCCATCACCGTTGATCGCAGACGGGAAGCTGTATGTGCACTTTGGAACTTATGGAACGGCATGCCTGGCATCCGGGACGGGCACAATCATTTGGAAACGTAGCGATTTGAAATTAAATCACGAAGTTGGTCCGGGCAGTTCTCCGGTGATATGGCACGACAAGCTCATCATCCCCTGCGATGGTAAGGATATGCAATATGTTATTGCACTTAACACCTCAACAGGCAAAACCGCATGGAAGACAGAACGATCCTTTGGAGGTCAGTCAAGGCCTAATCCATGCTGGGCTTTTTGCACACCGCTCATCGTGACCATCGATAGTAAAGAACAGGCTGTCATACCCGGCGCGGCTTATGTCTGTGCTTATGACCCGGCCGATGGGAAGGAATTGTGGTCGGTGAATTACTACGGATGGTCTAACGTGCCTCGTCCATTGTATGCACATGGACTGGTGTTTGTGTGTACCGGATTCGGTAACCCGTCACTGATGGCAATCCACCCAAAACGTCGTGGAAATATCTGGTCTGCCGAAGTTGCCTGGAAGATCGAGGAGAACGTGCCTACTATTCCGTCTCCGGTGCTTATGGGCGACCGCATCTACATGATAAGTGATAATGGGACTGGATCCTGTATTGACGCCATCAATGGGCGGAAGGTCTGGGTGAAGCGGCTCGGCGGCTCTTTCGCGGCTTCGATACTGAGCACAGGACAGGGCCTTTACTGTTTCGACAGCGCCGGGGTGACAACCGTGCTTGGCACAGGTGATGAATTCAAAGTTTTAGCGAAGAACAGGCTCAATTCTGGTTGTATGGCCTCGGCAGCAGTTATAGGTAATGCCCTTATTCTCAGGACAAAAAAGTACATTTACCGGATCGAAAATTGATCATATCCCAGGTCATTTAAATTTTGAATCGTATTAAATCAAAAAACAAGTACTTAACACCGGCCTGAGATGGTCAATTCGACCCGGTTGATTGTGGTCAAATGCACTGCTTTTCCAATTGTCATCTCTTTCTGCTGGACTATATAAGCGATTTTTAAGTAATTATAATCTCATTCAATATATGTGAATGATGCAACTTATTACAAAAGTTATGTAACGTTCCACATTATTAATCTTCTCACCTTTGGTTCTTATATACAAATATCAAAGAAGGCAACGGAAAATTCATTAAACCAACAGGCAAGTCATTTAAACTTCCAAAGTGTACTGTTGGTATTTGGGGAAACGATGTGATGATTGAGGAGTACCTATTCTGGGATAACCAATCATACATGAATCATATTGGATTAGGCAAATAATAAGTGAACAATTAATACAAATAAAAATGGAAACAACTCTTGTAACTACTAAAACAAAATGGTCAGTAGACCAGGCGCATACCGAAATTGCCTTTAAAGTGCGGCATTTAATGATTGCACATGTTAAAGGGGCATTCAAAACATTTGATGCAAGTATCTATACAAATGCTAAAGACTTTACAACAGCCGAAATTGATCTTTGGATAGACCCTTCCTCAATAAACACTGGTGATGCAAAACGTGATGAGCATTTAAAAAGTGCCGATTTTTTCGATATACAAAACTATAAACAAATAACATTCACATCCAGCACAATGGGTAAACCAGATTCGGATGGTAATATTGAATTATGGGGAGAACTGACAATGATAGGTATTACTAAAAATGTAAAATTAAATGTAAAATTCGGAGGGATTGTGAAAGATCCCTGGGGAAATGAAAAATCCGGATTTACAGTTACCGGTAATATCAATAGAAGTGATTGGGGCCTCGTTTGGAATGCATCAGTGGAAACCGGAGGTTTATTGGTAAGTGACGAGGTAACAATTTCATGCGATGTAGAACTCATCAATAAAGGTCAGGATGACTTAAAAATGAAATTGGAACCAACTATGTAAGCAGCAACTAACAATCAGGCGTCTGGCTAAAAGATGGAAAGCTCACCTGTGCTGAGAATATTATTTACGGGTTTGATAATATTCCTCAGGCATTTCCTGACCTTTTTGAAGGGAAAAATAAAGGTAAAATGATCGTTAAAATCTAAAAAATCATGAAAGTATTAATAGTGTTAACCTCACATGGTGAATTAGGCAATACCGGTGAAAAAACCGGTTTCTGGATAGAAGAGTTTGCAGCCCCCTATTATGTCCTAGCAGATGCAGGTACAGATGTGACTCTGGCTTCTCCAAAGGGAGGCCAGCCTCCCGTCGATCCAAAAAGTGAATCTGCAGACTCACAAACAATTGCCACTAAAAGATTTTATGGGGACAATGATCTGATAGACAAGGTAGCTCATTCATTTAAAATAAGTGAAATAAATGAGGCAGAGTTTGACGCAGTTTTTTATCCGGGAGGCCATGGTCCATTATGGGATTTGGCAACTGATCCAATTTCTATAACCCTGATTGAAAATTTTCATAAACATAATAAGCCAGTGGCTTTTGTTTGTCACGCCCCGGCCGCCCTGCTTAAAGTTAAGTCCCCCGATGGTGAACCTTTAGTAAAGGGTAAAGAGGTAACAGGCTTTTCAAATAGTGAGGAAGAAGGAGTTAAATTAACCAAAGTAGTCCCATTTTTATTGGAAGATGAACTAAAGAAGCTGGGAGCGCTTTACAGCAAAGGAGCTGACTGGAGTTCTTATGTTAAACGGGATGGATTAATAATTACTGGTCAGAACCCTGCATCATCTGAAGAAGCAGCTAAGGCGCTTTTAGCTGCAATCGAAAAAAGGATACAAAATAAAACTACCGGATAGAAGAATGTTTTAAGCACTTCAATTAAAAAAGGAGCTCCAATTATGAATATCAATGTGGAATTAGTATCTATAGATTTTGAAAGGGTTCAATGATGTATTTCTAAAAACTATTAATTATGGCTAAATATTCAAAGAAAGCCCAGGACAAAATTGAAACGGTAATGCACGAATTCAAACTTGGGGAATTAAAATCTGGCAAAAGCGGTAAAGGGGGAATTGTAAAAAGTCGTAAGCAAGCTTTAGCTATCGGTATAAGTGAAGCCCGGAAAGAAGGAGATAAAGTTCCGAAACAAAAAGGCTAATCAAAAAGTAATCATTCGATTGATCAGGCCGGAATGGAAGACTTAAGGGATTTGGAATTCTTTGCAATTAGAAGATTGAGAGGGAAAACTCTGAACTTAAGGGTAGGTATGCTGATTTAAGACTCAATCACAGGATATTAGTAAATGTTAAATGCAAATAATTATAGAGTATCTCTATCGAAATTACATGATAGTCCCTTCTGTACAGCCAAGCGAAAACAAAAAGCCATCCGCCAGCCGGCGGATGGCTTTAATATTTTAAACCGACAGCTTGCTGGCAAAAGCGACTGGTATTAAACATGATAATGCTGCTGACGCAGCATTTATGTTTTAATTGCCCAGGTAACCTCAGAATGAAAGAGTCCGATCGAACGAAGTGAGATCATTCCGCTCCGAACCATAATCAAAAATATTAAATCGCTGGTCATCAGAGGTTTTATTATTTTGTATAGGCCTATTTGTGTGAATAGTATGCAATATTTTCCGAAGCTGATAATTTAATCCTAAACTCTGAAATTGAATTGTTCCATGAGCGTGGGCAATTTCCCATACTTCGACACCATTTATATAATGTCCAACAAGATGCCATACCATTGGTCCAAATAATATTGATGACACAGATTTTTATATATCAGTCGGGGGTTAACTTATTGAAAAAGATCCTAAATTTGATCTAAGGGTTTTAGATTCAACTAAATCACTTAATCGTGAAAAAGAGAAATCCTTTCAACTGGCTCAGGTGGATAGCCCGTATTTCCGGCACTCTGATTGCACTTTTCACATTGTTCTGGATGGTTGGAGAAATTATTGAAGGCAAGGGAAGGCCTCATACTTCATACTCTTTCCAGACCTGGATATTTTTCGGTACCTGGGGTATTGCCACTGCCGGTCTTGTACTGGCACTATGGAAAGAAAGCCTTGGTGGGATCATATCCCTCGTAAGCTATTTTTTGGTGTATTACCTGTCCAGCACGGACATAGCTGGCGGAAACCACACTTCCATTGGTCAGCCGTACTCCACGATAACAAGCGGAATTGTAATTACCGGATTTCTTGTCTTCATTGCAGGTTTAATCCTGGTAAAGTGGAATGAAAACGCAGGTGCGATCATTTCACAAGCCGGCTATATACTGGCATTTATCCCGGACTTACTCATTCGCAGTGGTACCACGGTGGGAAATCTCCATACTTTATTCTTCATCTCATCCTTACCATCGGTCCTTTATCTGGTCTACTGGAAGCTGAACAGAGATAAGTTAAAAAAGGTTGATGTTGTTAAACCGGAAGAATCAATAAAATTCTTCACCTCATGAATGTCCCAACATAATTAATGCCTGTTCTTCAGCCTTTTTATCATTATTGTGACCAGCTATATAACAAATATTTTAAATACAATATGAAAAAATTGAGGCAAAAGTGAATTTGGCGACAAAACCAAAGATTAATCTTTTATTCAGTGGCTTTAATGTTGCATCCGGATCATTTTTAGCTATATTGTTACCTATATCAGGCACTTCAAAATAAATTCCACCAAGAAATTTTGATGCGTTATTCTTAAATAAATATATACCAATTCCAATATTTGTTGTTTGAGGAAGCTTTTCAGCGTTTTCACTGTACGTATGTCTCAGATAAAGATTTGCAGCACATGTTGTTGTATCTGAAACCGGGAAGAAATATATAATGTCTGCATTAAGAGGAATCGTGTTAATATCATCATAATAGGAACCCGAATAAGCAGTTACCTTTTTTTCACTTGTCAATTCCTGCCCGTTTGCGTTTGTTAAAGTTGATCGTATTGTAAAATCTTTGGAAGACAGAGTACTAAAATTATTGACACGTTCATATCCTCCATTTATTCCAAAAAGCCATCTCGTCCCAACGTTTAAATTTGCTCCGATTTTAATATTATATCCGCTGAATAATTTGTCTTTAAAACTGTTTATATAATTCGAGTTATCCAGGTTGTTATACCATTTAAATGAACTGGTAGAATAACCTCCTGACATATATACTGTAAATCTTTTCCTCCAGTACCCGCGACTTTCCATTATCTTTTTCCATAACTGATCATTTTTGCTCTGATATTCATTTGTATTTACATATGCCCGCAAAGCAACCGAAGTTATTTTTATTGCAGCTTTCTTTATAAAAACAGAGTCTTCAGGATTATTGATAATAAGTTCCTTAATACCATCATTAGCGTCACTAACAGTAATATTGTCTATGAAATGATCAAACGAATCATTTAGCATTTTTCTCTTTTGAGAATCTTTAATATCCGGAAGATATTCTGTGATTTCTGCAGTCTTAATTTGTCTTAGCAGAGTATCAGTCTTTTCCAGTTGTTTTTGTAAAATATTAGTATTCGTTATGTATACCTCAAAGTCCGTTTTCAGAAGGTTCTGACTTTCATTTAGTTTCTGCATTTTTACAGCATTCCCATAGATCCAGGATAACCCGACACAGGCATTTACATCAATACCTGAACTAATTGTACTTCCTTCCAATAGATTTGCTGTACCTTCATTTCTGGAAGCTGTAGAATTAACCGCCCAAACGAATTTTCTGGACCTGTTTTTATACTTCTCGTTGCCGAGATTATTCAGGCTGAAGTTTATCGAAGGATCAGTAATATTGATACCTAAAGTGGTACCCTGATAAATAATGGATGATTTGTCTTTGGCACTTCCCGTAAAGACCTGAGCATTTGCTGCAATCTCACAACTAAAAAATAAAATACAAAGGATCTTCTTCATTGTCATCGGTTTAGATGAATCATATATTATTTACGCCAATTGATTTTACCTTCATAATCAGCTCTGCCGGCTGGATTGACATGTTTCGTAATTGGAACCGGTGTAAGCATCTTTACCAGTACTCCATTTTGATCAACAGTCCATATTTTAAGAGTCCAGCTATAATCCAGGTTATTGCTTCCTGCCAGGACTCTCACGCTAAAAGTGTCTTCAAATGTTATGACCACATAAGCATCTTTATTTTTGAAAACTCTGGGGTTGTCTTTTTGTTGATCATTCTTCAAATCTGCAAATACTGCCTCAAACTGAATTAATTCAACCTGGCCGTCACTGTTACTTTGAATAAGTTCGTACTTAATTAGTAATTTAGCCATAGTGTTTACGATTTAGTTTTTTGAATTTTATTTGTTTACTTGTTAACTTGTTTTGTATATTTTACTAACCTGAACAATTCTAAATTATTTGCTATGATTCAGATAGCGGCTTAAATGTCCTGAAGTATAATATTGTTCTATCATATCAACATACTCATAACATGCTGTTTTAATTGTTTATTCATCATTTGTTGCAAAACGGGGCATAAATATCCCGCTAAAGTCAGTTGGAAGTTTTATTCCTTCTTCGACCAGAAGGATTGATTTTATTTAACTGTTTCTTTTGCTTTAGCATCCTCAGCAACGGTTTTGGGCTTATTGCCTGATGATCTGAGGCTTACAAGTTTATTAAGTATGTCAAACCAGAATGGAGATCCCATTGAGACCGCAAGGATTGATAATAACAATCCAACTATCTTCTTAATATAATCCAAAGCATTTTTATAGGATTTAATATCCTCATTATTCCATCCGATAGGTATTGAATTTTTTATCAGTTCTTCATTAAGATTCTTAAGTGTTGTGATTTTCTCATTTACTTTTGCAACAAGTTCCTTCTGATCTCTTTTTGATGCCGAGTTAAAAGTGGTCGAGTCGATTTTTGTAACAAGCTTTACTATTGAAGAGTCCTGAATAAAAATGGAAGCCTTGTTTGCAATTGCTTCCCGAGCATCATCATTGTTATAAAAATATGTTACAAGCTTTAAAGTATCAGCATTAGTACCACACACAAGAACTGTTGAAATTACAAAGATCCATACCTGCAAATGTTTCTTATAGGAACCCATTAACCTCTCCTGAGCTTCATCGTACCAGGTACCTAATTTATCTTTAACCTTCTGAAGATCACCTGAAGCCTCACTTATGTATTGGAGTAAAGTATTTTTAAAATTTTGAGGTACTATTTTTGAAGTCTCCAGACTGTTCCGGAGGGTATTAATATCAACATATTTCCAGGGATTATTTTCAGTACCGGCGTCATGATTTACCATCAGATCCAAAACTACATCCGCGAATACCTTTGAAGAAATATATGAAGGGTTTTTTCCCGGCACTTCAGGATTTTTCACCATCCCCCTGACCATAGGGTGATTCAGGATCTTATTGGTAATTATTTTCTTTTTTTTATCACTGCTATCTTTTTCATAATTAAAGAAATGAAAATTATTTAAAATCCAGTCACGAAGATTATTTGCCCTCAGGTGAGAAATATTTACAAACATTTCCCACAAAGTAGAAGCTGCAATACTATAGATCAGGTAGATAAAAATCAGCCCGATTACAAGGTCTAAGAATTCAAGATCGTTCATAATTTACTTTTTTAAAATTTCTAATAAAAAAATACGAGTGTTTTTTTCAAATACGCCATCAATTGGAAGATATGTTTTCATCGATTGCAGTTTTTTAACAGCTGCTTCAGTTTTTGGACCAAAGTTACCATCGCATGTACCGCAATCAATTCCAATTGATTTTAAGGCACTTTGTAGTGTTTTTACATCATCGCCGGTGTCTCCCTTTTTAAGGATTTTATCAGGGATATTGATTTCATTCGAACTATATAATCGCCGGAATCCCAGGACGGTATTGACAGGGTATGCAGATACCGAGACCTGATCACCCTGATTCCCACCAAGACAGTACACCCTCAAGGCATCCTTTGAAAAGCCCAGAAAAAACCCCACGTGGCCTTTCCATGAATCGGGCTGATCGCGCCAGAAAACAACTATATCACCTGGTTCAGGAGCACAATCAACAGAGAAACCGGTAAGAAGCCAGGAACGGGCATTTACATTATTGCTGCCTCGTAGATTAGCCTTTTTTGCTACCCAGTTTACAAAAATACTGCACCAGGGTGTTTCATCATCATTTACCCAGGTAAATCCTGCTTCACTGGCATAATGCACGATGACAGAATTATTTCCAGAACCTGTAATTTCCTTCTGACCAAGTTCAGCTACAGCAATTTTTAACAACGCATCCATAATGTACTTTTTTGATTAACAATATCCAAATCTCTAATAATGAAATTGAACAAGACAAAATAAATTGAACGCCAAGCATTTTCCTGCCAACAAAATTTAAAAATGATATCAATTCTGGTTTGAACAAAAATTAATTTGAATTACTCTCAGCCTGATAATTGTTTTATTCCCGAATAAATCGCTTAATGTGACCGCGTTGCTACTATATAAGCTTTCAGGAATGCACCCCATTTTGTTTTCTTAGCGAAATCGAGGCCTGCATATAACGGTGACAAAAACCTCGTAGGGAAGTAAATCGCAACCCGCTCAGATCGGTAACACCATTGGCATCCAGATTATTGTCTCTTGCCAGGTATACCATTAATGTCCATTTTTTCTTAGCTGAATTACTCATAGATATAACCTCCTATTGGTTAACTAGAAATAATTAAGTATTTCTTTTGCATGCAAATTCAGTCATAAAATCTTGCAGTTATATTTCCCATAAACAGGATTAGACCAGCTAAGAAGACGAAAGGCCTCCATTCTATCCTTCAACTTAACCCAACAAGAAGAATTTACATGATAAATATAAGAAACATAGAGATTTGAGTCAAGTAATTCTCAAAAAATCAGATTAAATTAAATATAAAACATCTTATGGCACGTTTTTCTGGCCGGCTATAGCGTAAATTCTCTGAAGCTTTCAAGACTTGCTTCAAGATTTTCAAAGAGGGGTTCTTCTATTTTAGAAATGACAACAATTTTCTGAGAAAGATGGGGGAGGTAATAATCCAGCTTATACTTGCCATTTATGGTGTTGGTTTTGATGTGAATGCTGAATCCAACAAAGTTTTCGAGAACACTTTTATGAAGATTGAATGAAAGAAATGTCATGGTATCGCCATGTGAAATTAAAATTATGCTTCCAGGAGTTCGTTTAGTTCATTGAATTTTAACCTTGTGAAGACCATCTTTTTTGAGAACTGGTGATTTATTAAAGGGATTAGTACGTATTCCCAGATTCTCAATTTTCATAAAGGGGTGAAGTTCTTACAAATATATTAAAAATCTGCCACAAAATCCGCCACAGCGTATTGCTATATTGCTGATATAATGTCTAACAAGATGCCATACCATTGGTCCAAATAGGTCACCATAGTGAGTGCCATTACAATCCAGGCTTTCCCATATATACGGATTATCCCATACTATAGATTTGCCTTCTTGAGCTGAAATCTTGGATAAGCCCATACCCAAAAAAAGGCATAAAAAAAGAAATGTCTTTGCTCTCATATTAAATAAACAACTTACATGGACCTTCTTTTTGTAGAAAGGAACTGTGAAGGTTAATTCGATGGATGAATAGTTAGTCCAGGAGATATTTATACACATTTGTTTCCCGTTTGACAAATCCCAGTTTCCGGTACAATTGATTTGCCTCTATTCTGGATTGTCTGGATGTCAGTTCAATTGATTTTGCCCCTATTGACCTGGCATAACCGATAGCATAGAGCGTCAGTTCTTTACCAAATCCTTTACCCCGCTGTGATTCATCTACAACTACATCTTCTATCCATACTTTGGTTCCCGAAGGTATATCGTAAGTGGCCATTGTTAACATCCCAACTATTTCTTCATTATCAAGTTCAGCTATAAAGAAATGAGTTCTGTCAGACTTCAGAATCTCTTTGAAGTGTTTCCTGGTAGGTAGTTCTGAACCGGAATTAAGCTGAGGCATTAATTTTAATACAGCATCGAATACTCTTATGCTAAACCTGTTTATTTCTCTGATTCTCATTTTTTATTCGATGATTTGGTATAATAGTGAATAGTACAATCTTAATTCAGTTGATTAAAATTAAGAAATAAAAATTGATTCCCATAAATCTGAGATTGCACATCAAAATTGTTGAACCTGAAATTTTATCTGATTTCCCTGCCTTTGCCATCTGCCAACCTGTAACTGGAATGTATCGATAACTGTAAGATCAGAGTGTCATCTCCTTTTCGTACCTGCTATAAAAATCTTTAGAAAATTTATCTGTTTTCAGATTATTGTCTGAAATTAATTTCCTAACTTGTTTCAATAATTACCTGATCTATTAACAAAAAGCTTAAAAATGCATTAATATGAACCAGTTATTTTTACAACTCGCACAAACAGTTTCAGGAAATGTAATTACGATTGTTGCATTGGAACTTGGAGCTGCAATCATTGGATTTATTATTGCCTGGTATTATGCCAGGTCAGTTTATACTCCTGTGATAAAGGGTCTTGAAGCTGATAAGGCCAGTCTTAGTGACCAGATTACCGGATTAAAGGATGAATATGGTAAGCTTGATGAAAAAGTAAAAAAGCTGAATGAGAAAGTTAGCCGTCTTGAGAAGGAAAAAGCGGAAAAAGATATTGAGATAAAAGATCTTTCAACTAAAACCATCAGTGTAGGAAAGTATGTCATCAGTAAAGCCAGAAATGGTGAAACTCTTTTTAACCTTAAAGCTACAAATGGTCAGATAATCCTCACCAGTCTGATGTATCCGACACTGGCCGATTGTACGAAAGGGATTGAGTCTGTAAAGGAAAACTGCGGCGATGACAACAGGTTTGAGCGTAAGATCTCTACAAATAACAAACATTACTTTAATCTGACCGGGCCGAGCGGGCATGTAATCGGCAAAAGTGAGATGTATGAAGCTCCGGCCGGTATGGAAACCGGCATTGCTTCTGTCAAAAGGAATGGCATAAGCAACACGGTAGTTGAAGAATGAAAGTTAATAATCTATTTAAGTTTTATATTGAAAATTAAGCCGGAAGGCTGACAGTTCGGGAATTAAAATAGATATTTCCGTTAATCTCTTTCATATCTATTGTTTTAAAGCCGTTTCTTTCCAGGAGTTCCTGAACTTCATATTTATTTATAATATGATTTTTCTTTGGAACGGGGATATTATTTAATCTGCTGAATGAATTCGAAAGCTTATTTGTCTGAGTTTCCTCCTTTATAATGCTTTTGTTGATTGAAAAGTATCCTATAAAATTGGCGTTCGGTGGTAAAATCCGGATAAGGGTATTTAAAAACATGTCCAGGTGTTTTATCATATTCAGTTTCTTGAGGTTAATTAAAATCCTGACACTTTTAAGATCATTGTTATCATGATAATAATAATCCTGTTTGGATGAGAGTATACTAAAATCAGTGTGGCCCGACATACCAAGGCTGAGAAGGTAACGGAAAAAATTTATACCTCCTTCGGTGATCAATGTGAAAAAGGCAGGATTAAAACCAATTCCGCTCCGGTGTATCTTTTCCCTTGCAAAAATAGACCCGATTGCATTGCCACTGATGATTCCGGAGTCGTCTAAAACTGATATATATTCCATTAACTTAATATTGAATACTGAGATAAATGTAATACATAAGTGCATTCACTTCAAGCCCCAAATGCCCTTACAATGGGAAAATGAGATGAATCCGGCTCTTATTGGTCTAAGTCATTCCAACGAAAAGTTCCCGGAATATTCCATTCACAGGAATAAGCAGGCTGTTCGTCAAAAATGGCAGAATATTTACTAAAAATCCCGAAAATACATGAGTTGAAAGTTAATTACAATATTCAAACTGCTGATTAAAAGCTTAATACAAGGCTAGCTTATTGTAATTTATACACTTTTAAATGAAATCACGAATTTGACCAATGATATCCTGAGATTGATAAAAATTCAGGAATAGTCTCAATTCAGGCAGAAATATTCAGGTATGATGCTTTGAAAACTCTGATATCCGGCAGCTCACCTCCCAGTTAACAACATTTCAACAAATAAAACGTGAAATTAACAGGGTATTACCTTCGGCATTCGACCGAAATAGTCCCACCTCAAGGGACGAAGTCGGTGAACTCAACTTCAATAAAGAGGAATAATTTAATATTATGGTCGCCCCAAACCTCTGTTTACAGCCTTTTGTGTTTTTGATTACATTATATTAAAAATCCTTAAATAAAATTTCTGTCAGACTGTATTCAGGTTAAACTTTCATTGAATTTGACTGTTATACTTTCAGGAATCTGGATTGTTCCGGCACGATTTTATCAAATTCCATTAATTATTAAAATTATGAAAACAGCAGATCCATACCTGAATTTTAACGGTACCACTGAGAAGGCATTTAATTATTACAAATCAGTCTTCGGAGGTGAATTTAAATCCCTCCAGAGGTTCCGGGATTTTCCTGATGCAGGGAAAGTTCCTCCAGAAGCATTGGATATGATAATGCATATTGAACTTCCGCTTGGACCAAATAATACTCTTATGGGAACAGATGCGCCTGAGTCGATGGGTTTTATACTTGCTACCGGAAATAATTTTTCCATTTTGATCAATGCAGATAGTGAAGAGGAAGCTTCCAGACTGTTCAAGAGCCTATCTTCCGGAGGCAAAGTCACAATGGAACTGATGAAAACTTTCTGGGGTGCATATTATGGTGCATGTACGGATAAATTCGGAGTACAATGGATGATCAACTTTACATATAAGAAGGCTTAAATAGCCGGATTGTATTATCTTATCATCAATATAATTAAAATAAAAAAATAATATGAAAAAAATGAATCCTGTTGTACATTTCGAAATGCCTGCCGATGACATGAAACGAATGACAAACTTTTATTCAAATGTGTTTGGATGGCAGACACAGGTTATGGGAGCTGAAATGGGTAATTATGTAACAGTTACAACGTCCGAAGCCGGTGAAAACGGACGCCCGAAAGCAGCCGGAACAATTAATGGGGGTTTTTACCCCAAAAATGAAGGACAGCCGGCTAATCACCCTTCCATAGTGATAGCTGTTGATAATATTAAGGAATCAATAAAGAAAGTTTCAGATGCTGGAGGTAAAGTAATGAATGAACCGGTTGATATTCCGGGCATCGGAGCATATGTTTCTATTATTGATACAGAAGGTAATCTGGTAAGCCTGCTTCAGCCTCTAATGGAATAAAGATTAGTTCGCTTTGGTCAGACTGATATCTTTTAGCCATAGTACTATTGAAGTTTCTGCTGTCTGGGCAGCAGAAACAGAAGGTTTTGGCATAGCACCGCCGGCAGCTCCACCACCGGATCTTCCTCCACCACCTCTTCCTCCGCGACCCCCGCTGGAAGGTACTACAGCTGTCTCTGTATCTGCAGGACGCCGGATAGTTTGAGCTTCGCCTGATTCAGGTGCTGCTCCATATTCAATACCGAGAGAAAATGGTACTACACCGGTACCGCTTTTTTCAGCTTTTAGATCTAATTCAGAAAGAGGAATTTTCATGTTGTAAAACAAGACTCCATCATTATCATATTTTACTGAACCACTTATACCATCAGCACTTCCGGAGGGGATCAATTTTGGTTTTGATTCCGGGAAACCAATTAATTCAATTGTATTAGCCATTGAAAATGGACTACCGGTTTTGATATTGCCGGAATCCTTCATTCTTTTTATTCCAGCATATTTAGCTCCTATCGGGAACCTCAGCCCGGTTTTCTTAACGCTTTTACCGTTTGGGTTAATCCAGACATTCAGTCCTTCCTGTAAAATCTTGTTTTGAATACCCGAATCCTCAATTTTTATATCGATGTATATATTGTCATTGTCATTTGAAAGGTAATAGAGGAAATTTCCCTTCTTGAAATATCCATAACTATTATCAGGCATCTTTAAATCAGCTGAGCCGTTTTTATGCCATTGGCACCACGAATCATTCTCTTTCTGGCCATAAATATTTACGAATAAGAGCAACAAGATAAACGTAACAAAGGTTCTCATTTCAGATTATTTTTTTAGAGCCCGGTTATATAATTGTGATTCTTTTCAGATATAGACAACATTTGACTTCAGAATATTCTATACCCTGCAACCATTTATTAACATTTAACTGAGAAGTTTCCTGAGTCGCAATAAAAGAAAAATTATTCCCGGAGAGATCACGTTGCATCTTCCGGGAAAGTTTCATTATGCTATAAACAGCGATTATAATACGTTATTTACACTCACTGCAGATCAGAGAATCTTTTGAAGCTAATCCGGCAGCAAATTCCTTACCGCATTTCTCACATTTGATTTTGTTCTTCCTCTCCATTATCAGTCTTGTAGCAATTGCTTCATTAAACTCCAACGCCTGCAAATCTCTCCCAAGCGCATATTTGTCTCTGCGCATATTTGAAGCTACATGGTTTTCCTCTCTCAGAACCGGTATTGTGATTTCATTTTTCATGATGCAAAGATACGAATAATCCACGCCATATGCAATTATCAGTTTTTGAGCTTCATAATCATTGTACTTTACAGATAAAATTACACAAGTGCATCAACAACATCATCCAATAATTTAAGTGTACCAACAACAGGATCACCTCCTCCTTCATATTCGACAGATATATAACCCTTATATTTAGCATCATTTAGTACTCTTACACACCGTGCAATATCAACATCCGGAAACCGGGTCCACCTTTTTGCATGAACCATCAGGGTAGCTCTGGGCACAAGAATTCCCAGAGCATTGTACAACATATACTCATGCTCCCAGTTGCAAAAATCAGGTGATGCTTCCAGATATGGGCTGTTAACTTCATTAAGAATAATTATTATATTTACCGGATTTGCTGCCAGGCCCCAGTGATTTTCAATGGTAACCTTAACTCCCGATTTCTCTCCGTAATCCGCAAGTTCCTTAAAAGACTCTATTGCATTTTTCAGATAAGGAACAATTTCCTCATTTCTCGGATATCCCCCCTGTATAACTGATGCAGGAATGATCTGAGGCCCGCCGGTGTTTACACGCATAGACTTGACACCAATCAGTTTTGCGGCATCAAGCCAGAGCTTTCCGACCCGTATCCCCTCCTTGCGTAGTTCTCCATCAAGATCAGCGAGATTCCGTGGTGCATTATTTGAAATATGAGTTGCCATGATCCCCGCAGATACCATTTTCGACATGAGTGTGTCAAGGTAACGTTTTGAAGATAAAGATGAAGGATCAAATTCGCCTGCCCTTACCTGGTTATTTCTTTCAATCCGGGTGAACATGGAATCATCTGTAATATCGCCGAACAGCGAAGACCACAGGTCCATCAATTTAACACCCGGATAAGTATCTTTTGAGAACTGCGGAAAGTCAAGCAACGTGAGTTCACGGTATTTTGCTTTAAGCTGAATGTTCTCAGGATTTTCAGGCCTTTGCTGGGATACTCTCTTTTTAAAAAGCTGATTCACAGCATAACTGTTTGATGCCATGGTTTTTAATTTTTCAACTTTTGTGCGGACTTTAGTATTCTTTTTAATGACCTCACTCTCACGAATCGAAAAGCCCGTTCCTGTGATTCCCAGCGCACCAATACCTACGGTTTTTAAAAAATTACGCCGGCTATGATCCAACGATCCTTCGTTAATTATTTGTTCATCAATCTTTTTCATTTTACCCGATTTATAATTTAATATTGGATTGTAATTTTTTACTGGTAATTATCTTCTGAGAACAATAAAGTAACTTTATAGATTCTCAGATGCAATTTACAATAGTATGAACTCAAAGACAATTTTATATTAAAATAATATTGACTCCGGCTTAAACTTGGTGTAAATTTGAGGGCCGGAAAATGAGGAGAAAGGAATCAAGTAAAAATCCATTTAAACAATTGACAAAATGAACCGTAGAAAATTTGTGAAAGCAGTCCCTTCAATGGCAGTTATTGCGGGTTCGGCGCTGCAAATGCCTGAATTGCAGGAACAAAAAGCAATTGTGCTGCCACAACCTGAAAAAGATGGAGGTAAAACTGTTATGGCTTCTTTGCTCGAAAGAAAAACAAACCGTTCAATCAGCTCAAAAGAGCTCCCGGTACAGATATTATCCAATCTCCTTTGGGCTGGTTTTGGTGTAAACCGCGATTCGGCAGGCTTCGGTAAAAAAGGAAGAACAGCTCCTTCGGCAAGCAATTCACAGGAAATTGATCTTTATGTGGCATTGCGTGAGGGAGTTTATATATATGATGCGATCAACCACCAATTGTTGCTTGTGGCTGAAGGTGACTTTCGTGCGAGGTCCGGCCGCAGAGGTGCAGATTCAGCTCCGGTCAGTATTTTTTATATCGCCGACTTGTCGCGGTACGACCTCGGACCCACACAGCCCGACCGCCAAATTGGCGATACAGAGGTACAAAAGTCATATTTTTATACTGATACCGGTTTTATCGCGCAAAACGTATATCTGTTTGCAGCATCTTTTGGCCTGGCAGCCTGGTTTCATAACTGCGACAAGGAAAACACTGTCAGGGAATTCAGGCTGAAACCCACCCAGCGGGTATTGTTCTCCCAAAGTATAGGATACCCTGCATAAACTGTTCATAGTATATGATTAATTTAAAACCCATTCAATCCGGAATTAATCCGGATGAATGGGTCTAACCACCGGTGAGGTTCAGGGGATCTTAAAACGGCCATCCCTCTCCGATTAAATGACCAGGTCTAATTTACAAAGAAAGTCGAAGTATAAGTGAAACCATTTTCTCTTAGCCAACGGCGGTATGCTTTTGCTATTTTTCTCTTTTTGAACAGGATAGCACCTGTTTCGTCTGATGTAACCCGATAAAATGTTTTCATTGCTTTAATTTTTATATTATTATTTACTTCATTTTTATCCATTTCCAGTTTTCAAAATTTCTTTTATAATATGCTATCGTTTAAATTGTTGTCAGTCATTTGATTTTATCGTAAATACCTGATTTTTCAATCTGAAAAAGCTTAAACAAAATCAACTAACTTGACTACTGTTCTCTTTTGAGCCTTGAAATATGTCAATCCATTAATGTCAGTCATGTCAACAACTTTGAATCCGTGTAATTCAAGAAGGATAAAAACATCTGTTTTATCTATCTCAATATTTGTCCCCGAATCGAGATAATCAGCAAATCCTCTGGGCCTGTTTGGTGTCTGTCCGGGTTTTTTATTGGTTCGTCTGTCCGAGAAGCATCCAATAAAATTTGATCCTGCAGATAATGCATTGTGAACAGTATGCAGAAAACTATCTAAATGTCTCACCCTGTTCAGTTTTTTCAGATTCACCAGGGAGGAAACGCCCTTTAAATCTTTGTAATCGTAATAATACCCTCTTCTCGCGGAGAGAATCATTATGCCTTGATTATCAGCAAGGCCAAGACCTTTGAGATAATGAAAAAAGTTTTCACCACCTTCAGTTATAAGATTTTCCATAACAGGATTATTTATGGTTCTTTCAGTTGTTGGAGCAGCGGTATAAAGTCTGGTTCTGAGTTTTTCGTCAGTTACGAGGCCGGAATGATGTGAAATCAGAATATTGTCCATCGCTTTTTGAGTTTAAATCATGAGATAAAAATAGGGCATTATACTATGCTTGTCAAGTAGGTAAAGCCCAATTAGTGAGGATTTTAGATTAGTCGATAAATCTTTGTCTCCGAATTTCAGGGATACAAATATTATAATAATCAGTTAATACGCTGAAAGTCGTATTTCGTCAATTATTGACTGATTTTTATTATCAAACTGGAAAGAATATGACCTATCATGCCTTTCTGATTAGAAATAGCGATGATAATCAGATAAATATATGTTTATTTATGTATTATTTTATGGAAATTTTAAGCAATTGCCTTTTGACAAACAGTAAACAAATAATGACAAGAATTCATCAAATCGTATGATAATTCAGACCTGAACATAAGATTTTGACTGTCAAAAAGCTGATTTATGTTCAAAACAGGATAATATCCAAAACAGATTTGGCGATTGACCAGGGTATATAACTTATTACATCAGCTCCATCCGCAGTTTTATCAGAAGATCAACGATTGCAGGATCGGCATGAGTGGAGTTGATTTCTATTTCAAATTATTTGCATAGTTTTATGATTACACCAACAAAGTGTAAAATGGAAAAAAATAATATCAACCGCCGTTTGTTTATCAAGAGCACTGCTTTAGCTTCAGCTGCAATTACTTTAACAGGGAAAAATGCATTTTCAGCCCAAACCTCACCTGCTAAAAACAAATTGCCCCGGTGGAAAGGTTTTAATCTGCTCGATTATTTTTCACCATCCATTCCTGCGAATCCCGGTAGTACCAGAACTACAGAGAATGATTTAAAATGGATGAGAGACTGGGGTTTCGATTTTGTCAGAATTCCAATTGCTTATCCGAGATATCTGTCTTTTGACCATTCAAGGGAAATTACAAAGGAGGAAGTATATAAGACAGATGAAAAAGTCCTGAATGATATTGACCAGCTGATACTTATGGCTAATAACCATGGATTATACGTGAGTCTGAATTTGCACAGGGCACCCGGTTACTGCATAAATGCAGGTTTTCATGAACCCTTTAATCTGTGGAAAGACAAAGATGCACAGGCGGCTTTCAATTTTCACTGGCTCCGGCTCCGGTCTGGCCAGGAACCATAGACGGAAAATATTACGGGCGCCCCCAACTTGAAGAATATTACAAACCGGGGATTAACCTGAAGGACAATGGAGTAGGTGTACATTGCGGGGAATGCAGCTGCTGGAAGAAAACACCTCATAAAATATTTCTTTCCTGGTTTGGTGATGTTATCGGCATACTTACTCAAAACGGCATAGGTTATGCACTATGGAACTTCAGAGGTGATTTCGGTATTCTGAATTCCGGACGAACTGATGTTGAATATTCGGATTGGTACGGGCAAAAACTTGACAGCAAACTGCTTGATCTGCTGAAAAAGTACTAAATATTGAAGAACACAGACGGAAAAATCAATAAAACTATTTGCAAGCCAGCACTCCCTTGAAATATCCTATTGATTCGGCGATACCAGGGAGCGGATCCTTCATGTCTTTCTCAAACTCTAGGCTGCATTTTCCACTGTATTTTATTTTACGCAGTGTTGCAACAAACTTGGGAATATCTATAATTCCCCTGCCCATTTCAACTGTCTTTCCCTCTTTCGTTGCCTTATCAACATCCTTCATATGAATGTCATAGATTCTCTTAGAATATCTCTCAATATCAACTGAAGGATCCTGTCCGTCGCGGGTAGTATGTCCGATATCGATACAAATTCCTATTCTGGGGTCAAGATTTTTAACGTGATCCCATATATCGGTGGGATTAGGATAAAGAGGGTTATCCGGTCCATGATTATGAATTGCCAGTTTGAAGTCATACACCTTGATCTTTTTCTCCACATAAGGAAGAAGCTCGTAATTCGGAGCTCCTACTATCATTTTTACCCCGGCCATTTTTGCATATTCAAAAGCCTGATCAACAGACTCCTGTGTTTTCATATAAACAACTCCCACCGTGTAAACATTTATTCCTGCACTTTTAAACTTATCCAAAACTGCATTTATCTGCTCCCGGGTGCTGTTCATAGGCATATGAAAATCTTTTAATGACAGATTGGTAACACCTATCCTCTTCATCATTTCTATGGTTTTCTCAACAGTGAAATCCATAAAGGTGTAACCAGCCATTCCGATGCTGAAAGTATCTGCAGTCTTTGAAACCAGGGATGAAATACCTGTTGTGGAATAAACACTGGAAACGCCTGCTGCAAGTATACCTGAACCTGCTAACTTAAAAAATTGACGACGTGATTTCATAAGTATATTAAGTTTATTGGAGAGATTTATCAAAAATAATAAAAGTTTAATACCAATGATCAGATTGTTCCTATTTTCTGATAACCATATTATTATCAAGAAGCCTGCTGTTGTAAGTCTGGATTATGGCTTTCAGTTTTTCCTCCATCTGTATTCTGAGTTCAGGTTCTTTGTTAAGAAGATTATTCTCCAGAAATCTGTCCGATTTAAAGTTAAACAACGCAATGGGCTTATTATCAACCATTTCCAATATATGATCTTTCATATAAAGGTGATAATCACTACCATTTGTATTGAATGCAAATGATTCGTATGAATCGTCCAGAAGATTGTTTCCAAAGGCAATATACTCATCATCGTAATTAAGATAACTCAGTACTGTTGGCATAATATCTATCTGCTGGGCGATACGTTTCCTGATGCCTCTCAATTCGCTTCCCGGTCTGTAAAATATTATAGGAATACAGTAAGCACCAAAATTATTCTGGAATTCGGGATGAATCGATTCATTGGTATGATCGGCAGTAATAACAAAAAGTGTATTTGAATACCAGGAGGTTTTAGATATCTCCTGAAATAATTCACGCAATGCAAAATCAGAATAACCAACCACTTCAACTATCGGTGCCGGACCTTTCTTAAACTTACCGGTGTACTTTTCCGGAACTTTAAAGGGATGATGCGATGAAACTGAAAAGATTGAAACAAAGAATGGCTGCCTGAAGGAATTCAGTTTCCCTGCAAAGAATTTAAAAAATGGTTCATCCCAAACACCCCACATGCCATCAAAATCCGATTTCTCCGGATATTGATCCAACCCGAAATAGTCATCAAATCCTGCAACTCTGGTAAATGAATCAAATCCCATCGATCCGTTTGGTGCACCATGAAAAAATGCAGAATAGTAACCTTTCCTTTTAAGTAATTCAGGCAGACCGTTAATCTCGTTATTGGCATAATGCGAAATGGTATAAGGAGTTTCAAGTGAAGGTATTGAGGCCAGAATCGAAGGCATGGCATCAATTGACTTCTTACCGTTTGCAATGGAAACATCAAAGGTCAGACCAACCTTAATAAGAGAATCAATGAATGGTGTGTAACCCTGGTAGGTACCGCCCTCCAGATCGTGGTTAAGGGATCCGATGTATTCCCTGGCAAAGCTTTCCAGGATAATCACTACCACATTAAGATTGGAAAAAGGTTTGGAGTTCATCGGAATATAATGAGGATTATAAAGTTTTTTCAGCTTTTCATCATCAAAGAATTTATATTTCACAAGTGATTTTTTATCGAAAGTTCTGAAAAAGCTGAATGGAGTATTAAGAACTATTGCCACATCACGCGGAGTCTGGACATACCGGGCAGCATTACTTATTGTTATTGGCCGGGTGGAGTGTTTGTAACCTCCTCTTGCAGCTCCGACAATAAGGGTGATAATCAACGGAATCATCAGGATATTAATAGAATAATAGGCAATTTTATTGGCCGGGGAAGGTTTCTTAACATTGACCTTATTATACAGGAACACCATAAGAAACCAGATTAAAAGAGTTAACAATGTGGCCGGCCAATAGTCGAAAAGAAACCTGAAAAATACTCTGATTAAGTTGGTTTCATGCTCAAAAGTTTTAAAAACATCAGCTGTTGCTCTCTTTCCGATAAATCTGTAGTACACAAAATCCATTCCGTTCATTGAAAGTGCCAGGCCGTTGGTGACGAAGTAGATGTACTTTAAAATATTCTGATAAACATTATTGTATCGTATCTCAAGTGGTATAATATGTAAAAGGATGAAAATCATATTGATATAAACAATGGCTGAAATATCAAAAGTGAAGCCACCTTTACAAATTGTAATAAACTGGCTGAATGATACTCCCGGGAACATGTTAAAATTAAACAGGAAGAAACCTATCCTGCATAATGAAAATAGAAACATAATAAGTAAAATTCTGTATGCCAGAACTACAAAGATATTCCTTGAGAAAAACCAGTTTTTCATCATAAAATAATTTTGATTTTAGCGGCATGATGCCTGCCTGTCGGCAGACAGGGAACCGCAAATGATTGAAAATATCAAACGCCAGATCCATTGGGAATAACATATTTGGGACCTGGCATTTAATTATTTGCTTATGTAAAAGATCATTTTTTGGGCAAATCTTTCATCATCTCTTTAGTATCAGATTTATTAAATTCATTCATGAACCGGTTGGCTCTGTTCCTTGTGCCGATTCCAACCAGCATAAAGATAACAAAAATGGCTATAAGAACATACATAACAATTTTTGTCGTCGGAGGATTTGTTTTAAGCGCTTCAATAAGACCGTTATAAAGAAGCCACAGGGCGAAAAGATTGATCAACAGGCTGATTACAACTCCGATATAAAGATTAAAATGGCCGGTAAATCCAAAGAATGCGCTTATAGGCATAACCACCATGACAGCTGCTGTTACTCTGGCATTTGCCTCAAAATCGGTGTTCCCTTTGCAGATTGAAGATATAACAAGTAATATAACAGCTCCGATAAACAATCCTATAACAGCAGCGATTATTGACCATATAAAAACCATTATACCGATTGAACCACCAAACATACCACCAGACATTGACCCGATTCTCAGAAGGCTCCAGATAAATGAGATCGCTCCTGCAATCGCACCGTATATTACTGCCTTGACTAAGGGTTCGGTTATACCACCGGAGGTTTTCATAGTGGAAAAGTAAGATTTCGGATTCATCAGGACATCCTGGGATTCACTGACAAAAAGACTAAAATCAAAGTTGCTGTCACTCATTGTTTAAAGGATTAATAGGTTAATAATTAAAGTTCAGGAAATTGAAAATAATATTCCAAATTAAAGATAAAATCTTAAAATAGCTAATTATTATCAGAATTTTGGTTCTCCTTATTCAAGATAAGTGTACCCATAAAGCCCTGACCGGTAATTTGAAAGAAATTCCTTGCCCTCTTCAAGCGTTATAATGCCTGCCTTGACCGAAGTAGTAACCCATGTTTCAACAGTACGCACCATCTTTTTCGAATTGTACTGAACGTAATCCAGAACTTCTGCAACTGTTTCCCCATCTATAACCTGGTCAATATTATAACCGTTTTCGTCAACGGAAACGTGCACAGCATTTGTATCACCGAACAAATTGTGAAGATCCCCCAATATCTCCTGGTATGCGCCTACCAGGAAAACGCCCAGATAGTATGGCTCTTTGCCTCTTAATGAGTGAACAGGCAGATGGTGAGAGGAGTTCCTTGTTGAAATAAAGTTATCAATCTTACCATCGGAGTCGCAGGTCATATCCTGTATCGTAGCGGTCCTTAACGGTTCTTCATTAAGCCTGTGAATTGGCATAATCGGGAATATCTGATCAATAGCCCATGCATCAGGAAGAGATTGAAAAAGAGAAAAATTACAGAAATATTTATCAGACAATATTCTGGAGATCTGACGTAATTCATCAGGCACGTGCTTGGTTACACTGGCCATCTGATAAACTTTGCGTGCAATAGACCAGAAGAGGCGTTCTATCTGGGCACGTGTTTTAAGATCAACAAGTCCAAAACTGAACCTGTCAAGAGCCTCTTCCCTTATCTGCTGAGCATCATGCCAGGTCTCAAGCATTCTTGACTGGTTAAAGTTATCCCATAAAAGATAAAGTTCTTTCACCAGTTCATGATCGAGATCAGTGATCAGGTCTTCAGAATCCCATGATGGCAGAGTTGTAGTTTCGAGTACCTCGAATATAAGAACCGAATGATGAGCGGTAAGTGACCTGCCCGATTCTGTTATAATGTTGGGATGGGGAATATTGCTTTTATTGCTGGCATCCACAAACGTACTGATTGAGTCATTTACATATTCCTGGATAGTATAATTCATACTGCTTTCGCTGTTGGAAGATCCTGTGCCGTCGTAATCAACTCCAAGACCACCTCCGATATCCACAAATTCCACATCAAAACCTTGTTTACGCAGCTGAACATAAAACTGAGAAGCCTCACGAAGGGCGATTTTAATCCTCCTGATTTTAGTTACCTGGCTCCCGATATGAAAATGAATAAGTTTAACGCAATCCCTCATCTTGTTTCGGTCGATGAAGTCCATTGCCTCCAGCAGCTCACTTGAAGTAAGACCGAATTTGCTTATATCTCCACCGGAGTCTTCCCATTTTCCGCTTCCTACACTAGCCAGCTTTATCCTGATGCCAAGATTCGGCTTAACCTTCAGACGTTTTGCAATTGTGGTTATCAGTTTGAGTTCGTTAAGCTTTTCAACTACCAGAAAAATTCTTTTACCCATTTTCTGAGCCAGGAGAGCCAGTTCAATATAATTCTCATCCTTATATCCGTTGCAGATAATGAGGGATTCAGGATCAGTATTTATAGCAATTACAGCATGAAGCTCAGGTTTGGATCCGGCTTCCAGCCCGATGTTGAATTTTTTCCCGTGACTCACTATCTCTTCTACAACCGGTCTCATCTGATTTACTTTGATCGGATATATTATAAAGTTCTGAGCTTTATAACTATACTCCTCCGAAGCTGACTTAAAACACTTCGAGATACTGATTATCCGGTCATCAAGTATGTCAGGGAATCTGACAAGGACAGGTGTTGAGACATCAGATAGAATCAATTCATCGAGCAGATCTTTCAGATCAACAGATACTCCATTCCTCTGAGGTGTAACAATTATATTTCCTTTTTCATTAATCGAAAAATAATCCACACCCCAGCCATTTATATTATATAATTCAGCCGAATCTTCAACACGCCATTTTCTCATGATAAGCTATTTTGTCTTTTTCCTTTTGGCCGCAAAGGTCACAAAAAAATTAGTTTTTCACAATGTTATTGGAATAACATCTACAACTTAATCTATAGCAGGACGAAATCCATCTCCGGCTATTTCAATTATTAATTAAGGATGGCTGTTTTCAAGTTAATAGCGGACATAATCTTATACACAGGATACGGATTATATCCCATTCCCCACTGGGGCACTAAATACCTGTCAAAGAAGTTCCATGTCACCATACCGTCATTAGACTGTGGTTCAAGCAAATAAGCGGCAACGTTTGCCAATGGTTGAGCTGTTCTTACCACCAGGGTACCGGCAGGGAATTCCATTCTTTCTATCTGATATTTACCTTTTACAGAGTTTGTATAATGTCCCTGATTTAACCTTTCGGCTCCTTTCAGTTCGCTGATGCTGAAACTTTGTACGTCCAGACTGTAGTCTTCAAGTAATTTTTCAATTCTGATTCCGTGAGTCTTAAGCAGACCTGTTATACCAGAGTCGTTTATAGAAATCAGGTATGCGAATGGGAAATTCACGCTCTTCACCGGGTAATAATCAATATAATAAGGTATCGTAACTGTCTTTTGAATATCGGTTCTTCTATAATTTTTCCTTCCGTTTGAGTCAGAGACAAGTTCAGCCTTAAAGGTCTTTACTGTCACTTTATCAGGTTCAGGTCTTACATCGTAAGCAATTGCAAAAGAATCTGATGCTGAAGGGTTCATCCCCCTGGCAATTGTTTTTTGATCCACTACATTCAAAAGGGCTTTAATTTCAGACTTTTTTACTGAAACATAGTCCATCAGTGAATTAATAAGATAGTAGCAACCCATTACGCGCGATCTGAAATCAGCATAGACATAATTTTCATTCAGTATCCCCAGCCTGTTTCTTATTCCAAAATAATTACTCATATAACGCGGCTCGGAAGCATCAAGAACCCAGCCCTTTTCAGGGTTCATCATATCGAAGAATTCACCGTAAAAGCAATTTTCAACTTTATATTTATTCAGAAGCGTTTCCGATATTTCCGGCATCATCATGTCGCGCATGTAAGTTATTAATGAATTGTCTCCATTAGGATTCACCATCCATGTGAAAGTCACGGGTTCGATATGATATGACCCGTCTGTTGTATGGCAATCCATAAAAACAGATGGATCCCACCGGTTGAATACCCTTGTTATTGCCCCCCTCACTTCGGGAGATTCAGCTTTTATTGCATCGCGGTTGAGATCAAGAAACTGACCATTATATCTCACTCCCACACCATTTACCGGACCATTCTGGTAGGTTCTGTTCTGTGGACTGATCTTTTGGTTTCCGTCAGGATTAAACAAAGGACAGATCAGCAAAACAACATCCTTAAGGAGTTCCGGATGTTTATCTTTCAACAGATCCCTGGTATACATAAGGGTTGCCTCTTTGCCTTCAACTTCACCGGCATGAATGTTTGCCTGAACATAGACTACTATTCTATTATCATTGACAAGATCCGCCGGGGACTTTGGCAATGGGTCACCGATTATTAACAGTGGAATTTCCCTACCTTCCGCAGATACGGCAATATTCTCAATACCGATACAGTCAGATGATTTTCTTAACTGACTGATAAAACTCATTACATCGTTATAATCCGATGTGGATTTAAAATCCGATTTTTCTGCAGTCGTCAGGGGTCTGACCTGGCTGAACGTATAGAACGTCAATAATGAAATAATACAGGCAATTATTACTCTTTTCATCATAATTTAATTTTGATTTTAGCGGTATGATGTAACCACACATGATTGAAAATTATATTTTTATCGTATATGTGATTGAGTTCAATCATGTGGGTTTCATAGGGAACATTTATATAGTTTTCAGGGTGTAGAATTTGCAATTTTTCATCTCTGGTAATTCAAAAACTAAATCTTAGAATAAATCAATTAAATATCAGATTATTATAAAATAATATAGATTATTTCAATATTAATACCTATCTTGCGCCATTAATTTAAAATAAAATAAAATGAACAAAGGAACAGTGAAATTTTTTAATGTATCAAAGGGATTCGGATTCATTAAAGATGCAGATTCGGATAATGAATATTTTGTACATGTATCAGGTCTGAAAGATCAGATTAAAGAGAATGATGAAGTTACATTCGAACTTCAGGAAGGCAAAAAAGGTATTAATGCAGTAAATGTGAGACTTGCTTAGGTAATCTATACAAAGATTTATTATTCAAAGTCCCGCCCTGAGCGGGACTTTTTTTATTGTCTCTTTTTTTCTTCTTTTTTTGCCTTTTTGGCGGCGCGTTTTTCTTTCAGATTTTTCGTCGGCTCTTTCTTGTTCTTAGTCTGTTCTTTAGCTTTTTCGTGTGACATGGCAATCTGTTTTTAAGTGAATATAAAAGGTAATTCAAATATATAAAAAATCATCTGATTTCTTATCTTTTGATAGCGGATTCAACCTACTGATCATAATAAACTACCGGCGTCCTTGTCGACAAACCATCTGAGCTCACCATAAACAGGATTAATAAGGGATGCGGGAAAATTCCGGGATGACGGTCTTTTTTTAATAATATTCTCAGCAACATTTGCTTTCGTTTTTCCTGTAACAAGGAAAACAACAGATTCTGAATTATTGATCACCCTGAAGGTAAGAGTTATCCTTTTCTGAAATGTAATAGGATGATAAGTTACTTCACAAATTTTCCGGGAATCAAGTAAATCAATATTACCAGGAAATATTGATACAGTGTGACCATCTTCACCTATTCCCAGCATTATAACGTCAAATACGGGCAATCCATCTCTTAACCTTATACAGGATAAAATATCCTCAGAATATCTTTTTGCTTCTTTTCCCGGATCAGCCTCTCCTTTAATTCTGTGAATATTTACAACAGGGATATCTATCTTCCCAAGGAATCTCTCATAAGCTGCACCGAAATTGCTTTCAGGGTCATCAGGGGGCACACATCGCTCATCTCCCCAGAAGAAATGCACATACTCCCATCTGGCAGATCCTGAATAATGATCACCAAGCAGAGAAAATAACAGATCGGGAGTTGATCCTCCGGATAAAACAACCGAAACAGACTTCTTTTTTTCAGCCGATTCATTAATCCCGTGGATGAGCTCTTCCGCAAATTTCTCTGCCAGGGCTTGAGGCGATTGAAATATTTCTATATTCTTATCCAAAACAATTATAGCTTTATCTAAATATCTTTCTTGATGCCGCGGAACATAAATATTTTCAGGGAGTTATTAGGCTTCTCTTACACTGCATCCATTCTCCCGTATTTATCCATTACAACTCGCAATAAACCTCATCGTCAGCAAGGTTCTTGCATGGATATCTCCAGTCAAGGCCTTCCCCCTCAATAAGATCTTTTGCATGCTCAGGTCCCCATGTTCCGGCCGGATAACCATATACTTTTATTTCAGGGTTATTTTGCCAGGCGCGCCGGATGGGATCCAGAAACTTCCAGGCAGTCTCAACTTCATCATCCCGGGAAAACAAAGTTGAGTCACCAATCATCACATCGTGCAATAACCTTTCGTAAGCTGATGGTACACGTATGTTTGCCAGATCTTTATAATGAAAATCCATATTTACATTCTTGACATTGAATCCTGCACCGGGTTCTTTCATATCAAATTTCAGTAATATTCCTTCATCGGGCTGAATACGGATGATCAGCTGATTCGATGAGAATCTTCCGGATACCCTCTGAAAAAGATGATGAGGAGTTTGTTTGAAATGTATAACTATTTCAGTCACACGTGTGGGAAGCCTTTTACCGGTCCTTACATAAAATGGCACTCCTCCCCATCTCCAGTTGTTTATAAAGAACTTCACAGCAACGTAAGTCTCAGTTCGTGAATCTTTTGCCACATTCTTCTCGAACCGGTACCCTGTAACACATTCACCACGTATGAGTGATCCGGTGTATTGTCCTCTGATTACCTGGTTCGGTACATCTTCCTCCTTTATTGGTTGCAGCGATTGAAAAACCTTCAATACCTCATTACGTATAGCATTTGCATCAAGGGATGAAGGAGGTTCCATAGCGGTCAGTCCGACTACCTGAAGCAAATGATTCTGAACCATGTCCCTGAGCGCTCCCGAATTTTCATAATATCCTCCCCTCTCCTCAACACCTATACTTTCTGCGGATGTGATCTCTACACGGTCTATATAATTCCTGTTCCATAACGGTTCGAAAATACCATTAGCGAACCTTGTAACAAGCAGGTTTTGAACTGTTTCCTTACCCAGATAATGATCGATTCTGTAAATCTGTTCCTCCGCTAAAATTTTATGTAATAATCTGTTTAGCCTACGTGCCGATTCAAGATCGTATCCAAAGGGTTTTTCGACAATGACTCTCCGGAAACCGTCCTTCCGGTCAAGGAGTCCTGCTTTTGAAAGGTTAACAGCTATAGGCTCAAACAAGCTGGGAGGAGTAGCCAGATAAAAAATGTAGCTGCCGCCAATCCCATATTTGCCATCTGTCACTTTTAAAAAAGATTTTAGGTCTGAAAATCCTTCTGTAGAATAATCACCCATTGAAAGATAGTAAAGATCTTTTGCAAAATCTGAAATAAGATTCCGGTCGGAAATTTGCTCTTCAGAAAAAGATAAAATAGAAGTGATCATTTTTTTTCTGAATTCCTCAGTCGTTATTTTTGTTCTGCCGATTCCCAGGATCGCATATTTTTCAGGCATAATATTCTGAGCTTTCAGGGAAAATAATGCCGGCATCAGCTTTCTGGCGGCAAGATCGCCTGATGCACCAAATATCACAATTATAAGATTCTTGGAATTTTCCATAGAATGACATCTTTTAAATAGTATAACAATCTAAAACCATAAATTATAGGTTACAGGATGCTTGAAAATCAATTTATTTACCCCATGCCGCTTTGCGGCAGTAAATTGATTTTGACTTCGTCGAGCTCCTCCGCTTCGCGTCGTCGGTTCTTCGCTCCCCAAAATCCGGTTTCAACCGTTAAAAGTCTTACAAAGTAGCAAAAAAAATTTATTTTTTGGTAAGAAATGGTGATAATGTAATTTGTAATAAGGTTAATAAGTTCAGGATACCCGAAGCCTTTTGAGATCAGGAAATGTATTATTTATCTTGTTTTTAATTTTATCAGTTGGAAAGAATCCGGACTATTTTTCTGCTATTCATTAATTATATTATTAAGGTTTGTGATAATTTATAATAATATATCGTATATTTGCCGTCAATTGTTATATGAATGAATAATTTTAAATCTATAGTATCTTTGCGCCTTATTAAAAGGTTAATCAGAACATAATGAGAATGGTGTTTGGTATCGGATTAAGGATGACCGTTCTCTGGAAAAATGAGAGCGGTTTTTTTATATCATCAAGAGAAGAAAAGTAATGTAAAACTATGAAGACAGAACGGCCACAAAAGCAGGGATTATACCGGCAGGAATTTGAACACGGGAATTGCGGAATTGGATTTGTTGCTCACCTGAAAGGCAAAAAATCACACTCCATCATCAGGCAGGGGCTTGAAACACTTACCAACATGACACACCGTGGCGCTGAGGGAGCCGATAGTAAAACGGGTGACGGAGCAGGTGTTCTGATTCAGGTTCCCCGCGATTTTTATCTGATCCAGGGCTATTCACTTCCTCCGGCAGGACAATTTGGTACCGGGCTTATTTTTTTCCCTCAGGATATTTCCGATGCATCCGAATGCCGGGAGATATTGTTAAAAATCATAGCTGAAGAGGGAGTTAATGTCATTGGCTTTCGTGAGGTACCACGAAATAACTCCTCTATCGGAGAGATTGCTCGTGCTGCTGAACCTTACATCCAGCAGATACTTTTAGGTTCTGATATTCCCCAGGAAGATCTGGAGCGTAAATTATATATTATCAGGAAACGGACTGAAAATGCTATCCGTAAGTCGGAACTGAAACAGAAAAGTTTTTTCTATATCCCCAGCCTTTCCACTAAAGTTCTTGTATATAAGGGGATGCTGACTTCAATCCAGCTTGGAGAGTATTATCTTGACCTTAATGATGAACGGTTGCAGAGTGCAATCGCTCTGGTCCATTCACGTTTCAGCACAAATACCTTTCCCAGCTGGGATCTTGCACAACCTTTCCGGGTTCTCGGACATAACGGTGAGATAAATACAATCAAAGGAAACCGTTTCTGGATGGAAGCCAGGGAATCAATTCTCAAATCGGATAAACTGGGAGATCTGTCAAGATTGTTCCCCATCATCGAACCCGATAAAAGTGATTCGGCTTCTCTCGATAACGTTTTGGAATTTCTGTTAATGAGTGGCAAATCGCTCCCATATGCCATGTCGGTGCTGATCCCTGAATCTTTTAATGCTAAAAATCCGATCTCTGAGGAACTGCGATCTTTTTATCTCTATCACTCTACCTTCCTGGAGCCTTGGGATGGGCCTGCATCACTGATATTTTCCGATGGCCGTTACATTGGCGGAATGCTCGACAGGAACGGTCTCAGACCTTCGAGATATACCATAACAACGAACGACCTGATAGTAATGGGATCAGAGGCCGGGGTACAGAGCTTTGCCCCTGAAATGATCAGGGAAAAGGGACGCCTGAAACCCGGTAAAATGCTTCTTGTTGATACTGAAGCCGGCAAAATATTCTATGATAAGGAGTTAAAAGATCAACTGGCTGGTGAATACCCATACGGACAGTGGATCAAACAGAATATGGTCAACCTTGAAGAGATTGAAACGGGTCACCAGGAAACCCCTGATATGGGGGATCAGTATAATAAATATATCACCTCTTTCAATTATTCGATAGAGGATACTGACAGGATAATAAAAGAGATGGCTGCCACCGGTAAAGAACCGATAAGCTCAATGGGAAATGACGTGCCGGTTGCCGTACTCTCAAAAAAACCATACAGGTTATTTAATTATTTCAAGCAGCTTTTTGCCCAGGTCACAAACCCGCCTATCGATCCTATCAGAGAGGAGCTTGTAATGTCACTTTCCGGTTATCTGGGTTCTTTGCAACAGAACCTGCTTGAAACCTCACCCGATCATGTTAAGATGGTCCGGTTCAGAAATCCGGTTATATCGAATACTTACTTCCAGGTTGTCAAGAACCTGAGGTATAAAGGATTTTCCGCAGCAAACCTGTTGTTGCATTTTGATTCGACTAAAGGAGCTGAGGGACTGAAAAATGCATTGGAACAACTCTGTCTCGATGCTGAAAAAGCTGTGGATGAAGGGAAGAACTATATAATCCTTTCCGATCGCGGTATCACTGAAAACATTGCACCTGTACCATCCCTTATGGCTGTATCTGCAGTACACCATCACCTGATAAATAAGCGAAAGAGGATGCAGATCGATATAGTAGTGGAGTCTGCTGAACCCCGTGAAGTCATGCATTTTGCTCTCTTGTTCGGCTATGGAGCCAGCATTATTAATCCATATATGAGCTTTGCTATCATTGATAAACTGGTTAAGGGAAAAGATATTCAGCTCGACTATCAGAAAGCAGAAGCGAATTATATCAATTCTATCAATAAGGGAATCCTGAAGATAATGTCAAAAATGGGCATAAGTACCCTGAGGAGCTACAGATCATCCCAGATATTCGAAGCTGTCGGTATTCATCCTGATGTAATAAATAAATACTTTGAAGGCACAATTTCAAGAATTGGCGGCATAGGAATGGATGAGATTACAGAAGAGGTTCTTATCCCTCATCGTAAAGCATATCTTGAAGATCAACAGCCTGATATACTTACCGAGGGCATTTATTCATACAGGAAATATGGTGAACATCACGCCTGGAACCCCGAAACCATATCTCTCCTTCAATGGAGTACCAGTACCGGTGATTATAAAAAATTCAAAGAGTACACCCGGCTTGTCGAACTGAACAATTCAAGTCCCGGGTTTATCAGGGGCCTTTTAAGACTGAAAAATAACCCGATACCACTCTCGGAAGTTGAACCGGCAGAACAGATAATGAAACGGTTTGTTACAGGGGCAATGTCTTATGGTTCCATAAGCCGTGAGGCTCACGAAACTCTGGCTATAGCTATGAACCGTATCGGTGGCCGGAGCAATACCGGCGAAGGAGGAGAAGATCCGCTGCGATTTCTTCCTCTTGAAAACGGTGACAGTGTAAGAAGTGCAATAAAACAGGTAGCAAGTGGCAGGTTTGGAGTAACAACTGAATATCTGGTCAATGCTGATGAGATCCAGATAAAAATTGCCCAGGGAGCAAAACCAGGCGAGGGAGGTCAGCTCCCGGGACATAAGGTAGATAAGATTATCGCAAAAACAAGATATTCGATTCCGGGTATAACACTGATATCACCGCCACCACACCATGATATTTACTCAATTGAAGATCTTTCCCAGCTTATTTTCGACCTCAAGAATGTAAATCCAAGGGCCAAAATCAGTGTCAAACTGGTATCAGAGAGCGGGGTTGGCACTATTGCCGCCGGTGTTACAAAGGCAGGCGCCGATCTTATAACAATAAGTGGCTATGAAGGCGGAACCGGAGCAAGTCCTTCATCATCAATCAAACATGCAGGATTACCGCTTGAGCTTGGTCTTGCCGAATCACAGCAGACCCTTGTCATGAATAACCTCCGCAGGAGAGTTGTCCTACAGGCCGATGGCCAGCTGAAATGTGGGAAAGATATAATAATGACCGCATTACTGGGCGCTGAAGAATTCGGGTTTTCCACCTCAGCACTAATTGTAATGGGTTGTGTAATGATGCGTAAATGTCACCTCAATACCTGCCCGGTAGGCGTCGCCACACAGAAT
>Ga0182021_10000845_pt1 | contig 34417 bp, 33 predicted proteins | sample 612E3MmetaG_FD_120493 | JGI IMG/M metagenome (GOLD analysis project Ga0182021, IMG submission 120493) | Permafrost microbial communities from Stordalen Mire, Sweden - 612E3M metaG (Illumina Assembly) | ecosystem: Environmental > Terrestrial > Soil > Wetlands > Permafrost | place: Sweden... | reverse complement strand
AGACGCGTCAACCTTTAGTCGGCGCAATCCTCGCATTTGGCGTCAAAACATTGCCTGACGCTGAAATTGAAGCTGAAGCAAACAGCGTTAAAATCTTCAAAGACCCAATCATCTACAACCTAATCGACAACTACATGGAATGGGCAAAGAATAAACGAGAAGCAAAAAGCGAAGAGGAATTTGAACGACTTGTTAAACCGGGAAAAGTCACAGTGCTGCCCAACTGCATCTTCCGCCGTGCTAAACCATTAGTAGTTGGTGTAGAAATCTTGGCAGGTAGACTAAAACCAAAAGTTTCCCTTATGCGCGCAGAAGACAGCTCAGAGCTAGGTGAAGTAGATCAGATTCAAGATCAAGGCAAAGCAATCGGCGAAGCTAAAGCAGGGATGCAGGTGGCGATTTCTATGGATAAACCCATTGCTGGACGCCACGTGTTTGAGAAGGATGTTTTGTATGTTAAGGTCCCTGAAGCTGATGCAAAAAAACTGTTAACGGCACATATGGATGACTTAACCAGCGAAGAGCAGGAACTGCTTAAAGAGTTCATTGCGTTCATGCGCAAGAAGACGCTGTTCTGGGCTGGAGTCTAAAAACAATAGTTAGTTGGCTAAGAAGGAGCACCCCCCCCCTTTTCCACTTTCACCATTTTCTTGTCAACCGATTGAAAAACCCAATGCACTTTAATTCATTAGGTTTCTCCATTGAAATCCTATTAGAATTCAAATCTGTTGGCTGCTCTTCTAATACTCGAAAGCTTCAACCTATCAGTTTCTTTAAAACTGGCACTTTTTGGAGGGGGAGAATAATTCCAAGGCAGATAAACAAGGTAACCAATGTTATTAATGGGACTTCGATGATGGAGTTGAGGGTGTTTCCGCTGATAGTGAAGCCCCATAAATAGCCTCTTTGTAGAGCTTCAAGGACAATAACGTGGAACAGGAAAATGGTTAAGGTGCTTTTGCTGATTTGCCTTAGTAGCCAATTAATTTTTGGATGAGGTGCTTCTGTGGGGTTTGCTGGAACCTTAAGGGTGTTTAGGAGCAGAAATAGCATGACTGCGGATAAAATCGTTGTTGGGCTAAAGTAGTCTTGGAAGAAATAAGTTTGCGGACCCCCAACCGTGGCGGCTATCGCGTAGGTTCCGACGGCTGTCAAAACCAATCCGAGAGCCAGCAACCCAAGCATAGTTGAGCGCTTCAGTTTTACCGACAAAAGAAAAACCCCCAGCAAAAAGTATCCTACCCATAGAGGAATCGTTAGAAGGTTACTGTCTATGTGGAATGCACCAAACAATCCAATGACAGGTGATATGATTGCTCCAAAGAACCATACACCCAGGAAATACTTGAATGTCTCGCGGTTCACATGAGCTACCACTACACGTAGGATTGGTGTAAAAAGATACAGACCCACCAGCATGTAGAGGTACCAGAACTGGTAGTAGGGACCTGACAGAATGCCTTGGGCGATGAAGCTTGAGGTAAGGGCTATGTTGTCAGCAAAATAGTCCCATGCAAAATAGATGGCGCCCCAAAACAGGAACGGCAGCCCAATGCGTGCCCAACGTTTCTTGAAGAAAACGCTCAACGGTTCGGCCTTGAATGGTTGAAGCAGAAGAGCACCCGTCAACATAACAAACAATGGAACCCCAGTTCGCCCTAAGGTTTGGTAGATATTAACTGCCCACCAACGGTAAATTTCAGCTTGATTCATCACTTGAGGAACTATTCCCTCGTTGGCGGCGTGGAGCAAAATAACCCCTACAATAGCGATAGTGCGAATTAGGTCCACTGGAATAGCGTGCACTCTCTCTTGAATCAGCTTTTACACCCTTTGCTTGATACTCCTCAGAAGGCATTTTACGCTAATAAGATTTAACTTAAATTGTAGAATTAAAACACCTTTCTTGACCGAGCAGCTAACTGGAGTTTTGTTGGCTTATAACACGGTATATTTCGTTGGCGATTAATTGTGATCCGTCGGGGTCAGGGTGAACTCCGTCAGGGAAAAACTCGGAAAAATTAGAAAGAGCTGAATGCACATCAATTACAGGCGTATGGGTCTGTTGTGCAACCTGGTCTACTCCAGGAATAATCGCGGTCTCTAAAAGTTCAGCGCTTGGAGTTGTTCCATTGCTGAAAACTGGGGGCGGTTTCACAAGCCAAATCTTAGGTTGACTTGAAAGCGCCTGGAACTCTTCAACCAACTGAACGTAACTGCTTACGAAGCTTGCATTGTTCGGTGTAATTATTGCGTTTGCATCGTTTGTGCCCAGCATGATTATCACGATGTTCGGTTGAAACTGTTTTGCCCTCTGAAATTCGATTTGGTGCATATATGGGCTTATCGAATCAAGAGACGCTGCAGTTCCGCCAACGCCGAAATTATCTACAGTATAGTTTGAGCCAAGCAACATCCACAGGTCATCTGGATAATAGGTTCCTCCAGTAATACTGTCGCCGACACAGGCAACTCTAATCTTATTTGATGAATTATCTTTACTTCCTGACAACATGAAAAACGATGCACCACCTGAAAGAATAACTATAAGGGCTAAACCGATCGCCAACAACGTTAATTTCTTCTTATTCATTTTACGCTCTCGCAGTACGTTAAAGCCTAATCTGCTAAAGTAAAATCCCACTATCCATTAAACTTACCGAGAAAACTACGGATTCTACTCGGCCAAATCCTCAACCTGATTTGCGCAATCCAATATTTATTTTCCCTAAAATCAAAACCCGATAATCTATAGTTGGGAGTGAGTTTTAACTTACGGTATTTTTCGATAAAGCTTTAAATTCTGCAAAAGTCAGAGAAAAGGTGCAAACCAACCATTCAAATGTTGGTTTTTGAATTCAGCCGAGGTATCCTAGCCAGGCAGGGAGCAAGCCTGGAGATCCCTACGCGGGACCAATTAGCTTGTGGCCTTTCGGGGCCGCGGGGGTTCAAATCCCCCTCTCGGCGCCAATTTAACATATTTTGGTAAATATTTTTGGAATAGCTTGAGTGGTTTGATGGTTTTAAGGCTAAAGTGACCTTCGTTTGAGTTCTTTTATCTTATCAAAATGTGCATCTGTTGAAACCACAACTTCTGCCTTTGCTGCAATTGCTGTTGCAGCATGAATGGCGTCTCTTGGAGCCAGATGATATTCTTTGATTATTTGAAGAGCTGATAAGGATAGGTCTCGGTGGACAGAAATGATTTCCAAGTTAGGAAAATTTAAGAGAGCATGAGCAGCTTCGAGCGCCGCTTCAAAGTCAAGTTTCTTTATTGCCCAAAATACTTCATCGAAAGTCAATGCGGAGGTTTCTGCCTTTCTTCTCCCTGTTGTATTCTTTGAAGTAAAGATCTCGCTTTTTTTCCAAGCGCTTCCGTGTTTAAGGTTGCGTAAATAAAGACTTTGGAATTCAATATAGATCATTTAGGGATTTCTTGCCTTAAACTCTTCTTCGTACTGATGCGGACCTATTTTTTCGTTATAGCTGATTTGTTTGGCTATTTTTCTGAAGACTGTTACTGCATCCAAACTTGGTTTTTCTCACTCACCGTAAAACCTCACAAAAAAAGCACTCTATAAAAAATCGAGGCTTAACTAATATCTTTTGGATATTGCAAAGTTACTCTGTTTCTTCTTCATCAACATTGAGGAACTGTTTTATGGTTGCCATAATTGCCTGCAACCCTTTATCTGTCAAAGGTGGATTGTACGGAATCCTAAGCACATCCCAGCCCTGCGCAATTAGAAGGTCTGTGATTTCTTCGTCGCGTTCGATGGCTTTGTCTTTTTTGTGGACTGGGTTACCGTCTAAGTAGACGATTTTGCGTTTTTCCATCCAACAAAAATCAGGAATCGTTGATTTAAGAATGATAGGTTGTTGCGTAACCATTCCAGTGGTCAATCCTGCAACGCTTAAGGATTTGAAAACATCGATTTCTGCCTTGCTTACTCTGGGATGCATGCGTTCTTTATAGCTCAAACTAAGTCACGAACGGTAGCATTGCATCTGTACCTTAATAAATTATATACTAGAACCCGATTAAACTGTAATGGGCAATTCGTAACCAAAAAGTAGGCTTGGCGGATCGCCTGTGTCAACCCAAGACGCCAATCAAAAGTAGTCCCCTAATCCTTCTTTAGAGGCTCAGCGACTGCGCGTCATGGTTGGCGGCTGACCCGTCAAGCGTGGGTGTACCTCTTGGATGGCTATTTCTTGCAAATAAGACAAGTATTCGTCAACTATATTTGGCGTTGTGACTGTACTATGGTAACAACAAGCATACAAGTTACATTCTGCCGAAAAATAAGGGTGTGGTAAATGAGTTAGATTTAGCGGTTACTTTTGCGTTAAAAATTTCTTATTTGTTCTTGTTCTTCAAAAATGAGGGGAACTAAAGTTACGTTGTCTTTGGTGTTTTGCGAATTTTTCTGGGTGTGTTTTTGGTTGTCCATGGCGTACATGCACCAGCCCATGAAGCCTATGAAGATGAGCGCGGGAAGAAGCATAATCATTAATCCTTTACTCCGTTTGCGCTTAACTCTTTGATGTGCCAACTTTGAACCCAAGCAACATTCAGTATGAAGTGAAGATAAGCCTTGATAAGCCAAAATACAGATTCAAAATAAACATTAAAGGACAAAAAAGAAAGAAACCATTGAAAAGAGTGCTTATTCTTCAACTTTTTTTGGCTGAGCTCGCACATTAGGATATTCTTTGAGTTTATCTGCCATTTCCCGCAGTTGCTTATCAACCAAGTAGTTGACTGTGCCTTCTTGGTAGGTTCCGTCTGCCCTACGTTCGCCCGCCTTGGTTCCTGTGAGTACTTCGATGCCTTCGTCGATTGTTTTAACAGAGTAGACGTTGAATTTGCCAGCTTTAACTGCGTCCACGACTTCTTCTTTAAGCATCAGGTTTTGCACGTTGCTGTCAGGAATCATCACACCTTGCCCGCCGGTTAATCCTTTGGCTTTGCAGACTTCATAGAAGCCTTCGATTTTTTCGTTGACTCCGCCGATGGCTTGAACTTCTCCTTTTTGGTTCACGGAGCCTGTAACGGCTATGTTCTGTTTTATTGGCAGTCCAGAGAGAGCGGAGAGGATGGAGTAGAGTTCTGTGCTGGATGCGCTGTCGCCTTCGACGCCTTCATAGTTCTGCTCAAAAACCAAGCGAGCTGAGAGGCTTAGAGGTTTGTCTCGTGCATACTTATCGTTAATGTAGCCGCTGAGGATTAGGACGCCTTTTGTGTGAATGGGTCCACCCATTTTGGCTTCCCGTTCGATATCCATAACTCCTTCCCTGCCTAAGCCGATACTGGCGGTGACGCGTGAGGGCATACCGAAAGCAAAATCGCCTAAACCCATGACTGATAAGCCGTTGACTTGTCCAACCTTTTGCTCCACAGTATCGATGAGGAAAAAGCCGCGGGTTATCATTTCCTGGATTTTTTCTTGTATGAGCTTTGAACGGTAGATTTTTTCTTCTATGGCTTTTCTAACTTGGTCGCCAGTTATGAATTCGGAGCTGTCTTGGGTGGCGTAGTAGTTGGCTTCACGGATGATGTCGGCGATGGCTGAGAATTGCGTTGAAAGTTTGTATTGGTCCTCGATTATCCTTGAACTGTACTCAACCACCTTTGCTAAGCCGCTGCCGTCGAGATGTTTTAAGCCTTCTTTATCGCAAATACTACACACAAAAGCCGCGTACTGTTGTACTTTTTCATCTGTTCTTGGCATGGTTGTGTCGAATTCTGCTTTTATCTTGAAGAGTTCTTGGAAATCAGGGTCTAAGCTGAACATCATTTGGTAGAGGTATGGTGTGCCGATGAGGATTACTTTGGCTTTTAATGGAATGGGTTGGGGTTTGAGGGTTTTAACGCTCATGAAGCCATAACGTTCTTCGGGTTCCTCGATGGACATTGTTGCATCTCTGATATCCCGTTTTAAGCCGTCGTAGGAGAAAGGGTTCCGCAGCAAGTCTTCGACGGGCACGATTAGGTAACCACCGTTGGCCTTATGTATGGATCCTCCACGAATCATAGTAAAATCAGTGGTTAATGCGCCGAACTGGGCTTCTTTCTCCGTTCTGCCCAGAAGGTTATGGTATGTAGGGTTGGTTTCAACAACAACAGGCGCGCCTGTGGTGTTTGAGTTGTCGATGACTAGGTTTACTTCGTATTTTTTGTAGGGTTCTTCCTTCATCCAAGGCATGGCGAAGGGCAGTTGTTCAGGTTCTCCTCTCCTTATGAACTGCTGTAGGTTATCCAAGATGTCGTTTTGTACTTCTTTTAGGTAGTTTGTAACGTCAGAGTTAGTTTGGTACTTCTCCAGAAGGCGCTCCATCTGGTTCCCCAACGCGTATAGGGCGACTTCTTTGTTTAGCTTCTTTAATGCTTCATGGATTTTGCGTTCCATGTCGATTAGTTGGCGCATGGTGTTTCGGAATTCTGTTTCCAACTTTGCCCGTTTCTCATTTATCTTGTCTTTTGTTTTCTGGGGTAGCGCCAACATTTCTTCTTCGCTAAGCGGCTTGCCATCCAACACGGGAATGAGCAGTATGCCGATTGGGGTGGTTTGAATAACGAAGCCTTCACTTTGAGCTTTGCTACTTGACTCGTCGATTAACTTTTTACGCTGGTCTTCCAAGACCTTGATAGTGGATTCTCTTCTCGCCCCATAATCTTCGCTTTCAAACGCTTTAGGCAACGCAGTTTTGACGTTTTCGATGAAGTTTTTGAGGTCCTCACGGAATTCTTTGCCCTTTCCAGCTTGCAGCATTATGGCTTTTGGCTCATATTGATTACCGAAATTGTTGACGTAGCACCAGTCAGGCGGTACAGGCTGGGTTTTAGCTTGAGCTTCTACGAAGTTTTTAACCGCTGTTTTTCTGCCTGTTCCAGGGTACCCCGCCACATATACGTTGAAGCCGTGATTTTTGATACCTAACCCGAATTTTAGGGCTCGAACGGCTCTTTCTTGACCGATGATTTCGCTGAGCGGAACCAGGTCTCTGGTTGATTCACAATGCAAAACATTAGCATCACAAACATTCCGTATCCTTTCAACTGGCAATTGATTGACCAAAACAAAAATCCTCCTATAAACTAATCTAGGAAACTGGCTTTTAACTTTTAACCCTTTCTGCCAAGCGCCAACATGTTTCCGCTTGCTTCCAAAGGGCGAACAAATCAAAATCAATCGTGAAAATTGTACTATTTAGTATTCATATTTTCAGTTAACAAACCTTATCTCCGCTGGCTAACTAAATACAGCTGAGCAAAATGCGCATCAACCAAAAAACATTAGGCACCCTCGCCGTTGCATTTCTGGGCTTAGGCGGCATACCGGCTTACTTCGGTTCCATGTTCTATGCGATAGCCCTTTGGATGACTGGTTTCGGCTTAATGAACATCCACGTTTTTATTTTATCGCATGAAAGAAAAATCTAAAGCTGTGCCTCCAGAAACAACTTATTGGCAACTCTTAGAATCGGATTGTTAAGCTTTGAGGGTTCTAAAAATCGTTTTCTGCGGTTATGTTGTTCCTCAAATCCCCTGAGGCAAAAAAGGGTTTCACATTTTTTTTTATTTTTCTTTAGGATTCGCTATCCTTTTGGGTTTTTCATGCATTGCTTATAAAAAAATATTTGCTGATGACAAAAAAATTTTTAATGTGTAATTGCATTAGTCGTTAGGTTGTTGGTTTTTATCTTCATTGCTGTGAAGTAATTTTAGTGCTTGAAGCAGAAGACCTGTGGGGGGATTTTCTTTGTTAAGCCTAATAATTCGCATTCGACCCATATGCTGATCGATGATCAGGTCCTCTTTTTGAAGAATTTGCAGCTCAGTGTTAACCTGAGGATATTTAGCGTTAATTTTCAGAATCAACTGCATAACGTTAGTGGACCCATTCACAGATAGGAACTCAATTATTTTTCTCCTGCAGGCGGAAGACAAAATACATACTAAATCCACGCACACCGCTCCCTTAGGACTTTAAAGTTACAATTTTACCTATTAAAGCCAAGTAAGAAAAGACATTTCGCAAGAGCAGAGACTAAAGTGAAAGTGAATTCCCTTTACTTTCACTGCTTTTCCCATGAAAGTGTTCGCTTTCAGTTACCTCCTAGTTACCGTAACTGGGTTACCCACGTACCATAACCGTTCTATTGGCTTTAAAACTAAAGCGGCTGAAATAGAGGCAGGGATCAAAAATGGAAGGACAAAAAATAACAGATAACAAAACGAAAAAGATGTTGAAAGAAGCCTTCAGCCAAAGAGGGGTTGTTACTTGTGCCTTTTAGTTGTACTAAACAAATGGTTGGATTTTATTTCGCCGCCGCTGGTGCGCTTGCGGGTCTTGTTGGAGCAGCGTTTCCCGAAATTAGCCGTTACGCTTCTGGTGTTGCCTTTTGCTGTACCGGTTTTTCTGTTTGGCTGGCTCATAATAACTCTGGATCCACTACAATAGACAGCTATTGATAGAACTACCACCGGGCAATAACATACCTTTTTAATGCAAATAGGGCTCAAAACAAGCCATTTACGGCTTCATTCCATAAAATCGTAACAATAGTTAACAACTGTTCGCTAAAGTTAACAGTCACCCAATTAATTGTCATTAAAACTATCGATTCTTAAATCAGGGTTTTATAGTCTTTGCTGTGGAGTATCTTTAACGCTCGAAAAATAATTGCAGTCTTTGGTTTTCCTTGTTAAGCCTAATTTCTCTCATCCGACCAATGTCCTATCGATTATTATGCCTTCTTTCTGCAGTGTTTGCAGTTCAGCATTAGTCTGTGAATACTTTCCTCGAATTCCCTGGATTAGTTGCATAATGTTGATTGCTCCATTCTCGAATAGGTAATTGATTATTTTTCTCTTGCAGCTTAAAGTCAGCGATTCTTTCGTTCCTGTTAACGTTTCTTATAAAAATAAAAGAATACAGAAAAATATCCTAAATGACAAAAACATAACCTTTTTGGATGCAATTAACATCGATTTTCTCATTTAATTCCCGTTTTGTCCATCAAAAACTCTAACTCAATCCTCAAGAAATCGTTGTGCCCATTTTTAATGAGTCTGACTGGATAAAGCGTTTTAAGATTTCTTGGTTTCGCACTTCAGGATGAAAAAGCACGCCGCAGATATTTTTTTGTTTGTGTTTTATGGCTTGGATGCATTTTGTGGATTCGGCAAGGGTTTCAAAGTTTTGGGACGGTTCGACTGAGTAGTTGTGTAGTGTGTAAGCGTTGAATTTACCTTGGAAGAGAGGGTTTTCTTTCAACGTTGTGATTTCAGCCATACCGACTTGCAGGCAAGCCCTTAAGGGGACATTGAAAACTAAAGCGATTGTTTGCATCCCAGCACAAATTCCCAAAATGGGTTTGCCACAAGTTTTTATCCAGTCGAATTTTTCAATCTGCTTTAGGGTTGCATGGTCTTTGAGGGTTGTCCCTGAAAGTATGATCTTACTGTAACTTTCCAGTTCCGCTTGTTTAACATCCAAAAAATGCTTCACCACGCATTCCTCAAGGGGCTGCACAACAGAAACGATTGGAGGAACGAACTCGTTGAACGCCAGCGAACCCCGCTTCCAATTCATGTCTACAACCAGAATCATTTGGGCACCAACCGAGCCTGCTTAATTTGGAAAACACCGCAGTTGTCTTTGGCTTCTATAGCTGATTCGAGGACTTCTATTTTCTGCTTAAACATCGGCGCATCCAAAACAGTTGTCTCAATCTCGCCCCCCTCCCCTGATGGGCTAATGCCGTATTGCCCTTGAAGCTCAACTAACCGCGCAATAACTTGCGCATCGATTTGTTTTCCAAGCCATTTTTCATCGAGCGGATAAGCAAAAATCCCAGAGATTATCACCTTAAACTTTTTTTCGACAAACGTTTCTAAGAGCGCTATCTGGTCGTGTTTCCATAATGGGTTGAAGCACCAAACGTCAAGGCGGTTGCAGATGCGCTGAACCCGCGAGGCTTGGTAAACCGACTCAACCGCTCCCGTGACTACGCCGTCGATTTGGAATCTGCTCTTTGCTTCTGTTATTGCCCTTTCCAAGTCGGCAAGTTCCCCTTCCTTCTGCCCCTCCGTAATAACAGAAACCAGCGGCAACCCAAGCGCCTCAGCCTGCAACGCGGTCACATCAATGTTGGGGGTGTGGAACATGTAGCTTTCAGGATTCTTTGAAACCACGGTGATTAGGCAGACGACTTCCTCTTTTTCCGCTGCTAAGTGTAGGGCAAGGGTTGAGTCTTTACCGCCTGAAAATAGGACTCCAAGTCGCATGGGGTTTAAAGAAGAAAAGGGTGTTTATATCCCTGCTTGAGGCGGCGTGTTTAGATTTTTACGTTGCAGACGTTGGGGATGGCTTTGAGTTTGTTGATGATGTCGGCTGTAACTTTTTTGTGAATCACATAGACTGAGATGGCGTAGCCGCTGTTGCCGATTTGCCTCGAATAGTTTGCACGGATGTTTATGTCGCAGTCCGCCAAAACCTTGTCAATGGCCGCGAACACGCCGGGTACATCTCGGTGGTGAATGAATAAGGTGTAGACGGCTTTTTCTTCAACTTCGATGCTTTCACCAGCGTTTACGGCGTTGGTGAAGTCGCCGCCTAAAAGATAGCTTGAAACAACACGGGCAATCTCCGTTGAAGTTTCACGTTGCGCTTCTGCGGTGGATGCGCCAAGGTGACTGCTCATGACGATGTTATCGAGTTCTTTAAGTTGGTCTTTGAATTCGGCGCCTTCCGCTTTCGGCTCTTCCTTGTAGACGTCGGTTGCTGCGCCAGCGATTTTACCTTCTTTGAGTGCTTTAAAGAGAGCTTGCTGGTCAATGTTGCTGCCCCTTGAAGTATTAATCACGTAAGCGGTGGGTTTCATTAAAGCAAATTCTTTTTCGCCGATAACCGCGTCTTTACCACCCGTGTGCACGCTGATGTAGTCGGCTTTGGCGAGCACTTCCTCTTTACTCATGAATTTGATGCCTGACTCAAAACATGGCTTAATGTCGTACCCGATAACTTCCATGTCAAAAGCGCGTTTGGCGATTTGAGCAACCTTCTGCCCGATTCTGCCGCAGCCCAAAAGTCCCAAAGTCTTGTAAGCCAGCTCAGTGCCTTTGAGACTGTCTTTTTTCCAAACTCCACTCTTGAGTGAGGCGTGGGCTTGGGGGGTTTTTCTTGAGATGCCCAACATTAAACCAACGGTTAACTCTGCAACAGCGTTGGTGCTGCCGTAAGGAGCAATTTTTACAACTATGCCGAATTCTGAAGCCGCCGCTGCATCGATGTTGTCGTATCCGACGCCTGCACGACCTACGATTTTGAGTTTACCTTTTGCGCCTGCTTCCAAAACTTCGCGTGTAACCTTGGTGGCGCTACGCACAACTAAGGCGTCAAAATTGCCAACTTCAGCAATGAGGGCGGCTAAATCGCGTTTTTTTGTGTCGGTTTCTATGCCTGCTTCATAAAAAATTTTTAGGCCTTCCTTCTCTAAACCATCATTCAACAGTACCTTCACGCATAGCATCTCCAGTAAACGTTAACTGAAAAGTTGATTGGCAATGTGGATAATAAAGTTCTCTGCAACAACGCCGAGTTGCTTACGCTTTAGGCTTGGCTTTTGGAGCGTTCTTTGGTTTGGCGACTCTTGTGCTCATGATGTCATAGGTAGATTTGACGTGGCAGTAGGGACACTTCAGGCTACGCCTTCCTCGGTACACGATTGAGGTTATTGTGGCGCCAGGCACCCAATGAAAATTGAAGCTTTTCCTGCAGTTGGGGCAAGTCAGCCGTGATGTGTAATGTGGACCGAACCTTGGAAGCAAAACGAACAATATGACAAAGCCTATAGCAACAACCAAGAAAAGAATAGACAGGAAATCAAACGTCATGAGCTTTCCAGACCTAAAAGCAAAAAAAGACTTAATTAATGTTTACCACCCAAAACGGAAAAGGAAAAGGAGGTTTAGCCTTTTTTAGTATTAGATGATGGCAAGACCCACCCTATTCATCTTCTTCCAGCGGGCTTTTTGGGCGGTTGTTTCTTAGCTTCGGCGTATGCTTTAGATGGCTGGCTGGTTGGGGCAGTTTTCTCAAGCCGTTGGGCTAAAATCCTTTTTTAGTCAACAAGTTTTCTTTGTCTATTTTTGAAAGCAACAAGCGAAAGGCTTGCGGCAGTTACGACAAGCAGAGCTATCCAGGGGTAAAACTCTGGAACCGCAGGAGTGGGTGATGGAATCTGCGGTTTGGATCCAATAGCATAAACCTTTCCGTCATTTGAGCCTACATAAACTATGCCGTGAGCAACTGCAGGCGAAGAATAAACCTCTCCACCTGTCAAGTAAGTCCACCTTAATTCACCCGTCGTGGAGTCTAAAGCGTAAACGGTGTGCCCCGCGTGCGCGCCTGCAATAGTATGATCCATAATTGAGATTTCGTCCGAACCAACAAACACCATGCCGCCGGCAACTGCTGGAGAAGAATGTTGAATCGATCCGATCGTATGATTCCACAGCAAAGCACCACTTTTTGCATCTATAGCGGTGACTCCTCCACGTTGAATATTGCCCACTGCCCCTCCAATACCTGTGGAAACGTAAACTACACCGTTGGCAATTGCGGGAGTAGCGTAAACAACATTGCCCTTCGTACTGCAAGCCCAGACAAATGCGCCAGATGAAGCATTCCATGCCTGAAGTCCTTGAGGCCATTTACTTATGTATACTAAATCATCACCGATTGAAAAAGAAGAATGGCCATCGTAGCCTAAGTCCGTAATGCTCCAAAGCTGGTCGCGCGAGGTCGCGTTCAAAGCTGCAATGTCTCCTGTCGAAGATCCAATGTAAACTCTGCCCTCATAAATGGCAGGCGAAGCCCATGTCCATCCCGGAATGATCTTTTGCCAGGTCAGCTTGCCTGTCGATGCATTGAAAGCAACGAGCCGACCGTTGCAATCTGATGTACTGGCAACTGTAACGTAGACGAGGCCGTTGGCGACTGCTGTTGCTGATATGCTATTGGGATAGCCTGAGTCGGTAGGGCTTTGCCAGATTAAATCGCCTGTGTAAGCATTTAACGCGAATACTGCATGGCCGTGGTACCCTCCAATATATACTACGTCGTCAACTACTGCGGGCGAAGACTGTACGGGCCCATAAGTGTTATACTTCCAAACTAAAGACCCGTTTGCAGCGTTGAGCGCGTAAACATAGCAGTCATCCGATCCAAAGTAAACTATGCCATCAACGACTGCCGGCGAGGTTTTAACTGCATCTCCAGCCGTGAATGCCCAGAGTGTTTGATTAATTCTAGGCGCTGAGGAAGTTGAGCAGCCAGTGTGTGCTAGATCGTGGTTAAACATTGGCCAGTTATCAGTGGAGAAATCTGCTTCTACTGGCGCTTCTATCCATAAGGTGCATAGAAAAGTCAAAATAATTAAGAAAAGAGGGCCAAGTGAATGCGGGATAGATTTTGCCAAGGACTTCGCCAATCAAACAAGGGATATTTTGTTGATTTAAAACTTCTGGTCAATATCTCTGAACTGGGTAAAGAATAGGTCAGGCAAAGTTTACAACTTAACCGAAGATAGTAAACAACTGGAAGTGAATGTGGAAACTGTGCTCGAGGACATTGATTACTACATGCTAAATAGCTTATCAAAAAAAAAGTAAAAAAAGACGGAGCTAAGCTTTTTTGATGTATCTTAGGGCTTCTTCTACGCTTTGGAACCCATATTTGACGCCACTGAACTCTTTCTTTAAAGCCAAAACATCCTCTTTAACCTGTGCTGGTGTGCGTTTGGCTTTGATGACGTCGAGCATGAGGTCGCAGAGGTGCTTCACATCGCCTGTGCCGAAGCCGCAGCGGGTGATGTCCTGGAAACCAATCCTCAAACCTGAGGGGTCGGCTTTGCTGCTTTGGTCGTCGTAGGGAAGCAGGTTCTTGTTTAATATTATGTTGGCGTCTTCGAGGTCCTGCGCGATTTTGTTGCCGCCGCCGAAACTGCGGATATCTACTGCGAGTTGGTGGCTACGCGTGAAGCCTTTGTGTTCAGCGAGGACTTTAACGCCGTTTTCATAGAGGTATTGTCCTGCGGTTTGGGCGTTTTTAACGATTTGGATCGCTAACTCTTTGCCGAACACCTTCATCTCTAAACAGGCGATGCCCAACGCGGGAAGTCTGCCCAGGTGTGTGCTGGATGCTGTTAGGGGGAACACTGCGTGCTGGATTTTTCGCACCGCCTTCTCTTTAGCGGGTGTGTCGGGGTTGCCCATGATGACTCCGCCTTGTGGACCTGGAAAAGTCTTGTGTGTGGAACTGGTGATGAAATCTGCACCTTCACGGAGGGGATCCTGGAATTGACCGCCAGCGATTAACCCCAGTACGTGGGCTGCATCGTATGCGATGTAGGCGCCTACTTCGTCGCAGACCGCTTTTAGCTCTTTTATGGGATGCGGAAACAGAAAGAGGCTGCCGCCGAAGGTAACTATGCCTGGTTTCGCAGCGCGGATAACATAGGCTGATTTGTCAGCGTCTATGTTGAATTCGTTGATGTCATAAACGTGGTTTATGTTGTCGATGCCAAGGATGCTGCCTGCCAACCCAGTGTAGTCGTGGCTTATGTGGGCGCCGCAAGATAGGGGCGTGACAACCATCTTGTTATTTTTTGATGCCAATGATAACCCTTTGAAGGTAGCTGTGTTGGCGTGGGTGCCTGAAATTAAGCGGACATCTGCCCAAGTGGCGCCAAAGAGGCTTTTGATGGCATCGGTTGTCAGGTCCTCGATTTGGGACATATACTTTTGCCCCTGATAATACCGCTTTTTGACATGACCAACAGCGTCATTTTCGCCTTCAGCATAGCGAGTGGCTAAGTCGTGGCTTTGGTCGAGCATTTGACAAACGGCGGGGGATTTTATTCCTTCGCTGGCAATCATATTTATGCATTCTTTGCCGCGGTACTGCTCATGTTTGCGCGTGGCTTGTACTATGTCTCCGACTATGTTGGGCAGAGCTTCCATTTGGTTTCCTCACAAGTTAACCACGGAATGGGGATTAGCAGTATTTAGCCGTTACTAAAGCCAAAATAAGGTTTTAAGGGGTTAAAAACGGCTAATTCTGACTTTCTATCTCTCATTCACGGTAAACGAACGCTCAGTAAATGGGGTTTTCATCTGGAGTTAAAAAATCTGGTCAATGTAATGTGGCTCAGGCGTATGCTTTATCCAAGGTCTGCGGGCACCTTTGTTGTCCCAGTAAATGCAGCACATCCGCGATGTCACCAACACCAATACGTTCTCGTTATTGCAGAATTTTTTTCCAGTAACCACCTGTTTGGTGCTGGGTAAAGTTATGAGGTCTGCTTTTTTTGCTCTCTCCATGTCTTCGTCGTTGTCTGGGTCGATTCCTCCTTGGCTGTTTAACTCTTTTAGGTCGATGGATACCTCGTCCTTTGTTATATATAGGCAGTTGTAGCAGTTAGTTCCCACTATGGGTTGTTTTTCCATGAAAAGCTCCATTTATGGGGTTGGTTTGGAGTGATTTATAGGTTGTTGGGAGTGAGCGCTGGTTTTGCTGCTGAGGTTGTATGGGGATTATTTTTTAGGCTCGCCTAAACCTTTATATGACATAATGAAGAAATTTAGGTATACCTAAAAAACAAGTCGGGATCAAAATGGAGCAAAAAACAACCCAAGACTACCTCAAAACCATCTACAACCTAGCCAAAAACGGCGACCTAGTCAGCACCACCGAAATCAGCCAAAAACTCGAAGTCGCACCCGCCAGCGTCACAGAAATGCTCAAAAAACTATCCGACGACGACTACATAAAATACGAACCCTACAAAGGCTGCATCCTAACAATAAAAGGACTAAGAGAAGCCCAAAAAGTAACCCGCAAACACCGCCTCCTCGAAAGATTCCTCGCCGACACCCTCCACATCGGGAAGGATAAAGTCCACAAAGAAGCCTGCCAAATGGAGCATGCCCTCTCCGACGAAGCCGAAGAATCATTGTGCCGACTCCTCAAACACCCCGATACATGTGCAGACGATGGAAAAACCATCCCCGCCTGCGACCTACCCTTTTCGAATTGTGAAGAATGTATAAAACTCCACAACCAAGGCTTGGAAGAAGTCGGCAGACGAAACAAAAACCTGATTTCGATCCGCGAACTCAAGGACGGCAAATTCGGAAAAATCAGCTTCATCCGTGGCGAACACAAAATTCTACGGCGCCTACTCGACATGGGATTAACGCCTGGAACAAAAATAAAAGTTGTCAAGGTGGCTCCGATGGATGGACCGGTAGAAGTTGCGGTTCGGGGTTCAAAGCTAGCGTTGGGGCAAGACATCGCTTGCAACGTGTTTGTGGAAGTTGAACAACCAAGTTAAAGGAGACATAACTTATGTCCTGTCATTCTAATTCAAATTCAAACGGTAAGGTATCCAACTGCAAAGACAGTAACCACCTGACTTTTGCTTTGGCAGGAAACGCGAATGTTGGCAAAAGTGTCATCTTCAACCAGATCACTGGTTCTAACCAGATAATCGGCAATTGGCCAGGCAAAACCGTCGATCGAGCCGAGGGAACGCTGAGTTTTGAGGGGCACGGAATAACGGTCATTGACTTGCCGGGAATTTATTCTTTTTCGACGTTTTCGATGGAGGAATTGGTTTCCAGAGATTACATTGCGCTTGAGAAGCCTGATGCTGTCATAAATGTTGTTGACGCGTCGGTTCTCGAACGCAACCTGTTTTTCACGCTTCAACTTCTCGAGATGCAGGCTCCTCTGGTCTTATGCCTCAACCAAGTGGATGTTGCCAAAAGCAGAGGAATCATAATTGACAAAGAAAAACTGCAGAAAAAACTGGGCATCCCCGTGGTTTTCGTTGTTGCCACAAGAGGCGAAGGCATCTATGAATTGATGGGTGAAGCCGTAAACGTTGCCTTGTCCAAACCGAAAACCAAGCATTTAAAATATCGCCCAGACGTGGAGGAAAACATAGAGAAGCTAAAGCAAGTTATAGAAAAAGCAAACCTTTCACTGCAGTATCCACCTCGTTGGCTTGCGATAAAACTGCTTGAAGGCGACGTTGAAATCGTCAAGGCTGTTTCCGCCCTGTCAAGGGCAGTCATCGATTCTGCCATTGCCACATCAAAGGAAATGTCCAGTAGCTGTCAAGAGGCATGTTTCTCGGCTATCGCTTCTGAGCGGTATGCGCTTGCAAGTTCCATCGCTGCTTCTGCGCTCCAGCAGACCGAGGTGAAGAGCACTTTCTCTGAAAAACTCGACTGGTTAACCACCCACAGAGTTTTAGGATATTTTACGTCGTTGGGAATAATTGCTGGGTTGCTGCTTTGGACATTCTTCATAGGGAATGGACTGTCTAATTTAATTTCGAGCGGCTTAAGCTTCATTAAACCGATCGACCCCGCTTTATCCGCATCCCAACCGATTCTGTCGATTATTTTGAACGGTGTTTGTGGTGGATTCAACGCTGGGCTAACCCTGATTATCCCCTTCGTGATCCCGTTTTACCTGCTTTTGGCTTTGGTTGAGAATTCAGGTGTGCTCACCCGCGTAGCCTTTGTAATGGATAGCGCCATGCACAAGATGGGCTTACACGGCAAAGCCTTAATCCCGATAATTCTGGGTTACGGATGCAACGTGCCGGCGATTCAAGCCTGCAAAATCATGGAAACTCGTCGTGAGCGACTCTTGGCTGCGTTTGCCATTACTTTTGCGCCATGTTCCGCCCGAACCATCGTGCTCTTCGGCATGGTGGGCTTGTTTGTTGGCATTCAGTGGGCGCTGTTGCTCTACGTGGTTGATGTCGCCGTAATTTTCGCTTTGGGCAGAGTGGCTATGAAGGTGGTGCCAGGCAAATCTACGGGGTTGATTATGGAGATGAGCAGCTTCAAAATGCCCTCCCTTAAAGTTGTGCTAAAGCAGACATGGGCAAGAACCAAATCAATCATCTATATAGTGTTCCCCATCTACATCGTTGGCAGCGCCCTGCTGCAAGCCCTCTATTTTTACAATGTGTTAACGCCCATAAGCAATGCACTCTCGCCGTTGACGGTTTGGTGGCTGGGCTTACCCGCAGCCGCAGGAGTCCTCCTCATCTTGGGCACGGTACGCAAAGAATTCGTGCTCCTCGGTGCCGTTGCAATCTTTGGCACAACCAACTTGGCACTGTACTTTTCGCCCGTGCAACTGGTAGTGATGGCTTTGGTGGCGATGCTCTACATACCCTGCGTTTCGACGGTGGCGATTTTGGGAAAAGAGTTCGGCTGGAAAGCTGCAACAACCATATCACTGGCAAACATAGCGGCGGCGCTGTTGATCGGAGGCTTAGCGTTTAGGCTGCTGACTCTGTTTGTCTAAAACTATTTTCTTTAGATTAGGTACATCAATATGTATACTATTTCTCCTGAGAGGAATGCAAACCACCATATCGGAAAGAGAACCTTAGCAAGTTTGCCGTGCCATTTGTTCGATGTTTTTCGCCGAACCTGTAAAATCCCAAGGGCGAGAACCGCAATTTCCAAAGCCATAACTATGACTGCGATTGCCCCGTGGATTCCAAAGTAAACCGTCAAAAGTGGGGTCATCGTTATCGTTACGGTACGGAGTAGCATGTAGCCGATAGACAGCGATAAGTCCCATATGATGGCTATTGCACCTGTGACTGGATGGATACTTTTTTTGCCTCTTCCGCTCAGATAAGCGTGGATGAAGAGGAATGCTACGGGAATTAAGCCTATTGCGACTATTGTGCTTTCAAAGGGAGCAGTGGTCATGATTTTTGCCTTGTGTTGGTAGGGAGTTTGCGGTTGCTAATTAAGTTGACGACGCCTTTTCTGGTGTTTGGGTTGACGTGCCCAATATTTTTGCTATCGCAACCGCGCCAGTAAGGACACTGTTGTTTAAGAAAACTATCTCTTTACCTGAATCCAAAAGTACAGTAGTGTGAAAACCAGTCAGTTCTTTGACAGTGCCTTGCTCATTCAAGTAAGACGTGATTACTCGATCACCTACCCCATAATGCAGCCTACTTTCGAACGCAGACTCAGGCTTACGCACAGACGTTATGATTACTCCCCCCGAAGCAACGGCGCTGTTGGGAATTGTTATTTGCCCCACATCAGTTCTTATACGCATAACAAGCGCAGTCATGTCGACTACTTTTCCAGGCACGTTATTCACCATCACATCTTCACCAATCTTGAACTGGTAAGTGGTGAAGACCAGGGCACCTGAGAGTATACCGCCAACGAAGGTTGAGATGACCAAGCCAACAGTTACCGAGATAATGCCAGCACTAGTTAACAGCGTAGAAAGCGGCACACTAAAAAATCCTAAAACAACAAACAAAACGACTAGAACCGCAAGCACGAAGGAGAAAAACTGAATTATTGTCGCTACTTGAAGCCCAATGTAAGGCGTCAAGAGCGCTTTAACACGGCGTAAGAAGAGGAGTACGACTGAAGTGAAAACGAAAACTATGCTTATATCGGCTAATCGATGCAAAAAAGTAGGCAAGTTTATGGCTCCCGCAACAAAGAGTTCAAAGAAAGCTATGGTGCCAGCGGCTAGGATTACAATGAAGATTAGGAAAGCCGCCAGTTTTTTGAGTGAATTAAAGATACTTGCCAAAGTAATCCTTCCTCTGCATTATTGGCGAGGGCATTTCTATAGTTTTCTAAATAACGGCATCAAGGTTAGCAACTATTATATTGAATAATAGAGTTACTCTGAACTATGAGCGATAGAGCTCCGAATTGTCCCTGTCCAAAAAAAGATTGCCCCCGCAACAGCAACTGCACAGAATGCGTACGCCATCATAAAGAAAAGAATGAAAATCCATATTGCGCAAGGTAACTTTAATGGTTAAATGTTCAGAGGCGGAAGCGCAGAAGAAACGGGAAAAAATCCAAAGGCACTTTTGGAATATCGTCGGTGCAGCTGAGCACATTAACATACCTAAACTGGAAGATGCCATAAAAAAAGAATTTAATACCTCCGACGACAGGTTTGTTCAAGCACAAATTAAACTTATGCAGACGGAGTCTAAAGTAAGGGTGCAAGACAGAATAAAAGTATGGATAAAACACCCGGATAATTAAACACCCTTAGAAGAGTTTTTTATTTAGCAGTTTGCAACAGGCTCCACAACCAGCTGAGTTCACACCTGACTTTTCCAGACTTGCAGTTAACGGGCGAGTTGCCATTATAATTTGCCTTTAGGCACAGTGCGTTAGAAGTTGTTGTTGCTGCTGTTGCTGCTACAAACGAATTCTGCACACCAGTTGCAACAATCAAAGACAAAACCAAACCCAAAAATCCGCAATTGTGTGTCTGAAAGACGACAGAAAAAAACTTAAATGCTTAAACGTCCGCTCCTCTCAACATAGGAAGATGCAGAAATGCAAACGATAGGTATTATCTTATTATTAATCAGTATTGGAACAGTTGTTGGTCCCGTTGGGGCAACAGTAATCGTTTACCGTGACGACCTATCACAGCTTGTCATAACGCCCCAAATTAGAGACATCATGAACGGTAACAGCAACATCTTCCCCCATGGCAACAACGGGAACCAAAACAGCAATGGTGGCGATTCCGGTTTTGGCGGATTAATGAGCCCAACATTTGTGAGCGCCCAAAGTGACCCATCAACTCACACGTTCACCGGAATTTTCACCGTCACTAACAACTTCACCTACCCCTTAACGTTAAACAGTTTTAACGCCAACGCTCAAATCACTCAGCAACAAATACCTGCAGGCAGCGTTAGCCTCGCCAACCCAGTCACGGTTCAACCGGGTCAAACCACTCAATTAACCATTTCAGGGCAATGGTCACAACAAGCTCAAGACTACATGGTAGCCAACTCTCCAAGCATGACATCAGTTGAGATTTATGTGAGTGATGTAGCGATAAACATTAACGGTATAACTGTCCAGTCTACGGGCACCATTGACGTAGGAAATATTCCGTTTAACATCTTAGGGTGAGTTAATGCAGAACAAAATAAATATCCTCGCTTTAATTGCTGGAATATCAACCCTCATCCTAATAGTCATCTCAATTTTTGTTCCATGGTGGCAACTGGCAGTTGGAAGCCCATCGATTGCCTCAGTTGGCGTTTCGCCCGTTAACTTGAACCTTAACCTCTTAGGCAACGTTTTCACGATTCCAATAATTTACGCGTTGAATATAGCCAGCGCATTAACGTTAGCTTCCGGGGGCATTGTTATGCTCATCTACTCAGTCAAGCCCAATCAAACCTACTCGAACAAGTTGCTTGGGTTCGGATACAAAAAACCCCTCTACGCAGTGATCCTCTTCATCATTTCAATGTTTGCGTTGAGTTATCTGGTGCAGAGATTTTCAGGTTTTGCTTTTCCACTATTGGGGTCAAGTTCCCTCTCACTTCCGCAGGGTATAGCTCCTGATGGCGCAAACATCAGCGTTGCTGTTTCAGCAGGGTTCGGGTGGCCGTTCTATTTTGCAATAGTGGTCGCTGGATTATGTGTTGCTGCAAAGCTCTACCACCCAAAAGTAAACGTGGACATGGCGCTTCCGCCTCCACCTCCACAACTGTAGATTAAGTTTAAGAATCTGGGGAAACCCATTGCCCCAGACGAACTTTTAAGCACAATCGACAACAAACTAAAGAATAGAAATATGGAAATCCGAGTGCAACGCGGATTTATCTTGGAAAAAAAATTAGTGAACGGTCGACATTGTACTTCAAAAGAACATGAGCGCCGCCAATTATCTCTTCGAAATTAAAGATATAGTTATGAAGAAAAAAATACTTTCCATGATAGAACAGAAATTGGTTACGCTTCGAGGTGAAAGAGGTGTTTCAATTCCAAGTGCAGTAGATCATAGGGTAATCCGGGATACTGTAATCGTTATCGACATGTCGAGGTCACTGAAAGGCAAAGAAATAGTTCGTGTCCAGTAAAAATTTTTGTGTTTGAAGTTAGAATTATTTAATGATTTCGCCGAACGCTATTTTTTTTCCTACTTGATTGATTTTTATTTTTACGCGTTCTCTTGGCTTAGCTTTTGGAACCTGAATGACATATCCTTGAATTTTGGACATGCCATCGCCGTTTGGACATATGTCGATGATGTTTACTTCTAATTCGTCTCCTACATCAACGGGGGCTTTTTTCTCAGCGTGGTTAATTTTGTATTTGCCGCCGCGTACTCTTCTATGGACCAATCCGAAACCTCGTTTTATTTTACTTTTAAATGGAGACTTAAGCGCTTAAGTCTTCCGCAGGTTGTCGTAAAATCAATTGTTTTTTCCAAGGTTTTATGAACCTTGGCTCTCAAAACAAGAAACTAAACGCAAAAAGAGGCATAACTCCTATATGTCAGGTGCAAGTTTGAATAGCACAGATTGATATGAACCCTGAAAATTATAAGTCGATAAGAAACAAGCCAAAACGTAACAGTGCCATCAGTAAATCCAAAAAACGAATGCAAGCGAAAGTCAAATTGACCTCAACTTCAACTCCAAAGCTGCGCACAATCTACAACACAAAAACTGAATGGGCAATAAAGACAATGCCTAAGCTAAAAGAATAGAAAATTGGCATTTTAGACTATTATCCTAAAATTTAGAACAGTATTTTTCACTATTTTCAAAACATTGAGTTTACATTAGGTTGTCAGGGGCATTGGCTGGTCAAGGTGGAAGACTTCCTTCAGCAGCGGCTCCAGTGAATAGCGCGCTATCAAGTTCTCGTTGTAATTGGTTAATATTTGGTGGTCGCCGTTTGGAATTTTTATGAAGTGTGTTTCAACTCCTGCTGCCTGAAGTTTAGCTACGAAGGATTGGGCAACTTGTATAGGAACTACCATGTCGCTGGTTCCGTGGATTATGCAGAATATAGGGTCATCGGACGAAATGTAAGTTGCGGGTGAAGCCTCAACCCATAGATCGGGGTTCGTTCTGTAGCTAACGTTGCCCAAGGCAGTGGTTGTTATATTATAGATAGTGGATTTGGTCTGGTATTTTCCGATATACTCTAAATCTGTAGCGCCCGAGTAATCCACAACTAAACGGACTTGACTTTTTATTTTTGCGTCTCCGCTTGAGCTTGCAATGAAGGATTCATTTCCCGAAAGGGTACCTTCCAACGAGGCGAGTTGCGCTCCTGCGCTATAACCCAGAATAGCAAGCCGATTAGGATCAATATTCCAAAGATTAGCGTTCGCTCTTATGAATCGAACTGACTCAACCACATCCTGAATGTTATCTGGCCAAGCAGTTTCGTTCGGTGTCGAAAGTGTATAATCGACGGCGAAGCCGGCTATGCCTCTTTCAGCATAAAAAGTTGCAGTGTAGTTGAAGTTGCTTCGGCTTCCACTTGTCCACCCGCCGCCATGGACATATATTATTGCAGGGAAAGGTCCTTGACTTTCAGGAAGATAGACATCCATGAGATGGTAAGGGTTAGAATCGTTTGAGTATGGAACACCAATCTGTACGGTGCAGTTTGTGATTTCAGGAAGCAAGTTTGCGACGTTTTCATTAGTTGAAGTTGTGTTTACTTGTTGATTGGCTAAAAACGCAAATATTGACAGCATTATTATTGCTAGAAGGACCAAAGCCGATACGACAAATTTGGTCTTCAAAGCTTGTTTTCTCCTTGAACTGAACACTGCTTCACTAACATTATATTCAATCTTTCAGACTTAATTGCTTTTACCCAAAGAGCCCACACTAGGCAAAACGGCGGCGGCGACCTGAACAGAACTCTTTGTTTTACGATATTTTCTATACGCGATAAATACAAGCGGCACCCCAAAAAGCAAAACAGCAACTCTTACTGCTTGGTAAGCATAAAATTCTATTCCGCTATCCAAAAAGAAACTGTCCGACGCTCCAAAAATGTAGGTTAATATAAGGTAACTAATGAAGGGCTCTAATAGATAGATGAAGACGCTTCTAGTTGCGATCTGTTTTGCGAAACCGTTTTTCGGGACTTTTATTTTTCTTAGGAGCAGCAAAGCCAGCAAGACTAAACCTAAAGTTAGAACGATGCTTCTAACGTTAAAGTAGAGTTGTGACTCGAAGCCTGCAACGACGTTAGCGTAGGTGAATAATCCTGAAAAATCAAATGAAAAAAAGATGACCAGCGGAATTACTAACGCAGCCATCTTGTAATTCATGATGCGGTCGTAAATTTTGAATTTACTCATATAAAAGCCAAATATGAACACTAAGAGAAACTGGCTAAACAGTTGACCCTGCCGAAAAGGCGAATCGTAGACCCAGAGCGTAATGGTGCTAAGCCATACAAGTGAAACTGCGATCATCTGAATTTTTAAGTTCTTGGAATATTTTTCTATTAAACAAATAATCAGCATAAACGCTAAAAGATACGGAATAAACCAAAGCGATGCCCAATTATAGATTGTATTTAGGCGGTCAAAAATATTCAGCATTGAAAGCTGGGATCCAAGTTTAATTAGGTCAAAAGTTTTTTGTCCCAGAATATTTTGAAACACAAAATAGAAGATCGTTGCCCCCATAAAAGGGACGTACAGCTTTTTGGCTTTGGACTTAAAAAAACGTTGAAGACTGTTTTCTCGAACGTGAAATGAATCGTATACTAGGAACCCGCTTATGAAGAAGAAAGCACTCAACAAGAACCATTGAACCGGGTAAACGATACTTGGGTAAGCGAAGATGAGGTCACTATGAACAAAAAGCAGCAGAATCAGTGCAAAAATTTTCAGGTAGTTGAATTCAGATACTAAGCGTGAACGCGGCGAGTCATGAAGCTGTTGATTATGCGTTAAAGATATCCCTCTCGTCAAAGAATAGCAATTTCTCAAAAGCAACCAGAATGTGCATAATTAGTGTTGTGGTTTGGAAAAAAACAAACCTAAGGGGGCAATAAATCGTAAAACAAGCGAGAGAGCTTTCATAGCAGGATGGAACACGCTCAACCAGTTTCAAAGCTGATTGAACTGAGAATACTTTTGAGTCAGCAATTTAACCTTCATCTCAAACTACGCTGCAAAAATAGGAAACTTTTATAATCGATAATTCTCTTCAACAAAGGAAAGTGAAATTGTATGACTGAATCTGTCCAAAAAAGAGTTCAAGCAGCACTCGACGAGATTAGACCTCAAATCCAACTTGACGGCGGAGACGTAGAACTTGTCGCAGTTGAAAAATCGACTGTGAAGGTCCGCTTAGTTGGGCACTGTGCAGGCTGTCCCATGTCGGCTATGACGCTTAAAAACGGTGTCGAAGCCCTAATCAAGGAACGCGTGCCAGAAATACAGAAAGTTGAAGCCGTAAGTTAAATCAAGCTACGCAATCTACATCTATTTATTTTTCTTATTCCTTTAAAAATCAGTTTCTTCAGGTTTTTTCCTTTATTCGATCCAGTTCGCGATTATTTTGCTTTTTTAATAATTGTTTGTTCTTTTATTCCGCAGTAAAACAGGAAATTATATTTATTGTTCTGGAAGAAAACAGTTATCGAAAGCTCAGGAATTTTTGAGAAATGTAATACTTACGCTCAGCGCTTCCAAACCAACCACGGGTAAAATCTAGAAAAAAATCGCTGAATGGACAAATAAATTAATTCCTGAAAGTAAATAAATGCAAAAAATTTGTATTTTTTTCTTACTATCGCATTCATAGGCCGAGGCTATTAATTACCTGGCCCGAATTGGCGTCGATGACCAAAACGATTTTGTTGCCTTTGTGGTCGTATTTTGCGAACCAGACTGGAGCATGAAGTAACTCTACGTCGCCGACATCTGAGTCAGTGTGTATCGACTGAATCATATGATACTTTTCATGGGCTTTTTGTGATTGAAGCTGTTCAACCAGGGTTTTCGCTTGGGATTTGGCTACTTCTTCGCTTATGTCCCCGTTAAGTATCCGAACGTCTTTTGGCAGCTTGGAAATGTCAAAGAGCTCGCGTCCTTCAAGGTCAAATTGTTAATTACGCGGCTGATAATCCGAAAGAGCCTTAAGAGCAATCACTGGGAAATTATAATTCTCATCTATTTCTTCAGTCTTTTTCATTCCCCCGCCCATGCCCATTCCCACCCCAAAAGCCATAATCCTTATCCCTTTCAAACCAAGCAGACCACGAAACGGGTTATTTGCTAATCCGCCTTCGAAAGCGCGCCTACCTCCGAAACCACCCCGTCTGCCTCCCCCAAAACCGCCGCCCATTCCGCCGAATATCACACCCATCAAAACAGCGGTTGAAGCAGTCTGCGCAATCTGCGCCGTCTCATCCACTGCAACGATGCTGGTTCGAGCGGAAACGCTTACAATCCAGTAGGGGACGTAGGTGAGGCTCATTTCCTCCTGTGTCGAGTCCTCGTGAAGGTGCCGGTGCAGAAGACCCCTATCCATCATCGGCGTGATTATAGAGTTTACTTGGTCAATGGTGGCAACCTTAAGCGGAAGCATCGTTTGTTTCTGGATGTTGCTCCAGCCCTGTGTTCCCAAAGTGACCGCGTTGCCGCAGTATTCGCAGGATATAACCATCTCTCCGAACTTTGGCGCTATGGGCGCACCGCAGCTTGGGCATTTCAGCGAGGTTGCGCCTGAAGGTGCAACAACAGGACCACTATCAGCTGCAATTGGCTTAACCACGTTTAAACCTGTGCTTGTTCCGCATTTAACGCAGAATGCTGCGTCGTCTGGCAGTTGGGTTCCACATTTATGGCAGTACATTCAAGATGCACCCTCTATGGTAGTTGGCAATGAGTCGGGAAGATAAAAATATTTGCAGATTAAGTCATCAGGTGGCAACGACGAAACAAATTGGTGGATCGAATCCCAACTTTGATGTTTTCAGCTTGGAAAAGAAGGTTAGGTTTAGAAACAAGAACTCTCACTAGCTTAATTGGAGAATAATCGGTTGCTTACTGTCACATTGCTCAAACAACACGAAGAAGGAAGATGGCAATCCGAAAACTTAGAGGTTCTGCCAACCGAAATCAATAAAAAAGAAGTGCTGTGGGTAGATGCCCAAGACCCAACCGATTCCGAACTAAATGAGTTAAAGGATTATTTTAGTTTAGATGAACACAACTTAGAGGAGCTTACCCAAGAAGGGGCACGTTCAAGAATCGATGAACATGAGGACCGCGTTTTTTGTCTCCTCAATTTCCCGAATCGAGAAAGTTTTGTTTCGGAGGACAAAATGGAGCAGCTGGCGATGCTTGTTTGTTCAAGCTGGATCATTACTGTTCACAAGGGCTATTCGGATTTGACTTGTGCGGTTTACAAAAAAATTGGCACTCACGGCTACTTCTCGCTATCATTAACACCCTCAACTGACATTTTACTGTATATTTTCTTGGATTTGGTTACAAGCGAGTATTACCCTGTTTCAGATCAAGTGTTTGAAAGGCTTGAAGCATTCAATCAGAAGGCTTTGAGGCTTTTTAGGGAAAGATCAAGACAAACGTATGGTGACTTTGGGCTGCAATTAATTGAGGTTAGAGAAAGGCTTGTCGCGCTTAGACAGAGTTTAAGTCCGTTCCGCGAGATTATGGGCAGAATCACAAGGGGAGAATTTGCGTTGGTGCAGGGAGTTAACCTTCCCCGTTTCGGAGACCTCTATGACAGAACAATCCAGCTTGTCGAGGTTGTTGACGCTCACAGAGAAGACCTAGCCAGCATCAGAGACATCTTAGTCAACGTTCAAACTATAAACACAAACAACATAATCAGAGTGCTCACGATAATTTCAGCCATTTTCCTACCGTTGACTTTAATATCCGGAATTTACGGAACGAACTTCACGTTGGGAGCCATTCCAGAAACAAGCACCCCTTACGGTTTCTACATAATGTTGGGAATAATGGGTGCAGTAGCTACTATTCTTGTAGTGATTTTCAAGCTAAGAAGATGGATATAAAAAAAACTGGGTCTAAAAACTGCTAAGTAGAAAAATGAACGGCAATCTAATAAGGGCAATAAACCAATCAAATGGATATGGATCCACTTTGAAAGATGTTTATCGAGCCGCCTAAAGACATATGGTTTGTCATGGACGAATACCTACCGCCGCCGTATGGAATAATCCAACTCACCGCCTACCTGGAAAGAAAAAACAAAAACGTCAAACTGGAGATTCTGGATTGCAACACAGAAAAAGTGATTGGAGACAGATGGAGGAGCGCATTGCCACTTCAAACCCAGATGTGGTGGCTTGTGCCTCTCTTGCAACATGCAACACCTATGCTGTCACAAAAACTCTTCAAACAGCAACTTGACAGAATTACACTTCAAAACACGAACAATCTCAGGAATACATAAAGCAAGGGGAGCAAAAACAAACACATGCACATGATCGCCACCATGAACCTTAGCAGTCAACAGCACAAAACCACTCTGATTAGCAATCGTCTTAAGTACCTCCACCAACCTAACCTCAACTGAGCCTGAGTACCTTGCGCCGGTATTTAGTGGCCCAGATAAAGCGGTAATTGGCTTGGTAAACACACGATCTTCGCCTTCTCCAGGTCTATCACCTCCTTATCTAATGATGACAAACCTTATCGCAGGATAGAACTAATAGAACTACGACTGGACGAATTCATCCTGCCGCTAACGCTGCAGGTATTCTGCTATGTTTTTTATAAATATAAAAGGATAAGGTCACAGTCAAACCAGACAGCTGCTGATTATTTGGGCAAGATTCCAATTGATTGCAAGATTGGGAATTTACAATTCACTTTTTCAATATATATTTTAAAAATGTGCAAAATAAATATTACGACACACGATAGTACGATAATTCTGCTTGACAGGAAAGGTGGCTTATGCCCGTCGACCAAGAAATATCTACCAATGCGGTAATAATCGATGCTTCCACAAAAGAACCATTCGATAAAAATAAATTACTCGATCTATTAAGAGCTCATAAAATAGAAATCGACCAATGTGAAAATTCTCGAGTTACTTTAGAGGAAGTAATACCCACCCTAAGAAAAGCAAAAATAAACCCCTCGGAGGTCTTTTTCAAAAACCTGGCCTTAAGATTAGGGATACCATTCGTGGGATATTCAAAACTCAAAGAAAAATATAAAGATGAGAGAAACCGAAACTTAGCAACAGTTTTGCCATACGAAATCATCAGTAAATACAAAGTCATTCCTTTGGGTTTAAAGGAAAACGTCATAGATTTAGCAATTGACAATCCATTCGACAGACGAGTTATGTTAACACTTCAACATTTGTTTGGCGCTTGGAGAATTAATCTGCACGTTGCATCATCCAAAACGATTGAATGGGCAATTGAGACTATATTCAGCGAAATTCACAGCGAAAAAGCAATGCTTGACCTTTTTAACCGTGCACGCGACCAATCTGCTCATAAAGTACTCTACCCCAGACAAAAATACTTCATAATATCATTAATTGCCACCCTAATCATCTGTGCAATCATAAGTAAAGCAATCACATTCATGATTTTATTTGCAACAATTAGCATTGGTTACTTCATAGTTAACCCTGTCAAAATCTACATATCACTCAGGGGATTTAAGGGTGCAAGAACACCTACTCAGATTACCAAAGGAGAAATGCAATGGGTACCTGACGAGGACTTGCCCACCTACACAATTTTAGTACCCATTTTCCATGAAGCGAAAATATTACCTCAAATTCTAAGAAACCTATCCAGTTTTGATTATCCAAAGAATAAGCTTGATATCAAAATTCTAATGGAAGAAAACGATAAAGAAACCATCGATGAAGCTATGCAGTTGGGGTTATTCGGTTCACCAAAGAAGATATTGGAAGGTATGACGAGAAAAGAATACATCGAGTTTCTGAAGCCTTTCGACCCTTTAATTATTCCGTCGGGGAAAGTAACCACAAAACCCCGGGCTTGTAACTATGGATTACTCCGAGCAGAAGGAGAACTCGTCGTAATATACGACGCCGAAGACAAACCAGATGCAGACCAGTTAAGAAAAGCAGCTATTATTTTCCTTCGTTCGGGTGATGAGGTTGTTTGCCTCCAGTCAAAACTAAATTTTTACAATGCCGGCGAAAATATTTTAACTAAATGGTTCTCGATTGAATATGCTAATTGGTATGAATTTTATTTGCAGGGACTTGATTGGATTGAAGCTCCTATTCCCCTTGGTGGAACAAGTAATCATTTTAGGAAAAAAGGACTCGATGAACTTGGCCGTTGGGATCCATACAACGTAACGGAAGACGCCGATTTGGGCTTAAGACTGGCTCGGAACAAACGGAAAACTGAACTGATTGAATCCCACACATACGAAGAAGCTACTATGACAGCTAAAAGTTGGATACGGCAAAGGTCACGTTGGTATAAAGGACACCTTCAAACGTACCTTGTTCATATGCGCCATCCGAAGCAACTCCTTAAGGAGTTGGGAAGCGACAAATTCCTCAAATTTCAACTTACATTCGGGACATCAGTCTTTATTCCGCTCATAAATCCGGTTCTTTGGTGTCTAACTATAGCGAGTCTTTTGTTACCTGTGAATTTAGGCTGGCTGGACCCCGGTTACCTAAAGGCAATCTCTATCTTTAACCTCGCAGTGGGCAACATTACTTATCTGGCCGTTTATGTCGTAGCCTGCGTGAAATTGAAAAAATATCGATATACACCTTACGCGCTTCTTATGCCGGTGTATTGGATACTTCACAGCATAGCAAGCTGGAGAGGGCTAATTCAATTAATAAGAAATCCGTTCTATTGGGATAAAACCAGCCATGGAGTAACCAAATACAAAACGTAAATGCACTAGTATTGAGGTACAGAAGATGCTTCTTGGATACCATTGACATGCATCCATAACTGTGATAGGTAGAGAGTCACACATTTTTGATATAAATTTCTGAAGGGTGGCCCGTATCAAATCCCCAGCCAAAAAAGGATATAGGAAATATATGTGGAAAAGAAAAAAATATTTTTCTGAAGCACTTTAGGAGGAATACGTTTCAGTAGCGGGATACAAGGTTACGGAAAATTGTAACGCAGTTATAGAATTTAATAACCTGAAACCAAGCTCAAATCAAACTTATTTTAAGAATTTAGTGGTGGGGCTCCCCGGATTTGAACCGGAGTCTATAGAGCCCAAGTCTACAAGCCTAGACCAAGCTAGCCGAGAGCCCCACTATTTTGCTGATTAAGGCTATTTGCAGGTTTTAATAGGTCATCATTATTTGTGTGGCCCACTTGACCATCTGTTGCCTTTTCAGTTGTCAGAGAGATAGATTGTGTTTTTAATAAAGTTTTCAGAGATTCTATGCATTGAGGATGATACATAAACTGTGGCGTACCATTCAGTCTGCCTATGTGATGTCTATTTCCGCCATAAGATAGCGCCCCATTGCTCCTAAAGAATAATTGTCATAGAAACTTTGCTACATAACTCACACTCAGACTTCACACACTTAATCTTCATACCTATTTTTCCTCATACTTGAGCGGGCATGAGTGATAGGAGAGCTATTAAATAACCATCAAAACATAATTTTGGAGCGTTAAGTTCTTAAAAATATTTAGAAGATATCTATTATTGCTGCTCTTTTTTTGTCTGCTTCTTTAGAGAAATGCGTTGTAAGGATTTGGCTCTAGCAAGGCTTGAATAATTTGATGCAACTCTATTGACAGTTTTAACTTGTCTTTTAGCTACGTTTATTCCTTTTTTAATCTTTTTTATTTTCTTGGCTTCCACGTATTTCTTCCCTAAATATTAAAGGAAGAAAAAGAGATAAAATTTTACATTTATTATATGTTCTATTTTCTATTTATTGCACTATTCCTCTTGACTGGGACTGTAGATTGCTAAGTCAATTTTATTGTCTAAGACTGCTAAAGAATGGTTCTTTGCAATTATTTTGATTTGTTCTATACTGTTGGTGGATAATCCTTTGAATAGTATTGTACAACCTGTTTGCTTTGGATTGTTGGGTTCATTTTCTACTATGGAAATTGCTTGTGGTCCCAACTCTGGAATTTTGAATGCAATTTCTTTGATAAGATCAATAGCTTGAACTCTATCTATTACTTATTCCCCATTGGGATTTTGCTTACCCTTCTTTGATTTTAGCAATTTTTGATTCATGAAATAGACGTAGATGCCACCGTAGTAGCTTTTGTTTTCAAATGGCGTTTTGTGGTTGTTCATATTTTTGATTTGCATAATTTACCTTCTAAGCGTACAATCTGAATCCAGTATCTTTAATGCCAAATAACACTTCTTAAGAAAACTTATTCGCCAAATCTGCAAAGAATTCTTTACCTCTTGCCAAATCTAATTTGCAAAATATGAGAACGCTACTTCCCACCACACAATTAAGTGCTAACTGCTTAGTCTCCAGCAAATGATTTTATCAAACTTGGATGTAAAATGCACGGCTACAGCTCAGGGTGGCCAATAGTTGATTAGTCAAGAAACTTGCTAATCTCTGAAAAGAGAGTTTGATAAAAAAGCACTTAAACAAATCTATTCCTCATAGCATAATAGGGAATTAGATGCCAAAGAAACTGTTGGCAGTTGGAGCCTTTAAATGAGGGGACTATAGAAAAAAGTGTGCGTTTGAGTGCGAGGAAGCGCTTTAAAGCAACCAGCACATAGCTGTATGCAGTGACTGATTTGCCACGTGAATTCGTCCTTTTCTCGCGCATAGGACAAACTGACTCAAACTTCCACAGCCTTCACGATGCAGGAAGACTTGACATAGTCCACGAATGCATAGTCAGCAGCCTATTTTTTTCCCATGGCTTACGCAGAGACGTAACCTTCCACGCCATCCTAAATGGTCCACCGAACCCACCAGTGCACGTTCAAATCGACGGCAGCACCCTCTATGATGTACGAACCGACATGGACACCTGGCAAGTAATCCTCAAAAAAACCATAGCAGGCAAACCCCACCCAGGCATAACCAAGGACAAAACCGGCTTCGAAACGCTCCTTAAAGCCAAAGCCCAAACCCACAAGGTTTACGTTCTTGAGGAAGACGGCAAAGACATAAGTGAGGTATCGCTTGGCGAGAACTGCCTCTTTATCCTCGGCGACCATGTGGGCTTACCCAAGAAAGCCGAACTCTTTGCGCAGCGGTTTGGAGAAAAAATCAGCCTTGGAAAACAACCATATCTAGCAGCTTCCTGTATCACCATAATTAATTACACGTTGGATCAAGAAACTAAACTTCGCTCTTGAAGTGTTCCCAACCGCGCGCCTCAATCGGAACCAGCTTATCCTCGGTGCGCAGCAAGATTCGTTTTTCTTCGATGGCTTTTCCAATGGGTAGAAGTTGTCCGCCGACGGCTTCCACCGTTGCTACAGCAGCATTCCACCTTTCAGGTTTTACGGTTAGAACCAACTCGTATTCTTCGCCGCCATAGAGCGCCAACTCGGATGCGTCAAGACTGTTTAGTTCTGCAAACCGCTTAACCTCTGGAGCAACTGGAACCATTTCAAGTTCAAACCCTACGTTGCTTAAACGTGCAAGTTCATGTAGAGTCCATGCTAAGCCGTCGCTGGAATCCATTGACGCTGACACAGCACCACAGCCTCCAAGCGCCAAGCCTTCAGCGAGCCGAGCTTTAGGCATTAAAACTGCATCTACGAGGGCTTTTGCAGTCTTGGAAGTTACGCATTCGCTAAGCAGCAAACGTAACCCAGCTGCGGATTTGCCGAAAAACCCAGTAACCGCCAAAACATCACCTGGTTTTGCTCCGCTACGCAACATCAACGTTGACTTTTGTGCGGTTCCGTAGAGAGAGATTGAAATTATTAGGTCGGAGGTTTCGCTTGTGTCGCCGCCGATTATGAATGCACCATATTCTTGTGCTCCAGCGTTCAAGCCGTCTGCGACTTCCTCAATATTTTTTTGGGAAAATTCCGCAGGCAACCCCAATCCGACAAGTGCGGCAGTGGGTTGGACGCTTTTGGATGCGAAGTCGCTTATGTTCATGATTAAGGCTTTCCTTGCGGCTTGGAAAAGAGTCATTTCGTCTGGCACATCTGTTTTTGCTACGAGCATGTCGGTTTTGAGGACGGCAACGCGTTTTTCATCGATGTTTACAGCGGAAACGTCGTCTCCGAAGGGCACAGGCATGTTAGGCATGGAGGTTAAGTGTTCTTGGATGAGTTGGATTATCTTGTGTTCGCCTAAACTTTTAGCGGTTGGATTTCTACGCTGGTTCATTTGCAGGTGCCCCATTTTTATTGGGTTGTTTATTGCTTTTAAGGTTGGGGTTTGTGAAACTTTAAAAATTGGTTCCGTGTTGATAAGCGTCTGTGGCGCCTCGATAGCTCAGCCCAGTGGAGCGGCTGCCTCGTAAGCAGCAGGCCGCGGGAGCAAAGCCCGCTCGAGGCTTTTT
>Ga0182021_10000844_pt1 | contig 34430 bp, 39 predicted proteins | sample 612E3MmetaG_FD_120493 | JGI IMG/M metagenome (GOLD analysis project Ga0182021, IMG submission 120493) | Permafrost microbial communities from Stordalen Mire, Sweden - 612E3M metaG (Illumina Assembly) | ecosystem: Environmental > Terrestrial > Soil > Wetlands > Permafrost | place: Sweden... | reverse complement strand
CGCGGTGGTGAGGTTTAGCAACAACTTCGTTCCTTCGAAATGACAGGTAGCCATTTTTCAAATATTTAGCTGCGTCTTTCATGCATTGTTAAATCAATCACTTCTTTGAGCACATCACTTTCAGCTTCTGAAAGAGTTACACATCTTCTTTTTGCTACAATCCTTGCTACTTCAATAGATTTATTAATGTCATAAGTTTTCATAAATGCCGCGCCGCCCCAGATGAATGACGGGATATGACGGGAAGGGAAACCTTCACCAAAAATATTACACGAAATTCCAACAATTGTTCCGGTGTTAAACAATGTACCAATAGCTGTTTTAGAATGATCGCCCATTATCAAACCGACAAATTGCAAACCAGTATCAACTTTTTTTCCATTAAGCTGAATAGAAATATTTTCATAATTATTTTTTAGATCGCTGTTATTAGTACCCGCGCCTAAATTAACCCAGCTTCCCAAATAAGAATGTCCTAGAAATCCATCATGTTGTTTGTTGGAATAAGAATGAATGATCGATTTATCTATTTCGCCTCCGACTTTACATACTTGGCCAATAGTTGTACCGTTATAAATTGATGTATGAGCTTTAATTGTTGAACCATCACCAATGAAAGCGGGACCTTGAATATGTGAGTGTGACATTATCATAATATTTTTGCCGATGTAAATGGGTCCCTCCGATGCATCTAAATAAACAAAAGGTTGAATCTCAACACCTTTTGAAATAAATATTTTACTCTTATTAATAAATTCAACTGAGCGGTATTTTTTCGAATCAATTTTAGGGATCTTATTTACTATAGAATCGAATTCATCTATAATCTCATTTCCGTTGGCATTTACCAATTCCCATGCATAGTTAATTAACGTGCAATCAGTTTCGTCTTTAGTTATAGAATTCAAAATATAAAATGGTAAAAATTCTTCTTTGCTTGTAATTAGAGTTTTTAAATTATCTCCTGAAAGATTAGCGGCTATAATAATTCCGTCTTTGACAAGTGCAGAGTTCTGATCTAACTTTTTTATCTCTTTAGCAATTTTCTTATTGATTAATAATCTGCCGTTGATAAATAGAATATTATCTGCATCGTATTTGTTAACAGGAATGCCGGGATATCTTTCCGTAAGAACTTTTTGTAAAGAGGTCCTGGCATGGAGTATTACACTTTTAGAAGTTAATTGTCTAGTAATCTTTTCTCTTAACGTTAACATACCGCACTTCAAGTCATAAACAGGACGTAAATATGTTAACGGTAGGAGATTACGAAATCCCTCATCTTCGAAGATGCAAATGGTTGTTTTCATAAATATGCTGATTGTGATAAAATATTTTGATTACATCAATAAATTAATCAAAAAGTAGAACTATAAGCAAAGGGCGGAAGAGTATTAGTTCATTTATAAATTAGATTTATGAAAAATATTGATCTAAAGATTGTATAGGAGTTCTTAGTTTAATTATATTTCAGTTATGAAAAAGCCTTCAAAAATATTTTGGAAAAAATTACTATACATACTAGGAGCCATATTAGTCTTTCTTCTTGTAATTGATTATATACTTCTACCACTTTATGTCAGCGGAAGAGAACATCAAGTGCCAAATGTTGTAGGAAAACAAAAAGAAGAAGCAATAAAGATTCTTGAGGATGCCGGTCTTAATCCGATAGTTCAAACATCACGTTTTGATCAAAAATATCAGAAAGATCATGTAATTTTTCAAAATCCGGAATCTAATAAAACTGTTAAAACTAATCGAAGAGTTTATCTAACGATCAGCGGGGGAAACCCGCAAATCCCGATGCCCTCGTTAATCGGTAAAACTATTAGAGATGCAACTATAACTTTAGAACGTGTAGGTCTAACCATTGGTAAAATTGATTCAATTGAATCTGAATTTCCTGCCGGTACAGTAGTAGAGCAGCAGATTTTTCAAGGAAGAGAAATTACCAAAGGATCGTCGGTTAATTTTAAGATGAGTGTCGGACCTCAGGTTGGAATGATTCGTGTACCAAATCTTTTAGGTAAACCTTTATTCGAAGCAGAAAGTATATTAAAAAATAATTCGTTAAAACTTGGTTCAAGGACTTACATTCATTCGCCTTCTTTACTTCCGAATACAGTAGCAGATCAGCAGCCAAGTGAAAACACTCTTATAAAAGTAGGGGATAGTGTTAATGTTGTTCTTACTCAAAGTAAATTAGGTGATAAAAAATGAGTTCAAAAAAAATAATAGCCTCATCTATTTTAACCGCAGATTTTTCTAATCTTTCACAACAAATTCGTTTTACAGAACTTGGCGGAGCTGATTGGATCCATTGTGATATTATGGACGGAAAGTTCGTTCCTAATTTAACCTTTGGACCTGTAGTAGTAAAAGCCGTAAAAAAAATTACCAAACTTCCGATTGATGTTCACTTAATGATCAAAAATCCCGATGCTTTACTGGAAAAATTTATTGAAGCCGGCGCTAATTGGGTAACAGTTCATCAAGAAGAAGTTGTTCACTTAAACAGAACGTTAACAAAAATTAAAGAATTAGGAGCTAAAGCCGGAGTTGCAATAAATCCTTCTACACCAATTTCATCGTTAGCAGAAGTGATCAGTCTCGTCGATTTAGTATTGATTTTGTCAGTCAATCCTGGTTTTGGCGGTCAAAAATTTATTCAATCCTCAATGAGAAAAGTTCAAGAACTTAGCGACTTGAGATTTAATTCTTCTTCTAGGTTTTTAATCGAAGTAGACGGTGGTATAAGTAAAAATAACATTAAGGAACTTGCAAATGCCGGATGTGATGTATTTGTAATAGGGAATTCCATATTCGGACAAGATAACATCACTGCGGCTACTATCGAGCTGAAAAATATGGTCATATAAGAATAGTATCTTTCTTATTCTTTTCTCAAATCCATTCAAGATTTTTTTTTAATTTATGTATGATATTTATAAAATTCAGTAATCTCATTAGTAAGAGGTTAACGGTTGACTATCCAGCTTGTTGATATTTTTTATCCTAACGTTTTCCGCAGATACAGCGCGAAGTATAATATCTTCCGAGAATTGTACGAGAAAGATCTTGTTGGAATTGAGATTCGCGGAATTGAATTCAGACTTGCGCAAAATATAAAGCGGATTATTCTTACCAATAAAGAGATCTGTTATAATACTGGTAAGAAGGGCGATCTTCTATGCGATCTATTGGTAATTGGAACATATGGGATCTTTAGAGAGTTATCAAAAGAAATTATTTCGATTGGCAACGAAGATTTAGGGCAGAAAGTAGCGCGCATTATTCAGAATATTACAGATTATGAAAACCGTTCTTTGCATATTGGGAAAAATAATTTTTTGTTAGATCATGCATACACTGTTGGGATCCTGAATGTTACGCCGGATTCATTTTCCGACGGGGGAAAATATTTTCAGAAAGAAAATGCAGTTGAACATGGACTCAAATTATTAGAGCAGGGCGCGGATATTATTGACGTGGGTGGTGAGTCCACAAGACCTGGCGCTGATCCTATAAGTGAAGAAGAAGAGATTAAACGGGTAATACCTGTAATCGAAGAAATTATTAAAGTAAAACCGGAATCAATAATTGCTATTGATACGTCAAAATCCAAAGTCGCTTATGAAGCATTACAATGCGGGGCGAAAATTGTTAATGACATTAGTTCATTTTCATTTGACTTAAAGATGTTGGATGTAGTAAAACAATTTAATGCGGCATTGATTTTAATGCATATGAAAGAAACACCAAAGACAATGCAATCTTCCATCTACTATGAAGATGTTGTTTCGGAAATTTATGATTATCTAACTACTAAAGTTGAAACAGCGAAAAAAGCAGGCATTAAAAATATTATTGTTGATCCCGGGATTGGATTCGGAAAAAGAGTTATGGATAATTATGAATTGATAAAAAGATTAAATGAATTCAAAGGAATAGGGCAGCCGATTCTTGTGGGACTTTCAAGGAAATCATTCCTTGGTAAAGCGCTTGGACTTAAAATCGAAGAAAGAGATGAACCGACGCTTAGTGCTGAAACACTTGCAATTAAAAACGGTGCGCGCTTCATCCGTACTCATGAAGTTAAGAAAACAATATATGCATCTAAGATTAACCGCTTTTTAGATAATCCGGAATTACTACAAAATGTTTGAAATAATTAAAATAGGATTTCTTTCAATATCATTTCTTGATCTAATTGATATTCTACTTGTTACATTTATTTTTTACAAAGTTTATACAGTTATCCGTGCAACAATTGCTGCTCAAATATTTTACGGATTGATCCTCGTTTTGATTCTTTCATTTCTAACACAAGCTGTAAATTTTAAAGCATTAGGATGGCTTCTAAGACTTCTTACCGATATCTGGGTTATCGCTTTTGTAATTTTATTCCAACCGGAAATAAGAAGATTATTAGTTTTAGCCGGAAGAAATCGAATCTTTAGACTGTTTATAAAAAGTGATGAATCAAACCTTGCTGATGTAATCACCGAAACTGCATTTGAATTAGCACAGCATCAACACGGTGCTTTGATTGTTATTGTTAAATCAGTTGGTATCGGCAGTATCGTTGAAACGGGTGAGTTGATCAATGCAAAGGTTACAAAAAATTTACTGCGTTCGATCTTTTTCCCTCATTCACCTTTACATGATGGTGCCGTAATCATAATGAATAATACAATAGAAGCTGCTAGATGTACATTGCCTTTATCCAGCGAGCAAACAATAAACGGCAGACCTCTAGGAATGCGACATAAGGCGGGTCTTGGCATCTCAGAACAAGCAGATGTAATCAGTGTTATTGTTTCAGAGGAGACAGGCAGTATTTCTGTCGCCGAGGATGGACAACTTAAAACTGGTTTATCTAAAGAAGGACTTAGAAATTATCTTACTAGATCACTTAGTGATTCAAGAGAAAAAGGTTTAAAAGGGATAAAACAAATGTTTAAAAAGAAAAAAACATTTTCGGATTTGGAATAATTACTGATTTATATGTCATTCAAAAATAAATTTAAAATAAAAGGACTTGAGAAAAAGCAAAAATATTCAACTTCTGCAGAAATAATTATGGATAGTAAATTGCGTGAGATCAATAAAAGGGTAGATAAATATTTTAAGAATGATTCTCTGGATAATCTTCATGATACAAGACTTGCATTCCGTAGATTCCGATATGTTCTAGAATTATTTTATGATTGTATAGAACCGAAGTTGTTTAAACGGGTCTATCTATATTCGAAACAAATACATGACCTATTAGGACAAGCCCGGGATCTAGATGTACTTGAACAAAAATTCAGATTGACTGAAACAGAGGTAAATCAAAAATTACCGGAATCCTATTACGAAAAAATTAATAATGATAAAGATAAAATTCGTCATCAAGTTAAGATAGAATTGATTAATTTTATTGCTGATGAGGATATAAATAAATTTCTATTAAATTAGAAAAGAGGGAACAATGAGATTAAGATATTTTTCTCATTCAGCATTTCAGATTACAACAAATGCCGGTAAGAAAATATTGATTGATCCGTTTTTGGATGGAAATCCGACCTCGCCGGTAAAATCGAAAGATGTTGATGCTGATTTTATTATATTGACTCACGGTCATGGCGATCATATTGGCGATTCTTTTAGTATTGCAAAAAGATGCGGTTCTTTATTTATCTGTTGTAATGAATTGGCTAACTATTGTTCTTCGAAGGGATTCAAAGCTCATAATATGCATATTGGCGGAAGTTATAATTTTGAATTCGGCAGAGTGAAATTTACAATTGCTCATCACGGCTCGATGACTCCGGATAATTATTATGCCGGTGAAGCATCGGGAGTGATATTATCAATTGACGGAAAGAATTTATATCATACAGGTGATACCGGATTGTTTTACGATATGAAATTAATTGGAGAAATGACACCGCTTGATTATATGCTGCTGCCAATCGGCGACAATTTTACTATGGGAATAACTGATGCTGTCAAAGCAGTTGAATTGGCTAATCCTAAAACTGCAATCCCAATGCATTATAATACATTCCCGGTAATAAATTCAGATCCAGAAGAATTTAAGAAAAGAGTTGAAGCTCTCGGGAAAAAAGTAATTGTACTTAAGTATGGACAAGAAATTTTATTGTAATTTAATCATGTAATTAAAAATTCTTATTTATGGCCAAAAAAATTGTTATTGCAAATCAGAAAGGCGGGGTTGGAAAAACAACTACCGCGATAAATTTATCTGCATCTGTTGCTGCCGCAGAGTTTAAGACACTTTTAATTGATATTGATCCACAATCAAATTCAACTTCGGGAATCGGTATTGAGAACTATAAACTTTCCATTTATCAAGCTTTGATCGGAATAGAAAATGCAGAAGACTGCATTATTAATACTTATATGCCGCATCTTGATATTATACCATCAACTATAGATCTAGTCGGTGCAGAAATTGAATTGGTTTCTATGGAAGAAAGAGAATATTTATTGAAGAAAGCGGTTGCAACTATAGAATCAAGATATGATTTTATTTTTATTGATTGTCCTCCTTCACTCGGTTTGTTAACACTAAACGCTTTGACTTGTGCTGATTCGGTTCTAATTCCGGTGCAATGTGAATACTTTGCTTTGGAAGGATTGGGACAATTATTAAACACAATTAATATCGTTAAGAAAAATCTTAATAATGATTTAGCTATAGAAGGTGTTTTATTAACTATGTTCGATACAAGATTACGGTTATCGCATCAAGTTGTAGAAGAAGTAAAAAAATATTTTGGTACAAAAGTATTTCAAACAATCATTCATCGAAATGTTAGATTATCGGAAGCGCCGAGCCACTCTAAGCCAGTTATACTTTACGATGCAAGTTCAGTAGGTGCGCAAAATTATATAACGTTGGCATCAGAACTAATTCAAAGAAATAATTTAGAAAAAAAGAGTATAGTTAATTGAGTAATTTAAAACCGGGATTAGGAAGGGGATTAGATGCATTAATAAATCCTCAGATGAAAGATAAAATAGACGCACCTGTTGCGATCTCAACTAAAGATCTGCAAAAAGATGACGGGGCCTCATTCGACGTATTAGCAAAGATTCCGATAGGCTCTGTAGCTCCAAATCCTTATCAACCAAGAACTGAATTTGATCCTGAAGCCCAAGATGAATTAAGAAAATCAATACTCGAAAACGGTTTGATACAACCTGTAACAGTTAGAAGAGTCTCAAAGGACCATTATGAACTAATTTCGGGTGAACGCCGACTACGGGCTTGTAAAGATGTTGGATTTAAGGAAATCCCTGCATATATAATCAAAGTTGATACAAAAGAAGCAATGCTTGCACTTTCTCTTATTGAAAATCTTCAGAGAGAAGAATTAAATGCTATTGAAGTTGCCAACGCATATAAGAGATTAATGGAAGAATGCAATTTAACGCAAGAAGAAATTGCCGATAAGGTAGGGAAGGATCGCACAACCGTCACCAATACTATCCGATTATTAAAATTACCACAGAGGATACAACAAAGTTTGATAAAGAATGAAATTTCAGCCGGACATGCGCGGGCTTTAATAAATATTCCAAATGAAATTATTCAGTTAGAGATCTTAGAGAAAATAATTAGTCATAATCTCTCGGTTAGAAAGGTTGAAGATATTGTACGAAAGTATATAAGTTCAAAAACCGGATCGAAGAAAAAGGTTTCTGTTCATGTAAAGAGTTTAGGAAGTTTATCGCAAAAAGATCTGGAAGAAAAATTACAGAATATTCTTGGCACTAAAGTAATTTGCAAGCAAAAGAAAAATGGAACCGGCGAATTAATAATTGAATATTATTCATTAGATGAGCTTGAAAGATTATTTGAACTATTTGAATTTATCAGCAAAAACAATAATTAAGTTACTCATACTTATTTTTTTACTGCACTTATCCGCTGGAAGCACTTCTGCACAAGTGCAACCTTTGGATTCCAACAGCGTCAAAATTGATACAAGTAAATTTGTTATGAGAAAATCTGCGATGGGAGCTGTGTTAAGAAGTGCGGTTATTCCGGGTTTAGGCCAATTTTATAATGAATCATATTGGAAGATTCCTATTGTGTGGGGATTTTTAGGATGGTTCGCATATAATTGGAACAGCACTAATAATTCGTATATGAATTACCGCGATCTTTACAACGAAAGCTTAAACCAAAATAGCACCGGTAATTCAACATATCTGAGTAATAGAGAATTTTATAAAGATCAGCGTGATCTATTTGCAGTATTTTTTGGATTAGCTTATTTGTTAAATTTAGTTGATGCTTATGTAGATGCACATTTATTTGATTTTGATATCTCGCATAATAAAACAAATGAACTTTATAGAGTTTCTCTTAAGATAAAATTATAAACGAAGTAAATATGAAAAATGTTTTAGTCTGTAATAATTGTAAAAAAGAAAATGCATTTTATTTATTGATCTGTTCTAACTGCAATTCATTTCTAAGATCCAAGATACCAAATATTGATTTATGGGAAACTATCGGTAAACTTGTCGAATCACCTTTACAAGCGTTTAATAAAATTATTCAAGCAGAAAACAAAAATTTTGTTGTGACATTGATGATTATTGTTTGTGTAAAATTATCAATAGTAACAATGATTACTTATAATGCATTTTATAGCGTTAACGGTATACCAATAACTTTTCTTAATGCTATTCTGTTGGGAGGAGTGCCATCAATTGTTTTACTTTTGTTTTTTTCTTTGATTATTACTTTCTCAAACAAATTATTTGGTATTGAAAATAGATTTAAAGATAATTTTGCAATTTATATTTTCAGTTTTATTCCACTTATAGGCGGAATGGTTGTTTTAACTCCGATACAATTTGCTCTGTTTGGAGAATATTGGTTTACATTTAATCCATCTCCTTTAATAATGAAGCCTACGCCTTCTTTGATACTTCTAATAATTGAAGGGTTACAATTCTTGTGGAGCTGTGTACTTTTTATTGTTGGGACATACTCTCAAACTAGAAACAAAATTTACTCTATTTGTACCGGTATAATATTGATGTTACTTGTTATTGGTGTTATCTATTTGAGAAACTTAGTAAGCTATTTTTAACTAAGAAATCAACAACAACTCCATATCTTAATCCTTTTGCACTTACTCTAACTTGATTAATATTTATTTGCTTCATTAATGATATTAGAATTAAGCAGCCTGCTAAAAGAACATCTTCTCTACCACTAACAACTTGACCATATCTCTCCAAAACTTGATATTTATTTAAGTTAATGAGTTCTTTTACTATAGTCTCAATATCGTTTAATTGTAAAAAAGAATTCTCAACTTTAATTTCATTATAAACTCGAACATTTTGTTTAATACATGATAATGTTGTTGGTGTTCCGGCAACGGCAATTGTATCAAAACTGCCGGAATAATTATTTGCTAATTCAGAGAATATATTTTTAGAATATTGCGAAGCATGAATTATTTCTTTTTCTGTAGGTGGATAATTACTAAAGAATTTTTCTGTAAGAGATACAACACCAATGTCAAAACTCTTCTTAAAATATATGGAAGAAATATTCCCATGAATAAATTCCGTACTGCCGCCCCCGATATCTATCACATTTTTCATCATATTATTTTGAGTAGGGAAGATAGATCCAAGAAATGTTAAACGTGCTTCCTCATTACCGGTTATTATTTCAATATCCCAACCAAATATTTTTTTTATTTCATTAATGACTTCATTACAATTTGAAATTAGTCTGAAGGTGTTAGTTGCTACAGCCAATACTTTTTCACAATTAAACTTTTCAATTTGTTGTTTATATAGATTTAGCACTGCTATCAAAGAATTAATTTTTTCTCTTCTAAGATTATCACCTAATCTTATTCCTTCACTCAAACGAGGGGATTCGTAAAAATTGGCTAAAGTTTTAATATTGTTTTCTTGTGTGTTATATTCTGTAATAAGCAGCAAAATTGTATTTGAACCGATATCAATAGAAGCAATAGTCATAATTTTTATTTATTTTTGTATAAAAATAATCTCACATGAAAAATCTAAGTACTTTCTCTAAAACAGTTTTATCGTTCGTAATCATATTTTTTACTGTCTGGCTAGGTGGATATATAGCCCGACAAATAGCAATATATCAACTATTTGAACCAGTTGAATTAAATCTTAAAACATTTTATAACACTAATAATTTATATTCAGCATTTTCTCTTTTAGTTCCGTTAATTATCTCTAATTTAATAACATATACATGTTTTCTATTACTCTTTTTCATTTTTTTATTTACATCAAAATTAAATCTTCAAAAGAACGGCTGGTTATTTATTATAACTTTGATAATAATTATCACAGCTCCGTTTGAAATATACTTATCTTTGATTGATTATAAAATTATACGACTTGGAATTGCAAACGTTAATGAATCTAATTTTATCTTAGAACTAATAAAAGAACGACTTACTAAATTGAATAGTTTTGCTTTAATAGAAATATTTTCTTACTTAGCAATTATTTTTCTAACACTTTTTAGACCTCTTGAAAAGTTGAATGAAAATTAAAGAAAAAGAATTCGAAACTATACTTCAAGACTTAAAACTGATTGCTCAAGAACTTGGAGCAAAAGTTAGATTTGAGAGAGGAGACTTTAAAGGTGGATATTGTATTGTTAAAGAAGATAAAACAATTGTTATAAATAAATTATCTACGTTACAAAAGAAAGTAATGATCCTTACTTCGGCATTAAAAGATATTGGTGTAGATGAGAAATATCTTCCTCCAAGAATTAGAGAAATTATTGAGGAGATCACTGAAAAATGATTAAGATACTTGTCATATATGGCGTTAATCTTAATAAGTTAGGAAGCAGAGATAAGCTAAATTATGGCACTCTAACATTAGATCAAATAAGTTCCTTCATAAAAGAAGAATTTAAGAAACTTGATTTTACTTTTTTTCAATCAAACATTGAAGGCGAATTAGTTAATAAAATACAAGAGGCATCAAACTACGATGGGATCATAATCAATCCTGGAGGATATACTCATACTTCCATAGCAATACGTGATGCACTTGAAACAATTAAAATTCCAAAAATTGAAGTTCATCTTTCAAATTTAGCATCTAGAGAAAAATTCAGAAATACTTTGCTAACAACTTCCAAATGTGATGGTTACATTTCTGGTTTTAAGGAAATTGGTTTTCTTTCTGCTGTTTATACATTGACTAAAATTATTAAAAAAAATTAAATTACATTTAGACACAATTATTGCGGATATATTTTTCTTCATCTATCTTAACCAGTAGATTTTAAGGACAAAGCCATGAAAGATTTTGGACTAAAAAAATTATACTACTCTATAAGTGAAGTTAGCAAGTTAGCAGGATTAGAGCAGTACATTTTAAGATATTGGGAAACTGAATTTGAACAATTAAAACCCGGTAAGAATAGAGCCGGTAATAGAATTTATACAAACAAAGATATAAAACTGATTCTTCAAATTAAAAGACTGTTACGTGAGGAAAAATATACTATTGAAGGAGCTAAAAAGATTTTAAGTGATCTTATATTAGAGCCAGGTTTGCAAACAACTCCAAATGATAGTGAATCAAATAAACAAAAAATTATTTCACCCCGTCCATTAAAAAAAGATTTGGAAGAGCTCAAGAATTTTTTACAATATTTACAAGCTGCAATGTAAATCCGGAACGTAGCGCAGCCCGGTAGCGCACTTGAATGGGGTTCAAGGGGTCGCGGGTTCAAATCCCGCCGTTCCGACCATCTTACAAGGCACATAAATGATGTGCCTTTTTTATAATAGATTAAAATTCGGTGACAATGATGATTGACTTAACAGCTGATAAACCAAGATGCAATTGTGGAGTATTTGGATTTTACGGTGGGAAAGATGCTGCTATAACAACTTATTATGGTTTATTGGCATTACAGCATAGGGGACAAGAAGCTGCAGGAATTGTGACACTATCAAAAAATGAATACGGAAAATCGATTTTTAATATTCATAAAAGTTTAGGATTAGTTTCTGAAATTTTTAATGATGAAAAAATATTTGAAAATCATCTTTCTGGAAATGCAGCTATAGGACATAATAGGTACTCTACTACAGGAGCTTCAGATTCCTCAAAGAATATTCAACCATTTACAGTTAATTACCGATTAGGAAATTTAGCTATAGCTCATAATGGAAATTTAACAAATGCCAGATCACTTCGAGAAGAACTTGTCAATGATGGTGCAATTTTTCAGACAACAAGTGATACTGAAGTAATATTACATTTAATAGCGCGAAGTAAATTAGAAAATCAGATTGATCAGATCAAAGAAGCATTACAAAAAGTGAAAGGGGCTTATAGTATTGTAATTCTAACAAATGATAAACTAATTGCTGCGAGAGATCCAAACGGTTTCCGACCATTATGTATAGGGAAATTAAACGGTTCTTTCATTATTACTTCTGAAACCTGTGCACTTGATATTAATTCAGCTACACTTATTAGAGATGTTGAACCAGGCGAATTGATTATCATTGATCAAGAATCTCATCAATCAGGCGAGTTCAATTCTAAATTTATTTTTAACAATCGTATTCAATCAAAACACTGTGTTTTTGAGTATATATATTTTTCACGACCCGACAGTAGAGTTTTTGGTTCTAATGTAGATAAGATGAGAAGGAAATTGGGCAAAGTGCTTGCTCAAAAACATTCTGTAACCGACAAAGATGGTGATAAAATAATTGTTATCAGCGTCCCTGATAGTTCGAATACAGCAGCAATAGGATTTCAAACACAATTAGCTAAACAAGGAATTAATTCACGACTCGAAATTGGTTTGATAAGAAGCCACTATATTGGTAGAACATTTATTCTTCCGGGCCAAAAGGCGAGAGAAGTTGGTGTTAAAATAAAATTTAATACCGTTAAAGGTGTCCTTGAGAACAAGACAGTAGTTCTAATTGATGATTCAATAGTGCGTGGGACTACATCAAAGCAATTAGTAAAATTATTAAGAGAAGCTAATCCAAAAGAAATTCATTTAAGGATTTCTTCTCCGCCAATTATTAGTCCGTGTTATTACGGAATGGATTTTCCTTCTAAAGACGAATTGATAGCTAACAAATTTAATAGCGATATAGAAGAAATAAGAAAATATCTCGAAGTGGATAGTCTTGAATATCTAACTATAGATGAATTACTTGAGGCGATGATAGATCATTCTCCGGATGATTTTTGTTCAGCTTGTTTTTCTGGAAAATACCCACTTGAAGTAGATATGGGTATAACAAAAGAAGTTTATGAAGATTAATACTTTATATAATAAATTATGAAAATCAATCTCAAGGAAATATTATTGCTACCAAACTTAATAAGTTCATTCAGATTGTTACTGTTTATTCCGTTCTTATATTTATTTAATAATTATTCTTCAAACGAAAATATACGAACTTATATTTTAATTCTGATTTTTGTTGCTTTCTTTTCCGATTTACTGGATGGATATGTTGCACGAAAAAATAATTCAATATCAGAACTTGGAAAGATAATAGATCCACTTGCAGATAAAATTCTTATTGCGTTGATAGTTATTAATTTTTATTTCTTAAATGTAATTCCGGCGTTTTATTTCTGGATTGTCTTAACAAGAGATTTGTTTTTATTTTTTGGCGGAATAATTGTTTCCCAAAAAATTGGGAAGGTATTGCCATCAAATTTACTTGGTAAATTGACAGTATTTTCTATCGGTTTATTTATCATCATAACCTTAATCAAAGTTAACCGCTCTGATTTATTTTACAAAGTAATATTAATCACTAGTTGCTCTTTATGTGTAGCATCTTTTATTGGATATGTAATTCGAGCAATTGAAATGATAAAATGGAACAAGAATGAAAATATTTCAAAACCTAGCTTATAATAAATTAAAGGAAGGACTATCGACAACTCGAAATAACCTTTTCAATAAGATTACTGAAGTAATGTCTAAAAAAGCAATTATAAACGGCGATATACTCGAAAAATTAGAAGCTATTTTGCTTAGCAGCGATTTAGGAAGTGAACTCACCGAGAAAATTATTATTAAAGCACGCACTACTTTATTAAACATTGAAGACAGATCTATAGAAAACATTAAGAAAGTAATAGGAGATGAACTTTTTAGTATTTTTGATCAGAATATACACTCAAATAATCACTCAGAACTTGAAAAGTATAGACCCTATATAATTTTAATTATTGGTGTTAATGGATCTGGAAAAACAACTACAATAGCTAAACTAGCTAATAAATATAAACTGGAAGGCAAGAAGGTTATAATTGCTTCTGCTGATACATATCGAGCAGCAGCAAATGATCAATTAAAAACTTGGTCTAAACGTATTGGTGTTGAACTTGTTGAAGTTAATTCCAAAGATCCTTCTTACGTAGTTTTTGATGCCTTAAATATTGCGGTAAAGAATAACTTCGATATCGTTCTAATTGACACAGCAGGACGTCTACACAATAACGCAAATCTAATGTTAGAATTAAAAAAAATTATTAAGGTAACTAATAGATTCTTACATTATGCTCCTAACGAAGTATTATTAGTCTTAGATTCTAACTCTGGACAAAATGTTATTGCACAAGTTGATGAGTTTAATAAGAGCACAAAGATCACAGGCTTGATACTAACTAAGTTAGACGGTACAGCTAAAGGTGGTGCAATATTGCAAATATGCGCAAAGAAAAAAATACCAGTTAAATATTTAGGAACTGGGGAGGAGGTTGATGATTTTCATGATTTCGATTTAAAGTTGTTTATCGAAGCTATAGTAAAGTAAATAAATTATAGTTTACATAATATACATTATGCATATGTCAATACTTAAAAAAACCTTCTTTAGTTTTAACTCCTAATTTACCAGCATTTACCATTTTTTTAAGTAATGGACATGGTCTATACTTAGAATCATTAAACCCTTCATATAATACTTCCATTATAGCCAAACAAACATCTAATCCTATGAAATCAGCTAATGTTAAAGGGCCCATTGGATGATTCATTCCTAATTTCATTGCATTATCAATATCTTCTGCTTTTGCTAATCTTTCATATAAAGCAAATATTGCTTCATTTATCATTGGCATTAATATTCTATTAGCAATAAAACCAGGAGAATCGTAAACTTCAATAGGTTTTTTATCAATTTTTAATGTTAATTCATAAATCGTTTTAAATGTTTCATCTGAAGTAGAATATCCTCTTATCAGTTCAACTAATTGCATAACTTGAACTGGATTCATGAAATGCATACCTAAGAATCTATCACTACGAATGTTTTTACCCAATTCAGTTATAGAGATTGAAGAAGTATTAGTGGCTATAATACAATTTTGATTCGTTAAATTATCTAAATCTTTTAATAATGATAATTTAGCTGATTTATTCTCATATATTGCTTCGATAACAAGATCAATATTACTACTAATATTTTTATGTCCTGTTATTGGAATAATATTACAAAAAAAGTTATTTTTTTGTTCTGAAGTTATTAATCCTTTTTTCAATTGCCTATTCATATTATTTTGTATTGTATTCAAACCTTTCTCTAAGAATACTTGCTCCGAATCAACTAAATAAACTGTAAATGCATATTGTGAGAAAACATGAGCAATACCACTACCCATAGTTCCTGCTCCAATTACAGCAATCTTATTAATCATATTCAGATTAATCCTTTTATTGTTATTATATGAAATATGCTATGAGAAAATCGAAGAATTCTAAAATGAATTTACTTCAAAAGAAAGACAACATTTTAATTTACTGCATGGACCACTAAGTTTTCCAATGCTTGAAAGGAGATTTTGTTCATTTGCTAACTGGGTTGATATCCTTTTAAAACTAGATAAAAAGGATATACAACAATATTCTCTACCACATGTTCCTACACCACCAACTTTTTTAGCCTCATCTCTTACACCAATCTGCCTTAATTCAATTCTTGTTTTAAACTCTGCTGCTAATTCTTTTGCTAATTCTCTAAAATCTACTCTTCCATCTGAAGTATAAAAGAAAAAAAGTTTCTTACGATCAAATTGGTAATGAATGCTAACTAATTTCATATTTAAATTAAATTTTCCCATGGATACACGGAAAAATGGTACCGCTCTTTCTTCATCTTGAATGTTTTTTCTCATTCTTTCAAGATCTTCTACTGAAGCTTTTCTGATTACTGTAGGTAATATATCGTCATACAAACTAAGATAATTTCTCTTAATTCTTACTATTTCACCAATTAACTTAACCTGAACAATTTCTATAGAATCATTATTTTGAACAATAATAAAATCCTCTGGATAAACATTAATTTCTAAATTAGCTGGGATTTCAACAAAACCATTATTTAATAATCCATTACAAGAAACTTCTACAATATTTCTATTTTCGAATATTATATTTTTACTATAACACACACCACAGGTAAAGCACGAGCTCACATTTATATGTTTAATATTAATATTGTTAATTATTATAGTTTCCATAAGAGAGTTGCTAATAGGATTGTTCTTATAATCATCTGAAGGAATAATTGCAGGTTGTGAGTATATAGAATCTATGTGAAACAAAATCTTATTTCCTAATTGAAATAGAAGCTATCTCTAATATAAGGTTAAGACATACTACATTCAAGTTGATGTTTTTATCCTCGCATTCTTCTAATTGATCAATGGAAGTAAATATATTATGAACCATTGTCTGATTAAATCGCTCATTAAATTTTTCAAGTGTTTCCTTATAATCTTCAAAAAAGTATTTCATTAATGAATATTTGTTTCGCACTACATCATTAAGCCATACTTTGATAAGACCAGCTATTATTTTTATTGATCTCTTCGGACTTTGTTCTAAGATAATATTAAGTTCTGTATATGCTATATTATATTTTCTGCCCAGCGAAAACCTCAAAAATGATATTGTCCTTTCAAGTAAAATATTAAACTCAGAATTCAATAATTTAATAGTAGAAGTAACTGATCCTTCTGAATAATTAGATATTTTTGATGCAATTTCTTTATCTATAGAAAAATACTGTATTAGTATTTCTCTGATTAATTTTGAAGAAAGTGGTTCAAAGTCAATCTGCCAGCAACGTGATTTAATAGTGGGTAAAAGTTTATCTTTATTCGAGGTCATTAGAATAAATATTATACCTTCCGGTGGTTCTTCTAGATTTTTTAATAATGCATTTTGAGCCTGATCGTTCATTAAATGTGCATCGTCAATAATTACAAATCGATATTCAAAGCCTTCAATTGCAGTGTTAACAAATTTCGTTATCTCTCTAATACTATTAATTTTAATATTATTAGCATCTTCAATAAATATTTTATGATAGGGATTTTTAGTTTTTTTTTCAATTTCGTCTGTAATAGCTAATAATACTTCTTTAGATAATTTCTCTGTTGCATTATCATTCCCTGTTTCCCCTTTTCCTCGTGGAAGTGGTACTATCATTTTCAAATAGGGTTCTTGCAACGATGATATTTTACGATTAATAAATTCTGAATTTGTCTGATCTGATTTTTGATTTAAGATCTTTGCAAATTGAATAGCAGTAAAAAATTTTCCAACACCATCTCTACCACAAAAAAGAAAAGCGTGTGGTACACGCCTTGATTCACAAATTTTAGTTAATATTTCTTTAACTTTTAGCTGTCCAGGTATTTCATCCCATAGATGGTTCATACTTCTGTCAAATATTACGACTTAAATTCGTCATCATCACTATAAAAGAAATCTTCATCACTTGGGTAATCTGGCCATATATCTTCGATTGTTTCATAAGGTTCATCAGAATCTTCTAACTCCAGTAAATTTTCAACTACTTCAAGTGGAGCTCCAATTCGTTCTGCGTAATCTATTAATTCTTCCTTAGTAGCCGGCCACGGAGCGTCATCTAGATAAGATGCTAATTCGACGGTCCAAATCATTGTCAATTCTCCTGAAATGGTTTATTATTTTTTGACAACTTCAAAAATATTTACATCATCATAAATAAAATTTCGTGGATCTAATGCGATACCATCATGCCTAACTTCGTAATGAAGGTGGGGTCCAGTAGATAGTTTCCCGGAATTTCCAGAAGTTGCTATAAAATCTCCTCTTTTTACTTTTTGTCCTTGCTTAACATTGATTCCATCTAAATGAGCATATATTGTTCTATATCCATAACCATGTTCAATTTCTAATGTAAGTCCATAACCACTTCTCCATCCAACAAAATCAACAGTTCCACCGCCAGGACAATATACTTTTGTTCCAATATCTGTAATAAAATCAATACCGTTATGCATCCTCATTATTTTCAGTATTGGATGAAATCTCATTCCGAAGTCATTTGCCTGAGTCCCTGTACAAGGTTTAATTGCTGGAAGTGCATCATACATATTTTCATTTTCTTTTAATGTCTTTTCTATTTCTTCATAATTATTTTTCTCTAGTTTTACTTTTAGAGATATTTTATTTACAAATACATCAACATCTTCAAGATAATTATCAATTTTACTTACACTTGATGTTTTGATTGGTTCGAAAACACTTCCGCCAATACCGTAAAGGTTTTGATCAGTTTGGAGAGGCTCTAGATTTGCTTTTAGTCTTAAATCATGACTCTGATCGGAAATTTCCGTTATTCTTTCATCTAACTGTTTGTAATTTTCTAATAGTTTGTCAAACTTTTCTTTAAGAAGTGCATTGTTCTTTCTAAGTGTTTTAACCTCAGAATCGGGATTGATAAATTCGTTGAAAACCATAAAAGTGCCAAACATAAAGAATGACACCAAGATGGAGAAAAATAAGACGAGAAATACAAATTTCTTATAGAAACTGCGTATTTCTACGAATTTAAGCTTTGTCTTTGAAAAGTAGTAAAATTTTTTCATATCAAATTAGGGTGCGAAGATAATAAATGATCTCCCTGTAGTCAAGAAATAAAAATCGAAACTATATTATTCAAAATCATGCTCAAAATAGTTTATAGACCGATTCATTTCCTCATTTTTCAACTGAATTTTTTTTGTAATTCTATCCTGTAAAACCTTAGCTGCATCGTAACCATAATGTTTAAGTAGATAATTGAGAGCAATTATTTCTGAAACTACTGTAATATTTTTGCCGGGTATAATAGGTAACTTAATGTATTGTATTTCAATATCCATTAATGAAGTATAAGAACCGTCCAAACCAGTTCTTGTATATTCTGCTTTATCGTCCCATACTTCTAATTCAATCATAACCTCTAATCTTTTTTGATAACGTATTGCTCTTACACCAAACATACTTCTTATATCGATTATTCCAATTCCGCGTAATTCCATAAAATGTTTTACAAGATCAGTCCCGGATCCCATCAGAATTCCTTCACCTTTTTTTGTAAGAATTACAACATCATCTGCTACTAATCTATGCCCTCTTTCAACAAGATCTAACGCTACTTCACTTTTACCGATTCCGGATTTACCCGTAAACAACATTCCTACACCGTAAACATCTACAAATGATCCGTGAATGGATAAACGTGGTGCAAATTGATCATCTAAAAAATCAGTAGTAAGATAAATTAATTTTGTTGTTGAAAAATAAGTACCGAAAATTGGCGTTTTATATTTATTAGCTAGCTGAATCATCTCGGGAGTTGGAGAATTATCATTTGTAATTATAAGGCAAGGTATATTGTATTTAAAAAATCTATCAAGTGATTTTACTCTTTCTTGTTCGGAAAGATTAGATAGATAACGCATTTCTGTATTACCGAAAACTTGAATTCGGTTATGGGAAAACAATTCCAAAAAGCCAGCTAGTGGTAAACCCGGCCTATGTAAATTAGGATCTTTAATAAATCTTTCAAAACCAACTTGTTCGTTTAGAAGTTTGATCTTGAATTTATCTTTTGTGTTATTGTAGAAAAATTCTACTGTGATACTTTCTTTTCTAGTAATATTTTTTTCATCAACTTTCATTTCTTAGGCCTTGTTAAACGCTTAGTTTTAATTTTACTTAATTGTTTTCTTAATTTTTCGATCGCCATTGGAATTGATTTTTCAAATTCGTCGCTTTCAGTTGTAACAGTAATTATTTTACCCGGAATATTCAAAGTAATTTCCGAATTCTTTATGCTATCCTTCAAATGTGTAAAACTCAATACTATTTTCACATCTAATATCTGGTCATAAAATTTTTCCAAGGATTTTACTTCTTCGCGAATATAATTGTTTAAGGATTCTTTTGCTTTAAACTTACGGGATGTGATACGAATGTTCATAGCTTCTCCTTTAAGATTTTGGATGTGCCTTTTTGTAAGATTTTTTTAACCTCTCGATACTAACGTGCGTATAAATTTGAGTCGTTGATAGGTTTTCATGACCTAAAATTTCTTTCACTGCCATAATATCGGCTTCCCTATCAAGCATATGTGTTGCAGCACTATGCCTTAATATGTGCGGGCTTTTTTTATCTATATCAGTTACCAGTGACAAATAATGCTTTACAATATTATAAACGGAGTGACGGGAAATTCTTTCTCCGGATTCATTCTTAAATAACGGTTCTGATCCGTTTGATGATAATGTACTTTTAAAATACTCTTTTAGTACAATAGCTGATTTTGATCCTAATGGAACAATCCTAACTTTCGATCCTTTACCCATTACTCGTACACTCATACTGTGAAAATCAATATCAGCAAAATTTAGAGAACACAATTCAGAAACACGAAACGCGCAACCATATAATAATTCAAGTATTGCTTTTATCTTAATTGACGATTCGTCCTTCTTTTCATCCAGTAATCTATAAATTTCTAAAAAAGAGTCAAGATTAATTGTTTCTGGTAATTTACGTTTTACTTTTGGATTTGGGATTTTTGATATAGGATTTTTCTCAATAAGATCATTTCTCAAAGCGAAATTAAATAATCTTCTTAAAGCAGAAAGTTTTCTTGATATTGTACTTTTCGTAACTCCTTTTTCACTAAGAGTTATTACAAAATGTCGGATTGTCTTTTCTGATATTCGATTAAATGATAAGATCTCCTTACCATTACAGAACTCGATAAATTCATTTAGATCATGTGAATAAGCATCAATTGTATTTTGTGATGCGCGGCTTACACCGGAAAGTTCGGACAGCATTTGAGATAGAATTTCTTGAATCGAGAGCTGCTTCATTTAACTACCGAGTAAATTATAAAATAATTTAATACTCTTCTTCAGAAGCCTCTGCAGGTTCTTCCTCTTCTTTTGCTTTCGGCATCGTCCAGCTTGCGAAATCACAATCCGGATATTTATTACATCCGTAAAAGATTTTCCCGCGTTTGGTTCTTCTTGTAATTACTTCACCATCACTGCATTTGGGGCACTTTAAACCAAGCGTTACAACTTTTGTGAAATCACAGTCCGGATATTTTTCACAACCGATAAACCGACCAAACTTTCCTTCTCTAAAAACTGTTTTTGATCCGCACTTAGGACAAATTTCACCGGTCTCTTCCGGGGCACCCCCGTTGGGTGCAAAATCTTTAAGCGACTTTATATTTTTACATTCAGGATAATTCGTGCAAGCTAAAAATTTTCCAAATCGGCCCATTTTAATATCCATATCCGAACCGCATTTATCGCATTTTATTTTTTCAAGATTAGCTTCAACTTCAATTAGAGTTTTGGAAAACGGTTCGTAAAAATCATTTAGGACTTTTAAGTAACCAATCTCTCCGTCTGCAATTAAATCGAGTTCGCCTTCCATTTGAGCTGTAAAGTTCACGTTAAAAATATTTCCAAAATTCTTTACAAGAATTGTATTTACTTTTCTACCAAGTTCTGTCGGAATTAATTTACGATCTAATTGTTCTACATACTTCCTGTCAATTATTGTCCCCATAATCATTGCATAAGTACTCGGGCGGCCAATTCCGTTGTTTTCTAATTCCTTAATCAAAGAACTTTCGGTATATCTTGGAGGTGGTTTTGTAAAATGTTGATTCGGAGTCAACTCTTCTAATTTCATTTTCTGATTTACTTCTAAACCTGCTGGGATTAAATTGCTGTTGCCAGTTTGATCATTACTGTCTTCTAAATCTTCATCATAAAGCGTTAAGAATCCATCAAACAGAATAGTTGTACCGGAACTTCTAAATACGTATTCATCAGCCGAAATACTAACTGTAGTAGTTTCCAAACGTGCAGATTCCATCTGGCAAGCAATAAATCTCTTCCAAATTAATTCATATAATTTAAATTGAGCTTCATCTAAAAATTCTTTTACAAATTCCGGAGTGAATTTTAATGATGTTGGTCTAATAGCCTCGTGAGCATCCTGGGCATTCTTTTTATTTTTTGATTCATAACTCTTCGCTTTTTCCGGTAAGTAATTTGGACCATACTTTCCCACAATGAAATCACGTGCTTCCGATACAACATCTTCGCTTAACCGCATAGAATCCGTTCGCATATATGTGATCAATCCGGTTGTCCCTTCACTGCCAAGATCTATTCCTTCGTAAAGCTGTTGCGCTAACATCATCGTTCTTCGCGGGCGGTAACGAAGTTTTCGCGACGACTCTACCTGTAGACTGCTTGTTATAAACGGTGGATAAGGATTTCTTTTACTTTCTTTTTTAGAAAGATCGCTAATAGCATAATTCTTTTTTGATCTTAAAGCTTCAACAATTTTATTTGCTAAGTCGGCGCCGGAAATTGCAAAGTTGGTTTTAAAAAATTCTTCCCAATCTTCTTCTGTCATTTGTGGTTTAGGAGGAATCTTAATTTGTTTTCCGTTCACTTCATACAACTTTGCTTTTATTTCTTCGCCTTTTTCGGTTTTAAATATTGCTACTATCGACCAATATTCGGTAGCGATAAATTTTTCGATATCATCTTCACGTTCGCAAATCAATCTCAATGCAACTGATTGCACACGTCCGGCTGAAAGTGAACTTCCATATGCTTCAATTACGGCTCTCCACAAAAACGGACTAACTTGATAACCAATAATTCTATCCATTACACGGCGGGCTCGCTGGGAAGTAACAAGGTGTTCATCTATTTTAATAGTATGATTTAAGGCTTCATTAACCGCTTTTTTAGTAATTTCATTGAACATAACCCGTTCAATTTTTTCTTTCTGTACATCGGTTAAAATATCAACAACATCTTGTGCAATAGCTTCTCCTTCACGATCGGGATCTGTTGCGATATATATTTTTTTTGATTTTCCTGCTAATGATCTGATCTTTTTAATTACATCGCCTTTACCACGGATATTTACAAACTTCGGTTCAAATCCGTTTTCAAGATCAATCCCCAGTTTTGTCTTAGGTAAATTTCTGATATGCCCTACTGTTGCTTCAACAATATAATTTTTACCAACATACTTATTTATAGTCTTTGCTTTGGAGGGTGACTCTACCAATATAAGATCTTTACTCATTATAAATTACCTTTCAATTGACAGTATCTGAAGAGTACAATGTTAATCTGCTTCCCGGTAATATTCCGGATTCATATTCAACCAATGATATAAGTATTATCCAGTTGATTTCTCTTCTGGAAACTTTACTCTCCGGGAACATTGTTACTTGATCTAAAATCAATTCTAAATTCTCGGCATCTAATAAACCTACATTTAATAAATGCATTATGTAATTATAATTATCTAAACCTAATATTTCTATTTCAAGTTCCGATAATAAACGTATGCTTTTATGACTTGTTCCGTCATTATTAATATTGATTGCTTTTCTCGTCAATATCTTATCGTACGCTAAACTAAAAGCTATTCCTAATGTTTTTTTATCAAACTTTTTATTCTTCATCAGCTTACTGTTAATTTCTTCCATCGAAGAATTATTGCTCAATCCTTCTAATATTTTCGCTAGTACTTCAACAATTTTGCCTGTCATGTTTTCTTAACTAATCCTTTAGAAAGTTTTTGAAGTTTTTTCACAAGCACATCTTCAACTATTTTCATCTTTTTCTTTTTTGCAGAAGTAACATCATCATAACCCGTCAAATGAAGAATTCCGTGGATTACTAATCTTAATATTTCATCGTTAAGTGTTACATGATACTTCTTACTGTTTTCGGAAGCATCATCAATAGAGATAAAAATTTCGCCGTCTAAATTATTCCTTTCGTTCGAATAATCCAAGGTGATTATGTCTGTGTTGTAATTATGTTTCAAATATTTCTTATTTATTCCAAGCATTGTTTTTGATGTAACTAAATTTATTTCTAATGAAAATACTTTAAGATCAAGTTCATTACATAACGATGCAACTATTCTATGTAACGAACTTTTATTTATTTTAATTCCCTTCTCGCTATATACAAAAAGATTCTTCACGTATTTATTATCCCAATGATAAATTATTTTGTGTTAATGAACCGACTGTAACCCTTGTATATTCAATGTAACTTTGTACTGATTTTTACTTTTGAGTATAATCCATTAATTTCTTTCAAGAACTATTACTTTGAGAAACCACTTAACTTCTCAGCTTCTCCAAATAATGAAGCTGCTTTCTGAAATTGATGATCGGATTTTAACAAAGTCAAATACCAGCCGTTGTTTTTGAATATATCACGCGCTATAAATGCTTTTAACCATTGTCTGATGTTTTCTTTATCCTCTGCAAAACCTTTAGCATTATATTTCACTTTTAATGATTCGGCATATTTAATAAAACTCTGCATCTGTTCGTTACTGATCTGAAATTCATTTACGAACTTTGTAAGATTGTTTGAGTATTTTCCTTTGAGAGCCAAACCGTCTTTATCAAGAAACTTTCTTACAAACTGATAGTAAACATTATTTTTTCTTAACTCTAAAGAATAATTTGAAACCTTACCAGGTTCGACTATATAGTCAGGAGTAATTCCGCCGCCGCCGTACAATATGCGTCCATCCTTTGTCATATATTTTGGTTTAGTGGAATCTTTTTCTGTCTTGTGATCTGCATTATCTCCTTCCGTCTCTTGTCTATCCTTTACTTCTTCATAGTATTTATTCTTGTCTTTATAATCTCTCTGAATTTGTCTTCCCAACGGCGTAAAATATTTTGCAATAGTAATTCTAACAGCCGATCCGTCTTTTAATTGAATTGGTGTTTGCACAAGACCTTTCCCGAAAGTTGTTTCTCCAACAATTAATCCTCTATCCCAATCTTGAACAGCACCAGACACAATTTCACTAGCTGATGCAGAACCGCGGTTCACTAAAATTATTAACGGGATTTTTTCAAATATATATTTCTTAGCTGCATGGTACTCTTCATCAACACTACTGATCCTGCCCTTTGTATAGACAATCATTTTATCACCGTCTATAAAAAGATCGGAAACATTTGCTGCTTGTCTAATATATCCGCCTGGATTATTCCTTAGATCTAATACTAACCTCTTCATTCCATTTGATGTAAGATCCTTAAGAGCATTTACCATCTCTTCTGTTGTCGTTTCAGAAAAACGTGTTAGATTTATATAACCGGTTTCGTTATCATACATTAGTGAAGCATCAACAGAAAATAAATTTATCTTGTCTCTTGTAACCTTAAAAGTAGTTACTGATTTAGAACTCGGTCTGAAAATAGTAAGATCAACATTAGTTCCTTTACTGCCTCGTAATTTTTTAATTACATCTTCGTTCTTCAATCCGACACTGTTCTTCCCGTCAATTTTAACTATACGATCACCCGACAAAATACCCACTATTTCACTCGGACCGTTTGTAATTGGGGATGCAACTGTTATCGTATCATTTAAAATTTGGAATTCAATGCCGATCCCTTCAAAATTTCCTCTGAAAGATTCTTCTTCAGCAGTTTGATCTTTTGCAGAGATATAAACAGTGTGCGGATCTAAACCGCTGAACATTCCTTTAATTGCATCTTCAGTTAATTTTTGTGAATTGACTTTATCCACATAATATTCTTCGGTGAATTCCATAATGTCACCGATCTTTTTAAGCTGTCTTTTGTTTTCAGAAAATGAAACAACGTCGCTAAGTTTCAAGCCAATGAATAAACCTAAGAACAATGCAACTATTATATATGGAAGATGTTTACTAATATTTTTCATTATAACCTTTACTTTTGAGGACGCATTTGAGGGAATAAAATCACATCGCGAATTGACGGCTGATTTGTTAAGAGCATTATTAACCTGTCAATACCAACTCCAAGTCCCGAAGTCGGGGGCATTCCATATTCTAGCGCACGAACATAATCTTCATCAATTTGATGGGCTTCTTCATCACCTTCCTCTTTCATCTTTGCTTGATCTTCAAATCTGCTTCGCTGATCCATAGGATCGTTTAATTCACTGAACGCATTGCAAATTTCACGACCTAGAACAAATCCTTCAAATCTTTCAACAAGTCCTTTTCTTGATCTGTGCTTTTTAGCAAGCGGTGAAGTTTCTACAGGGTAATCAGTTACAAAAGTTGGCTGTATTAATGTTTGTTGAATAGTTACATCAAAAAGCAGATCAATCAATTTACCTTTGCTCTCGCCGCCTTCCATTTCAACATTTTTTGTTTTCAATAATTTTATCAACTCTTCATTCGAAGCTAAAAGGACATCAATACCAACTTTTTCTTTAAGTTCATCAACCATCGAAATTCTTTTCCACGGCGGATTGAAATTAACTTTGTTCCCTTCAATGTTAAACTCTGTTGTGTTAAAAACATTTTTAGCAATATTAGCTACCATATTTTCAACGAATGTCATCATCCAAAAATAATCTTTGTATGCAACGTATAGCTCCAGCATTGTGAATTCCGGATTATGTGTTTTATCCATTCCTTCATTACGGAAGTCTTTTGATATTTCATAGACTCCATCAAATCCACCAACGATCAAGCGTTTCAAATAAAGTTCATCTGCAATTCTAAGATAGAGGTCTATATCAAGAGCATTGTGGTGAGTCGCAAAAGGACGTGCAGTAGCACCGCCATATAACGGTTGAAGAATCGGTGTTTCAACCTCGACTAATCCGTTTTCATCTAAATATTTTCTAATCTCAGTTACAACTTTCGAACGTGTTTTAAAAACCGACTTAACTTCCGGATTCAAGATCAAATCAAGGTATCGTTGGCGATATCGCATTTCTTTATCTGCAAACTGATCATGCACAACTTTATTTCCCTTCTCATCAGTTGTTTCTTTCGGAATAGGAATTGGTCTCAATGATTTTGACAGAAGAGAAAATGATTTTGTATGAACTGATATCTCACCGGTCTTTGTCTTAAAAACAAATCCTTCCACACCAATTATATCACCGATATCAAGAAGCTTAAATACTTCGTAAGATTCTCCAACATCGTCTTTCTTAAGATAGATTTGAATTTTTCCGTCTTTATCCTGAATATGTGTAAAAGATGCTTTGCCCATTCTGCGTATAGCCATAATTCTTCCGGCAATTTTAACATCTTTGTTCTCATACTTTTCGAAATTGCTCTTTATGTTTTCCGAATAATTATCAACTTCAAAACTGTAAGCAAACGGCTGAATTCCTTTTGCAAGTAATTCTTTCAACTCGTCATGTCTTCGTTGAATGAGTGCATTAAAATCTAAATCTTGATTTACCGGTTCCAATATTCCTCCAATATTATCTTACTTTAATTTTTTATAGATAAAATTAATTTCTAATAAAATTCACAAGACGATGGCAGACATTATCCTGTATATAATTTGCAAGTGCCGGCGGAACTAAATAATTATTGACCAGCATCGAAAAAACAAGCTGCTCACCGGAAACTGTTCTTAAATAACCTGAAAGTGCAGAGACGTTATTGTTGTATCCGGCTTTTGCTCTTACGTTATTCTCAGCGGAAGTTCTTTTCATTCTGTCAATTAATGTACCGTCAACTCCGGCTATCGGCAATGATTCATAAAATTGTGAGAACTCATCTCTCTTATTCATGTATGATAAAAGATTCACAATCTGTCTTGGCGTTACCAAATTTAATCTTGATAATCCTGAACCGTCCGCCATTATCATATTATCGGGATTAATTCCCATCGTATTGAAAAAATCATTGCAAGCTTTAACTCCGTTTTCTATTGTACCGAAATTGTAAATCTCAAGACCAATAGTTTTTAGAATTTGTTCTGCATAAAAATTATTACTGTTCTTATTTAATTCTTTAAGGATCATTTTTAACGGAACTGATCTGTGAGTAAAGATCGGAGTAAGATCATCCGACGGAATATTTTTTTCTGCACTGTCAATTCCCCCGATCCTTCCTTTTATAATAATTCCTTTTTGTTCGAACACTTCCTTAAGAACTGTTAGAAAAAACATAGTGGGATCAGTAATAGAGACATGTTCGCTAATCGGTTTTGAATCTTTTCTAATATTGCCGGTTACACTGATTAGATTTGTCCCGCGCAGTCTCTTTACGGAAACAGATTGTTCCGAATTTTCATCAACAGTAATTACCTTTGGTGCTAGCTGAATAAATTTAGTATCCGGTATAATTGAAATTATTGCCGGATAATTAATCTCGCTTGGTTCAATCTTTATTTCAATACTGTTATCGTCAAAACTTAAAGCACCGCTTGGAGCTTCAAACCAGCTTGATTCATAATCAAGCGTCCAGCCTTTTCCGAGTCCTACATTATCAAAGTATGAATCATCGCCGTAAATGTTTCCTGTTATTGCCCAGATACCTTTTGCTTTAAGTGAATCAGCCCAATCCTCAAATATTTTAGTCTGTGTACCTTCATAAAACCGGTTTGATATTGTAGGATCTCCAGAACCTTGTACGATCAAGTCCCCTTTCAGCAAACCTTTTTCAATATCTCCGTTCACATAAAAATTTGTTTCATAAGTAAAATTGGAACCGAGCAGAATTATGGCAGCGGCGCCTGTAAATAGTTTCATGTTGGAAGCGGGAATGAAAAGTTTATCTGCGTTCCGTTTGTAGATTACTTCCCCAGTCTTCAATGATTTTATCATTACACCCCAGACTGCATCGCTGAAATTCTTATCATTGAAATAATCATCGAGTTGGTCGCGTAATTCTACAAGAGAATTCAAACTTTGTCCGCTCTTTTTTTCACTCAATGTATCTTTCTGCTGTGAAAATAAAATTGATGTGAGGACGAGCAGAACAAAAAATATTTTACTTACCGTATTTATCATAAATATTTTTTATCTCTTGATGGGATAATATTCTATAACCGCCTTTTGGAATTCCTTTTACTGTAAATCCGCCGAAACTTTCCCGGTCTAAATCATCTACAAAATATCCCACTGCAAGAAACATATTTTTTACAAAATGATTTCTTCCTTCAACAGTCGTTACAACTAATTTGTCGTATCGGTTTCGCGAGACAAATTTAATTTCTTCAAAACGGCTTCTTCTTCTATCAAGAGTAATTCCTTTGAGCAGTTTAAGTTTATCTTCTTCTTGAAGCGGTTTGTTCAAAGTTACTTTGTATTCCCGCGGTACATGATTGCTAGGATGAGTAAGAAAATTTGTGAAATCGCCGTCATTAGTTAGAAGAAGAACACCGGTTGTGTCGTAATCCAGTCTTCCGACCGGAAATATTTTTTGATTTGTATCAATAAGATCAAGAACGGTTTTTCTTCCTTTATCATCTTCCGTAGATGTGATAAATGCTTTTGGTTTGTTCAAAAGAAAATAAACTTTCTTCTGCGGTTTTATTTTTTCTCCGTCAAGAGCTATTTGATCGGTCTCTGGATCAATAAAGAAAGCAAGATCAATAATCAGTTTACCGTTTACCTGAACTCTGCCGTCTAGAATGAACTCTTCGGATTTTCTTCTTGATGCAATTCCGCACTCGGAGAGAAACCTATTCAATCGTATTTTCATTATCTTCTTCTAATTCTGATTCTATTTCGTTGTCCCGCTCAAGTTCAGATTGTAATTCTTCTTCTTCAGCTTTTTCTTCCAAACCGCTCATCATTATTCTGCGTTTCTGTTCAATGAAATCTTCATCCTTCATTATTTCTTCTATCTCACGCGGTTTTGGCAAATCACTTATCTGCTTCAATCCGAAATATTTTAAAAATTCATCGGTTGTTACATAAAGAAGCGGACGACCGACAGTCTCAGCTCTTCCGGCAATAGTTACAAGATTTTTCTCAAGCAATGTATTGAGAGTATAATCCGAATTCACACCGCGTATCGATTCCAATTCCGGTTTTGTAAGCGGTTGTTTGTACGCTATCATTGCTAGTGTTTCAAGAGAAGCAGGACTTAACCTTCTCTTTGTTTTTTCAGTTGAAAGATATCCGACATACTTTGCATGATCCGGTTTTGTTGCATGGATATATCCATGTGCTATCTTCAAAATTGTAAATGCTATTTCGTTCTGGTCATATTTTATATTCAATTCATCAACGGTCTTTTCTATATCGTCTTCAGTGATCTCACTATCCTGTCCGTCTATTTCTTTAATTGCATTTATAATTTCCGCCGGAGTTAACGGATCATCCGAAGCAAAGATCAATGCTTCTATAACCGAGTTGTAAATATTATCCATTTGCTAATCCGTAAATGATAAAATCGTTTAGTTTATTTGATGAGCGCAAACCAATCTTACCGGCTTTCACCATTTCCAATATCGCAATAAAAGTAACTACAATTTTAATTTTCTCACGCAGATCAATCATCAGATCGAGAAAATCAATTTGATTTTTTTCTCCGAGCTTTGCGGTAATATAATCCATCTGCTCGTCAATCGTTATGTTCCATTTTTTAATTTGATGAACCGGTTCAGCCGGTTTATCAAGTAAAACTTTTTTGAATGCTTTTATCAAATCATAGATGGTAATGTTCTTTAGAAGAACTCCGTAATCTGTCTTTGTTTGTTTAGGATCTTCTTCAAAATTACCACGGTAATTATATTTTCTCTGGTTCGCTTCCATATAAGAAAGTTCTTCCGACATTTCTTTATATCTTTTGTACTCAAGAAGAGCTTTAACCAATTCTGCACGCGGATCAACTTCTTCCCCTTTCTCATCTATTTCTCTCGGCAGAAGCATTCTAACTTTAATCTGCATCAGCGTTGCCGCCATTAAAATAAAATCACCGGCAACTTCGAGATCGAGCTGTTCGAGAAGATGCAAATATTCCATAAACTCGTGAGTTATGCGTGAGATAGGTATATCATAAATATCCAATTCATCTCTTCGAAGGAAAAAAAGAAGCAGATCGAGCGGACCTTCAAAATCTTGTAAACTTATTTTATACACATTAACCCATTTTCATTTTTTGATGAACTTCGTTCATTGTATGCTGTGCAATTACTTTCGCTTTTTTCTCGCCGTCATTCAAAACATCTTTAACAAGATTAATATTTCTCTCGTAAGTTTTTCTATTTTCAATTATCGGTGCCAACATTAGATTAATCTTTGAAGCACAATTTAATTTACAATCAACGCAGCCGAGCACACCGCTTCTGCAATCTTTTTCAATTACCCGAATTTCTTCCGGATTAAATTTTTTGTGATACGTAAATACTAAACAGACTTCCGGTCTTCCGGGATCGTTCTTTCTTAATTTCTGCGGATCGGTTACCGCTTTTCGTAATTTTTGTTTTACAGTTTCAGCATCGTCGGAAAGTAAAATTACATTGCCGATAGATTTACTCATTCTATGCCCGTCTAAGCCCGGCAGACGCGCAAAGTTTGTTACCAATCCTTCAGGTTCCGGAAATACAGGATCGTTGGCGGCATATTGAGTATTAAATTTTCTTGCTATTTCTCTAGTGATCTCGATATGCGGAAGCTGATCTTCTCCAACAGGAACAACATTGCCTTTGTATAACAAAATATCCGCCGCCTGAAGTACGGGATAACCGAGATGTCCGTAAACCATAATATCAATACCCAGATCACGCACTTGTTCTTTGAGCGTAGGATTACGTTCAAGACGCGCTTTTGTGATCAGCATTGAAAAAATTAGAAACAGTTCACTATGCTCTTTAATCTGCGATTGCCTGAACATTGGCGACTTTTCCGGATCCAAACCCGCTGCAAGCCAATCTGTGACCATTTCAAGTGTGTTCTGGTAGATCTCTTCGGTTGATAGATCGGTCGTTAAAACATGATAATCTGCAACAAGATGATAATTTTGATATTCATCCTGAAGTTTGATCCAATTTTCCAGAGCGCCTACATAATTACCTAAATGCAATTTGCCTGTAGGACGCATTCCGCTAAGAATTCTTTTCTTTGCCATAATAGGATTTTATTGAAATTTAATTAGATGTGCAATAATAATGAAAAATTAGCTCATTTTACGATTGGAACAGGTATTGTTTCCAAGAATCATCTAAACGTCCGGCATTATTCCTAATAAACATTATATGGTTCGGTGCATACGGTTTAATTTTCAATTTCAAATGAGATTCTTCCGGAGTGCGGTCTCCTTTCCGATTATTACAAGGAAGACAAGCTGCAACAAGATTTTCCCAGCTATCATCCCCTCCTTTTGATCTTGGAACAACATGATCGAGCGTCAGAGGAAGATCGGCTCTTCCGCAATAAGCACATTTGTGCCCGTCACGTTTCATAATATTTCTTCTTGTTAGAATTATTTTCTTGTAAGGCACTTTTATATAATCATTAAGCCGGATAATACTTGGCCATGGGAAAGCTTTGTAAACTGTATGAATGCTTTTTTTTTCGTTATTAACTACGAGTTCTGCCTTACCTAGAAAGATAAGTACTACAGCTTTTTTTACATTGCAGATAGTCAGCGGTTCATAGCTTTGATTGAGGAGTAAAACTTTAGCGTTAAGTGATCCATTTGTTCCGAATTTCCGTTCGAAGACTTACCTCCAATTATAAAACCATTTATTATTGTTGGTTTAATATTTCACCTTAAAACACGTTGCAAATATCGTAATTACATTCAAATAATGAAAGTCTATTGTCAATTTTTTCTAATTATCCCGCCTGTAAGAACATAGCCCTGTTCATCGTACAAAACGAGCGATTGACCCGGAGTAATTGCATTCTTTGGTTCTGCAAATTTTATCTTAATTTGATTTTTATCCGCATAAATTATTTCTGCGGCAGCTGCTCTATCACTGTAGCGGACCTTTCCGAAAACAATTTCACCTTTTTTCAATAATGATTTGCTTACATAATTGATCTCATCGGCAACGCAGATGTTTTCAAGCAGTTCTTCTTTGTCCCCAAGCTCAACAACTTTAGTTTCTTGATCAATATTCTTTACATAAACCGGTTTGCCGAATGAACCCAAACCTTTTCTCTGTCCAATTGTGTAGAAAGGAATTCCTCTGTGCTTGCCAACCTTCTCACCGTGATAAACAATATCTCCTTCTTCAACTTTTTCCATTACTTCCGGAATTCTTTCGCGTAAGAATCTTTCATAGTTATCATCGGCAACAAAACAGATTTCCTGGCTATCGGGCTTCTTTGCAGTTTTCAATCCGAATTCTTCCGCAAGTTTGCGAACTTCTTCTTTTGTGTAACCGCCAAGAGGAAAAAGTGTGCGGCTTAAACTTTCCTGAGTTAATCCCCAAAGCGCATATGATTGATCCTTCTTCTGATCTGACGAATACTTTAAGGAATATCTGTTCAAAGTTTGATTGTATTCTACAACTGCATAATGACCGGTGGCAACATATTTTGCATCGAGGGAATCTGCTTTCTTAAGAAGTTCTTCCCATTTTATTTTTCTGTTGCAGACAACGCACGGATTTGGAGTTCTGCCGTTCAGATATTCATCAACAAAATTTTCTATTACAGTTTCTTCGAATGCTTTAGTGAAGTCAACTGTGTAATGCGGGATGTTGAAAGAGTTTGCAACGTTCTTCGCATCATATATTGCATCTAACGAACAGCAGCCGGATTCATGTTTAGGCGCACCACCCACTTCCATAAATCCCCAAGTCTTCATAGTAATGCCGATTACTTCGTATCCTTGTTTATGAAGCAATGCCGCCGCTACGGATGAATCCACACCGCCGCTCATTGCAACTATTACTCTCTTATCGTTCACATGATCCCTTTCTCAAAAGATTTTTTGTCTATGTTTCTCTAACAACAAATATAAAGAAATAGTTTAGTTTAATAATATTGTTTGAATGATTTGGTTTTTGTGCTAATTTAAAGCCGGGTTAAGGGAAACAACTGTTATGTTTAATAATTCTACTCTACTATAAATATAAAGCCGATTTATTCTGGATGATTGATTCGTAACTGTAAACATATCTGCGTTCCTTAACTATAAATTCAGTTCAGTATAATAAATTGTTAAGGAAAAAAGATAATATAATAACACAATGAAAAAGAGGGAGTATTTATGCGATCTATAGTTCATCCTGAGTTCGAAGCTAGACTGG